>Ga0157369_10000468_pt1 | contig 53588 bp, 44 predicted proteins | sample C25metaG_FD_113461 | JGI IMG/M metagenome (GOLD analysis project Ga0157369, IMG submission 113461) | Corn rhizosphere microbial communities from Kellogg Biological Station, Michigan, USA - C2-5 metaG | ecosystem: Host-associated > Plants > Roots > Rhizosphere > Soil | place: USA: Michigan... | reverse complement strand
CGAATTCGTAAATCAGATCGGCGAGCTCACGCTCGTCGAACTGGTTTACCACTTGTTCGGCGGTCAACTCTGAGTGCGGATTCATCCGCATATCCAGAGGTCCTTCCGCCTGAAAACTAAAGCCGCGCGCCGGATCGGAAAACTGAAGGCTGCTGACTCCGAGGTCGGCCAGGATTCCATCCACCCCGCCCTCGATCTTCGGTCCTGGGTCGTCGGCCAAACTCGCGAACGATCCATGGATCAGTTCGATGACCGGCCAATCTTCCGGGCTCTCCGGGTTGAGTCCCGACACCCGAAGCCTTGCGCGGGCTCGCTCGAGCGCCTCGGGATCTTTATCGAAGCCAATCAAACGACCCGGTGCGCCGAGGCGTTTTGCGATTTCGTAACTGTGCCCGCCTAGGCCCACCGTGCAATCGATATAAATCCCGCCACGCCGGACGGCTAAAAAGTCGATCGCTTCTTTTAAAAGAACCGGAACATGGCCAAACTCTTCTTTCAAGCCATGCCCACCCCGCTCGGGGGTGTCTTCGAAACCCTTCGCCACTAGATGCCCAATTCGTCGAGCGTCTTCTCATCCTCAGACGTAAACGGCTGCTCTTCGATCTCCTGACGGTACAGCTCCAAGTTACGAATCACCAGGTAAGTCAGCTGTCCGGTGACGGCTACTTCACCTTTGATCTGCGCCGATTCCCGCAGCAACTGCGGCATCAGCAGGCGTCCCTGGCCGTCCATCTCGACTTGCTGTCCCCAGTAATTCACGCGATCGAGAAACTTCTTCTTCGTCGGGTTGAAAGTGGAGAGCCCTGCAAGCTTCTGCTCGATCCGCTCCCATTCCTCGAAGGGATAAACTTGCGCAACCTTTCCGTCCAGGCTGGTGATGTAGAATTGCTGACCATATTTCTCGTCGATCACGCGCTTGAATTCTGCGGGGACCTTGAGGCGTCCTTTTTCGTCCACGCGAGTTGGGTGATTGCCGCGAAACATGGCTTAAAACCGCCACCAGGGAGGCAAAAACGGCGCAAAACTCGGTCGTATTGGGCTGGACGGGGTCATAAACGGGGATTTCAGCCTTGAGATCCACCCATCCTCCGGATTTGCTTAATTCTGCCCAAGACCTATACCGTCCTGACCACTTTCTACCACTTTTGACCACATCCTACTCCTAAATGCTTTAGTGTCAACAACAAACTTCCAGCTATGGCACTTTGGTTTTGTCTCAATCTGAAAAACTCAATAAATTGCGGATTACTCCTTAGGCGACCACAACCAATAGTGTTTTTGAAGATGGTTCCTGCTGGCGTAAGTCCAAGCAGGTGAGTAGGTGAGCCTGTGGAAAATGTGGATCGTATTTATTGTCGCGGCGGCCGGCAAAAAACCCTGTCGGCGACCTAGACAGGCGTCCCCCAAGCTGGATGAAGGGGGAGTTCCTTGGGCGCCGCTTCCACGCTCTTTCGGGACCCTCGCGCCAGCGCCCCTAAGCCCTTTCGCCTGGGTTTACATGCGGCGCAGGCGTGGGAAGAGAAACCCGGTATTTCGCAAGTGGGCGTTAAATTCGACGCCGAACCGCTCTCTCAGAATGCGCTCTTCCCTTTTGGCCTTGATCGCGTAGTTGGCCAGCAGAATCAGGAACGACAAAAGGCCTCGAATCTCGCCCACCACCAGTGCTGTTCCAAGAACTGCCAGAAGAACACCGCTATAAAGGGGATGGCGAATGCGAGCGTAGGGCCCGCTGCGAACGAGCTGGTGCTCAGACTGCACGATGACTTTGTCGCTCCAATATTTCCCGAGCACGATCCGCGACCACAAGGTTACGAGCATTCCTGCAATTGCGGCAGCGAATCCGAGCACGCCGAAAAAGGATAGATCCGGGACGAATCGTCTTCCCAGCACCCCTGCCGCGGTCGCCTTCCAGAATAGTAGTGCAAACACTCCGGCAAGAACGAACAGCCGGAGCAGGCGGTACCATTTGAACTCTCCTGAGTGGGCCGCGCTGCTCGGCGCGCCCCAGGATAGGCCAACCGAGGTCCACGCGATCGAGAGAATCAGAAGCAGAAGCGGCGGAATCACCCTTCGGCCCGCAAACAGGACGGTGAATGTCGCCATCAGAAATGCGAATTTCAAGCGGCGGTCGACGGCACCCGGATCGGGCTTCAGCACATTGACGCTCATCCAGTAGGCACCGAAAAATGCCCAGCAATAGCCGAGCACAGTCAGGAGAGCTTCGTTGGTCATGGCCGGGCTACGGGTTCGACGTAAACGGCGGTGCCGTATGCCAGCACCTCCGTGACGCCTTGCATCACTTCCGTTGCGTCGTAGCGGGCACCCACGACGGCATTGCCGCCCAGTTGACCGGCGTGCAGCAGCATCAGGTCAAAGGCTTCGGCGCGCGTCTTCTCACACAATTGCGTAAATAAGCTGATGTTGCCTCCGACAATCGTCTGCAAGCTGGCACCGATGGTTCCGATGATCGAGCGGGAGCGAACGACGATCCCGCGGACGACGCCCATCGTCCGCACCACTTTGAATCCATCCAATTCAAACTGTGTGGTCACCATGTTGTGCGCCACCATTTGTGAACGACTTGCCTGCCCCACCGCCATCCCTGTCCTCCCGAAACGATCGCATCCAATTTACACCAACGTTCAGAGGCACCATTCGAAGGGTAGGGCGCTCGAGAACGAAAGAAACTCTCGCCCTAGTGAAATTCACAATTTATCGTGTCTCCCGCCCGCGGCATGACCTGCCGCTTGCCAGACGGTTGTCGAAGCGGTGAGAACCTTGATTAACCCTCGGGAACGGCCGGGCAGCCGGGGAACTCCTTAACAAACGTATTGCCGATGTAACCGAGGTATTTGATCCCGATTTCGCTTGTAAAAAAACCGTCAGCCGCCATGTTGCGCAAGAACGAAAAAAACGCCACGCCCTGGCTCAAGGAAGAATCGGCTGCTGCATTCTTGCGATAGGCGATCTTGTCAAGGATCTCTGTCTGTTGTTCCGGGGCGCAGTCAAGATAAACCTTCCCATAGCGATCGATGCAGGCGCCGTCCAGCCACATCATGCCACCACCCAAAACGCCCTGGTAATCCTTGTTTTCGCTGGTCAACAGATCAATGAACTCAGGCGCGCCCGCTTCGATGGCGCCGCCGGAATCAGAGTCCGCCGGGAAAATAGTTTGGCAGAGCGCCTTGAGCGTCTTGTATCCGTGGGCATCGAAATATTTGGGAGTGTATTCTCCTGCGGGCGCCGTCTTCTTTTCGGCGGCGATCATGCGGTGGGCGTGCTCGGCTGCCTGCAGCGGAATGACCCGCAATACGGAAGTTGCCGCCGCACCCATGGTCAGGGATTTCAGGATGGAACGGCGCGAAATCTTTGAACTCATAAGTTTCCCTTCTTCGCCTGATCGAGCAAATAGTCCGAGGCGCGCCATGAGAGCGCCATGATGGTCAGCGTCGGATTTTTATCCGGATTGCTGACAAACGAAGCTCCGTCGGTGACGAACACGTTTTTCACATCATGTGCCTGGCAGTAACCATTCAGCGCCGAGGTTTTCCGGTTGTTCCCCATACGCACGACCCCAAGCTCGTGAATAATGACTCCGCCATCCTGGATTCCGTAGGGGTTGGGTCCATCCGGAGTGGTTCGATCGTAATAGGTTCCTCCGGCCGCCTCGACGATCCCGCGGAATGTCTGCTGCATATCGCGCGCCATTTTGATTTCATTCTCGCTCCACTGGAAGTGGAAGCGCAGAACCGGAATTCCCCACTCATCCACGGTGTTGGGATCGATCTCACAATAGGTATGCTCGTTGGGAATCATTTCTCCGCGTCCCGCGAATCCGATAAAGGTGCCGTACATCTCCCGGCACTTCCTCTTCAAGGCTGACCCGTAGCCTTCGTAGGCTTCACAAAGCGGACCGAACTCCCCGACCCCCGGCATGTTGCGGCCGCCTCCCAGTTCAATGTGATACCCGCGCAAGAATTCGTTCTTGCGATCGTACTTCCACCATGGCACGTACATGTGCATGCCCCCGACGCCGTCATGGTTGTGCGGCGGCATCTTTAAAAGGCGTGGTACAAATCCGCCGCCGGAACTGCCTACGCTGTCGGTCAGATACCTGCCCACGACACCGGATGAATTGGCCAGGCCATCGGGAAATTGAGCGGACTTTGAATTCAGCAACAGCCGTGCCGATTCGCAGGCACTCGCTCCAACCACAAAGGCTTTGGCATAGATCTTCTTCTCGGCGCGAGTGGACTTGTCGATGTAAGAAACGGCTTCCGCTTTACCGTCCTTTCCCAGCTCCACTTCGCGCACCATGGCATTCGTGATCAGAGTGAAACGCCCGGTTTGTTCGGCAGCCGGCAGCATGACCTGGCTCGAACTGAAGTTGGAGGCGCTGATGCAGCCTCGGCCGCACTGCCCGCAGTAATGACACGCCGCCCGCCCGTTATGCGGTTTCGTTATCACGGCAAGCCGCGATGGAATGCAAGTCACACCAACTTTGTCGCAGGCCGACTTGATGATCAGCTCGGTGCAGCGCGGTTTCGGTGGCGGCAGGAAAACTCCATTCGGTGCGCTCGACACATTTTCGGCGGTACCGAAAACGCCAATGTAGGACTCAACTTTGTCGTAATACGGAGCGACATCTTCGTAGGTGATCGGCCAGTCATCGCCCATACCATCGCTAGAACGGGATTGGAAATCCACCGGCGCGAAGCGCAGCGCGATGCGACCCCAATGATTCGTACGGCCGCCAACGATTCGTGATCGAAACCAACGAAAGCGTGAGCCGGGAGCATTGGTGTAGGGCTCGCCGTCGATGTCCCAGGAACCGTTTGGGGCAAGAAATTCGGAGAAGTCCTGCGATGCCTTTCCGCCCACCCCCGCGCCGCGGTGCGGCAACTGAAACGGCCAAACATGCTCCTTGAAGTCGCTCTCCGGATGCACGGGAGGTCCGGCTTCCAGCATGACGACACTTAAGCCGCCTTCGGTGAGAACTTTCGCCGCCGTGCCGCCTGCGGCACCGGATCCAATGATGCAAACGTCGTAGACCTTAGGAGATCGGATAACTTGGGGCATGAACGCTCCAGACTCGTGGCTCTTAGCGTTTGGCACTTAGCGCTTGGCGATTTCACCGCGAGCGCAATGCCGATTGCAAAGTGCGTTCTAGAACCTTAGCTTTTCTAAATATTCAAAACTAGCTTGAATGCTTTCAAAAGGTGCTTTTGGTTGATCGTGTTCCACGAAGTAATGCTTGATGCCTCCGAGATCGCTCTTCGCGAAGATCGCTTTCCAATCGATCTCGCCCTTGCCAACCTCGGTCATCGTGCCGTTGGCTTCGAAGTCCTTCACATGGACGAGCGGAAAGCGTCCCGGGTATTGCGCAAACCACTTGAGGGGATCGGTGCCGGCTTCATGCGCCCAGCCCAGATCCATTTCCATCTTCACCAGCTTTGGATCGCATTCCTTCAGCAGGATGTCATAGGGTAATTGACCATCCACGGGCTTAAACTCCACGACGTGGTTATGGTAGGCGAACTGGATTCCCGAGCGCATCGTCTCCTTGCCCGCGCGATTGAAAGCCGCGGCAGCCTGCTTCCACCCGTCGGCGGACTTTTGCAACTGCTCATCGATTCCCGGATTGACGATGTATTTGTGGCCGATGATTTCAGAGGCCTCGATCACGCGCGGCAGGTTCTCTGAAATGAGCGCCGAGTACGGGATATGCGTAGCCGGCGCGCTTAACCCGAGTGAACTCAGCATCTCGCGGGTCTTTTTCGGGGCGGGATTTAGGTTCTTAAGATCGGCAAAATAACCAGCGAACTCGACCTCGCGGTAGCCGATTTTTGCCACGCGCGCGAGCGTACCTTCAAAATCCTGCTTGAGTGCGTCGCGAACGGTATACAGTTCGACCCCGATCTTCTCGATACGACGGGTGCCGCTTGCAGCCCATCCCAAACGCCCCACGGCAGCTGCCGCCGTCAATGTCCCCACGAAAGTTCTTCGATTCACGTTTCCTCCGCCACAATTCGGATGTGACGCGTTGCACCTAAGCCAGTTGCGGTTCGCTTAGCAATTCCTCGCGCACATTCTTCAGCACATACATCGCGCGCTCAACGCCTACTTCTCCAGACAAAATCGGATCCTCATTTTCGATTGAAAAGATGCCGTCATAGCCGACTTCCATGTATGCACGCATGATGTCTTTCCACGCGCTCGCGCTGTGGCCATAACCGACGGCGCGAAACGCGGCCGAGGCAACCTTCAAGTCCTTCTTCTCAAAGACAAAATTCAGAACGCCGTACTGGGCGACTTTGTCCGGGTAGAGCACCGTGTCCTTCATGTGGGCATGATAGATGGCGCCTTGTTTGCCCAGCATGCGGATGACTTCCACCGGATTGCATCCTTGCCAGAAGAGATGGCTAAGGTCGTTATTGGCGCCGATTTCTTCCCCGACCGCATCGCGAAGTTTGAGCAGAGTGAGAGGGTTGTACACGCAAAAGTTTGGATGCATCTCGAGCGCTAAGCGGCGAATGCCGTGGCTACGCGCAAACTTCACGGCTTCCTTCCAGTAGGGCACCAGCCGCTCCTTCCACTGCCAATCGAGAGCCGCGGCATATTCGGGTGGCCAGCGATACGTAATCCAATTGGGATTCTTGTCGGTGGGGTTCGCGCCGGGACAGCCGGAAAATCCAACGATCACTTTGACATCGAGCTTTTCCGCCAGTAGTACTGTGCGCCGGAAGGTCTGGGCATCGCGGTCGGCAATGCTTTTGTCAGGATGTACGGGATTCCCGTGGCAGCTCAGGACGGCGATTTGGATGTTGTGATCATCGAACTTCTTCCTCCACGCCTTCAGTTTCGCGGGATCGTCAAGCAACTCCTGCACCGGGCAATGTTTGTCATTGGGATACCCGCCGGTACCGACCTCGATGGCTTCCGCGCCCAGACTCACATATTTTTCAACCAGTTGATCAATGGTGAGATCAGGAAAAGCGGGATCAAAAATCCCGATACGAATCTTCTTCCGAGGAGCCGCCGAACTGGAACTGCTCGAATCCTGCGGTGTGGCCGCCGCCGAAACCGGAGTTGCCCCGGCAATAGCTCCGGCCAGCGCTCCGCCCGTGGTGGCAAGAAAACCTCTGCGCGTGGGAGAAAGAAACTCAGAACCTTGAGCCATGAAGACCTCGATGATGTTACAACCTGAACCCCGAACGGTTGACCATTATACTCATCGACTCGAATTCAAGGCTTTCGTAGTCAGCCGAGGAGAAATTGCGGGGATGCACAGCAGTGAAACCTTGGCGCGATCCTCTCCCCGGTTGGACAATCCATGCAGCGGAACAAAATTATGGCTCTATGTGGCCAAGCCGGGCGCTTGACGATCGCGAGAATCTCGCTCAAAAACCAAAACCGCCCTCGCGGGCGGTTTTGGTTTCGTGGGTTGAACTCCTCAATTCTCAGGCCGGAGGTGGCCATAACTATGAGGACGTTAGGGGTATTTTCACGCGGACGCCGATCGCGAACAATACTGCAAAATAACTAGGCAACGGTGACCCGCTTAGTCATTGGCGAACAATCACTTGGCCGATTTTGGTGAGCGCCATCACAGCAATCCTCCCCCTTGCAAATTCCCCTTTTAGCGCCCTCCAGTTAAGGCCGCACTCACCTTCTGTCCTTCGGGTGTATGAATCAGATCTCTAAGTTCCCCGGGGTCTGCTTTCCAATCGTAGAGCTGCCCACCATATTTTTCATGGATGATGAGTTGCCACCGTCCTGAAACAACCGACTTCATCCAACCATCCGTGGCAAGAGGTTCTTTCGCTTGCATCAGGCGATCCTCTTTGACAATCGTATTGGTTTCGGGAAGTTCAGAAACAACAAGATTCTCTCCGGATGTAGGCGTGTCCACAGCGTTTGTAGATCCTAGACTGGCTCTAGGGCCCCAGGTCCGGTCTAACGAGACCTGCGGGAAAGGATCGCTACCTCCGTTAATCGTGGCCATCACTGTCGCCGCAACTGCCTGGTTGCCCACAGGTTGCTCGACTCTCACTCCCTCGGGGAGATGTCCAGGCCAGGAAAAAATAAGCGGTACGCGCACAAGCTCCCAGTAGAGCGCGGCCCCGTGATAGCTGAGTCCGTGATCTCCGAGAGACTCGCCGTGATCGGAGGTCAGGATCACAAGCGTGTTCTTCAGAATGCCATCCCGGTCAAGCTCTGCGAGCAAAGCGCCAATCGAATCGTCTTCGTACTTCAGGCCAGCGTCGTATTCATCGACAGCCGTACCGTGATCCCAGACAGGCTTGGTAATTCCGGGCGGGCCACCGTAGGAATAGTGAACGTCGAGGTAGGTGAGGAATGCGAAGAAAGGATGATCGCTCTTGCGTCGAATCCAGCCTAGTGCCTCGCGATTGAGTTCGTCGGCCCGCTTGCGAACGCCGAACGCGCCGCCATACTCGCCCGATCCTTCAGAGTCCTTGTCAAGCCAGTTAGAAAGGCCAACCCAGCGGAAAAAGCGCGTGAACTTGCTCTTCGCACTCCGGTTCAGGTACAAGCGAGCAAACTCTCGGCCAAATTCGGTGCGAACGAACGCATCTCCAAGGCTATCGAAATAATCTTCGAAGTGTAGAAATCCCCGCCCCAGCCCAATGTTGCTGGTGAAGTAAACGCGATTGGCGGAGAAGGCCCCGGTGCGGTAACCCCGCTGCTGAAGGGCCTCGCCAAGCGTAGGAAGGCCATTCAGGGAGCGATTGCCCCAACCGAACCAAGGCATACGGCGGACATTGCCGGCGCCGTGTTCGTGAACCGATCGTCCGGTAACGAGCGATGCATGGGAAGGCAGACTCCAAGACGAAGGCGCCACGGCGTTCTCGAACGAAATGCCGCGGCTCGCCAAGCTGGCAATCCGGGGAGTCGTCGGGCGCGAGTAGCCATAAGCCGATAGGTGATCAGCGCGAAGCGTATCGATGACGATCAGCAGGACGTTGGGGGAGCCGGGAGCGGAGGGTGGCAGGTGTGATGTCGCGTAGGATTCCTCGAGGCGCTTGCCGCCTTCGATCGAAATCAGAAGCAAAACAAAAATTCCAAGAAGGGCGGGAACCGAACGTTCCCAGAAGCGCACGGCTGGTACTTCGTGTTTCTTCAGCCAGCGGGTGAAAGCGACGGCAATGCCGAGGGCAAGTAGCAGGCATGCTCTTTTGTACAGGCGCCCGGTGACGAGCAGCCAATCGTAAGCGCTTAGGAACGTGAGAATAAAAACCAGAACGCGAAGACCAGGCATGCGCCGTTGGACACGAGAAAGAAGCGCAACCGCCAAAGCAATGAGCAGGAAGAAGACGAGGTCGACGATGGGGGAAATCCAGAGTATTTCTTTGGAGACGTGGAGAACCCGTGCCCATTGGGCCCAATTCACCCGCTGAAAGGCAAGGAGCCCGGCACCCTCCAGAAGCCCGGATACAAGGGCAAACCAGCAGGCAACGTAGAAAAGCACGAGCGTTCCGGTCGCACCTGGTGCGGGAAGATCGCGTGGTCGCGCTCGCTCTCCCGACCCCCTCAAAATCGCCGCCTGCTTAGTTCCCGTCTGATGGAAGGTCTCCATTTGAATCCTGAGTTTAGCAGTTGTATGGAACGGTTATGCTCGAGCGGCACGTCGTAAGTAGATAGAATGAGGCATTCATGGCGGCATCCTCATCGCTCACGTCAGGCGAACAGTTCGCGCCTTGGATTGCGGCAATATTGCTGGCCATTGGCAGCGTCGCCCGCCTTTGGATCGCAGCACGCACGTTCTTGAACCCCGATGAAGCCTTACATTACTTTGTCGCCGCGCAACCAACTCTGCGGCAAACATACGAAGTAAGCCTCACGACCGCACATCCGCCGCTGATGTTCTTCCTGCTGCATGGATGGACAAAGTTGGGATCCTCCGAATTCTTCCTTCGTTTGCCGTTCGTTATCGCCGGAGCGTTGTTCTGCTGGATTCTGTTCCGTTGGGTGCAGAGAATTGCCGGATCAAATGTGGCATTGCTCGCGCTTGTGATGTGCCTGTTCTCTCCTGTGCTGATTTCACTCTCGGCGGAGGTCCGGCAGTATTCGCTCCTTTTATTGTTCTGCGCCGGTTCTTTGTATGCCCTTGAACGCGGATGGCAGGAGGACTCCTCCCGCTGGATATGGTTTTCCTCTATCACGCTCTGGCTGGCGTTGCTGACGCACTACTCGGCGCTCTTGTTTGCGGCCGCCTGGGGAATTTACGGATGGATGCTTGTATGGAGCTGCCCGCGTCGCGCAAAATCCGCGTGGGTCACTGGACAGATAATTGCGCTGTCAATCTGCATCGCGTTGTTCAAGACGCAGGTGCTGAAGCTGCGGAACGCCCGCGTACCTTCCGAGATCGCCGCGACATGGTTGAGCAAGTCGATCTATCACTCTGGAAGCGATCACCTGGGGACATTCATGGTGACACGGACCAGTCGCCTTTTCCGCTACTTCTTCAGCCATGGAACGATTGGCGTGGTGATGCTCCTCTTTTTTCTTGCCGGCTTGCTGGCAATGTTCGCAGGTAAACCGGAGCGGCTAAAATCCCCGCGGGCTCTGGCCGTCCTTTGTGCCACGCCCTTTATCTTGGCGATCGCAACCGCAATCGCAGGCATTTATCCATACGGAGGAACTCGGCACGACGTTGTGCTCGCAGTTTCCGCAATTCCCGCTATTGCCATTGGAATCGATCTGATCACGGCAAGAGCCATCGGTCCGAGCCGCCGTTTGGCCGCTGTCCTCGTGCTGCTGATCGTTGCTAACATATTTGCTTCCCCAACCCCTCCTTTCATTCGGCCGGGAAATCAGCAGCAGCCCTTGATGAAGCAAGCCATCGCGCAGCTGAATTCCCAACCAACTGGTTCGGCAATTCTCGCGGACTACCAGGGTGCGTTGGTCCTCGGATACTACCTTTGTGGAAGGCAAACTTCGCTGCCGTTCGGGCCTACGCCCAAGGACCTCCTGGTCGCTCCTTGCGCCGAGAAGACCCTGCTCACCTCGGTCGGGAGTCAGAGCAGCTTTGCGGCCGAGGAATTGCCGCAGGTAATACGGCAGGCATGGAACATGCTTCCTGTGCAAAGGTCTGAAATCTGGCTCTTCGAGACGGGCTGGATAAGTGATGAACCCGGGAAGTGGAGAACAGAGCTGCACAGGGTTGCCTGTGATGAAATCCACGATTTTGGGGAGAACCTGCGAGTATCCCGCTGCCGGAGATGAGCCGGCGAAGAACCATCAACCTGAAACTGTCTAAGGAAGGACACGTAACCCGGGCCTGCTCTCTGTAACTTCATACTCCTTCCCAACCTGCAGGCTCTTGTGCTCTTCACTTCTTCCGCTCGGCCAATCAATGACAATACGCTCGATGGTCTCCTGTCCAAGACCAAAAGTGACGGGCAACTCCGACTGGGACAGGTAGCTTGAGCCGCTGCGAACGAAGCGTGTCTGCATCACTCCACCTGCGAACAGCTTGATGCGCGCGCCGATACCGTCGCGGTTCGACTTGGTGCCGATCAGCTTCAACCGAATGCTGCGGTTCCCTCCGGTCTGGTCGTTGCGCAACAAGTAGGCAGGGCCGTTGTTGGTGGTCATCAGCAGATCCTGGTCTCCATCCCGGTCGAAGTCACCGACGGCGAGCCCGCGCCCAACTCGCGGTTCATTGAATCCACCTCCAACCTGCGATCCCACTTCACGGAAATGCCCTCTCCCGTCATTGAGGAACAACTGCGGGGGCTGCGCGTAACCGACATTACGCACGTTGCGCACGGTGTCGTCGATATGGCCATTCACCGCGACAAGATCCAGCCATCCGTCGAGATTGCAGTCAAAAAATGTGCAGCCAAACCCGAGCGTGGTCTTCGACGGCAATCCTACGCCACTCTGCAGAGCCACATCCGCAAAGTTCCCGTTCGCCTCGGCTCGATAGAGCCCGATCATTTCGTTGTCGAAATTCGTGATCGCGACCCCTGATCGGCCTGAGTTGTCGAAATCGCCTACATCCACTCCCATGCCGGCGCGAGCCTTACCTTCCTGACTGAAGGCGATCCCCGACTCTACGGCCACGTCACGGAAAGTTCCGTTGCGCTGATTGCGGTAGAGCTTATTTGGCTGCGTGTCATTGGCGACCAGCAGATCGGGCCAGCCGTCCTGGTCATAGTCTAAGAGCGCGACCCCCAGAGACTTCGAACTGCTATCGAAAATTCCACTCGAGGCGGTGACATCCTCAAACGTCCCATTCCCACGATTGTGAAAAAGCCAGCAGGTTTCTCCTACGTAGGCTTCGGGCGTGCAGTAGGACTTGTGCTTGCCGTCAATGCTGCAGAATACATCGTGCTCCGCCGACCACTTCACATAGTTGCAGACAAACAGATCAAGCAACCCGTCGCGGTCGTAGTCGAACCAGATGGCCGAGGTGCTGAATGCGAGGCGCCTGCCGAGGCCGCTCGAAGCGGTTACGTCCACGAACCTCCCTTGGCCGGTGTTTTTGAACAGGCGGTTCTGCCCAACACAGGTGATCAGTATGTCCGGGAACCCATCGTTGTTATAGTCCCCGACGGCAACCCCCAAGCCGTACATCTCGACATCGAGACCGGCCTCCCTTGTGACATCGGTGAACGTGCCGTTCCGGTTGTTGCGATAGAGCTTCAGTGTCGAGCGCTGGCGGGTGTGGCCGGGCCAATCCATGCTGTTGACCAGCAGAATGTCCTGCCAGCCGTCGGAATCGTAGTCGATGAATGCGCAGCCTGGACCAAGCGTTTCCGGAAGCAGTTTTCCGCCATAGGATCCATCGTTGTGGCGAAAACGAATTCCCGCTGAACTGGTCACATCGGTGAATTGAAAGCCGAGCGATTGCTGCGGCGGGAGTGAAAAGAGTCCCGATCGGGAGAGCACTGCCGCGGCAGCACTCCGACCCGTATGCCGCAGAAAGGAGCGGCGATTCACGGAAGGTTCACCAGCCCGTTACGAATGGCGTAGACAACCAGTTCTGCGGTCTTGTGGATGCCGAGCGCGTCCATGATATTGGCGCGGTGCACGGCAACGGTATTCACGCTGAGATCCAGTTGAGCGGCGATCTCTTTGTTGGACTTTCCGTCGCAAATCAGCTGCAGAATCTCGACTTCCCGCGCAGTGAGACCCGAACCGCGTTCGCCTTTGAGGCTTTGCTGGAACGAAAGTTGTCCGTCGAGCACAGTTTCCCCGTTCACCATGCGGCGGATGGCGGAGCCCAGTTCGAGATCCAGCGCGTTCTTCAGCACGTAGCCCTTGGCGCCGGCTTCAAGCGCCTGGCGCACCCAGGTGTCCTCGGTATGCATGGTGAGCATAAGGATGAGCGTCTGCGGCGCAAATTCGAGAATCTTGCGAGTTGCCTGTATGCCGTTCATCTCGGGTAGGGCGCAGTCCATGACGATGACCCGCGGCTTGAGCAGTTGCGCCTGCTGAACGGCTTCCTGGCCGTCGCTCGCTTCGCCGACCACGTTCATATCTGATTCGTCTGCCAGCATGCGACGGAACCCGCGGCGCACCAGGCTGTGGTCGTCGACCAGCAGAACTGAAATTTTGTCAGGCATGCATCTCCTGGGTCTCGCGGGAAACTGCCTCCCGCGGAACTTCGAGCTTCACTACAGTACCGCCGCCGGGTGCCGGCTCGAATCGAATGGTGCCACCGAGCAACTCGGCACGCTCGCGCATGGCCACCATCCCAAGCCCGCGGCGGGCGGGGGAGTCGGAGAACCCGGTACCGTTATCGGCGACTTCCAATTCCAGCGCAGAGTTTGCGAAGTGCAGCCGTACCCGCGCCTTTTTCGAGCCGGAGTGCCTGGCCACATTGTTCAAGGCTTCTTGCAAAACGCGATAAATGTGGACCGCCGAATCGCCGCTCACGGGAAACGGAGTTCCACTTTTCTCGTAGGATATGCCAATTCCGGTCTGCCTTTCCACCACCGGCAGATACCATTCGATGGTGGACTCCAGGCCAGCCTCATCGAGCATGACCGGATGAAGCGCCTGCGAAAGGCTGCGAACCTTTTCGAGGGTGTTCTGCGCGATCTCGCGTACTTCGAGGAGTTCGGTGCGTAGCGGCGAGTTTTCCGGAGCATGGCTGCGTGCCCTGCCAATCATCGCGCCCACCGCAGTGAGAATTTGGCCAAACTCATCGTGCAGTTCGCGGGAGATGTAGCGAAGCGTTGATTCCTGAGTCGAGATCAGCGTTTGGGCGAGTTCGCTGCGTTGGGCGGAGAGCGCTCCCAGGCGATTGAAGAGCTGGCGATTCGAATGGATCAGAAACAAGCTGGTGAGAACAATGGCCATCAGGGTCCCGATCAGGAAAAAATATGCCTGACGTTGTACATGATCGTAAATCTTGCTGACCTGGGCGGCGGCGCGCTCCTCGACTTCATTGTTCTGTACCAGCAGGCGGGCCACGGCATTGCTCAGGGCGGCCAAGCGCGCCTGCAGCGAGAGCCTGATTTGCGCGCGGGCTTCGGCTTCCTGGCCATTGCGCGCGAGTTCGAAATTGCGGTCCATCGCGTTCCAGAACTGGGCAAGCGATCTTTCCAGATACTGCTGCTGATCAGCGGTTCGATCCTGCGGCGACACTTGTTGCTCCCGGTGAAACGCGTCTTCCAAGTCGCCGCGCATCCGGTCAAATTGCGCCTGCCAGGCGGTGAGCGGATATTTCTGGCCGGTGTCGCTCGGATCTACGTCAAGCATGTCGCGCATGGACATGCCGATCGAATTGAGTTCATTTTGAATCCGCAGAAGTTGCAGCGAGTCGCGGCGGTTGCGGTCGATCAAGTTCTTCTGAAGATCGCGCAGGCTGTCGATTCCGCGGGTGACGGAAAACGAGTAGGCGACCACGGCGATAAGGGTGATCACCAGGCCTATATAGAGCGGGGTTGTCGGAGACCTGCCGGACGTGTCCTGCACTAGCTGCAAGCATATAACTTCACAGCAGCAAACCCAAATTGGTGTCGGTTGATGCGGTTATACTCATTAGCATCCAGCCGCCTGGCACTCGGATTCAGGCTTTTGAGCTTGCGAAACGCCAAAGGCCTCTTGTCCTGTCTGCTGGTTGCTGAATTCTGAATGCCTGTCGCATGAACAGTCCCAAACTCCCGGAACCTTGGCTACGCGGGACCCTCGCGGAAGTGGACCCGGTGCAACGCGCGGTTTTGCATGCCCTCGAACTGGCGAAAGAAGATTTGCAAAAATGGTGTGGAGATTTGTCAGATGAGGAACTGAATGCCTCTCCCGGAGCGGCAGCACCGGTGGCATTTCATCTGCGGCACATCGCGCGCAGCACGGACCGCTTGCTTACCTATGCCGAGAACCGGCCGTTGAGCCCTGAACAGATCGCGGCGATGAAGCAAGAGTTGGATCCCGCAGCCACGCGCGAGGCGCTGTTTGCGGAACTCCACCGCGGGTTGCAATCGGCCGCCGAAAGGATACTTGCCATCCCGCCCGAGCGCCTGCCTGAAACGCGAGTGGTCGGCCGGCAACAGTTGCCGACAACCGTTGCCGGGCTCGTAATCCATGTAGGGGATCACGCGCAGCGGCACGTTGGCCAGGGAATTACGACTGCGAAGATCGTCAAAAGCAGACGTGCTTCAACCTAGACAGAGTCAGGCGGCGCTCGACGAACACTCTGCCAACGCCTCGCTCACCGAGCCGAAAAAGCTAAACAGAGATGCCACGTTTGTGAGTTCGAGGAGATAACGAACCCGCTCGGACGAGCAGGCGATGCATACCTCGCGATCCAGGGCCTGAGCCTGCATGCTGATGAGCACCAACTGACCAATCCCGGCGCTGTCCAGGAGGTCCAGTGTGCCGAAATCTAAAACCAAATGATTCCCGGCTCGCATAAATTCTTTCGCGGTCTCGGCCAGCGGCTGGGCTTCCCCCTGGTAGCATAAACGCCCGGCACAATGAATTATGGAGACGTTTCCTAGGCTTTCTGTTTTGGTTGAAAAACCGACGTTACGGGAGAAATCGTTGTCATTCTTTTCTAGAACGGCCACTGCAGAACATCCCCTCATGGCTAAATAGTGCCAACACTCATACTCCTGTTTCACTATAGACGGAGTTTTTTTGCAAAGTGTAAAAAATCCGAAAAAGAAGCCTGGGGTACCAACAAGCAAATCTGGGTTCTGTTTGGCATCCGGGCACTAGCCGGGAGCATCCTAAGTTGCTCTGTGCTGAGGAGCGTTCGTTGCGTAAGAACTGCACGATCATCTTCACCCTCTTGATTTTCACTGCCATATGCCGAGGGCAAATTCCTAGGAGTGGTAACGCGTTTTTTGGCTATTCCTATTCCGGCGGACAGGTGTTTAATCCCGGCCCCATCGATGTGGCGATGAATGGATGGGAGGCGAGCGTAGAGGGCAAATTCCTCCCTTGGCTCGGCGGAGTCGGGGACTTCGACTGGCACTATGGCTCGGCTACCACGAGCTGCATCGGTGTAGGTTGTTCTCCCATGAAGTTTGGCCTCAACGGAAGCCGGCATAGCGTGCTTTTCGGACCGCGCGTATCCACCACCTTCGGGAAGTACACTCCTTTTGCGCAGGCTCTTTTCGGCTTCAGTCACCAGACGGACGCGGGCGGCGGAATCTCCACCTCCGAGTTTGGGTACGCTCAGGCCATGGGCGGTGGGATGGACTACAAACTCCTTCAAGCCGTAGCCTTGCGGGTTCAGGCCGATTGGATGCGGAGCTACCTATTCCGCGGAAGCCAAACCAACTTCCGCATCTCGACAGGAATTGTGTTTCGGTTTTAACCGCGGCGTGCGGGCCCTTGCTGATTATTGCTTCTGTTCAGGCGCAACATACTCCGGCGGCGGAGCTGCGCCCTCGCCGAAAAAGTATTGCTCCATCTGACGGACGATCACTTCCTGGTCTTCTCTGCGGGCCGGGTTGAGACGATATTCATTGAGGAGCATCTTGCAGAACTCGGTCCACTGGCTCCAGGCCTGCTGGGAGACATTGTCGTAAATCTTGCGCCCGAGATCGGTATCAAACGGCGGCTCGTCGAGGCCGGGAAGTTCCTTGTGCAGCTTGATGCAGTAAACCTTGTGCTCCATGATGGTCGCTCCAGAGCAAAAATTATCTCACAGCGGAATCGGCCGGTTCAGGCCCAAAGGAGCAAACGGAAAGGCCTGCCGAAGCAGGCCTTTCTGTTTTTGCCACAGGGCCCTAGGCGCTAGGCGGAGGTGTGGTGTTCGGGGTGTTCCCCTGCGGCGTCGTGGTTGGAGGCGTGCTACTAGGTGGAGTAGTCGTTCCCGGCGTTGTGCTGCTACCGCCATTCGGAGATGTCGTTCCCGGAGTGGTGGACGGATTGGTCGATCCCGGAGCGCTGCTCGGCGCAGGAGTCGTAGGGCTGGTCTCGGGCGTGGACGGAGTCGGCGTTGTCTCGGGCGTTGGTCCCGTTGGGGTCGTCTCCGGGGTCGTGCTGGGGACCGGTGCCGAACCTGCAGTACCCGGCGTCGGGGCCGCAGTTCCGGGAGTGGGTGCCGCCGTTCCTGGCTGTGAGGTACCCGGAGTCTGGGTGGAACCAGGAGTTGTGGTTTGGCCTGGGGTCGAGCCGGTTTGGCCGTTCATGGTTCCCGTGGTTCCGCTCTGAGATCCTGTTCCAGCGCCAGCGCCAGCCCCAGTCCCGGCTCCGGTTTGAAGAGCCGCGACCATGATTTGATTTCGGTGCAAAAGCGAACTCGGGCTGCTGGATGGTTTTGCGGGCGAAGCGCTCCCGCACTGCTCAGACACCTTGGTGGCATTCGTTACGTTGAACTGCTTCATACCGCCGCTGCTTGCAGTTGCGGTATTAGAGCTCGAATTCATGCCAGAATTTGCGCCCGCCGACGCCGTGCCGGTAGAAGCGCTGGCCTGTGCCTGATCGGCAGAGCCTGGGTTGGTCGCGCTCGCAGAAGCGGAACCACCGTTTTCTGCAGCAGTGCCCGTGACCTGGACTTGGTTGCCGACGAGCATGCGTAGGCTGTCCAGATTGCCGGTGAGCTTGTAGTTATTTCCGCTTGGGTCCGTCAGCATGTAACTGCCGGTAATCGGAGAGCCTGCGAGACAGCCGGTCAAGGTGTTGCCGCTGGCTGCATTGGCCCCGCCCGGGTTTGTGCCGTTAGAAGAACCGCTTCCAACTCCACTGGCCGCGCCGGCACCTTGGTTGGTGGTACCGGACTGTGCTGCGCCAGGGGCAGCAGATCCTGTTCCCGTCTGATCGGTACTCCCCGGGGCATTCGTGGCCGGGGTGGATTGCGCTGGCTGACTGGTGCTCGGACTAGTGGTATCCGGCGAAGCCTGGGGGGTTGTACTTGGCGACGTCTGAGGTGTCGTAGTGGGTGAAGTTTGGGGTGTCGAACTCGGTGGAGCAGTTTGGGGCGTCGAGGGGCTGCTTTGCGTCTGCGAAGAGCCGGTGCTCGAAGGTGTGCTGTCCGGGGCGGTGCTTTGTGCTAGCACCCATGTTCCCGAGAGCAGCACGAGTGAAACCAGTGTTGCTTTTCCTTTCATAGCGATCCCGCCTCCCAAATAAATTCGTCTGACTCTGGCAATCTATTCGGATTCGTGTTCGGGGAGAATCCAGCGGACTCCTTATGAGCCGCGTGGCGTTACCGTACAGCGATTTTTCCCGCGGCAGCGCAGAAATTACGCGAAGCAGAGCTGGGCGAAGTAGCTCGCGAAAAAGCTGGTTCTTACAAAATTACGCGTTCATCTCCAATACGTTTGGTGACCCGCTCGCGGTCGAGGTACTCGAGCAAAGGAATGGCGTACTTGCGGCTCACCCCGGTGAGGTCTTTGAATGCCGCAACATCGATCTTCGGGTTCTTAGCTTTTTGCGCAACCAGTGAGCTGCGCAGCTGATCGAGCACAGCACGGTGAAATACGAGGTCATCCGAAACCTTGACCAGCAGCTTCTCGCGAAGCAGCAACGTGACGATCTTCTGCGCCCTCAGCTTGTCGATTTTGAGCCCGGCCAGCACGTTTTCTAGGGCCGGGACTTTGAGCCCAGCTGAGGCAAATGCCTGCTCGATCGTCTTACGCGACTGGGCTTCTTCATCTTTCATTTCAACGCCCCGGCCGGGTAGATGAACTAAGTCTTGGGTGACCGCAACTTGCTTTCCGAGGAGCGCGGCGCTCAATACCGCATCGAAAGCGATGGCAGAAAGTGCTGCCTGCTCGCGCAGAATATCTTTGGAAATTCCGGGAACAAGTGGATTCTTGCTGTGGAAGTTCGAAACAATTTGCCGTAGGTTTTCAACCGCGGAGACTAAGGCGCGCGCGTCCACGACCCAATCGCGATGGCCAACGATCGATCCGCCGGATCTCAGCTCTTTGATCGCCGCTTCCACTTCATTCCGTGTGTGACCGGTTTCCGCGCCCAGCTGCGCCACGGTGATTCCTTGCTGCGCGCGACGAACAGTGCGGGCCAGAACCACAGACTGCAGGGTTCCCGCGCTCAAGCTCTCCAAGAACCTGAGCCGTTCGCCGGCAGCTGCTTTCTTTTGCGGCAAGGTGTCCAGGACGACGCCGCCACCGATCGTGATCACCGGCGAAAATTGCCTGATGATGAAGCGATCCCCTGGAACCAATAAGAGTGAGTCAGCAAGCTGTAGCTGCAAGAACCCCTCGCTTCCAGGCAGCAACTGCTTGTCCCCCAGCAACCGCACCACGGCGATCGTTTCCGAAGCGAAGGCATGCAGATGCACGCGGGCACCGTTCCGCAGTGGCTGCGCAGAGGGCAGAACCGACAGCCTGACATCGATGCGCGAGCTAGCCTGCAGTAGCCCCGGGCTGGCGAGTGTCATGCCTCGAGCTAACTCTGACTTCTCGACCCCCGGCAGATTGAGCGCGGTGCGCTCGCCGGCAACCGCGTGATTGGCCAAAGAGCCGTGCACTTGTACGCCCCGAACACGGACATGTCTTCTGGACGGAAACAGTTCCAGGGCATCTTCCGTGCGGACGGTTCCCGCCACCAGGGTTCCGGTGACGACCGTTCCGAAGCCCTTCATGCTGAAGACGCGATCGATCGGCAACCGGGCAATCGCTTGCGAGTTGCGAGCGGGAAGCTTTCCTGCCAGGTGCACCAACTCTCGCTTGAGATCCGGGACGCCCGTTCCGGTCAGCGAGCTGAGGAGGAGAATGGGAGAATTCTCGAGAAACGATCCTCGAAGGAGGTCTTCGACCTCCATGCGGACAAGTTCGAGGGTGTCTTTGTCCACCAGGTCGGATTTGCTCAGAACGGTAATGCCGCCCTGAACGCAAAGCAGCCGGCAGATATCGAAATGTTCGCGGGTTTGTGGCTTGATTCCCTCATCCGCGGCAATGACGAAGAGAACGAGATCGATCCCTCCCACTCCCGCCAGCATGTTGCGCACGAAGCGCTCGTGGCCGGGGACATCGACAAAGCCGAAGCGCAGCACCTCGCCATTGGAGGCATTCATTTCCAAGTGCGCAAATCCCAGGTCAATCGTTATGCCACGGCGCTTTTCTTCTTCCAGCCGGTCGGCATCGATGCCGGTGAGAGCCTTGACCAGGGCCGTCTTGCCGTGATCGATGTGGCCCGCCGTGCCCACGATGACGGATTTCATCCGACTCAGTATAGGGGGTCGTGGCCCAAAGATCACTGCTCGCAGCTGTGTGCGAGAGGCGCGACGCACGAGCGGGTACTTGGTTTCTGCGCTGCAGTTTTTCTGCTTTTGCTGCAATGCCGGGAAATGCGACAATAGAGTTTCCCCACATGACCACCACGGCGATCCCTGCAATTACTCCCGAAATACTGCGTGGCCACGGAATCACGCCGGAGGAATTCGAGCGCATCAAATCCCTGCTTGGGCGTGAACCCTCCTTTACCGAGCTCGGAATCTTCAGCGTGATGTGGAGTGAGCACTGCTCCTACAAGTCTTCGCGTGTTCATCTGAAACGCCTGCCGACCCGCAGCCAGCGCGTGCTGCAAGGACCGGGCGAGAACGCGGGAATCATCGATATCGGCGAAGGATGGGCGTGTGCTTTCAAGATCGAATCCCACAACCATCCTTCGTTTGTAGAACCCTTTCAGGGCGCGACCACCGGGGTGGGCGGGATCTTGCGCGACATCTTCACCATGGGCGCGCGGCCGGTAGCGGTCATGGATTCGTTGAGGTTCGGGCCGATCAGGGCAGAAGAAGCGGGCACCGGGTCCCCCGCCACGCACGCTGATATTCACCGAAACCACTCCATTCTCGAAGGGGTGGTCAGCGGCATTGCTTCCTACGGCAATTGCTTTGGCGTTCCGAATCTGGGTGGTGAGACCAAGTTGGAACCATGCTATTCCGGGAACCCGCTGGTGAACGCCTTTGCGCTCGGATTGGTGCGCAAAGACCAGATCTTCTACGCGAAAGCTTCAGGTGAAGGCAATCCCGTCATCTACGTTGGCGCCAAGACCGGTCGCGACGGCATTCATGGCGCGACCATGGCTTCAGAAGAGTTCAGCGAAGAATCCGAAGCCAAGCGGCCGAATGTTCAGGTGGGAGATCCCTTCTTAGAAAAGCTCCTTCTGGAAGCCTGCCTCGAAGCCATGCAAACCGGAGCGATTGTAGGGATTCAGGACATGGGGGCCGCGGGGTTGACTTGCTCAACCTGCGAGATGGGCGCGCGCGGCGGTGTTGGCTTAGAGATCGAAATGGACCGAGTGCCGCAGCGCGAGACTGGCATGAATGCCTACGAAATCCTGTTGAGCGAGTCGCAGGAACGCATGCTGCTCGTGGCCCAGAAAGGGCGCGAAGAAGAGGTCTATCGCGTTTTCCGCAAGTGGGGACTTGACGCGGTCGAGGTCGGGCGCGTAATCAGCGAGTCGCGCATGCGGGTGCTCGAGCACGGCCAGGTGGTTGCCGATATTCCCAATACCGCACTGACCGATGACGCTCCGGTTTATAAGCGCCCGCTGGCGCGCTTTGAACCTCCCATTCCGCGGGAGATGCCGGAAAATATCAGGCTTGGCCAGCGAACAGAATTTACCGCCGACCTGATGACCCTCCTCGGCTCGGACAACATCTGCAGCAAGCGCTGGATTTATCAGCAGTACGACTCGATGGTGCAGACCAATACGGTCGAGGGCCCGGGAAATGGCGATGGCGGAGTGATTCGCATCAAGGGCTCGCAACGTGGGTTATCGATGGCCCTCGATGGAAATGGGCGCTGGTGCTACCTCGATCCAAAGCTGGGCGCAATGCATGCGGTTGCCGAATCAGCGCGCAACGTGGCCTGCACCGGAGCCTTACCCGTGGGGGCGACAAATTGCCTGAACTTTGGCAATCCCGAGAAGCCGCCGATCATGTGGCAGTTCTCGCAAGTCATTGATGGAATCACTAAGGCTTGTGAGGAGCTTGACATCCCGATCACCGGCGGCAATGTCAGTTTCTACAACGAAACGCTCGGAGAAGGGATTTATCCCACTCCGGTGCTGGGTGTGGTTGGCATCCTTGAAGACGTCAGCAAGGCCATGTTCCCGCACTTCCGCGAAACGGGCCGTTCCGTTGTTCTCTTGCGAGGTTCTGAGCCCGGAGACCTGACCGACGCGGAAACCGAGCTCGGGTCTTCGGAGTACGCCAAGACCGTGCTGAAACAGCTCTGGGGCTTCCCCCCGGCACTCGAACTAGAAAGCGAAGCGGCCCTGCAGAAGGCCCTGGTTCAACTCATCGCCTCGCACCTGATTGATTCCGCGCACGATTGCTCGGAGGGCGGGTTGGCCGTCGCCCTGTCCCGATGCGCCTTTCCCAGGCAGACCGGCTGCTCGGTCGACCTTTCTTCTCAAGGAATTGCACCAGAATTTGTGCTGTTTGGCGAGGACGCAAGCCGCGTCGTAATCTCTTGCGACCCGGCTAACGTGGTTCGAATCAAAGAAGTAGCGGGCCAATACGGCATTTTCGCTGATCGGTTGGGGGAGACCATTTCCGGCAACTTGGAAATCAAAGTAGATGGTCGAACGCTCATTCGGGCATCCATTGCCGAATTGCGCGAAGTGTATGAGAATGCGCTCGAGCAGGCGTTAAGAGCGGAGCCTGTGGGGATAGCAGCCGACTGAATTTGGGTTGAACTAAGGGGCGGGAACCGATGGCAAATTCGGACAAGTTTCGCGAAGAGTGCGGGGTGGTAGCAATCTATCAGCACCCAGAGGCGGAGACGCTCGCTTACCTTGGCTTGCACGCTTTGCAGCATCGCGGGCAGGAATCGGCGGGCATCGTCACCTCCGACGGCTTGTCACTGCACATCCACAAGGCGATGGGTCTCGTAGCCGACATCTTCACTGAGAAAAAGCTCTCGCGCATCCGCGGCACGCTCGCCATCGGCCACACGCGATACTCGACCTCGGGCGATTCCGCCATCCTCAACGCACAGCCGATCATGGTGCAATCGAACAAAGGCATGATCGCCCTGGCGCACAATGGCAATCTCACCAACGCGCAAGACATCCGGGCGCGGATGGAAGCGCAGGGATCGATCTTCCAGACCACCAGCGACACGGAGGTCATCGTCCACCTCATTGCCCAATCCCGGGAACAGACTCTGCCGGACGCAATCACCGACGCATTGCGTCGAGTGGAAGGGGCGTTTTCGCTGGTGATGATCAGTCCAGACCGGATTTTTGCGGCGCGTGACCCGCGAGGCTTCCGCCCCTTGGCCATGGGACGCATTCCTGCACAGGGGGAGCAGCGTCAGGACACAATCGTATTTGCATCCGAAACCTGCGCCTTTGATCTGATTGGCGCCAAGTATGAGCGCGAAGTAAAGCCCGGCGAGTTGATCATCGTTGGCCCCGATGGCCCCCCGACATCCCGCTTCTACGCCTCAGCCATGCCGCAGTCGAGCTGCATCTTCGAGCACGTGTATTTCGCGCGGCCGGACAGCAGAATCTTCGGACGTTCCGTGCAGGAGAGCCGAGAAGAACTTGGACGGCAACTCGCCCGGGAATCTCCGGCCGATGCCGACTTGATCGTGCCGGTCCCGGATTCAGGAGTCACGGCCGCGATTGGATATTCTGCCGAGAGTGGTATTCCTCTCCGCTTTGGGCTCATTCGCAACCATTACGTCGGACGCACCTTCATTGAACCGCAGCAATCGGTGCGAGACTTTGGGGTGAAGCTCAAACTGAACCCGGTGCGCAGCCTGCTGGAAGGCAAGCGCGTGGTGCTGATCGACGACTCCATCGTTCGTGGCACCACCAGCCGCAAGATCGTTCGTATGATCCGTAACGCCGGCGCCAAGGAAGTCCACATGCGCATCTCATGCCCGCCGACCATGTCGCCGTGCTTCTATGGCGTGGACACCCCGCGCAAAAAGGAACTTATTGCGGCCAACAACACCATCGAACAGATCCGACAATACATCGGCGCCGATTCTTTGGCGTATCTCTCGCTCGAAGGTTTGAGGAAGGCCTGCCGCGACGGCGAGAAGACCACCTATTGCACCGCCTGCTATACCGGTGTCTACCCGACGAATCTGGTGGACATCGAAGAGATTCAGCCGCTCGTCGTCGGGAAGCGGTGAGTTCCTGGCCGAAATCTCATTCCCTCAAGCAACGGCTTGATCCTGTAGCCGCCTACAACCAGCTCGCTCCCTACTATTCACATTTCAGCAGACGACGCGCCGCGTATCTGCGCCGGGTTGAAGAACTGATCGCAACCCGAATTCCTCTAGGAGCTTCTTCCTTGCTCGACATCGGGGCAGGGGACGGCCAGCGAGCCCTGCGCATCGCGAGCACGTCTCAAATCTCGCAGGTGGTTCTCTTGGAACCCAGTGTGAGCATGTCGGGAGAGAACCCTTCCGCATGTGAGGTCTGGCGAACACGGGTGGAGGATTTGGATGTATCGAAGGTGGCACTTCGCTTCGACGTGATCACCTGCCTGTGGAACGTTCTCGGACACGTAGAAGGATCCAAGAACCGGGTGCGTGCCTTGAGCCTTGCCGCGCAACTGCTTTCCCCGAAGGGGCTACTGTTTCTGGATGTCATTCACCGCTACAACGTGCGCTCCTACGGGGTTGTGATGACGGCCGCCCGTTGGCTCGGTGATCATCTGGCGCCGAGCAACGACAGTGGCGATGTCCAAGCGCGGTGGCAAACCTCCGCAGGCGAAATCAGGACCTATGGCCACGTTTTTACCCATCCCGAGATGGAGCATCTAGCTCGATCCGCCGGTCTTGAGTCGAGCGAGCGAGTTGTCATCGACTATGGGACGGGCAAAGTTCATCGCCCCAGCTGCATGGGAAATCTGCTCTATGTCCTTCGTTTCAGCTGCTGAATCGCACCTTGCAAGGCGCTGCACACCTGCTGAATTTCACTTTCCGTCAGCTCGTTAAAGAACGGCAGCTGGATCACGCGATCGGCCACAAATTCCGTATTCGGCAACGACCCAGCTTGCCATGCCTCAGAGGCGTTTCCGACGGCAAACTCCGCCTCTCCTGTGAGTACGGTCTTCGCCAAGCCTCGCACGGCCGGCTGGCGGTGCAATGGCGCGAAATACCTTCCCGTCGCGATTCCCCTCTCGAGCATTGCTTGGCAGATTCGGTCGCGGTCTTCCGCGTTAAACTCTGCCCCGAGTTGAACCGGATAAACGAACCAGCTGATCCGTCCGATATCAGAGGATCGCGGCGGCCGATCAATCTGTGAAATACCGGCCAGGGCGCCATGATAGGTTTCCGCCAGCATCTGACGCTTTTGAATCACCGCTTCGATTCGTGCGAGCTGAGAAATTCCGAGCGCGCAATTGATGTCGGAGATCCGATAGCTGAAACCCACCTCGGCTTGCGAATTCCAGCCGAGCGCCGGATCTCGCCCCTGGTTGCGTAGCCGAGCCGCCCTTTGTGCCAAATTTTCGTCCGAGGTGACGAGCATACCGCCTTCGCCGGTAGTGATCTGCTTGTTTGGATAAAAGGCAAACAGGCCAGCATCGGCGACGGTTCCCGCTTTCCGCCCGTTCGCCTCCGCTCCCAAAGCCTCACAGGCATCCTCGATTACGTGAATCCTTTTCCCGCCCGCTGTTCTCCGCACGTCCTCGACAATCTTGATTCCGTCCACCGGAAAGCCAAATGTGTGCACGACCATGATCAACCGGGTTTCAGGCGTGATCACCCTCAGCATCGACTCGGCAGAGCAGTTGTACGAGCAAGCGTCTAAATCCACGAATCTCGGACGGAGCCCTTCGAGGAGAATGGCGTTGAGCAGCGCGGAAAATGTGTATGACGGCACGACGACTTCGGCTCCACGCTCGATTCCGAGGGCTCGAATGGCAAGCTGTAGGGCCGATGTCCCGGAATTGACCGCGACGGCGTGTGCCGCCCCCGTGTAATCGCACATGGCGCGTTCGAATTCGGCAACCTTCGGGCCGGAGCTGAGGTAAGGGGTCTTGAGCACGTCCATGACGGCTTTGCGGTCCACCTCGGTGAGTTCCGGTTTCGCAAGCGGGATACGGAGATTCATAGCAGATGGGCGTGCTTGAACAGGAGCTTTGCGCCAAGCGGCGATCGCGCCAGCACCCTGGAGATGATGCGGGCAGCGTTGCCTTGGCCATAAGGGTTCTCAAGATCCCGTAGCGAGCGGCCGAATTTTGGCGAGAGCGCAAGCTTCACGGCTCCTTCGATGGCCCCCGCTTGTGCCGGAACATCGATCACGTTCTTGGCATGCTCCCGGCCTCGCTGCCGGATGCCAACGTTGATGGCGGGAAGAGCGAGGGAGGTGGATTCGATGATCCCGCTGCTGGAATTCCCTATCAGTACACCTGAATGTTTCAGGAGACTTAAGTAGACCAGATGATCGAGATTCACGAGCACACGCGCTTGCTCCTGCTCCTTGGCGAAATCGATCGCCCTCTCGACCAACTGACGTCCCCCGGCATCGGCATTGGGATAAATCAAGGTGATCTGCCGTCCCAGACCTGCGAGTGCCGCAAAGACCTCCTCGGCCTCTTCGGTGGGGTTGGGCAGCATGGTAACGGGATGGTAGATACAAACCAGAGAATCTGGCAGGACCTCAAACCCGAGCCTCTTTTCGAGCTTTGCGCGGCTCAGCAGGGGCTCGCGGCGGAGCGCATCGAGCGAAAGGCTGCCACTGAAGGTAATGCGCCAAGGCTCCTCGCCCATGTCGGCGATCCGCTTCGCCGCATTCTTCGTACAAGCGAAATGAAGGTGAGACATTTTTGTGAGCGCATTGCGGACGGTGTCGTCAATCGCTCCGGCCGTAATCTCGCCGCCCTCAATATGGGCAATCGGAATGCGCAGCGCCAGGGCGGCTGCCGCGGGTGCCAGCATTTCGTACCGGTCGGCGATCAACACAACCATATCGGGGCGGAGGCGGCCCAAAGCATCGGCAAAGCCCAGGGTCGCCACTCCGATGGTTTTGGCCATGCCTACGTCGGTATCGGAATCAAGCAAGCATTCCACCTGCTCGATCCGAAAGTCCCGCTTCCAGCCCGATCGAATGTTCCTTCCTGTGTTTCCGAATACCGGCGAAAGGTGTGGCCCCAGGGCAAGGACCTCCAGCTCGATTTTGGGGTCGGCGCTAAGCTCGTGCAGCAACCAGCGCACATGCGCGTAGTCTGCACGTGACGACGTCACAACCGCAATTTTTCTCCTGACGGAAGCCACGATAAGGGAAAGCTGATTCTACTTGCGTTCACTTAGGATGGACAGCTCCCAAGAAGAAGGCCGGCTGAAGCCCGCCGAGGGGGGACCTCAAGCAGATTATGAATTCCTTGTAACCGTGAATGCATCTTAAACAGCTGGGAAGGCAGACCATCAGCGCCCTGAAATTGATACACTGGAATACTTCGCCAGCCGTCCGGCCTCTAACCTGTAAGACTCGGGAGATATGTCCAAATGGCGGTAAGTGATCAGGCAGTCCTCACAGGGAAACAGATCGAAACCCTGAGCATTAATACCATTCGTACTCTGTCGATTGATGCCGTGCAGAAGGCCAACTCCGGCCATCCCGGCGCGCCCATGGCCCTCGCCCCGGTTGCCTATGTCTTATGGCAACAGTTCCTGCGTTACGATCCAGCGAATCCGGTATGGCCCAATCGCGACCGCTTCGTTTTGTCGAACGGGCACGCTTCGATGTTGCTGTATTCCATGCTTTACCTGACCGCAGTGAGGGCCGTCGATTCAGAATACAAGGTCGAAACCCGGCCAGCGCTTACGCTCGACGACATCAAGAGCTTTCGCCAGCTGGATAGCAAGACCCCCGGACATCCGGAGTATCGGATCACATCGGGCGTCGAAACCACGACCGGGCCGCTAGGCCAGGGCATCGGAAACAGCGTGGGAATGGCGATCGCGGGTAAGTGGCTGTCCGCAAATTACAACCGTCCCGGGTTTGCGATCTTCGATTACAACGTATACACGTTCTGCGGCGATGGCGACATGATGGAAGGCGTGGGCGCGGAAGCGGCTTCGCTCGCCGGACATCTGAAATTGTCGAATCTCTGCTGGCTGTACGACGCGAACCACATCACCTTGGACGGTCCCGCAAGCTGGTCTTTCAGCGAGGACGTTGCGACTCGCTTTCTCGGTTATGGCTGGAATGTCGTTCATGTTCCCGACGCCAATGACCTGGAGGCGGTCGGAAATGGAATCCGAGAATTTCACCGGACTAACGATCGCCCAACGTTGATCATTGTCAACAGCCATATTGGCTACGGCGCGCCGAAGAAGCAGGACACCAATGCCGCGCACGGTGAACCGCTGGGCGAAGAAGAGGTTCGCGCTGCCAAGAAATTCTACGGCTGGCCGGAGGACGCGCAGTTTCTCGTTCCCGATGGAGTCCTCGAGCATTTTCGCGATGGCATCGGGCGGCGCGGACGGGAGCTCAGTTCCAAATGGTACGAGCTATTTGGAAAATATGGCCAGCAGTTCTCCAGTCTCGCAGACCACATTGACCGCATGCAGCGGCGCGAACTCCCGGAAGGCTGGGACAAGAACCTCCCCACCTTTCCTCCGGACGGGAAAGGCGTGGCGACGCGGGAAAGTTCGGGCAAGGCCCTAAATGCCTTCGCGCAGAATATTCCCTGGCTGCTCGGCGGATCCGCCGACCTGGCAACTTCTAATAAGACCACGTTGAAGTTCGAGGGTGCCGGGGATTTCCAGGCCGGAAATTACTCGGGGCGAAATTTGCATTTCGGTGTTCGCGAGCACGGGATGGCTGCAGCCCTCAATGGCATGGCGCTTTCGAGGCTTCGGGTCTTCGGAGGCACGTTCTTCAACTTCACCGACTACATGCGGCCTTCCATGCGTCTGGCTGCGGTCATGGAAATCCCGGTAATTTACGTTCTGACACATGATTCCATTGGATTGGGCGAAGACGGTCCGACGCATCAGCCGGTCGAACAACTTGCCTCCCTGCGCGCCATGCCGGGAATGGTGGTCATGCGTCCAGGGGATGCGAACGAAGTCGTCGAGGCCTGGAAAGCCACGCTCGAGATGAAGCACGAACCGGTTTCCATGGTTTTGACGCGACAGGCTTTGCCCACCTTGGATCGCAACAAGTATGCCTCGGCGACCGGCGTGGCAAAGGGCGGATATGTGCTCGGCGATTCGCAGGGCAAGCCGGACCTGATCTTCATCGGCACCGGCAGCGAGTTGTCCCTGTGTGTTGCCGCCTACGAGAAGCTGACGGCAGAGGGTATCCGGGTGCGCGTTGTCAGCCTGCCGTCATGGGAGCTGTTCGAGAAACAGACCCAGGCCTACCGGGACAGCGTTCTGCCGCCGGATGTACGGGCAAGGGTTTCGGTTGAGGCTGGCTCAGTGTTTGGATGGGAGCGGTACGTGGGACTGGATGGCGCAATCTTAGGGATGACGACATTTGGCGCCTCGGCTCCCGCCAAAGAACTGTTCAAGAAGTACGGCTTCACCGTCGAACATGTGCTCGAAGCCGCCAGAGGAGTTCTGGCAAGGAAAAAATAGCCGCTTGCTTTCTGTCACGTCGTGCCCAGGGGGATTACGTCAGGACAGCAAAGCCAGAGGCCACTGCGAATACGAGGTTCATATGCAACCCACCGGAGTGCTAGAAACTGCGAAAGCTACGAATCCACTGAAAGATCTGCTGAAGTTTGGTCAGTCCGTCTGGCTGGACTATATTCGACGCGATTTGATCACGAGCGGCGAACTAAAGCGGCTCATCGAAGAAGACGGCCTACGCGGCATGACGTCGAATCCTGCCATCTTCGAGAAGGCAATCGTCGGCAGCGAGGATTATGCCGATATTCTCGCCACCCTGAAGGGCCGCAAGGATCTCGATGCCAAAGGGAAGTTCGAAGTCATTGCCATTCGCGACATTCAAGACGCAACCGACCTGTTGCGGCCCGTCTACGACGAATCGAAGTGGAGCGACGGTTACGTCAGCCTGGAGGTTTCCCCTCACCTGGCTCGCGACACACAACGCACTCTCGAAGAAGCCAGGCGCTTGTGGCAGGCCGTTAACCGTCCTAACCTGATGATTAAAGTTCCCGGCACAAAGGAAGGCATCCCGGCCTTCGAGCAACTGACGAGCGAAGGCATCAATGTCAACGTCACCCTGCTCTTCTCCCAGGAAGTTTACGAGCAGGTGGCCAAGGCTTACATCCGAGGGCTCGAGAAGTTTGCGGCGAGCGGCGGCAATCTAAAACGGGTTGCGAGCGTTGCCAGTTTCTTTGTCAGTCGAATCGACAATTCGGTGGATGCAGAAGCCAGCAACCGTCTGAAGGCGGAGAAAGATCCTGCAACGGCAGAGAAGCTCAAGAGCGTGGTGGGAAAAGTAGCGATCGCAAATGCCAAGCTCGCCTATCAGCGCTATCGGAAGATCTTTTCCGGTCCGGCCTGGGACAAGCTGAAATCGCAAGGCGGAAGAGCGCAGCGCGTGCTATGGGCCAGCACCAGCACGAAGAATCCCTCTTACCCCGACATCCTGTATGTCCAAGAGTTGATTGGGCCGGACACCGTGAACACCATTCCCCCGGCGACGTTCGATGCTTTCCGCGATCACGGTGTGCCGCGGGAGTCGCTGACTGAGGATATCGAAGGGGCCGGCGAGACCATGAAGACTCTGTCCGAAGTCGGTATTTCTATCCGTCAAGTCACCGACAAACTTACCGATGACGGTGTGCGGCTGTTCGAAGAGGCATTCGACAAGCTACTGGCGGCAGTGGAGAAGAGCACCCAAGCATGAGCGGGAACGAAAGCTACATCCTGCCAGCTGCTTTGAGAAAGCAGCTTACCGACGCCGTCGCCGACTGGACCCATCACGACAAGGTGAGTCGCCTTTGGCAACGCGACGCCTCTTTGTGGACGAACTCCGACGAGGCCGAGTGGCTTGGCTGGTTGGATATTGTCGAGAAGCAACTGGCGGACACTCGGACCTTTGAGAAATTGTCAGAGGACATTCGCCAGCAGAACTTCTCCGACATTCTCCTGCTCGGCATGGGCGGCTCAAGCCTCTGCCCGGAGGTCTTGGAGAAGACCTACGGGCGGATCGATGGTTTTCCTCGCCTTCGCGTCCTCGATTCCACCGATCCGCAACAGATAAAAGCCTTTGAAGATTCGATCGATCTGCAGCGAACGTTATTTATCGTTTCTAGCAAGTCGGGTAGCACGCTCGAGCCGAATATCTTCAAGAAGTATTTCTTTGAAGGCACAAAGCAGACCGTCGGTCCAGAGAAAGCTGGCAGCCGCTGGATCGCAATCACCGATCCCGGATCGAAGCTCGAGGCCGAAGCGCAGGCCGACCACTTCCGTCATATCTTCCACGGGGTACCAAGCATCGGCGGCCGCTACTCGGCGCTTTCCAATTTCGGCATTGTGCCAGCAGCGGCTATGGGACTGAATGTCTCCAAGCTGCTCTCTCAGGCGCAACGGATGGTGAAGGCGTGCGCTCTCGATGTTTCTGAAAACCCCGGCGTAATGCTTGGCCTCATTCTCGGCTCGGCTGCCAAGATCGGCCGCGGCAAGCTGACGATAGTGGCGTCCCCTGCGATCTACGACCTCGGCGCCTGGCTCGAGCAGTTGATCGCCGAGTCCACTGGGAAACAGGGCAGAGGGATCATCCCGGTCGATCGCGAGGAACTTACCGGTCCTAAGGGCTACGGAGATGACCGCGTATTCGCGTACCTTCGCTTCGAGCCCGCGCCAGATTCCAATCAGGATGAGCATCTCCGGGCGCTTGAAGCCGCTGGCCACCCGGTGATTCGGATTTCGGTGAAGGACATCTACGATCTCCCGCAGGAATTCTTCCGCTGGGAGATCGCGACCGCGGTTGCCGGCTCCGTGCTTGGAATCAATGCCTTCAACCAGCCCGATGTTGAAGCGAGCAAGGTTGAGACGCGCAAGCTCACGAGCGAGTACGAAAAGTCCGGTTCTCTGCCTAGGGAAAAGCCGATCTTCGAACAAGCGGGTATCCAGTTGTTTGCCGATCCAAGGAATGCAAGCGAGGTGAACCGCGGGAACCTTGCCGGGCACCTCAAGGCCCACCTCGATCGCATCCAGCCCGCCGACTACTTTGCCGTGCTTGCCTACATTCAGATGAACGAGGAACACGAAGCTCGTCTGCAGGAGATTCGGCACGCGGTCCGCGATGCCAAGCAGGTAGCTACCTGCCTCGGTTTTGGCCCGCGCTTCCTGCATTCGACCGGACAGGCGTACAAAGGCGGCCCTAATGATGGGGTTTTTTTGCAGATCACTTGTGACGACATCCAGGATTTGCCCGTGCCTGGGGCAAGCTACACCTTTGGCGTGGTGAAGGCAGCGCAGGCCCGCGGGGATTTCCAGGTCCTGGCCGACCGCGGACGCAGAGCGCTCCGGGTACACCTGGGCAAGGATGTGGAAGTTGGACTCTCGGAAATGCTCGACATCATCGCCGATGCAGTGATGTAACCGACAATTCTGTTGTGGAATTTGGAAGGAGCCGTATGCGTCTGGGAATGGTGGGTCTTGGGCGGATGGGCGCCAATATGGCGCGACGCCTCATGCGCGGCGGTCACGAAGTTGTGGTCACGGATCTGAGCGCCGACGCCGTCAAGGGCATGGCCGGCGAAGGTGCGATCGCTTCTTCTTCGCTGGAGGACTTTGTCACTAAGCTTGGGTCTCCACGCATTGCGTGGCTCATGGTCCCTGCCGGGGGTCCGACCGAGTCTTCGGTTCAGGCGCTCGCCCTGAAGTTTGATCCCGGTGACATTCTGATCGACGGCGGCAACTCTTACTTCAAAGACGACATTCGACGCTCACAGATTCTTGTAGGCAAAGGCATTCACTACGTGGACGTGGGCACGAGCGGAGGGGTTTGGGGGCTCGAGCGGGGCTATTGCATGATGATCGGGGGTCCGAAGGAAGCGTTTCAGCAGCTGGATCCGATTTTCAAGACGCTCGCTCCCGGGCGGGGAAATATTGTCCGCACTCCCGGCCGCGAAAAAATGCCAGGCACGGCAGAGGAGGGCTACATTTACTGCGGGCCTTCGGGTGCCGGCCATTTCGTGAAGATGGTGCATAACGGCATCGAATACGGGATCATGCAGGCATACGCGGAGGGTTTTGACATCTTCCGGAACGCGAACAAGCTCGAGTTACCCGGCGAGCAACGATACGATCTGAACCTGGCGGATATTGCCGAGGTATGGCGGCGCGGCAGCGTGGTGAGTTCCTGGCTGCTGGATCTGACCGCCATGGCGCTGGCGGAAAATCCTACGCTTGCGGAATATTCCGGGTTCGTGCAGGATTCGGGCGAAGGGCGCTGGACCATTGAAGCCGCCATCGACGAAGCCGTACCGGTTGACGTGCTCTCGGCGGCGCTGTTCGTACGTTTTCGTTCCCGCCAGGAACATACGTTTGCGGAGAAGATGCTGTCGGCAATGCGCCAGAAGTTTGGTGGTCATGTCGAACCAGGACTGGCCGGTAAAAAAACCGCCTGAGGGAGAAACGGTTCATGGCACAAGCAGACGTCATGCCTCGCACTCAGCAGCGCACCTCCGGCCGCCCCGGCGACCCCTGCATCATGGTGATCTTCGGCGCTGCCGGCGACCTCACGCAGCGCAAACTCATTCCTGCCCTCTATAACCTCGCCAAGGTGGATTTGCTGCCGCGGGAGTTTGCCATTCTGGGCGTGGCCCACAATTCAATGTCGGATGATGAATTCCGCAAGAAGCTCACCGCCGACATCGCGCATTATGCCGGCAGAGAAGTAGACTCAGAGATCTGGGAGTGGTTCCAGCAGCGGCTTTACTATCTCACCGCGGAGTTTGACGACAAGAACACTTATGCGCAACTGAAATCCAAGCTGGAGGCCCTCGACCGAGAGCACAACACCCGCGGCAACTTCTTTTTCTACCTTGCCACCGCGCCCAGCTTTTTCGGACCGGTGGTCGAGCAGCTGGCAGCCGCCGGACTCATGCAGGAAAAGGACCACTACTGGCGGCGGGTCATTGTCGAGAAGCCCTTCGGTCACGACATTGATTCTGCCCGTTTGCTCAATAAGCGGCTGCTAGCGGTTGCCGACGAAAAACAGATTTACCGGATTGACCACTATCTCGGGAAAGAAACCGTCCAAAACATTTTGGCATTCCGTTTCGCGAATGGAATTTTCGAGCCAATCTGGAACCGACGCTACATCGACCACATTCAAATCTCGGTTGCCGAAACCGTCGGGGTTGAGCAACGCGGCAGCTACTACGATTCTGCCGGAGCGCTGCGCGACATGGTCCCAAACCACATCATGCAGCTCATCAGCCTTACCGCCATGGAACCCCCGGTCTCATTCGAGGCGAATGCCGTCCGCGACGAACAGGCCAAGGTTCTTCATGCCATTCAGCCCTTGAGTTCCGAAGAGGTTCTAACCAAAACCGTTCGTGGACAGTATGGCCCCGGCATCGAGGGTGCCCAGCGAGTTCCGGGATATCGTCAAGAGGCTGATGTTCCGCCAGATTCCCGCACCGAAACCTTTGTCGCGATGAAGCTGGCCATCGACAACTGGCGTTGGGCCGATGTTCCCTTCTATTTGCGTACCGGTAAACGATTAGCCGCGCAAAATACCCACATCACCATCCAGTTTCGCCGCGCGCCGCTTGTGCTATTCCGCGACACCCCGGTGGACACGCTGATGCCGAACCAGCTGGTCCTTCACATTCAGCCGGAGGAAGGCATCTCACTTCAATTTGCCGCCAAAGTTCCTGGGCCGATCATGCGTCTGGGCGCGGTGGACATGAATTTCGAGTATGCTGATTATTTCGGCACGCAGCCGAGCACCGGCTATGAGCGCCTGTTGCACGATTGCATGATCGGCGATGCCACCCTTTTCCAGCGCGCCGACATGGTCGAGGCAGGATGGTGCGTAGTCAGCCCGGCGCTTGACGTGTGGAAGGCTCTGCCTCCGCGTAACTTCCCCAATTATCCGGCAGGAAGCTGGGGACCGCGGGAAGCGGACGAACTGCTTGAGCGCGACGGCCGGCACTGGAGGAATTTCGAGAAATGATCTTGGCGGGCGACATCGGCGGCACGAACGCGCGCCTGGCACTTTTTGACGTCGAGAACCATGAGTTCAAGCTTCAACAACTCTCCATTTTCCCCAGCCGTCACTATGCCGGACTAGATCAGATTGTTGCGGAATTTGTGCGCAACGCCAAGGTTCATCCCACGCGAGCATGCTTTGGGATCGCCGGACCGGTCAACAACGGCCGGGTGGAAGCCTCGAATCTTCCCTGGATCATCGAATCTAGTCGCCTGGCTGAAGAATTGAAGCTCAGCAAGGCCGTCCTCATCAATGATCTGGAGGCGACCGGCTGGGGGATCGGAGCGCTTTGTTCGAACGACCTCGTGCCGCTCAACAACGTGGTCTCCATTACCGGGTTGGCCAGCGGGAACCAGGCAGTCATTGCTGCCGGCACCGGGCTCGGCGAGGGAGGTCTCTACTGGGACGGCACGCGACACCACGTTTTCGCCTCCGAAGGGGGCCATTGCGATTTCGCGCCGGAAGACGATGTGCAGCTTGAGCTCTACAAGTACTTGCGCGTCCGCCATGGCCACGTCAGTTATGAGCGGGTGCTGTCCGGGCCCGGGCTGATCAATATCTTCGAATTCCTTCGCGACAGCGGCCGGGGCAAGCCACCGGACTGGCTGGTGGCGGAGATGGTGGAAAAAGACGCGGCCGCAACCATCTCGAATGCGGCGCTTGAGGGCCAGTGCGCAATGTGCGAGCAGGCTCTGGATATTTTCGTTTCGGTTTTCGGTGCCGAGGCGGGGAACCTGGCGTTGAAACTTAAATCGACCGGCGGTGTTTTCTTGGCCGGCGGGATTGCGCCGAAGATCCTGCCGAAGCTGGCCACTCCCCTGTTCCTTGAGGCCTTCCTGGCAAAAGGGCGGTTACGTCATCTGATGGAAATCATCCCCATTCAGGTCATCACCAACGACAAACTGGGTCTTTTGGGCGCCGCACGTTGTGCGTCCCTGGAAGCCGCAGCCTGAGTTCATGCCTTCAGATCCCGAGATTCTCGTCTTTCCATCGACCGGGGAACTATTTCACGCCGCGGCAGAAAAATTTTGCGAGATCGGCAAAGAGGCAATCCGGGAACACGGGCGTTACACGGTTGCGCTCTCCGGCGGCTCAACCCCAAAGGGACTGCATCAGCAGCTTCGAACCACCTTCTCTCAAGCATTGCCCTGGGAGAGAGTTTTCTTCTTTTGGGGGGACGAGCGCCATGTTCCACCCGACTTTCCGGAGAGCAATTACCGGATGGCGAAAGAGACATTGCTTTCAAAGCTCCCGGTTTCGGCGGGAAACATCTTCCGAATGCCCGGCGAGATTCCCGATGCGAATCAGGCGGCCGGCATGTACGAGCAGTGTTTGAGCGAGTTTTTTTGCCCCGCCCCGGGGCACTTCCCTCGTCTTGACTTCATCCTTCTCGGAATTGGGCCGGAGGGCCATACCGCCTCCCTGTTTCCCGAAACCGCCGCACTCCAGGAGAACCAGCGCTTCGTGGTTGGAAACTACGTCGCAGTGCACAGCACCTGGCGAATCACCTGTACCTATCCGGTGCTGAATAACGGCGCCAGGGTCATGTTCCTGGTCGAAGGTGCCGGGAAAGCGGATATCGTCCATACCGCATTGCGGGATCCTTCGGCGAATCTTCCATGCCAGGCAGTCAGACCCATCCAAGGAAGGCTGATGTGGTACCTCGACCAGGCGGCCGGCGCAAAGCTGTAGGCCTCAAGAAAAGCACACGCTCTTTGCCTTGTTCCCACTTCTAGCTTAGACAACCTGGCCAGCCGAGGGTGATCGGTCGAGCTCTGGGAGCTCAAAATACCGGTGCCAGATTGTGCATCTTCTGGTAAAGCTTACGGTCCACGGTACGTAGTATTTCTTCCAAACTCGTTCCCGTAACGTAAGCGGCAAGTCCCCAGGCAAACGAGAGCTGATAGGCCTTCCCGTTCGTGGTGTTCCATTCGGCGACCATGCGCAACAGCCGCTGCAGAGGAAACTCGGCTTGAGTTTCAGTCGTGTCGGACATCACGATCAGGAACTCGTCGCCCCCTTGGCGGAAAATCAGGTCGCCTCCACGAAAAACATTCTTTAACATCTTCGCGAATTCCGTCAGAACCCGGTTCCCTTCCATATTGCCCAGCTTCGCATTCAATTCGCAAAAATCGTTGATGTCCATGCTCAGGAAAGTCAGGGGTTCGCCATTGCGGTTGGCGCGTGCCAGCTGATGCGAGATCAGTTCGTTCAGCGCCCGCCGGTTCAGCAGTTGCGTCAATGGATCGATGAGAGAGAGGCTCTCCAGCCGCTCGTTCAGGACCAGTTCACCGATCAGCGCCTTGCGCGTCGAGTTCAGGTTCGCGCGCTGAGAAAGCAAATAGATGTTGCAGAGCACTACCAAACAAATGAGTCCGAAAAATAGCTGTGGCAGATAAGCCTGCCCCATTCGAAGCACCCGCTCTCCGCCGAGGCTGGGGGCGATCAGCGCCACGAATCCACCCGTCAGCACCAGAACGATCAGGCTCGCAATCGACCAAAGTTGCAGATCGCGGCTGGAAAGCAAGTGGATTTGGCGTTGGATCTCCTCCGCCCGTGCCAGCATGGACGGTTGTTGCTCTTGCATGACATGCGACATCTCATCCCCCTAAGCGAACACGACCGCGCCTGGATGCCACTTTTTCTCATGGTAGGTGGAGTGGCCGCGATTGGTGACGAAAACCCTACCGCCCGGGTTACCTTCGTAAGCTTCTCCGGTCTCCCCGCCCAGCCGGCGCTCGTTAGCGCCCGTCAGTGTGATTAAATCCATTGCGTGCGATTGAGCGAGGTTCTAAAGGCTGCAGTTCAAAGACTTAGCAGGGACCAGGTTCCCTCTCCCCGAATGAACGCGGAGCTCCTGCTGATGTTCACGCTTGCCTGCGATCGCGCCTATCTTTACGGACATCCGGAGCGGGAACTTACAAGCGATGAACGCGCCCGATATGAGGAGGCGATCGCGCAACGAGCCACGGGAATCCCGGCGCAGTACATCACGGGACATCAGGAGTTTTGGGGCATGGACTTGATCGTGTCCCCTGCCGTGCTGATTCCCCGGCCCGAGACCGAGCACGTCGTCGAACGGGTTCTCGAAGTGGGGGCCGTCTGGAGGGGTGCCAAGAGCACTCTCCACCGCGTTTCAGGGAGGCCGCGGTTGGCCGATGTAGGCACAGGTTCGGGCTGCATCGCACTGGCCCTTGCCAAGGAACTGGCGCAAGCCGAAATTCATGCAACCGACATTTCCTCAGGGGCACTGGAGATTGCACGCGTCAATGCTGCCCGTCTGAATCTGCAAAATCGGATTGCATTTCACCAAGCCGATCTGCTTGCCGGGATCGAGCCGCCCTTTGACCTGGTCGTCTCCAACCCTCCTTATGTAGGCTTCGGGGAGGAAGACCAGGTACAGCTTGAAGTTCGCAAATTTGAACCGAGGGACGCGGTTTTTTCGGGCAAAACCGGACTAGAGGCGATCGAGCGCCTGGTACCTCAGGCATATGCAGCACTTGCCCCCAAAGGTTGGTTGGTCCTCGAGATGAGTGGGACCATCGCGGAGAGGGCCCGGAGACTGCTTGACGGCTGGACCAATCTGCAGGTGATGCCCGACCTGCAAGGCATACCGCGCGTCCTCTCCGCGCAAAAGCCGTCCTGAAGGACAGGCGCGGCTATCCCCGAAGTAACCTTCACCTGCCTGCTTTCCGGACTACACTTTATGCAAGCACCCTCCCCAAAGTGAGGTCTTGTTCGGGGATGAAATTTTCGAAATTGCACATTGCAATCGCCGCCGGGGCAGGTCTCGTGTTGCTCCTGGGCTTCTTTGGATACCTGATGTGGCTGAACGCCCAGCCGGCCGTGTTGGCCAAGTCTCCCGATTCAGATCCGCTTACAAAACTGCCGCTCCAACTGGATTTGAATCCCATGCGGGACCGCTCCTCAGAACGCGCGGCCAATGAATTTCTCCGCTCCATGCGGGACGGAAAATGCCGTGACGAGCTCTCGCAGTGGGAAGACGATTATCGCGCCAAGCGGGCGGCATTCATCTGCGATTCGGAGTCAAAGCACCCCTTGGTTTCTTGGAAGATCGCCGATTGGGAAGACCGGCCGCCGCTGCGAATCCTGTCCTATACGGGAAAGCGCAGCAACGAAGGGTCGGGATATCAGGACCTCATCTCGGTCACGCTCGACAGCCGCAGCGGGGAATGGGTTGTGTCCAGCTACGACGCCATGTATTGATTCCTACTCGGCTGCGTAGTTCGGGGCCTCCCGCGTGATCATCACATCATGCACATGACTTTCTCGCAGTCCAGCTCCGCTGATGCGGACGAATCGCGTCTTCTGCAGCAACTCCGGCAATGTCGAGCACCCGCAGTAACCCATGCCCGATTTCAATCCGCCGACCATCTGGTACAAGATCATCGATACCGAGCCACGATATGGCACGCGGCCTTCGATTCCTTCGGGGACGAGTTTCGCAAGGCGGTTTGGATCGGCACCCATGTGAGGAACCGCCGCAGAAGCCTCTTCTGATGCGCTCTGGAAATAGCGCTCACTCGATCCTGCAGCCATGGCACCAATCGACCCCATGCCGCGGTAGGACTTAAATGTGCGCCCTTGATAGAGGATCAATTCACCCGGACTTTCATCGGTACCCGCGAACATCGAGCCAATCATGACTGCGCTCGCCCCCGCAGCCAAGGCCTTGGTAATATCGCCAGAATACTTGATGCCGCCATCGGCGATGATTGGAACTCCCGCGTCTTTGGTGGCGCGATAGGCTTCGGCGATGGCCGTAATTTGCGGCACTCCGGCGCCGGTCACGATGCGAGTCGTGCAAATGGAGCCCGGACCGATGCCGACCTTGATGGCGTCCGCGCCCGCTTTGGCCAGTTCGCAGGCACCGTCGAAAGTGCCGACGTTCCCGGCAATCAGATCCACTTCCGGAAATTTCGCCTTGACCGTCTTCACGGCATCGAGAACCCGGCTGGAATGCCCGTGCGCACTATCGATGGCCAACACATCAACATGCTCCTTCACCAGTTCTTCGGCACGCTCCAGGAAATCCCCGGTAGCTCCGATCGCCGCACCCACTCTCAGCCGGCCATGATCGTCCTTGGCGGCGCTGGGATACTTCAGTCTCTTCTGGATGTCTTTTACCGTGATCAAGCCTTTCAGATTGTAGTTGTCATCTACGACCAAGAGCTTCTCAACGCGATGTTTATGCAGGATCTTTTCTGCATCCTGCAGGGTCGTTCCCACCGGAACGGTGATCAGGTTCTCCCGGGTCATGACCTGGCTGATCGGAATATCAAAGCGGGTCTCAAAGCGCAGGTCGCGATTGGTAAGAATGCCGACCAGTTTCTTGTTCTTCGTGATGGGCACGCCGGAAATCTTGTATTTGCGCATCATCTCGAGCGCATCGGACACTTTGTCGTCGGGGCTCATGGTCACCGGATCGACAATCATTCCGCTTTCCGAGCGCTTTACCTTATCGACCTCTTCGGCTTGCTGCTCCACGGTCAGATTGCGGTGAACGATGCCCAGTCCGCCCTGCTGCGCTAAAGCAATCGCCATGTGCGACTCGGTTACGGTGTCCATGGCCGCGCTGACGATTGGGATGTTCAAGCGGATATTGCGCGTCAGTTGTGTCTGGGTGCTGGCGTTCGCTGGAACCACGTCGGAGCGCGCCGGCAGCAGCAACACGTCATCGAAAGTAAGGGCCTCGGGTACAGGGAAGTGAATCATAGGATGTGGGGTGAAACCTTTATTGTAGAGAGCCACGCTGCCCTAAGCAAACCGACCATACGAGTAAGCGCTAAAGGGACGGCCCGGCATGCCGCCACTAGACGGGAGCTGGCAGTTGCCGACAAATTCTGCGAAGTACCGTTACCAAAGTTTCCCCCCCAAGACCCCGCGGCGACAATCCTCTGGTTTCTTCATGCTAGCTTTTTAGATAGGTCGGCCCAGAACCTCGAACTGTAGCTGCGCTGTGGCGTTCCTTCTGAGATTGGGGTGGCGACATTCCCGAATCGCTCATTTAGGGACGGGTGCACGCTCAACGCGGCTGGTCAAGCGCGTTGCGCCTGAACTATGACGATTCGCAAAAAGATCATTTTGTTTTCGGCGGTGGCTCTGGGAGCCTTCTTGGCCATCGTGTTTCTAATCTCCCGTTTCGCGTTGATCAGAGCCCTCACTCGCCTTGAGGGTGACACCGCGCAAAACACCGTCCACCAGATTCACAGCGCCCTCGAGCACAAGCAGAACAATCTCGAGACAGTGGCGCATGAGTATGCGCAATCGGATGCCGTCGATCAATTCCTCGAGAGCAAGAATATCGAGTACATGCGGGCCGTGCTGACGCCCGCTGCCCTGAAAGCCCTGCATGTCGACCTCGTGGCAATTCTCGATAGCGCGAACAATCTGGCGTTTTACCGCATCGGCGCAAGTTGGCTGCCCGATGCCGGACAGCTGCAAACCATTACCTCTGCCCCTTCTCGCTATGCTGGCATCCAGGGCGGACTTCCTGCCCGAGGGATCCTCGAAGTCGCCGGACACGTTTTGCTTCTCTCTTATCAACCGGTGCTCCCTGCCAGTGGTGCTGGGCCTTCGCAGGGGACACTTGTCATGGCGCGCGAGTTGGATGGCGCTGAAGTGGAGTTGCTCTCCACCTCGCTTGGATTTCCGGTGTGGCTGGAACCCGCGAACATGGTGGTCGGCGATGGCCAGGATGTAGCCTGGACGAACGGCGTGGATTCGGCGCGGGTCGAGAGCGACTCGACCATGCTGAACTATGTCGCAGTCCGGGACTTCTCCGGCCGGACATGCCGACTCCTGGCGGCAAGAACCCAGCGCTCTTTGTTTCTCGAAGGCAAGAAAGAAATCCGCTACCTGCTCGGTCTACTCATGCTCGCGGGCGCCATTTATTGCGCAGCCCTGTTCTTCTTCGTCGAGGAAGTTCTGGTGCACCGAATCGCCTTTCTGGGCAGTGAAGTAGGCAAGGTCACCGTGAGCGGAGATCTTTCGCTGCGCCTGAATTGCGAAGGCCAGGACGAACTCAGTACCTTGGCCCGCTCGCTGAACACGATGTTGTCTTCCATTCAGAAGACCAAGTCGGAATTGATCCAGGCCCAGGAATCGCTCCGATTTCACGCTGAGCATGACGCGCTCACCGGCGTCCTGAACCGCCGCGCCATACGCGACGTCCTGCGCCGGGAACTGGCCCGCTGCCGGCGCGAAAAAAACACGCTGGGCGTGATTCTTGGCGATGTCGATCACTTCAAAAAGATCAACGATCATTACGGCCATGCCGCGGGCGACGCCGTGCTGGTCGGGGTGGTGCAAAGGATCACCTCGGTGCTGCGCTCCTATGACTCCCTCGGACGCTATGGCGGCGAAGAATTCCTCATCATTGCACCCAACTGCGACCTGGCCATGGCACAGAGACTCGCGGAACGTGTGCGCAGCATCATCGCGGACGAGGCCATGGACCTCGGCAACGCCTCGGCCAATGTGACTCTCAGCATGGGCGTGACTCTTGGGACTGCCGAAAGCGATCCCGAATTCCTGGTCGCGCAAGCTGACACGGCCATGTATCACGCCAAACGCAAGGGCAGAAACCGCCTGGAGGTTGAGCTCGGCCTTCCCGACACCGAGCCGCTTCAAGAACTCGAGAATTGCTAAGCCCACCTGAGGCCTGCTTGATCCGGCATGGAACCCAAATGCTACAGTAATCGTGGATGTCCGCCGCCAATTCATTGCTGGTTCGCGCCTGTAAACGGCTACCGGTCGATCGCACTCCGGTGTGGCTGATGCGCCAAGCCGGCCGATATATGGCGGAGTACCGAGCCGTTCGCAAGAACCATTCGCTCATCGAAATCTGCAAGAAGCCAAGCCTTGCGGCTGAGGTGACGATCACCGCCGCGGAAATCCTGAAGGTCGATGCAGCCATCATTTTTGCCGACCTCTTGCTTCCCTTGGAAGTCATGGGCATGGCTTTCCGCTTCTCCGCCGGTGAAGGCCCCCTCATCGAGAAGCCGCTTCGGACCGCACATGACATTGCGCGATTGCGAACGGATACCGCAGCTGAACTTGGCTATGTCGCCGAAGCCGTGCGGCTTGTATCCGAGCATTTTCGTGATCGGATTCCGGTCATCGGATTCTGCGGGGCCCCCTTCACTTTGGCCAGTTATATGATCGAAGGCGGCTCGTCGCGTCACTACATCGAGACCAAACGCCTGATGTACAGCGAGCCCCAGGTTTTCGACGAACTGCTCGCGAAACTGGTGACGGTCACTGCGGAATATGCTTCCGAGCAGATTCGAGCAGGCGCGGACGTGATTCAGGTATTTGACAGCTGGGTTGGATGCCTCTCACCCCAAGACTATCGCCGTTATGTTCTCTCGCGCACGCGAGAGCTCGTCGAGAGACTCAAGAGGGAAGGCGTCCCCGTCATCTACTTCGGGACCGATACGGCCACCCTGCTTTCCGCAATTCCTGAGACCGGCGCCGATGTCATCGGCCTGGATTGGCGCATTCCGCTCGATGCCGGATGGGAGCAAATCGGAAATGAGACTGCCGTCCAGGGGAATCTTGATCCTGTCGTCCTTTTCTCCCCGTGGAAGCAGGTAGAGGAGGCGGCGCGAGATGTCGTTGAACGCGCGGGCGGGAGACTGGGACACATCTTCAATCTGGGCCATGGTATTTTGCCCGAAACCCCAGTCGAGCATGTAAAGGCGCTTGTTTCCTTCGTTCATGAACACTCTCAAAGAGCTGTCGCAGCCCTGAAACTATGAGTACCCGGAACAAAAGCCACCAGGCCGTACTGCTACTGGCCCATGGCAGTCCGGATTCCCTGAACCAGATTCCGGAGTTTCTCTCGAAAGTGACCGGTGGCCGTCCCCTTCCGGCTGCTGTTGTCGAGGAGGTGAAGCATCGTTACGCGAGAGTCGGAAGCTTTCCCCTGACCTACCTGACGGTGAAACAGGGCGAGCTCTTGTCGGAGCGCCTTGGCATGCCGGTATATGTGGGCATGCGCAACTGGCATCCTCTCGTTTCTGAGACGCTCGGACGTATGAACGCGGACGGGATCACGCACGTGAGAGTGATCTGCATGGCCCCCCAGAACTCCCGAACGAGCGTCGGTCTTTATCGGAGTTCACTTCGAGATGCGGTGTGCAACATGTCGTTTGATTTTGTGGAATCCTGGCACGACCAACCGAAGCTTATCCAATCCTTTGCTGAGAAACTCACGACTGGCCTCGCGCAAGCGGAAATTGAGTATGGAAAGGTCCCCCCTGTGATTTTCACGGCACACAGTGTTCCCGAGCGCACCATCCTCGAGGGGGATCCCTACGAGGACCAAACCAAGCAAACAGCCGCACTGGTGGCCTCGGCGGCGCGTCTGGATCGTTCCGCGTGGAAGTTTGCCTTCCAAAGCCAAGGCATGTCGGGGGGAACCTGGCTTGGCCCTACCGTGGAGCAAACGATCCTGCAGTTGAAAACCTCTGGCCAGGATGGCGTTTTCATCCAGCCCATTGGCTTTCTCTGCGACCACATCGAAATTCTTTACGACATCGACATCGGATTTAAAGAGTTTGCTGCAGCGCAAGGGATGCGCCTGTGGCGGGCGGAATCGCTGAACACCTCGCCTCTGCTTACCGAGGCGCTGGCGGAAATCGTCCGCTCCAGGACTTTTGTTCCTGACCGTCATTAACCATGACCAAGAGAATCGCAGTCATCGGGGGTGGAACCTCTGGGCTCTCCGCCGCCTACTCCCTGGAGAAGAGGAAATCCGCGGGAACGCCGCTCGAGTTCGTCTTGTACGAAGCCGGCCGACACTTCGGCGGGGTCATCCGCACCGAGCAGATCGAAGACTGTGTGGTCGAGGCGGGCCCGGATTCCTTCCTCACGGAAAAGCCTTGGGCGGCCGATCTTTGCCGCGAACTGGGTCTTGGCGATCAATTGATTCCATCCAATGATGCCGAGCGCAGGACCTACATGCTCATCGAAGGTCGCCTGGTTCCGATTCCGGACGGCCTGATGTTCATGGTGCCTACTAAGCTGGTTCCGGCTTTTCTGTCGCCGCTGTTCTCGGCAGCAACCAAGGCAAGGATGGTTCGCGAGTGGCTCGCACCGCCACAGCCAAAGACCAAGGAACTGACGGTAGCTGAGTTCATTGCCCGGCATTACGGGCGCGAGATGGTGGACCGAGTTGCCGATCCCCTGCTCGCCGGTGTCTATGGCGGCGGCGCCGACCAGCTGAGCGTAGATGCAGTGCTACCCCGCTTCGTCCAGATGGAAACCAAGTACAGAAGCCTGGGACGCGCCATGGCGGCTGCCGCAAAAAACGTACCTCCATCGGGTCGAGGCGCACTGTTCACCTCGCTGAAGAGAGGCATGCAGCAACTAACGAACGCACTCGTCTCGCGTCTGCCGGCCGATGCCCTGCGAGCTGGGGTGAAGGTTGAGCGCATCCAGCCTGAATCGGGCAAGTGGCTGGTCGTCAGCAACGGTCGCACCGAGGAATATGATGCCGTCCTCCTCGCTACCCCAGCGCATGTCGCAGGAGCACTCTTGACGAGCCAGCTCGAACTCGCGAAAGAACTGAATGAGATTCCCTATACCTCGTCCATGACGATCGTCCTTGGCTACGGCCAGAAGGTTCGCTCCACGCTGCCGCCCGGGTTTGGGCTTCTGGTTCCAAGAACCGAAGGGCGAAAGATTCTCGCGACCACCTTCGTTCATAACAAGTTCCCCTTCCGGGTCCCCGAAGACCGCGCACTCCTGCGATGCTTTCTCGGCGGCAGCGTCGCCGAGGAGATGTTCGATCAGGCTGAAGTCGACCTCATCGGCATCGTCGAGAAGGAATTGAAATCGATTTTCGCTATCGAAGAGAGGCCTGTCTTCACGCGTGTGTACAAGTGGCGTAAGGCAATGGCGCAATACACGGTCGGACATTTGGCGCGGGTGGCGCGAATCAAATCGCTGGTCACAGGAATGCCGGGGTTTGCCCTTGCTGGAAATGCTTACGGCGGCATTGGCGTCCCAGACTGTGTGCGCACTGGCGAAGAGGCAGCCAATAAGGTGTTCACCGATGTAGTTCCGCGCTAGTCCGGCTGAACCGGCGCGGGCGGGTGTTGGAGAAACACGAATCGATCCGCTACCAGGAAATTCAAGATCGAACAGGCCGCGATACTCAGGATGTTGGCCAGGAAGTAATTCAGGCGCAGAGCTTCCACGAAGATCTTCATTGCGAGGACATTTCCCCCAATCGACAAGGCACCGGTACTCAAGTTGAATTTCAAAAACCTGGCGAACTTGGCCGCCGATCCGCGGTCAGCCCAGGTATAGCGCTCATGCCAGAAGAAGTTGTGGAGGATGGTCACCTCGACGGCCAGGGCGGTGGCAAGAAGATAGTTCAAGCCCAATCCAGTCTTCAGCCATATCAAGGTGGCTAGCTGCACCAAGATGCCCAGCCCGCCCACGGCATTGAACTTCCAGAATCGAATCCAATTCCTTTTGGGCCCCGTCATCGGACGGGCTCCTCGACATACAACCGGCGGATGTTTTTGGCGGTCGAGAAACCGAACATCGCCGACATCCCGAAGATACCGATCAGTCCGCCGATATCGAACAGTCGATGCCCATGGAGGACATAGGGCCAGCGGAACAGCGCCAAATTGCCGATGGCGAGCAAGACTCTTAGCTCGGTTGGGCCGAAGCGGAAAAACGACATGTGGAACTCTCCCAGCGTGTAGGTCGCCAGATAAGACTGGATGGAGAGCAATAAGAATAAAACCAGCAGCCCGGTCGAAACCCATGGGTTCATATATCCCGAAAGGGCCAAACCTGCCATCAGCGCCACCGACCCGATACTGTCGAGGATGTGATCGACATAGAACCCATACCTCGGCCGTTGGCTATCTCGCACCCGGGCGAGCGTCCCGTCGAGGCTATCGCCCACCCAGTTCAGGGCCAGGCAAAAAATGGCGGCCCCGAGCCAGAACTGGCTTGAACGCGACAACCCGTAGCACACACCGGTACCGATTTGGGCGGCAAAGCCGAGCATCGTGAGATGGTCCGAGTTGATCCACATTGGGATTCGCTTCGCCGCCCAGATGAGAACCCGCCTTTCCGGTTTTGAGAGGACGCTCTGGTGGACGCGTTGGGCGGTCCGAAAACCTGAAAACATACCCTTTGTGAGGACAGCGGTTGGCATGGTCTTCCTCCATCGAGGTGATCATGACCCCGCCGGAGACTTTCAAGCAATGCTCGGCAGGTAAATCCGAGGTCAACTGCAGATAAACCGGTATTTGCTTTGTTTTATGCGGCTTACCAGGAAACCACAGCTGCCCCCTGGACCCCGCAAGAGCACCCTGGGGGCTAGTCTCAGCCTTCTCGCAGGGGGTTATCGTCCGGGCGGCAGGGCTTCCAAAATGGATTGGCTCAGCTGCTCACATGCCCAATCCACCTGCTCGGGAGAAATCACTGCCGGGGGAGCCAACAGGATATGGTCTCCGCAATCGGCACCTGCGCACCCCTGACCGGGATAAACCAGAAGCCCGCGATCGGTAGCCGCTTGGGCCACCAGGCCACTGAAGTTCTGGCTGGCGGGAAAAGGGGTCTTTGAAGCCTTATCGGCCACAAATTCAATCGCCCACAACAGGCCGATTCCGCGCACATCTCCGACCGTGGCAAGATCCTGCAGGCCCTCCAAGCCATTCTTTAGCTTTGCCGCAATGCTCCCAGGATGATCAGAATCTGCCGCCTCGACCAGGTCATTCTGCGCGATGTGATTCAGCACTGCCCGTCCTGCCGCTAGTGAAATCGGATGGGAACTGTAGGTGAACCCGTGCATGTGAACGCCCGAACCATACGCCACAACTTCAACCACTTTGGGGGACACGATCACGGCCGCAAGCGGAGCGTATCCGCTCGAAAGACCCTTCGAGGTGACCACAATATCGGGATGTACGCCCCAGTGCTGGACGGCAAAGTTCCTGCCGGTACGTCCCATTCCGCTTGTGACCTCGTCGGCGATCAGCAGAACCTCATTCGCCTCGCAGATCTCCGCGATCTTCTGCAGATAACCGGGAGGAGGCAACACCGCCCCGAGAAAAGTACCGCTCACCGGTTCGAGGATCATCGCGGCCGCTTGAGCATCGATCGCATCCAAGGCCGCTTCAAGCTCCAACGCGTACTCCGCGCCACAATGAGCGCACCCATCCTTGCACTCGTAAAGGCAGCGATAGCAATAAGGCGTGTTGATGGTGGTGAACTGCCGCACCATAGGCCGGTAGATTTCAGCCCGTCGGCCATGATGAGAAACGGCTATGGCGCCCAGGGTTGATCCATGCTGACTCTGATCGCGACTGATGATTTGCGAACGACCGAAGTTGCCAACTTCGACTTGATACTCGCGAGCCAGCTTCAATGCAAACTCCACCGCATCGGAACCGCTGGCAGTGAAGTACACGGCGCCGCCCTTGTATGCGGGGCCAGCAAATTCGAGCAGCTCACTCGCGTACTGCTCGGCAACCGGCGTGGTGAACTGGCTGGAATGGACAAACTCAAGCGACCGGGCTTGTTCTCCCATGGCGGAGACGATCTCCGCAACACCATGACCAATGAAATTTACGGCCGCGGATCCGGCAAAGTCGAGGTATTGCTTGCCCCGGGCGTCCCAGAGGTAAGCACCCTGCCCCCGGACAGCTGGCGGGAACGTCTTCCGGAAAGACCTGCGAAGAAGCGCTGACCCCGGAGAACCCTGTATTGTGGCCTGGTCGATCACGGTATTCGGGAGTGCTGCACTTCTGATTCGCGACGGGAGAAAAGAGTTGCTGAGGGAAAACACAGTTGTTGGTTGTTGGCTTGGAGAGAGGCGCTCGTTGCCCTGAAGCCAGTACTGGGCGGGGGAAGCGAAACCCAGGCCCAATGACAATGACCCCTTGGGGACAACCCGCCATCTTGAAACGAATCTGGCATGCCACCCTCGCCGGCGTTTTACGCGTCCCAGAGCCGTGTAGAATCGCCCTGAATGCCGGCGTCCTCCGATATTTCTGCAACACAATCCACGCCTTCTGACCGCCCGAGTCGCCCGGCACCGATTCAGAGATCGATGCTCCGGCGATTCCTTCGCCTATTCCGCCCATCCCACCAACACACCGCCTTTTCGGCAACCCTGCTCCTGGTTTCTACGATCCTGCTGTCGCGGGTTGTCGGTTTCCTTCGCGAGTGGTACATCGCCTGGGCGTTCGGTGCGACCTCGGTCACCGACGCTTACAACGCCGGGTTCACCATCCCAGACTGGGTAAATTACCTAGCCGCGGGCGGAACTGCCTCGATCACCTTCGTTTCTATCTACACTCGTTTCCTAGCGGAGGAGCGCGAGGCAGAGGCGCAGAAGACCTTTTCGGTAATTGTCACCATCATGACGGCGGTGCTCGGGGTGGGTATTGTTGCCGCCGAGATCTTTGCGCCGCAGCTCATCCGGCTCATGTTCGGCAAGTTCCAGCCTGACCAGCTCGCCTTGTGTGTGCACATCACCCGCATTCTGCTTCCGGCGCAGTTGTTCTTCTACGTGGGCGGGGTCGCCTCGGCGGTGTTGCTCGCGCACCGCATGTTCCTTCTACCCGCGATTGGGCCGCTCTTCTATAGCGGCGGAATCATTCTGGGAGGCCTGCTGTTTTCCCGAACCATCGGGATCTCCGCTCTTGCTTACGGCGGCGTGGCGGGCTCTTTTTTAGGGATTTTCCTGATCAATGTGATCGGTGCAGCTCGGGCAGGTGTCCATTACAAGTTCTCCTTTGACATCCGCAATCCAGCCTTCCGCGAGTGGATACGGCTTTCCATTCCACTGATGCTGGGCGTTTCGCTCGTCACCGTGGACGACTGGATCCTGCGCTATTTCGCCGCTTCCTCGGTAGGAGACATTACGCGCTTGAACTATGCCAAGCGACTGTTTCAGGTGCCGATCGCGGTGCTTGGACAAGCCGCCAGCCAGGCGTCCTTGCCGTTCTTTGCCCGACTGATTGGCGAAAAAAGGTTCGCTGAATTCGACGCGACTGTAAATGCGTCGATTTACCGCATCCTTGCCGCAGCGCTCATCGCGTCAAGCTTTATGTTCGCTGCCGCCCTCCCACTCGTGGACCTCGCATATCGTTGGGGACATCTGCATTTTTCTGACTCCACTGTGATCGCCGCTTATTTCCTAATTTTCTCGATCTCTCTGGCCTTCTGGTCGGCACAGGGGCTCTACGCACGCGCCTTTTACGCCGCAGGGAACACCCTCACCCCGATGGTTGCGAGCACCATCATCACGCTTGCTTCTCTGCCGGTGTACTGGCTGTTGTTCGAGCGCTTTTCTACGGTTGGGCTAGTGGTTGCTTCGGATCTGGGCATCGCCGGAAACTGTTGCGCAATGGCAGTCCTGCTTCACAAACGCGGCCTTGTCTCGCTCACCCGGTTACAGTGGGACGAAATCGGGAAGGCTTTCTTGATCGCAGTGATCGCCGCCGGGGCATCCCGGTCCGCAGCTCACCTGGTCCTCCTGCAGGGCAGCCGCATAGCCGATCTTGAGTCTCTCGCCCTGGCCACCCTGGTCTGGACAGCAGTGGCCGGTCTTGGCCTGTGGCTGTTCAAGGCAAGACTTCCGCACGATCTGCGACGCCAAACAGATCGATTGCCCGGCCGAGCTTAGGCAAGCCAACCGGCGAGCAGGTCCGACGATGGGCTGCAAGCGGAAGGCACGGCCGTGCGCTGGGCGAGAGTCGGGGCAAGCCCCAATTAGTCTGCTGCCATCCGGGTGGCGAGGGTGCGATTGAAGTGCTGAATCGCGCGGTAGCATTCGCAGGCTGCCGATTCCAACTCAGCACGATTCAGAATCTTCACGCTGCCGCGGCCGTTTTCTATCGTCCCCGCCTTCTGCAGCACCCCCGCCGCCAGACTTACGCTGGGGCGTCCGGTCCCCAACATCTGGGCGAGGAACTCATGAGTGACGGGAAGGCTCTGGGCGTTGACCCGGTCCTGGCACATGAGCAGCCATCGCGCCAGGCGTTGGTCGATTTCGTGCAGACGGTTGCAGGCAGCAATCTGAGCAATCTGCAAACCCTGAATCAGAATGAAGCGGTGTAAGAGCAGCCGCAATTCTGGAGCGTCCACCAAGGTGTCCTCAAGAACCTCCGACTTGATGCGGTACGCGGTTCCGGAAATCTGCATGATGCTACGGTAGGGTCCGCAGTGAAGGCCAACGGCGAGAGGTGTTCCTACCACTCCCTCATGTCCGACAATGCCAACTTCAACACTGCGCCCATCACTGGTAAGCACGACCAGAGAGGCCAGGCCTTCATTCAGGAAATAGGCGAACTCGATCCGCTCCCCGGCTTCGTGCAGGATTTGACGGTGCGGCAGTTGCACGAGCTCGAGGTTAGGGCAAAGGCGGTTCCACTCAGCCTCAGAAATTGAGTTCAGGATTTCATTTCCGACGGGGCTACCACTCGCGTCCACCGCCTTACCAGAGAGGCGCAATCCCGACGTTAGTTTGTCACCACGAACATTGGTACGATCCAAACGTACTCCTCTTGCGATCCCGCGCGATATGGGATTCTGGAGACAGGTCCAGTGCGCGTAGGCTATTCGTGGCGCGCAGAAGTGTCAGTTCGGCAGCGAACTGAGAAGCTGATCATGGCCGCAGCGCGAGACCGCCACGGTAGTTCTGGATGGCTCGATAGCACTCGCATGCCGCATCCTCAAGGCGCTTGCGGTTGAGGATCTTTACGCTGCCGCGGGTGTTTTCAATCAGACCCGCGCGCTCTAGCACCCCTGCTGCCAGCGTGACCGTCGGGCGGCCAGTCCCTAACATTTGAGCCAGAAATTCGTGTGTCAGGGGAAGGGAGCTGGACTCAGTCGTGTCTTGGCACATCAAGAGCCAGCGCGCCAGCCTCTGTTCCATGTCGTGCAGGCGATTGCAGGCTGCGGTTTGCGCGACCTGCATCTGCTGAGTAAGCGTGTACCGCTCCGTTGCTTGGCGCAACCACGGAAGAGTTAGGAAGTTGGCCTGAAGGGTTGCCGAAGCGATTCGTAGACCGCTTCCTGGCAGTTGCACAATCGCGCGGCTGGATGCGTCATTGAAGCCGAAAGCCACCGCCAATCCCACCACTCCCTCGCGCCCCGAGATGCCTACTTCGACGCTGCGGCCATCGCTTGCGATCACCACCAAAGAGATCATCCCGGCATTCAAGAAATAAGCGTGCTCAATCTTTTGTCCCTGCTCGTAGAGCACTTTGTACCGGGGCAAGGAAACTGGCTCCAGCACAGGCCGGAGTACAAGAAATTCATCCTCAGGGATCTCCGACAATATGACGCTACCAACGGCTTTGCCATCCCGATCCGTGCGCGGCGGTAAGGGCACAGGAATGGCAGAACTTCCCGCGGCAGTGAGAGGAGGAATGTCTAAGAACGCCATTTTTGCAAGCTCCTTCCCAAGTTTTCCGCTAGTAGGATGCAAGTGCAATCGGAGCCAAGGTTACAAAAAATCCTGTAAGGAGCTCCGAAATTTAGCCCATAAAGGGGGAGCCATTTTGACGCAAAAAAATCAGCGTCCCTTAGGACGCTGATCTCTGGAAATCCCGGTATCTGCTTAGGCGCGAGCGGCCACTGCTTCACTGGCAGGAGTAGCTGCTGACTTTTCTTCGCCGTTTGCTTTCTGGCCAGCCTGGCCGGCCTTGCGGATATCGATCCCGCCCTTAAAGAAGGCGCCGTCTTCAATGGAGATGCGCGCCGCAACAACATCACCGGTGAGCGAACCGTCACTGCGGATATCCACCCGGTCGCTGGCGGTCAGATTGCCGCGTACTTTGCCGAGCACTACGATCTCGCGGGCATTGATGTTGGCGGCAACGACTCCGTTGCGACCGACCGTGACGCGGTTTCCGGCGAGGTTGATCGAACCCTCGACCCGTCCATCGATGTAAAGCGACTCGGATCCGGTGACTTCACCTTTAATGACGAGAGACTTCCCGATGGTAGCCTGATCTGCTGTGCTGGCCGACACGGGACGCGGAGCACTGGCGGCCGTTTCCGTT
>Ga0157369_10000467_pt1 | contig 53625 bp, 51 predicted proteins | sample C25metaG_FD_113461 | JGI IMG/M metagenome (GOLD analysis project Ga0157369, IMG submission 113461) | Corn rhizosphere microbial communities from Kellogg Biological Station, Michigan, USA - C2-5 metaG | ecosystem: Host-associated > Plants > Roots > Rhizosphere > Soil | place: USA: Michigan... | reverse complement strand
AGACGGTGCAAAATTCGGATTTCCGGTTTTCCCGATGAATTTCAAAGATCCTGAAAGTGACGAGATATGGAAAGGTTACAAAGAATCCGGTTATTTCCCTGAAGCTTTTATTAATATGACTGCTCTTTTGGGTTGGACTCCTGCAAACGATAGAGAAATCGTTTCTATGGACGACATGATCGCTGAATTTGATCTTCATAAAGTTCATAAAGCCGGCGCCAGATTCGATCCGCAGAAGGCAAAATGGTTTAATCAGGAATATCTTAAAACTAAATCTAATGAAGAGGTTTTAATTTTATTAAAAGAAGTTGATGAAGTAAAATCTTTAAATATTTCTGATGATAAATTACTTAAAATCGTTTCATTAATGAAAGAAAGAGCAACATTCGTTGTTGACATTTACAACGATGGAAAATTCTTCTTCGAAGCACCAACTTCTTACGTCGAAAAAGCATTGAAGAAAGCCTGGAACGATACAACTTCCGCAATTTTGAAAGACTTTTCAGCCAAACTTGAAACTTCAGAATTTGATTCTGAAACTTTGAAAGAAGCTATTCATCATTTTGCAGAAGAACATTCATTAGGAATGGGAAAAGTAATGATGCCACTTCGATTAGCATTAGTTGGAGAACTGAAAGGCCCTGACGTACCGGACATTATGAATATTATTGGCAAAGAGGAAACTTTGAAAAGAATCGAAAAAGCAATTAGCTCAAATTAATTATCAAAATATTTCGACAACTTTGGTAAGACAATTCTGATATTCACATTGTCAGTCTGAGGTTCTCGAAGACTTTTATTAATATTAAAATCCAATTCAAAAAAAAACATTATTTTTGAGGGTTTAATCCAAACAAAACATGGAATATTTAGAATTTGAACAACCTGTAAAGGAATTGATAGATCAGTACGAAAAATGTGTGCAACTAGGCACAGAAAGCGGCATTGATGTAGATGAATCCTGCAAAAAGATCAAAACCAAAATAGAAGAAACTAAGAAAAAAATATACGGAAATCTGACGCCTTGGCAAAGAGTTCAACTTTCGAGACATCCGGACAGACCTTATACCTTAGATTACATCAATGGTTTGGCTGATGAAGGAAGTTTTGTGGAACTTCACGGTGACAGAAACTTCGGTGATGATCCCGCAATGATCGGCGGAATTGCCAGTATCAGTGGAAACACCGTAATGTTGATCGGAACTCAAAAAGGAAGAACGACCAAAGAACGCCAGCACAGACGTTTCGGAATGTCGAATCCTGAAGGCTACAGAAAGGCTCTACGTTTGATGAAGTTAGCAGAGAAATTCAACATTCCTGTAGTAACTCTGATTGATACACCAGGTGCTTATCCAGGTCTTGAAGCAGAAGAGCGCGGACAAGGTGAAGCGATTGCAAGAAATATCTTCGAAATGTGTTCTCTTAAAGTGCCAATCATCACCATCATCATTGGTGAAGGTGCAAGTGGTGGCGCATTGGGAATTGGCGTTGGAAACAAAGTCTATATGATGGAAAATACCTGGTATTCTGTTATCTCTCCGGAAAACTGTTCTGCAATTCTTTGGAGGAGCTGGGAATATAAAGAAACTGCGGCAACAACAATGAAACTGACTGCTGATGATATGTTGAAACAAGAATTAATCGACGGCATCATTCCAGAACCATTAGGGGGCGCACATTATGACGCTGCGACGACTTATGAAAATGTAAAGAAAGTGCTGCTAAAAGACATTAAAACATTATCTAAGCAAGCGCCTGAGAAATTGGTTAACGACCGTCAGGAGAAGTTTATTGCGATGGGAGAATTCAAAGGGTAATTATACTTTTTTGATTTTTATAAAATATAACCCTTTCAGAGTTTGGAACTTTGGAAGGGTTTTTTATTTGTCTAATTTTTATTGAATGACAAATCTTGAATTAATATACAAATGTCCAATCCTGCGAAGCTGCAGCCCGACTTATCTCATTTTTTTATGGAATCGATGAACAACTTCGTTAGGTTTGAGTGGAGCTCTTTTTTGTGGTGGGAAAAGTCTTGGCAAAAAAAAGCGGTTTCAAAAATTTGAAACCGCTTTTCTATTTTAGATAAAATCTGATTATTCAGCATCGAAATCAGCATCTGCGTCTGCAGAAACTTTTTCGCCTTCTTCTTTAGATTTTTCTTTGTCTGCTTTTCTTTGAGATAAACCTTCTTTGATAGATTCTGAAACTACGCTCAACAACATATCAATAGATTTGGAAGCATCATCATTTCCTGGGATTACGAAATCCACTTTTCTAGGATCTGAGTTAGTATCTACGATACCGAAAACCGGGATACCCAATTTTTTAGCCTCTGTTACTGCGATGTGCTCTCTCATAATGTCAACTACGAAAATAGCCGAAGGAAGACGAACCATGTCTGAGATAGAACCTAAGTTTTTCTCAAGATTTGCTCTTTGACGATCAACTTGTAGTCTTTCTTTTTTAGATAAAGTTTCGAAAGTACCATCTTTCTTCATTTTATCGATAGAGTTCATTTTCTTAACTGCTTTTCTGATAGTTACAAAGTTTGTAAGCATACCACCTGGCCATCTTTCTGTAATATAAGGCATGTTAAGTTCAGCAGCGTGTTTTGCTACTACTTCTTTCGCTTGCTTTTTAGTCGCTACGAAAAGAACTTTTTTACCTGCAGAAGTTAATTTTTCCAAAGCTACACAAGCCTCGTCCAATTTAACAGCTGTTTTATGTAAATCTACGATGTGAATACCGTTTTTCTCCATGAAAATGTATGGAGCCATATTTGGATTCCACTTTCTAGTCATGTGACCGAAGTGTACGCCAGCCTCTAAAAGGTCTTTTACATTTGCTTTTGCCATGTTTTCTTGTTTTTTGTTAGTTTACTTTCCGCTTTTCTGCAATCAACTTTACTTTAGATGGGAGTAAAGTTTGGATGCTAAACGTAACGGGCAATATTTTTTGTTGATAAATAGAACCAAGAATTGAGAAAGATCCCGAAATGTATAAATACACTTTTGAATTTTCTGAAAACCTGAATCCTGAAATTAACGTTTTGAGAACTGGAATCTCTTTCTTGCTTTTTTCTGACCGAATTTCTTTCTCTCAACCATTCTTGCATCTCTTGTAAGCAATCCGTGTGGTTTAAGAACCAAACGATATTCCTCATTGATAGCACATAATGCTCTGGAAACTCCTAGTCTGATAGCCTCAGCTTGTCCGGTAATCCCTCCTCCGAAAACATTCACTTTAAGATCATATTGATCAACAGTTTCTGTCAACAAAAATGGCTGATTCACTTTATAAACCAAAACATCCGTACAGAAATAAGTTTTAGCATCTTTACCGTTTATGCTAATAACGCCAGTTCCTGGCTTAACAAAAACTCTTGCAACAGAAGTTTTTCTTCTTCCGATTTTGTGTACTGTAGACATATTAATTATTTGAATTCGTTAACATTGATTACTTTAGGCTGCTGAGCTTCATGTTTGTGTTCTGTTCCTTCATATAAATAAAGGTTTTTGAACAAAGCAGAACCTAGTCTGTTTTTAGGAAGCATCCCTTTGATAGATCTTTCCAAAACTTTCAGTTCGTCTTTTTTCTTAAGCTCCTCAGCAGTCATAAACTTCTGACCACCAGGATATCCTGTATGCCAGATGTAAGTTTTATCTGCCCACTTGTTTCCGGAAAGTGTAACTTTCCCAGCGTTCAAAACGATCACATTATCTCCGCAATCTGCGTGAGGTGTGAAGTTCGTTTTGTGCTTACCTCTCAAAATCTTTGCAACGGTAGAAGCTATTCTTCCCAACGGTTGCCCAGCAGCGTCTACAACAACCCATTCTTTATTTGCTGTAGCCTTGTTTGCCGATACTGTTTTGTAACTTAATGTATTCACAATTTATCGTTTACGATTAAACATAATTTTCCCTTACGGGTGTGCAAAGGTAGCAAAATTTTTCCGCCTGAAAAATTTATACGTAAAAAAGATTTTAATTTTCTAATAATTAATGAGTTATTGAATCCGGTTTCCGTTGAAGTCTTTAAAATTAATTAATATTAACCCTATTATATAACTAAGCTTTTTTATATTTTTGAGGAAATTTCTAAAATGAGCCACGGAAAACTGAGAGAAGAAAAAGACTGCCTGAATTGCGGACATCTGGTTGAAGAAAAATATTGTCCTAACTGCGGACAGCAGAACATTCAAACCAGACAGCCTTTCCATTATTTATTCACTCATTTTGTAGAAGATTTCACACATTACGATGGGCAATTCTGGGGAACGTTGAAGAATCTACTCTTCAAACCTGGAAAACTTACGACAACATATCTGGAAGGAAAAAGACAAAAATTTGTTCCGCCTGTCAAGCTTTATATATTTGTCAGTTTCATCACGTTCTTCCTTTTTGCTTTATTTCCGCCCTTTAATATAAATTTTGAAGGAAAGGGAACGTCTAAATTACTACCTCAAAAAAATAAAATCACTGAACTGCAAAAGGCATACAACGATGCCCGGACCAAAGAAAAACCAGAAGTAAGCGACAGCTTATATGTAACAAAGATTGATGCGCTTCTGAAAGACTCCGCCAAAGTAGGTGAGATGGAGAGAACATTTGATATGAATAAGTCGCTGGATGACGACATAAAAGTTTCCGGATACAACAACAGAAAATCTTTTGATTCCGCCGTTGCAAAAAATCCTTCGTTTTCTGATTTTATAAATGTTCCGTTTGCCCACAAATATTTCGAGCTCAAAGAAAAAGGCATTAAAAAAGGTGATATTCTAAAAAAACTATTTGAAACATCTTTCCATAATCTTCCAAAAGCTTTGTTTATTTACCTGCCAATTTTTGCATTGTTTTTATGGATATTTCATAATAAAAAGAAGTGGTGGTATTTTGACCATGGGATTTTTACATTACACTACTTTGCATTTTTGCTTCTTAATATTTTAATATTTACATTCCTTAGCAAACTGACTGACTTAATTAATATTACTTTTATTAAAACAATCATTTATCTCATAATGACAGCAATGTTGTTTTACAGTGCTGTCTATTTCTTCATTGCACATCACAAAGTTTATCATTCACATGGTGTTGTAAGCTTTATAATTGGTTCTATATTATTTACAATCAATCTGATTGCGTTCCTATTTTTAGTCGTAGGACTTGGATTGATAAGCTTCCTGATGATTCATTAAACAAAATTAAAAAAAAGCCAGATTTCCTAAGAAGTCTGGCTTTTGTATAAATTATAAAGTATCAACCTGAAAGCAAATAGCTAAATGCTATCAGCCACTTAATACCTCAGCGATTTGCTTTCCCGGAAACTTGCTATCATATAATAAGCTACAAAAACTGTAGAGAATTTGATGATAGAAGAAATCGCCGTTTCGAAATCAAAACGCAGCAATCCTAAAAAAACCAGGAAAACAATTCCTATAAAAGAAATTCCCATTTTCTTTGGCAAAGGCCAATCCGGATGGTCAACAAAATAAGCCAATCCCCAGCCGATGCCAAAAGCCGATGCCACGTAAAGCTCTACCCAGAAATCTAGTGGACTTCCCGTAATCCGTCTCAAGAAAAAACTAATTAAAGTTCCGACTACAAAATACATCAGCGCTTTTACCATTTCAAATAATTTTTGCAAAAGTAAGAATTGTAAATTTTACAATGTTAAAAGGATGATGGATTAATGATTAAAATCAACCCACATTAAAATTCGCCTCAACAAAATTCCTTAGATTTGTGTAAACGATATTTTTATGCGCGAGGTTCGGCTGAATTCTATTCTGGATAATGACTTTTATAAAATCACAATGCAAAATGCAGTCGTGAAATTATTTACCAACGAAATTGTAAAATACGAATTCATCAACCGCGGCAAACACGAGTTTCCGGAAGGTTTTGCAGACGAACTCAGAAAATCTGTCAACGCAATGGCAGAACTCAAACTTACCAAAGACGAAAAAAAATATCTCAAAGTCACCTGCCCATATCTCGCCCTTCCCTATCTCGATTTTCTGGAAGGTTTTCATTACGACCCTTCGGAAGTTAAAATTGAACAGCACGGAAATGAGCTTAAAGTTTCTGTCGAAGGACTTTGGTACAGAACGATTCTTTGGGAAGTTCCTTTGCTGGCGCTCATCAGCGAACTTCATTACGAAATGAACCACTTAGAAAGACAAACCAATGAAGAAGTCATTGAAAAGACAGTTGAAAAAGCCGTACATCTTACAGAACTTGGGGTTCCGTTTGCGGAGTTTGGAACACGGAGAAGACATTCCTACAAAGTTCACAGACTCGTTTTGGATGCTTTGATTCAGGATAAAAATTCAACATTTATCGGAACTTCGAATGTCCATTTGGCGATGCTTTACAATGTAAAACCAATTGGTACACACGCGCACGAATGGTTTATGTTTCACGCGGCTGAGTTTGGTTTCAAGATGGCCAATTCTATCGCACTGGAAAACTGGGTGGATGTTTACCGAGGTGATTTGGGTGTTGCTCTTTCCGATACTTACACGACAGAAGTTTTTTTCCAGCAGTTTGATAAGAAATTCGCAAAGTTGTTTGACGGTGTCCGTCACGACAGCGGCGACCCTTTGGAATTTGCCGACAAAACGATTGCGCATTATCAGAAACAAGGCATCAATCCACTTTTCAAATACATTATTTTCTCAGACGGACTTAATCTTGAAAAAGTAGAAGAAATCACGAATTACTGCAAAGGAAGAATCGGAATTTCATTTGGAATCGGAACCAATCTTACGAATGATGTTGGCCTCAAACCAATGAATATCGTAATGAAACTCATCAGCGTAAAAGGCATTAACAACGAATGGATTCCAACCGTCAAACTCTCCGACGAAAAAGGGAAATACACCGGTGACCCAAAAATGATTGAGCTGGCGAAGGAGTTTTTGAGGATAAAATAATTATTAGATTTTAATTAGAATATGAACTTATTGCTTTTTAGAAAAATAACTATCGTTTCAAATTTGAGAGAGAATGAAATCATTGAAAGACTTTCAGAAATAGTTGACTCTAAGAAAAGAAGTTTTAATTTTAGTTACCCAGACCAAACTAAAAAATATACTGGTAAAATTGAAAGCAGACGATTCAGAATTTATAAAATAACAAACGGAAGGAATTCGTTCTTACCAATTATACAAGGAGAAATAATTAATAATATTTCAAAAAGAAGTATTGTACTTAAAATGAGGCTTCATCTTTTAGTGATACTTTTTTTAATTATTGCTTACGGCTTTGTAATTTATAATTTAATAGTTCATAATAACTATGGCGGGATTGTCTTTATTGGACTTTCATTTGGAATGACATTTTTTTTCTTTAATCAAGAATGCATTGAAATAACTAAAGATTTAAAAAATATTTTTACTGACTAATTTAGATAATTTTAAATATCATTAATGAAATAATTGATAAATATCTTTATCAATTATTCCAAAAACCGACACATTTTCTTAATTCTCCGCATTTATTTTTATCACTAATCTAGTAAAGATATTTTTGTTCATTAAAATAATTAAAAATGAACAATAACTATCACTTTTTCAGGAAGGTGTCTTTTATTTTTCTAATGTTTGCCGGCGTTTTCGGATTCGCACAGACAGGCGTAAAAATAAAATATTACACGGGAACTGAGCAAGGCTTCAATGTTTCGGCATCGGGGAAACTTTATTTTTCGGGAGACAATCTTTTGGTTAAATCTGAAGCCAATTCTACAGAAACAAGCATTCCTGTCAGCATTATCCAGAAAATTACTTTTACGGATGAAGTTTTGGCAACTCAGAATGTTGGCCTTAATAAAAGCAATCTTCAGCTTTATCCAAATCCTTCCACAGATTACATCAGAATCAAATCTGAGGCAAAATCTCTGGATGTGAAAATCTACAGCCTCGAAGGAAAACTGGTAGTTTCAGGTACTTATAAATCTGATGAAGACATCAATGTTTCTAAACTGAACGCTGGTGTTTATCTGATTCAGGCGAATGGCGTAACGATTAAATTTATTAAGAAATGAGAAAGTCTATCATATTAATGTTAGTGATGCTTTTCTCTTTTTCGATAAAAGCTCAGCAAAAAGTGGTCGTTCATAATTCCGGCAATACGATGTACGCGTCACCAATTGCTTCGGTGGACAGCATCAAATTAGATAACACATATTCAAAGTTCAAACTGAGCGGTCAAACCAGTACTTTAGATATCCGAAAAAATGTAATTGACAGTTTGACATTCACCAACAGCGCTATCAACCTTGATAAAATCTACATCATCTACAACGGAACAGATAACGCAACAATTATCAATCCTTACTCTGCAAGCGGCGTAACCATCACTGCAACCGGTGGAACGGTTGCTGTAACTTCAACTTCTGCAACAAGCAATTTAGAATACAATCTTTTGGGAACAAGCACGAGCGGAAGTCTAATAATGAGTTCTACTTCTCCTGCAAAATTTGTTCTTAATAATCTTAATCTGACGAATGCAGCCGGACCTGCAATTATTGTAACTGGTGCGCAAACGCATACTTTCACTCTGCAAGCCGGAACAACAAGTTCATTGACTGACGGTTCTACAAATACCAAAAACGGCGCTTTACAAACCGATGGGAAAATTATTCTCGCTGGAACAGGAACGCTTAATATTAATGGTATTAAAAAACACGGAATTTCAACTTCAAAAGATATCGAAATCCAAAACGGAACGATTACTATAAACGGCGCAGCTTCTGACGGGTTACACTCCGAAGGTTTCATAATGAGCAATGGGATTTTGAAAGTTACAGCAGTTGGCGATGCGGTTGACGCTGGCGATGCAGCAGTTTCAATTTCTGGAGGTTCGATAACCTCAACTTTAGCTTCGGCTGATGTGAAGGGAATCAAAACCGGAAGTAACACCATCAATATTTCTGGCGGTACTATCAATTTAATTCTGAATGGAGCTCAATCCAAAGCGATTAGTGCTAAAGGAAATATTACAATCAGTGGCGGAAATATTACAGCAAATCTTTCAGGAGCGGCTGTTCTTACCGCTTCAGGAACTGGATTTGACCCTTCCTACTCCACTGCAATTAAAACTGATGGTGTTTTGACTGTGAGCAATGCAACCATTAATTTAACCTTAACTTCAACAGCAAACGGCGGAAAAGGAATTTCGACAGGTAAAGAAATCAATATCAACAGCGGAAATATTACAATTTCGACGGCTGGAAACGGAGCAGCTTATACGAATACAACTGGCGTTGCTGATTCTTACGCATCGGCTTCAATATCTTCTGACACCGATATCAATATTCTTGGAGGAACATTAGTTTTAACAAATTCCGGAACGGCAAGCAAAGGAATCAAAGCGGATGGAAATGTAACCATCTCTGGCGGAAACATGACTGTGAATCTTTCAGGTGCAACATTGCTTAATGTATCAGGAAGCGGATTTGACCCTTCATATCCAACTGGAATTAAAGCGGACGGAAAAGTTACAATCTCAAGTGGAACAGTTACAGTTACCGGAACTACAACCGCGACGGGAACAAAAGGAATTTCTGCTGATGCCGATATCGAAATTTCCGGAGGAACAATTAACATAACAACAGCTGGAGCTGGCGCAAAATACACGAATACAACAGGAGGTACAGATTCTTATTCTTCTGCTGCGATTTCCGGCGATGCAAACGTCATTATCAGCGGTGGTTTTTTGACAACAAACAGTTCAGGAATCGCAGGTAAAGGAATCAAATCTGACGGACAAGTAACTATCGGAACAGCAACAGGAAATCCAACTTTAAAGATTACAACAACCGGCGCAAGATTATTGGTTTCTGGAACAGACTATTCTCATCCGAAAACTTTGGTTGCGGCAAAAGCGATTGTCATTAATAATGGAAACAACACCTTCACTTCTACAGATGACGGAATCCATTCTGATATTTCTGTAACCATCAATGGCGGAACAAACACGGTTTCTGCAATCTCCGCAACTTCCGGTGTTGGAGAAGGTGTCGAAGCGCCTTTGATTACTTTCGCAGGTGGTGTAAATAATATTACCGCTTCTAATGACGGAATCAATGCGACTTACGGAACGGTTTCCGGCGGAACTGAGTCTAACGACGGAAGTAATCTGTATATCACAGGCGGAATCAATATCGTGACAGGAAGTGATGCGATTGACAGCAACGGAAATATCACCATCACAGGCGGAACTACAATCGTCAACGGACCTACAAGCCAGCCGGAAGAAGGCATCGATTACAACGGAACTTTCCTGATGAACGGCGGAACATTGATTTCTGCAGGCTCAAACGCCAATATGACAAAAGCAATGGGAACAGCTTCCACGCAGGTAAGTATGTACATCAAATCTTCTGCGCAGTTGGCTGCCACTTCTTTATTACACATCGAAAATGCGACGGGTACAGAAATGGTAACTTTCAAGCCGAAAAATGCGGTTTATTATTTCCATTTCTCAAGCCCGAACTTGGCAAAATCCACTCAGTATAAGATCTACTTCGGTGGAAGTTACACTGGCGGAAGTTATGTTGGAACTTCAACAGCTTGGGGATTATACACCGGCGGAACTTATTCTACAACCGGAGCTACGTTGAAAAGCACAACTACAACATCTGCTTCGGCAACGGTGAACACGATTTCTTTTTAATAACTTAACTACTTTTTATACAGATGGGAATGCAATTAATTTTGCGTTCCCATTTTTTATTTAAAAATCTTAATATCATAAAACTGTTAATTTTATTTAAAATTAATTTCCGTATCGAAAAAAAAATTAATTTTACAATAAGTGAAAGTTTAAAATTTCAATGCCGGAAAAATCAACAAAAATCCTTTTGGCATCAATTTTACTGCTTAAAAAAACATAAATTAATTTAATACTATGAGAAAAACAATTAAAATCGCTGCTCTTGCCCTGATGGTATCAATGACAGCCGTTTCTTGTAAAAAGAAAGTCTCTGATGCAGATTTGACATCACAGGCAACCACTGTAATCACTGCTTATCCCGGAACTTCTGTTGAAGTGAAAGAAGGACAGGCTCACTTGAGCGGTGTTTTCGCAACCGAAGCTGACAAACAAGCAGCTATCGATGCTTTGAAAAAAGTAGAAGGTGTAAAAGATGTTCACGATATGGCAACTGTTGCTCCTGTAGCTGCGCCTGTGGAAGTGAATATGGTTGATGCTGCTGTTCTGGCTAAAGTAAATACTGCATTGAAAGATATCCCTGGTGTGAAAGCTGAAGATGTTGCAGGAACTTTGACATTGACAGGAACCACAACTGCTGCTAACGCAAGAAAAGTAAAAGAATCTGTAGATGCTTTGAAAATTGGTAAATACGATAACAAAATAACAGTTAAATAATTATGAGCTTACAAGATAAATACGCAAGTGTAGTTTCTGCAGCTCAGTCTGCCGGACTTTCTGACCTTTCTGTTCAGGAGCAGGATGGCGTTTTGTACATCACAGGAAAAGCGGCAAGCAGCGCTTCAAAAGACACCGTTTGGAATGCTTTAGGCGCCATCGATTCTTCTTATACTGCGACCGATATTAATATCGACGTTCAGGTTTCAGGATTGGCAGCTGGCGCTTCTTTAACTGTTGCAACAGAAGATTCTAATCTTAATATCCGTCAGGAACCATCTACGGATGCGGCGGTTGTAGGAAAAGCGGCAAAAGGTGAAACTGTAACTTTGGTTGAGCAATCTTCTGACGACTGGTGGAAAATCAAAACGGCTGACGGCGAAGAAGGTTATGCTTATGCAAGATATTTGAAAGCTTAATCAACTGAGGTTATGTAATAACTAAAAAAAAAGTCCGGTAGAATTACCGGACTTTTTGATTTTTATGAAATTTCTATTTACTATTTACCAAATATTTTTCATAATTCTCAGACAGATTTACATTTCTCTTTCCCAGAAAAACGGAGGCTCGATTCCCAAAGCTCTCAGATAAACATAACCTTGACCACGGTGATGAATCTCATTATCAACGAAATAAAGAATATTCTGATAAACCGGAAATTTATACTGGCCGAATAAATTAAAAGTTTCCTGAAAACGTTCTTCAGAAATCTGACTGAAATATTCATTGATGACTTCCGTCTGCTCGTCCCATTTTGCAAGGATTTCGGCTTTTGTGGTTGGCTGGAAAGCTTCTTCATCAAATGTATTTTCTGTTCCGTCGACAATGGCTTTCAAAGCTGGACCGGCAATTGCCAAAAGTTCCAATGCCAATTTCGAGAATGGTCTCATTCCACCGATTGAAAAATCGAATAAATCTTTTTCAGGAAAAGCTTCGATGACCCTTCTGGTGAGATTTCTGTGACCTTGCCAATGGATTAAAAGTTGTTGTGAGTCGAGGACTGTGGCTGTTGCATTCATAATAGTTTGTTTTATTTGATACAAATTTATGACGCTGTTGTGACAATAGTATGTCAGCAATGATTTTGGAAATGAAATATTTTAGCGCAACGTCGCAAGAATCAATTTATAGTATAAATAAAAAAGTCGCAAAGAAATCTTTGCGACTTTTCAAATATTTTCAATTTTATATATCTTGTGCCTTTGCGATAAAAATCTATATCTTCTCAAAGCGGAAATTCTCACCAAGATAAGCCTGTCTCACTTCTGGGTCGTTCGCCAAATCCTCAGGAATTCCCTCTTTCAGGATTTTACCTTCGAACATAATATACGTTTTGTTGGTAATCGCCAAAGTCTGCTGAACGTTGTGGTCGGTAATCAAAATCCCGATATTCTTTTCCACCAGAGACCTGACAATCTTCTGAATATCCTCCACCGCAATCGGGTCAACGCCGGCAAAAGGCTCATCTAAAAGAATGAAATTCGGACTTGTCGCCAAACAACGTGCAATCTCTGTTCGTCGTCTTTCACCTCCGGATAAAAGATCGCCACGGTTTTTACGAACGTGTTCCAGGTGGAATTCCTCAATCAATTCGTCGCATTTTTTCTGTTGTTCTTTCTTGGAAAGATTAGTCAATTGTAAAACACCAAGAATATTATCTTCAACTGATAACTTCCTGAAAACCGATGCTTCCTGCGCTAGATATCCGATTCCTTTTTGGGCACGTTTGTACATCGCATCCTGCGTAATATTTTGATTATCAAGAAAAACGTTCCCTAAAGTCGGTTTTACCAATCCGACAATCATATAGAAAGACGTTGTTTTTCCCGCACCGTTTGGTCCCAGAAGTCCAACGATCTCGCCCTGCTGAACTTCCAGCGACACGCCTTTTACAACTTTTTTTGGTCCGTATTCTTTGATTAAATTTTCTCCTCGTAAAATCATAAAACAAAGATATAGAAATTTTTATCTTCTCATTGCAACAATTTTGGGCGTGTCCCTCGCCAACGTCTGGCAGCCACTCGGGTCAGGCTTTCCGTTGCAAGTCCTCACTCGTTACCTCGCTCCGGGCTTTCCACTGCACCCGAGGTTTTAGCCGAACTGTACGAAGTAAATTCTTCACGCGCTTCGCCTCTAGTCAATATTCAACTTTTTACAACGTACATTTTACATTGTACATTATACATTGTACATTTGTAAAAAATTTCCAAAAATGCTGATAGAAAGCCTTCAAAACGAAAAGATAAAAAGACTGACAAGACTTCTTACCAAAAATCAGGAAAGAAGAAAAGCCGGCGTTTTCATCGTGGAAGGACAACAGGAAAATGAGCGCGCTTTGGAATTTGGAAATCTTCCGGAAGAATATTATATCTGTGAAAACATTTTCAAAGGGAAATTACCCGACAAAAAAATTCATTTTGTTTCAGAAAAACTTTATGAGAAAATCGCTTATCGTGGAACGACAGAAGGAATTATTGGAATCTACAAATTGGAACAAAGAACTTTAGAAGATTTCAAACCAAAAAAAGATTCTGCAATTATCATTTTAGAAAGTGTTGAAAAGCCAGGAAATCTTGGTGCAATACTTAGAAGCTGCGAAGCTTTCGGAATCAACGCCTTGATTGTAACCGATCCAAAAACTGATTTTTATAATCCTAATGTGATTAGATCAAGTGTCGGCTGTTTGTTTGGGATGAATATTTTCCAGGCTTCAAATGATGAAACTTTGGAATTTTTAAAAGTCAATGAGTACCAAATCTTCACAACTTTTATGAGTGAAGATGCAAAGAACATTCAAACAAAGAATTTGAAAAGTAAATCGGCTGTTTTATTCGGAACAGAACATTCCGGCTTGAGTGATTTCTGGAAACAAAAAGGAGAAAACGTTTTGATTCCAATGGCAGGAACCATCGATTCTTTGAACTTAAGTAATGCAGCAGCCATTACTTGTTACGAAATCTTGAGACAGAAATTAGAGAAATAAAAAAAACCGCTTCTCGAAAGAAACGGTTTCAAATTCTTAACTGGGTTAAGATTATTTTTTAGCAGCAGCAGAATCAACTTTCTTAGCAGCTCCTTCTACTTTAGCAGCAGCAGAATCAACTTTTACAGCAGCAGAATCAACTTTTGCAGCAGCAGAATCAAGAGTTGCAGCAGAAGAATCAACTACAGCAGAATCAGCAGAAGCAGTATCTACAGTTTCAGTTTTTTTACAAGCTACAAGAGAAACAGCAGCGATAGCAGCTACGAATAATGACTTTTTCATAATAATAAAATTTAAATTGTTAGTTAATAGATATGTTCTCTTTTGAACGGGACAAAATTACACCCTCAAATAAACCTTGTATTTGAAAATTAATTGTAATATATTTGTAAAACACGATTTACAAATAAGAATAACTGTAAATCAATAAATTAAGAATATTTATAATTTTGAGCGAGATAGAATTTTTATATTTCCAATCCTTAAAAAAAGCTGTTCAGGATAAATATCTTGAATCACATTCCCCATCATTCGACGATATTTCGAAATGGAAGGGCATTGATATAATTTACTTTCAAGAAGATCTGAGGCAAAAAGCGAAAGGAAATATCAGCGAAAAAACTTTTTACACCTATTTTAAGAACAATGCACAGGAAAAAGTTCCAAGAATTGATATGCTTAATATTCTTTCTGTATATATAGGTTATAATTCCTGGTCAGAATTCAGAAAGAAAAATCCTATTTCTGACGAAAGGAAAAACATAGAAGTTCCTGCAATACCAGTTGTTCAGCAAGAAATAGGCCCGGTTCAAAAAGAACAGCCAATAGAAATTACAAAACCTGCAATTTCAGTTGATAACCAAGCTTTTGATGAGATAAATCAAAACATAAATTTCAGCAGCAGTAAACAGAATTTTCTTAAAAGATACTTATGGTTGGGGATTTCTGTATTTCTTTTCGCAATAGTACTTGTCTTGGTTTTTTATGATAATCTTTTTTATAAAAAATATACTTATGCTTTTACCGATGCAGATAGAAACTCATCAATCAAAGGAGAACTGGATGTAAAAATAATCCGCGATAACGAGTCACCAATTCTTATAAAAGTGAAACCAAATTCTCCTTTTGTTTACGAGACAAAGAGCAAGAAGCTTAAAATGATAATATCTTCTCCTTTCTACAGGACAGATACTGTGAGCCGGGATTTAACGACTGCACCAGATTCCGAAAACATTGAATTGAAACCTAATGATTATGCAATTCAATTATATTATTATTCAAAATCAATTATAGATTTTAAGAAAAAAACAAGTGAATTAAACAGACTTATAAGTGATAATGCACTTATTTATCAAGTAGTTGACAGTGACATCTATGGCATTGAGACTTTAGACAAACAAAAATACATCTCGTTGGTTACACTTCCTACAACTTCTCTTGAAAAACTGGAAGTGATTGACTCTCAAATGAAAAATGGAAAAATAGTAATGATCAGATTCAAAATTACAGACGATGAAAAATCAAAATAAATTTTATTGGTGGATATTATCTCTATCGATGATCATCACAGGATTTATTTCCTGTAACAAAAAATATGAAGGAGAAGATAACTCCCTGGAAACCATAAGAAATGCAAATAACAGAATAACTTACTCCAAATCTAAGCTAGATAGTTTACAAGCGATTAATCTTATTACTTCACAAAAAATTCAGGATTTATTGGACCTTTCAACGCTTTACACTTCGGGAAACAAGGATACAGAAATAGATTCGGTAATCTACACACAGATGCAGGCGCATTTTCCGAACAAAGATTCTAATAATCTGAAACCATTATTAAAAGAAATGGATAGTTTGAAAGTGAGATTTGCGAAAGTGAATAACCTGACAACGTCAAAATCGGTTATTGCAAAAGACACTTTGGATTTTGCGAACTTCGATGTCGAATACTATGATAAGAAAAGAACTTACATTACGACAGTCAACCGCAAAGCGCAATATATGCTGAAAGCTTCACCTGTTAAGTTTCAGAAAGAATTCAAATTCTATTTTAATAATTTCTACAAGAAAGAATCAGACAGTATAAAAACAACAAAACCCGCTAAATAGCGGGTTTTGTTTTAATTAAATCTGAGATTTAATTATTTTTTGATAGCTTCTTTAGTAGCTTTCTCGTCAGCTTTTACTTCAGCTTTAGCAGAATCAGCAGTAGCTTTTACAGAATCAACTGTAGCAGTAGCAGTAGAATCGATTGCAGCAACTGCAGAATCAGCAGTAGCGTCAACAGAATCAACAGCAGCAGTTTCAACTTTGTCAGCTTTGTTACAAGCAACTAAAGAGATAGCAGCGATAGCAGCTACGAATAATGACTTTTTCATGTTCTAAAAATTTAAATTAATTATTATATTATTGTTGTCTTAATTATCGAGTTATAATTACAAGACAAAATTAGCACCGTCTGACAAAAATCATTAAAAAATAACTTGTAATAATCTTGTAAAAACAATTTACAAAATAACAATACTGATTTCCAGTTGTTTAAATTAAAAAACAAAATATTTAAAAGGTGTAACTAATCCATCTAAAACCTCATCTTTTTCGTAAACATCAGAGATAATCTCATTTGGAAGAAAGAAATTCAATCCTATTTTTCCTTTAATATTTGAATATTCGAAAAAGAATTGATCATAGAAACCCTTCCCATATCCTACTCTATTACCAAACTCATCACAATATAGCAAAGGCGTCAAAACATAGTCCAGCTCAATATTTGAAGCAATATTAGAAATCGGTTCTTTAATTCCCCAATTATTAATTTCAAATTCAGAATCCGGAAAAATCTCAACCGAAATGATTTTTTTACCTTGAATTTTCGGAACAAAAACTCTGATTTCATTCTCAAAAAAATGATCGATGAAAATCTGAGTATTTACTTCATTAAATTTTTCAATCGCTAAAAAAACATTAACCTTTTGGTTTTCAATAGGATTAAATTGTAAAATAAATTTTTCCAGCATTTTTTGGGACAAAAAACTGACCTCATCTTGCGATAAGGCCATTCTTTTTGCTTTATAAAGTGTTCTAAGTTCGTTTTTTGTGAGACTTGAATTCATTTTAAAAAGTTATTTATCCTGTAAAATTTTATACAATTTATCAGATAATCTAACTCGGAATGGAAGTTCAAAAGTAATTTGGTCTCCAGCTTTTGCAGTGCTAACCGAATTTCCTTCAACAACCATTTCATTAATAAAAATCTCTTGCTCTCCCGTTGTTGGGCCGGAAATCAACACTTTGTCACCAACAGAAAGTTCATTTGAAAGTAAAAACTGAGCAACCTTTGACTTGGTATAATAATGTTCAGCCTTTCCAATGAGGGTTTTCTTGACTTTTATCTTCTGACGGATATCTCTTGCTTTGGCCAAAGGTTTATCTGTCAAATCACCAGAATTTTTAAACTTCAAAGCTTCAGATTTCCCTTTTCGGAACACTTTATTCCCAACTTGCAATCCTTTTCTCAAACTAAGTTGCTCTTCGACAGGCAAATGAATGATTTCCAAACATTCTGATGAACAAGTATTTTCCATCACAGCTTTGCAATCATCACATTGAATAAATAACAAATGACAAGCATCATTCGCACAATTCGTATGATTATCACAAGGTTTTCCGCACTGGTGGCATTGCGCAATGATATCGTCTGTGATTCTTTCGCCTAATCTATGATCAAAAACAAAATTTTTCCCAACAAATTTACTTTCAACACCTTCCTCTTTTACCTGACGTGCATATTCGATAATGCCGCCTTCCAATTGGTAAACATTTTTGAAACCTTGATGTTTAAAATACGCACTTGCCTTCTCACAACGGATTCCGCCAGTACAATACATCAAAAGGTTTTTATCTTCCTTAAAATCCTGCAATTGCTCATTGATAATCGGCAAACTTTCCCGGAAATTCTCAACATCCGGCGTAATCGCACCTTCAAAATGGCCAACTTCACTTTCGTAATGATTTCTGAAATCCACCACAATCGTATCCGGATTCGCCAGCAAATCATTGAATTCCTGAGCTTTTAAGTGAATACCTTTGTTTGTTACATCAAAAGTCTCATCATTCAAACCATCCGCAACAATCTTGTTTCGAACTTTTATCGTCAACTTCAAAAACGAGTGATTATCCTGCTCCACAGCCACATTCAGACGAATGCCTTTCATAAAATCGTAAGCTTCCAAAGTCTCACGAAAAGCCTCAAAATTATCCGCAGGAACACTCATCTGAGCATTGATTCCTTCGTGCGCCACATAGATTCGGCCGAGCGCATCCAGGGCGTTCCAGGCTATAAATAAATCGTCACGAAATTTCTTAGGGTTTTCAATTTTGGCATACGCATAGAAAGACAATGTAAGACGTTCCTTACCAGCTTCATCAATAAGTTGAGCTCTTTCTTCTGCGCTTAAGGTGTTGTACAGTTGCATGCTATAAACGTTTTAAGTGAGAAAAATAATGGCGCAAAGATAAGAAATTTGGACGACAGTTTCCGGTTGACACTTATCAGTATTTGGGCGTGCCCCTCGCCAGTACTTGTCATCCTGAGGCTCTCGAAGGACCATCGCTCGGGTCGGGCTATCCGTTGCAATCTTTTTCCCACACCAATTTCCCCCGCAAAAAAGGATTTCCACTACTATCCCTCACGCATTACGTTTCTCCGTTCCAAAGATTACATTCAAAACAATTTATCTTTATTATATTTACGTCATTAAAATCTTAAAAATGAAGAAAGTCCTTTTTGCTGTTGTTTCGATGACAGCAGTTTTCTCACAAAACACTTATGCTCAAGAAATTACACTCGATAAAATCTATTCCGGTTACTACCGCGGAAAAGGAATCGCAGGAATTGCATCCTTAAATGACGGCGAAAACTACGCCACCATCGAGAAAGACGGCATTGCAAAATACAATTACAAAACGTCTCAGAAATCCGGAAATATCGTAGATGGAAAATTTGAATCGTATATTTTCTCTGCGGATGAATCCAAAATCTTGTTGCAAAAAGAAAGTCAGGATATCTACAGACATTCATTTTTGGGGAAATTTGACGTGAAAGATTTGAAATCAAATAAAGTAACGCCTCTAAACAACGGAAACTGGATTCAGGAACCAAAATTCTCTCCGGACGGAAGCAAAGTCGCTTTCATCGTGGATAATAATTTGTTCTATCAGGATTTGGCTTCTGGAAAAATTACTCAAATCACCAATGACGGAAAGAAAAACTCTATCATCAACGGACTTGGAGACTGGGTTTATGAAGAGGAATTTGGTCACGCCGATTATTATCAATGGAACAAAGCCGGCGACGCAATCGTTTTCGTAAAATTTGATGAGTCAAAAGTTCCGGAAATTTACATTCCAATTTATGGAAAATCGCTTTATCCAACCGAAATGCGATACAAATATCCAAAAGCGGGTGAAACCAACTCAACTGTTTCTGCACAGCTTTATCAATTAGGTTCTGGGAAAACAACTGCACTTAATATCGCAGGTTTTGAGAATCATTACATTCCGCAAATCTGGCAAACAAATGACGCCAACGAAATCGTTACCGCCACCAGCAACAGACATCACAGCAAAGTTGATTTGATAAAAGTGGACACAAAATCCGGAAACTTAACCAAATTGTTCTCGGAAACCGACAACGCCTGGATAGAAACCGACAATCTGACTTTGGAATTCTTGGATGACAATTCTTTCCTCTGGGCTTCGGAACGCGATGGTTATAGACAATTGTATTGGTACGACAAATCTGGGAAACTGAAAAAGCAAGTTGCGAAAGGAAATTGGGAAATCACAGATTATTACGGCTACAATCCAAAAACCAAAGAAGCCTACATTCAAACTACAGAAAAAGGAAGCTTAAATAAAGTCGTTTCTAAACTTAATATTGATAACGGAAAAACAACTTTGATTTCTTATCCTGAAGGAAATAACTCTGCTGCGTTTAGCAAGACTTTTAATTATTTCATCAATACCAATTCTACAGCTGGAACACCTTATAAATATGTCTTGAAAGATGCTTCGGGAAAAGAAATCAAAGAACTTCAGAATAATAACGAATTGCTTTCCAAACTTCAGAAAGACAGTTTCGTCACGAAAGAATTCATCACGATTCCAAATTCTGTCGGCGACCAATTGAACGCTTGGATTATCAAACCTAAAAACTTTGACCCGAATAAAAAATATCCCTTATTTATGTTCCAATATTCTGGTCCGGGTTCTCAGCAGGTTTCAAATTCCTGGGATGGCGGAAACGCAATCTGGTTCGAAATGCTGGCTCAGAAAGGCTACGTTGTAGCTTGTGTGGACGGACGTGGAACAGGCTTCAAAGGTTCGAAATTCAAAAAAGTGATTTACAAACAATTAGGAAAATATGAAATCGAAGACCAGATTTCTTCCGCACAATGGTTTGGAAATCAATCTTATATCGACAAGTCAAGAATAGGAATCTTCGGATGGAGTTTTGGTGGCTATATGAGTTCTCTTGCAATGACAAAAGGTGCGGATGTTTTCAAATTGGGAATCGCAGTTGCGCCGGTAACCAACTGGAGATATTACGACAGTATTTACACAGAAAAATTCTTGCAAACACCACAAGAAAACCCAGAAGGTTATGACCAAAATTCTCCAACGACTTTTGCTCAATTGTTGAAAGGAAAATTTCTGTTAATCCACGGAACAGCGGATGACAACGTGCATTTCCAGAACTCAATGGAGTTTTCCGAGGCCTTGATTCAGAATAAAAAACAGTTTGATTTTATGGCTTATCCGGACAAGAACCACGGCATTTTTGGTGGACAAACCAGACCTCAGCTTTATGAGAAAATGACGAATTTTATTTTGGAGAATTTGTAGGAGGCTGGAAGTCGGAAGACCGAAGCCGGAAGATAAAAAAATCCGCAGAAGATGTTTTCTTTTGCGGATTTTTTATAATCTACTTTTCCAAATTTCAGGATTTCTTGAGGAATGATAAACACCAATAATCAAGATTGAATTATTTGAATCAAAATATTGATAATGAATTCCAAAAGGAAAACTTTTCAGATAACAAATTCTGCAGTCATTATATTTAATTTCCTTGGATAAAGGATTTTGTGCCAGAAATTTAATCTCATTTTCAAACTCTTCAAAAAATCTATCGACTAATTTTTTGTTGATTTTTTTATACCAATTTATTATTTCCTTCAAGTCTGTTTTTACAAAAGGAGAAAAATCAATTCTACTTTTCATCCTTCAACGTTGCAATGTATTCACTCATTTCAGATTCTGAAACGATGCTTGTTGGGTTTTCCGAAATGTATTTTAATCTTTTATTAGTTTCCTCAATTTGCCAATCTGGAATTTCATTATGATTATCAATTGATGAATATTTAAATTTCAAAAAATCCACAAAATCATTCACTTCATCGTACAAATCCTCGGAAAGTGTTTTGATATTTTCTTCTAAATGTTTTATTGTGATTGCCATTTTGACTACTTTTTATCAAAGTTATTAAAATTTTTTTATTCATTTTAAAATTCTATTTTTACGATTCAAGAAAAATAAAAGTTATGAAAAAACATCCTAAAGGCTTACCCTATCTATTTTTCACAGAAATGTGGGAACGTTTCGGTTATTATTTGATTTTGGGGATTTTTGTCCTTTATGTCATAGAACCGAACGGCGACAAAGGCGGACTTGGATTGCCTGATAAAATGGCGGATGATGTTTTCGGAACCTACATCGCATTGACTTATTTGACACCTTTTCTTGGTGGTTTCCTTGCAGAAAGACTTTTTGGTTATATCAAATCGATTTATCTAGGTGGAATCTTGATGGCTGCTGGTTATATTGGACTTGGATTGTTCAAAGAGTTGCCATTATTCTATGGTTCATTGGGATTAATTATCATCGGAAATGGATTTTTCAAACCGACGATTTCTACAATTCTGGGAAATCTCTACTCCGAGGAACCTTATAAAAAGAACAAAGACACGGGCTACAATATTTTCTATATGGGAATCAATATTGGGGCGTTTATCTGCAACATTATTGCGGCGTATATGCGAAACCGGTTCGGCTGGGGTGAGGCATTCGTCGCGGCTGGCGTTGGAATGTTGATAGGCTTGGTGATTTTCAGTTTTGGATTGAAACATATCCGTCACGCTTGTGAAATGAAAGCTGCGAAAGAAGGCGACAGCAAGATTTCTGACGTTCTCTTGAAAGTATTTTTACCAGCGCTGATTGTTGGCGCCATTGGTTGGATTGTTCCAGGGAACATCTTTGGAAGTGACAGTACGGATGCATTTATTTTTGCCTGTGTTCCAGTGATTTATTTTTATGTTTCACTTTACTTCAAAGCGCATCAGGACGAGAAAAGGTCGATTGGCGCGTTGCTAATGATATTCTTGGTGTGTATGTTTTTCTGGGCGATTTTCAAACAGAACGGAACCGCTTTGACTCGTTGGGCAAATTATTACACCGACCGAAGTATTCCTGAAAAATTAGTAGAACCAATGCGAGGCATTTATATGCTGGACGGGAAAGATGGAACGACTGGAAAATCCTTTGAAGACAAAGAAGTTGCAGTTTATGATGACCAATTCCGTTCTCAGAAAAATGAAGCTGGCGAAACAATCAAAGTGTCCGGCAAAGATGTTTATTTTAAAAATATCAATCCAGAAGAACGAGCCGAATTAGCAAAAGATCCGAAACAAGAAGTTTACCTCTTCAACACGGAACTTTTCCAATCTGTGAATCCGTTTTGGGTAATTGTCCTCACGCCGGTGATTGTCGGATTCTGGGCATTATTCCGAAAGCGTGGAAAAGAACCTACTACTCCGACAAAAATTATGATTGGACTTTTCATTACGGCTTTGTCCTGTCTTGTAATGGTTGGAGCAGTTTTCGCTGGACAAAACGGCGCTGTAAAAGTGTCGCCACTTTGGTTGGTAGCCAGTTACGGTGTTGTGACGATTGGAGAACTTTGCCTTTCGCCGATGGGATTATCCGTCGTTTCAAAATTGTCGCCAGCGAGATTGACAGCCTTGATGATGGGCGGGTTTTTCCTTGCTAACTCTGTCGGGAACAAGCTTTCAGGTATTCTTGCCAGCACTTGGTACAATTACGATAACAAAGAATATTACTTCCTTGTGAACTTCGCCTTGTTGATTTTTGCTTTTGTTCTAGGAATTTTTATGTTGAAATTTTTGAATAAAGTGATGAAGGAAAATGGCGTGGATTAAATTAAGATAAAAAGCGGACGTTAATTATCATTGATTTAAATCAAACTACTATCATCAACAGCCACCTATTGAGATGCTCAATAGGTGGCTGTTAAATTATTCAATAGGAGACTGTTGAGATATCTAACAAGTTCGAAAGATTTAATACTAGAGTCTTATGTTTTCTGAAACGCCAATCTGGGTGTACCATCAGCAACATAAATGATTCCGCATTTTTCATAACCAAGCCTTTCAAGAACTTTTTGCATCGGAACGTTGGTTTCGTGAGTATCGATTCTGATGTTCGGGAATTGGGAAAAACACCATTCAAAGCAGAATTGTGCAACACCTTTTGCTTTTCCGTTGGATGCCAATCTATGAATGACACCGTATTTATCATCGTTCAGCCAAACTCCGTTTTCTATAAATGAATAATTTTGGTCATCACCGATTATGAAATCAAACGTTGCAACAACCTCATCATTTTCAAAAATCAAAAAATTAAATCCATTTTCAACACTTTCCAACATTAATTCTTTGGATGGATAGCCATTCGTCCATTGGATTAAGTTTCCACTTTCCCGCATCAGTTGTCTGGCTGTGTTGATGCAGTTCATTATTTGGTTGATATCATCGGGATTTGATTTTCTGATTTCCATTATTATCAATATTAATTACAAAAATAATAATCTTTGAATCAATAAGAAAAGAGGAATTCTCTTTGTGTTTCCGAAAAAAAACTATATTTGCTAATCTTAACAAAAATTAACACTGAAAATATGGATAACGCAGAAACTTTGAATTCTAAATTTGAGGACCTGGAAGTAAAATCAACTAAACACCCAAAAGGATTGTGGGTACTTTTCGGAACGGAAATGTGGGAGCGTTTCAATTTCTACGGAATGAGAGCTTTGCTTACTTTGTTTATGGTAAACTCTCTCCTGATCAAGGAAGCAGATGCCGCAATTATATATGGAGGATTTCTCGCTTTATGTTATCTGACGCCGCTTTTAGGTGGTTTCATTGCTGATAAATATATCGGTAACAGAAATGCAATTTTGGTTGGTGGAACTTTGATGGCGATTGGACAATTGCTATTGTTTTTCAGTGCCTCAACATTTTCAACTAATCTTGGCGGTGCAAAAGGATTGATGTGGCTGGCTCTTTTCATCATTATTTTCGGAAATGGATTCTTCAAACCGAACATTTCATCGATGGTGGGAAGTTTATATCCAAAACAAGAGAAGTCCAAACTGGATTCAGCCTTTACGATTTTCTATATGGGAATCAACATCGGTGCGTTTTTGGGTCAGTTCATCTGTCCATATTTAGGTGATGTGAAAGACGCTGGTGGTGTAAGAGATATTTTTGCTTTCAAGTGGGGATTCTTAGCTGCTTCTATCGCGATGTTGGTTGGAACAGTAACTTTCTTCATCCTTAAAAACAAATATGTTGTAACTCCGGAAGGAAGACCAATTGGCGGATTACCGAAAAATAATACAAGTGAAGATTTTGAAGAAGGTGAAACACAAACGGCTCAGTTTTCCGGTAAAAATATGGGAATTGCTGCCTTGTTATTTGTAGCATTATTCTTCGTTTTCAGATATATTTTGGTAAGTGAATTTGGTTTCAGCTCTGTAGGTATGGGACAATTGATTAAAGGAATTATTTATCCGTTCATCTACGCAGCCGGAATTTCATTGGCATTCTTGATTATGAGTTCTGCTGAAAATAAGGTTGAAAGACAAAGAATCTGGGTAATATATATTGTATCGTTCTTTATCATTTTCTTCTGGGCAGCTTTCGAGCAGGCTGGTTCATCATTAACATTTATTGCTGATAATCAAACTGACAGAAATATTTTTGGCTGGAATATGCCGCCATCGATGGTACAAATCTTCAACGGATTATTCGTTGTTGCTTTGGCTTTACCATTCAGTTTGCTTTGGGATAAATTGAGAGCGCAAGGAAAAGAGCCGGTTTCTCCAATGAAACAAGCTATTGGTTTGGCGTTAATTGCTTTATCATATTTCATCATCGCTTATAATGTAAAAGACCTTGGAAACACAGGATTATTGGCTATCAAATGGCTGATGTTATTATATCTAATCCAAACAATGGGAGAACTTTGTTTATCTCCAATCGGATTATCTTTGGTTGGAAAATTGGCTCCGAAAAGATTCGCATCTTTATTATATGGTGTATTCTTTATTTCTAATGCTGCTGGTTATGCTTTAGCTGGTTCATTGGGAGCAATTATTCCTGCAACAGGAGATAAGTTCGTAAAAGCAGAAAAACTTGGAGTTAATCTTCAAGACGTTTTGGACAAAAAAGTAACTTTAACGCCTGAGCAAGTGGCTTTATTCGAAAAAGAGCAATTGCCAATCGCCAATACAACTTTTGCAGGTATTGAAATTCATAATTTGTTCGAATTCTTTATGGTATTCGTGGTACTTTGTGGAATTGCGGCTGTTATTTTAGCAATTCTATCTCCGAGATTAAAGAAAATGATGCACGGATTAAGTTAAAATCTGATAAAACATATTATAATAAAACCACCGAATGTTCGGTGGTTTTTTGTTAAATTCGTATGTTAAAAAAAATTTAGAATGAACCTTACACTTGAAGAAATACAAAATTTCAAAGGCAAATACCCAAAACAGCTATGGACTCTTTTTACTGTAGAGATGTGGGAACGATTTTGTTTTTATGGGATGAGAGGTGTTCTTACTTTTTTTATGGTAGATCAGCTTCTACTGAAAGATGATGTAGCCAATCTTCAATATGGTGCAATACAGGCGTTTGTATATGCATTTACTTTCATAGGCGGAATTTTTGCCGATAAAATTTTAGGTTTCAAAAAATCTTTATTCTTTGGTGGCATTGTAATGATTCTCGGGAATCTACTGATTGCGTTTGCTCCAAAAGAAATGTTCTATTATGGGATTGCATTTTCTATCATTGGCACCGGATTTTTCAAGCCCAATGTTTCCTCAATGGTTGGGGAACTTTATCACGAAAATGACCCAAGAAGAGATGCCGGTTACGGAATGTTTTATGCAGGAATTAATATCGGCGGACTTTTAGGAGGCGCCTTATGTATTTATTTAGGCAAATATTATTCCTGGACTGCGTGTTTTCTTGCGGCCGCAATTGTAATGATTATTGGTTTACTGACTTTTCTTTTTACCAAGAAAAATCTAGGACCAATCGGAAATTCGCCCTTATTAAGTATGGATCCCGGCAAAAGAAAAGTTAGAGAATTGGCGGTTTATATTCTTTCAATTTTAAGTATTCCATTAATTTTTGTAATGGTGAAAAATACCCATTACACGGATTATTTCATGTACACCATTGGATTAATAGCGGTCGGGTATTTCATTTTTGAACTATTAAAACTAAAAGAAATTAGCTTTCAAAAGAAATTGATCGCTGCATTTGCATTTATCTTTTTCTACTTTTTATTCAATGCCATTTATGAGCAAAGTGGTGGGTCATTATCTCTATTTGCGAAAGACAATCTGTATCACAATCTATTGGGTTTCAATATGGATCCTAATGTTGTGAATAATAGTTCCAACACACTTTTTGTCATTATTTTAAGTCCGCTTATTGGATTGTTATGGCTTTGGCTGGCGAAGAAAAAATTAGAACCAAATACATTAATTAAATTTGGAATTGGATTTTTGTTTCTATCAGCTTCATTTTATATTTTTTATTACACCAAATTTTTTGCAAACTCAAAAGGTATAACTTCGCTCAATGTTTTTGCTTTCGCCTACTTTATAACAACCATCGGTGAGCTCTGTCTGGGACCAATTGGAATGTCTATCATCACAAAGTTATCGCCTAAAAAATTATTCGGAATGATGATGGGGTTATGGTTCTTAGCAAGCGCATTCGGGCAGTTGGCAGCAGGGAAACTGGGTGCAGAGATTTCCCAATCCAACACAGGAAATGATCTTGTCTCAAAACTGCAATCTTATACGGAAGGCTATTATCAGCTTGCAATATATTCACTAATTGCGGGGGTTGTACTCATATTGATTTCGCCATTTATTAAGAAATTAATGCAGGGTGTGAAATAAATATTTAACTAAAACACTTTTAAACAATCAAAAACACAGATGAAAAAAATAATAACTTTACTAATTCTCTTTCTGATTCCCATTTCGGGATTTGCGCAAGTCCATTGGATGACACTTGCACAGGCAATAGAAGCACAGAAAAAAGAACCAAAAAAAATCCTGATCGATTTCTATGCGGACTGGTGCGAACCCTGCAAAGAAATGGAAAGCAAAACCTACAACCATCCTGAAATTGCGAAAATCATTAATGAAAGCTTTTATCCCGTAAAATTCGAAAGTGATGGAAACGATGTTGTGAATTTTTTAGGTCATAAGTTTACAAATCCCGAATACAAAGGCAAAAAAGGAAAATCAACGCTTCATCAGTTTTCCAAATATATGAATATCAATATGATACCGACGATGGTTTTTCTGGATGAAAAGACAGATCCAATCACAAGCCTTTCCGGATTTTTAAAAGCTAAAGAAGTGGAACCCTATTTCACGATGATTGCTTCTAACGAATATAAAAGTATCAAATCCCGACAGGAATGGGAAAGTTATCAGAAGAAATTCAGGTCAAAGATTAAGGAGTAATTATTTAGAAGTGAGACATTAGAATTTAGATGTTAGATTAATTATTTCATTCAGATAAATCAATAAAATTTCCCGAAATTCGTCGGAACAAATTTTCCTTTCTTGACATTAGAAACTTCCATAGAATTTCTCAAAGGCATCGGAACCGAACGCGCAAAACTCATCAGAAACGTGTTGGGGATTTCGACTGTGGAAGATTTGCTCACCTTTTACCCAATCCGATACATCGATAAAAGTAAAGTCCACAAAATTGGAAATATAGCCAAAGACTCAGAAGCAGATATTCAGTTGAAAGGAAAGATTACGGACATTCAGGAAGTCGTTTATGAAAAGGGAAAACGGCTTTCTGCAAAATTCCGTGACGAGACCGGAACGATGGATTTGGTTTGGTTCCGATATACGAATTGGATGAAAGAAGCGATTCCACTCAATCAGGATATTTTCATTTTTGGAAAGGTCAATTTCTTTAATGGAAATTTTTCTATGCCTCACCCCGAAATCGAGGTTGACGAGAAAAAAGCTCTGCAAGGAACACTCCTCCCTGTTTATCCAGGAAGTGAAAAACTAACGAAACGAGGAATTACTAATAAATTATTTCAGACTGTTATTTTTAATTTGCTGAAAGATTTACCCAATTTGATTCAGGAAAATCTGCCGGATTATTTGATGAAATCGATGAAGTTGATTGGAAGACTTAATTCTTATTATTTCATCCATTTTCCTAAAGATTTAAAACAATTTGATGCAGCCAACAGACGATTGAAGTTCGAAGAAGCCTTCTTTTTCCAACTTGGTTATGGACTGAAGAAACTTCATCAGAAAACAAAATCCTTCGGAAATCCGTTTCCAATTGTCGGCGAATATTTCACCAGTTTTTATGAAAACAATCTTCCATTTGAATTAACGAATGCACAAAAACGGGTTCTGAAAGAAATCAGAATCGATATGAAACGTTCAACCCAAATGAACCGATTGCTTCAAGGAGATGTTGGCTCTGGAAAAACTATGGTTGCCTTATTAACAATGCTGATCGCAATGGACAACGGTTTTCAATCCTGTTTGATGGCTCCGACGGAAATCTTGGCTCAGCAACATTTTAATTCCATCAAAGAATTACTTCAAAATACGAATATCAACGTCAGACTTCTGACTGGTTCGTCAAAGACTGCAGAAAGAAGAATTATTCACGAAGAGTTGGAAAACGGACAACTTTCTATTTTGATTGGTACGCACGCACTTTTGGAAGACAAAGTCAAATTTCAGAATCTTGGTTTGGCAATTATTGATGAACAACACAGATTTGGAGTCGCGCAACGGGCAAAACTTTGGGCAAAGAATAATATTCCTCCACATATCTTGGTAATGACCGCAACACCGATTCCGAGAACTTTGGCGATGAGTTTTTATTCTGATCTGGATGTTTCTGTAATCGATGAAATGCCGGTTGGCAGAAAACCAATTATCACCGCTCACAGACGCGAAAAAGACAGACTTTCGGTTTATAATTTCTGCAGAGAAGAGATTGAAAAAGGCAGACAAATCTATTTCGTTTATCCGCTCATTGAAGAATCTGAGACGTTGGATTACAAAAATCTAATGGAAGGTTTGGAAAGCGTAATGAACTTCTTCAAAAGCTACAACGTGACGATGGTTCACGGCCGAATGAAACCTGCGGAAAAAGATGCCAATATGCAATATTTCGCCTCAGGACAAGCTCAGATTATGGTTGCCACAACCGTGATAGAAGTCGGTGTGAATGTTCCGAATGCGTCTGTAATGGTGATTGAAAGTTCTGAGAGATTTGGACTATCACAGCTTCACCAGTTGCGAGGAAGAGTCGGAAGAGGCGCCGAACAAAGTTATTGTATTCTAATGACGGGCGACAAACTAAGCAAGGAAAGCCGAACCCGAATCAAAACAATGGTGGCGACGACGGACGGTTTCAAAATTTCTGAGGTTGATATGGAGTTGCGTGGACCTGGCGACATTCTTGGGACTCAGCAAAGTGGTGTTGTGGATTTTAAAAAACTGAGTTTGATTGAAGATTCTGCGATTATTAAAGCTTCAAAATTGGCTGTTGAAAAAATATTGGAACAAGATGGACTTCTCACTCATCCCGACAATCAAATGATGAAACAATATTACATCAAGCAATATAAAGGGAAGAATAAGTGGGCGCAGATTAGCTAGATAAAATCAGTTTTTAGTTATTAATAAAATAATGAAGAATATTATACTTTCACTCATATTAATAGTTTTTTGCTCTTGTCAAAAAGAAAATAATAACTTTAATTCTGCTGAGAAAAGCATAGAATCGACTCTAGAAAATTTCCCAATGATTAATAACAAATTGGAAAAAATAAGAGAAGTAAATTTAGATTCTTTATCCATTAAATTATATAGAAATCCACACAATAATGTGTATGATGAAATTATAGTTTTTGAAAAGAAGAAGAAATTTTATGCAATTCCTTTCTTCTCAAATATGTATTTTGATTACTGGAATTTTAAAACTGAAAAACAAAAGCAACTGTATCCAAAAACAAATAGTTCTTTTGAAAAGCAACTAAATCTTTTAATCGAAAAATTAGAATTAACGCCACAGGAATTTGATTTAGTTTTTCAGGAATTAATGTCTAGTGTTCTACACACTGAAATAAATCTATATCTGAAACCAAAACTTTTTGAAAATTATGTTTATTTAACCTGGAGAGTTGATAAATATAAAACTGAAGAGTCCGAGGAATGTATTAAAAGAACAACTGCTTTATTTGATAAAATATTAAATGACTCAAAAAAAACGTTTCAATACAATCGATATTATTTGGATTCTGAAAATGGCAGAGTTTACGAATTCATAAATGAATCTAGAAAAAGAAATGATTTAAAATTTAGCATTAAGGTTTATAGAATCGAATGTTTTGGTTCCAGATTGAATATGTAATTTAAAATAAAAAAAGTCTGCTACGAATAACAGACTTCTTAAAATTTAAAATAGTTTATGAAGAAAATTTACTTTCAGGCGTTTGCTTGATTTCGTTCTGCGACAAATCTAAAATTATATTTGAGATGGAACTTTAATGCACTGTTATTCGTTTATTAATAATACTTAAGAATAAGTTCAGGTAAGTTTCAATGAGAATTCATATCGCCATAACATTACTTTTAGAAATTGATTATGGATATCGTCTTTATTTAATTAATGAACTTAGAATCAAGATTTAAGCAAAATCAGAAAAGTCTTACTTTAATCAATTAACATCTGAAGTTTCAAAGATGTTCATCATCCATTCATTTTTTGACATTAAATCAAGGAGAAAATCAATCACAAAAAAAGCATCTGCGAAGGTTGCAAATGCTTTGAAATTTATTTATCGATGATGAATTCCATCAGATAATCATCCATTACGTAGCCGTTTCCAATATCAAAAATCGCTTCGTCATAGACTTTGAAACCTTGCGATTCGTAGAAATTTTTGGCGTTGTTGTTTTTATTGACCGTCAAAGTCAATCTTTTGTCGCCAGATTTTTCGGTTTCAGTTTTTACAAATTCCAACGCCTTTTTTCCAAGGCCTTTTCCTTGCGCTTCTTTGAGAAAATAAATGCGGTGAAGCTTAGTCGTTTCAAGTTCATTATGAAATTCAAAACCTATAAATCCTAAGAAGACCTCATCTTCCTCAACTAAATAATATTGATAATTTGGATTTTCGAAATGTACTTTCAAAGCCTTTTCAGAATACATCAAATTCAGCATATAACCGATTTGCTCTTGCTCCAAAATATGGGCGTAAGCAGAATTCCAAGATTCTTTTGCAAGATTTTGGATTTGAGGAATGTCTTTTTCTGTTGCTTTTATAATCATAGGAATTGTAAAATGTATTAAGTGTAATCTAAAAAGTAAATCAATTAAGATCAGAAAATTTCTTTGATGATTTCCAATGATCTTGGCTCACGAAAATCTGTGAAATGGTAATGAAAATATACCAAAATAGAATCCAGAAAATTCTGTTTTTCGGTTCTGTTGAGTCTGATGCTGTAAGGATCTTGTGACGTGATGAGATCTTTCCAAATATCGGAAATTGTTTTGTCAAAAAAATGATGCATCTCTATATCTTCGAAGTTTCCGGTTTCAGGATTAAGGAAAGTTTTGTCTGAGAATAATGGCTGTAAACCTTGTTGTTTCAGAAGTCTGAAAATAAAGATCAAATGCGACTGGAAATTCTCTATTTGCAATTGACTCAGAAAAATAGAAATCTCGGAATAGATTCCAACATTTTGATTTTCATTCCTCAAAACCTGATTTAGCAAATCTGAAATAAAAAACAGAATCGAACTTTTTCTAATATCCGAACTGAACAATTCTACATTCTTCTGTTCTATTTTCAGAACATTTTGAATATTTTTTTTCTTATCGGAGGTATAAAGAAGTAATTCATTCAGTGGGAAAAGGAATGCTTTTTTTTTATTTTTTGCGGCATAAATTCCTTTGGCAAAAAAACTTTCGAATCCATTTTCCCTGCAAAAACAATGGAGAACAGCATCGTAATCTCCATATTTTGTGTAAGACAGTAAAAAAACTTCCTGCGTCATTTATTAATTCACAACTGCAATTTTTGCTGTTGCTTTATCTGTTCCGTCCTCGTTGGTCATTAATACATAGTAAATACCTGAAGCCACTCTTACGCCTCTTTGGTTGTTTAGATTCCATTCAAAATAGCCACCATTTGCAACCGCAGAATGTACAAGATTTCCTGCAGTATCTGTAATTCGTATATTGGTTTTAGAGGCTAACCCTCTGATTCTTACATTACCTTTGTATTGGGCATAAACTACTGGATTTGGATAAACTAAAACATTCCCAAAGTTAGACGTCACCTCGGTCACATCACCTTGATAAACCATAATCCCGTCTAATGTTGCAAAATAGACTTTTCCTGTTTTTTCATCAACTTTGATGTCTGTAACACTGTCATTTGGTAATGGAGAGTTGGATTTTGTAAAATGATAAATCGTTTTATCGCCATTAGGACTTAAATAGAATACACCTCCACCATCAACTGAAACCCATTTCTGGTTACCTGAATCTACCGTAATCTGTAATAATAATGCATCACGGAAGAGTTCCTCTGCTAAACCATTTTCTTCTATAATTATATCATCTGTCTGCGGACTATCTTCTAAAATAGCAGATTTTGGATTTGATAAAATTCTTAATCCTTCCATTGTCCCAATCCATAGATCATCATTTTTGTCGATCGCAACACTTATACATCTGTCTGTTGGTAAATTATTATTTTTATTCAAGAATTTGAATGTATCATCAGATGAGGTAGCGGGTGTGTTATTATAATTGTACACCAGCATACCTCCGCTTGTAAAAGGTACAGGTATGTAAATCATCCCATCTTTGGTCAGTGGTTTTTGTACATTTTGATTTACGGAGATATCTGTTAAGACAAAATTATCCGACTGTTTATTATAATAGTAAAATCCTACTCCTTTAGGTGTATGGGAAACGGAACACAGTAAATTATTACTTTCGTCAAACGTACATCCAACAGGCCTATTAATATATTGTCCGATTTCTATTGAATTAAGTTCGGTAAGGTAACTTTTAGTAAATACATCATTTGTCATTTTGTAAATACCCTTACTATTTGTAGAATGTGAATAGTTTGTAAAGAAAACTTCAGATGGATTGGACGGGTTAGGAGTAACATCCAAAATATTAAAAGTGATATTGGGGTTTTGAAGAAAGTAAGTGGGATAAATCCATTTGTTTCCATCAAAATGATAATATCCTAGATACGAAGGGGATGGTGCTACATCATAGCTTGCTCTTATGCCTGTAGAGACCCAAATCTGATCATTCAGCAGAGAGAGTTTGTAAGAGGTATTATTATAGGGACCATCAGGTTTTAAACTGTTTTTTTGTTCATTGTAAATACCGGAAAATTTTGTCCCTGTAAATAGCGTATTATTATAAAGTAACGCTGTATTTAATTCTTCTTCAGCATTGAAATTCTTCTGTTGTACACCATTTGTATCGTACACATAGACCTTGCTCTGGTCTGTCACAATGATTTTGTTATCTGTAACCCGTAGATCTCGAACGTCTGCAAAAGGTCCCAATGTGTTTGAAAACGTATTACCATTTCCAAATCTTACCTGATTGCCACTTGCAAAAGCCACAACATTTGAGGCATCAACCTTTTTAAAAATACCGCTTTGTATAAAATTCGTACCGGCAACATTCCATTCTGAATATATGGCAAATGTAGAATTGAGTTCATGACGTTTAAGTCCCAAACCAGTTGCAACATATACAAAATTATCTTTGATAACAGCAGAATTCACAGCTTCGTAGGCACCACCACTTGCAAAAAATGCAGTATCCCCAAATTCTCTACGCGAGATATTAAAAATAGAAACGCCATAGCCGGCAGAAATAACTGCTCTATCTCCATTAATAGAAATATGGTTGATTTTCTTACTGTTGTTATAACCAGTTGCCAAAGGAATATCTACAATCAAAAATATTCCATTAGGGGTAATAACATCCATAGATCCGTTCTGATAACCAACGATTCCGGTCTGTGTGGCGGCATTATAATCAAAAGCGGAAATTTTGACATCATGAAGCCCATTTGCCTTGGAAAGCTTTTTTATCTCACCTGTTGACGGGTAATAATAGAAAATACCATTCTCTGTGGCAGCTACCAGTCTATCACCATCTTCTCTGATTTTTAAAACATTGTTGTACGAGAACAAATCGCCCCATTTACTGGTTTGGGCGTACGAAATTAGCGTTATAAAAAACGATATAATTAATAAAATTTTCTTCATCTTAAACTATTATGTTTTCATCTATTAACTGATTATTCCAAGAAATATTTTTGACATCTTTATTTTTATCAAAATAAAAATCGAGTCGTCCTAATAAAATCCCTGCCCATCCTACTTGATTCACAATTACACTCTTATGATCCTTGTTTTGAAAAGTGAGTGGTTCGGGCAGAAATGTGTGCGTATGACCTCCTAAGATCAGATCTATTCCCGAAGTTTTTGCGGCCAAATGCTTATCCGATATTTTCTCCGGCTGGTCTTCATAATCAAAACCGATATGAGAAAGGCAGATTACCAGATCACACTTTTTCTCTTTTCTGAGAAAATCAGAATAATACTGGGCTGTTTCTATTGGATTATGATAAATGGTTTCAGCATAATTTTTCTTTCCTACCAAGCCATTAAGTTCTATTCCAACTGCAAAAATCCCAACTTTGATTCCATTTTTGGTGAAAACCCTGTAAGCTTCTGTTTTTCCGTCTAAAATAGTGTTTTTAAAATCATAATTGGAACAGATGAACGGAAATTTCGCATTTGGTAAAACTTTCAAGAAACCTTCCAGTCCATTATCAAAATCATGATTTCCCATTGTAGAAGCATCGTATTGCATCATACTCATCAGTTTAAATTCCAATTCCCCACCAAAAAAATTAAAATAAGGTGTTCCTTGAAAAATATCGCCTGAATCCAAAAGCAAAACATTTTTTTCCTCGCTTCTTATTTTACTAATCAAAGATGCTCTTCTTGCAAAGCCACCTTGATTTGGATTTTTTGTGTATGAAGTATCGAACGGTTCTATCCGGCTATGCTGATCGTTGGTATGAAGAATAGTCAATTTATAACTTGATTCTTTCTTTAGAATATCAAACTGTTCTGCTAATAAAAGATTAGGAGCCAATGTCAGAGCAAGACTTCCGCCACCAAAGTATTTTAAGAATTCTTTTCTTTTCATTATTCCTGCACTTTTTTGTCTTTGAAAATTAATCTTACATCATCAGGTGTCGAAACCTCCGGGTTTTGCTTGAACTTTTCCAGAAAAAGATCACGCATTTTGATTCCGGTAGAGATCATTTCACCTTTTCCGAAGAAAAACATACTGTCGCCACCCAAAGCCAAATAGTCAGATGTTGCGATGTAATAAATTTTATCAGGATCAATCGTTTTTCCGTTGATTAACTTTCTCGAAAGACTTCCATTTTCTGTTTCAATAATCAGATGAGAAACGGGATTATTTTTTTGAGTTTTCAGGTAATAGTCAAACAAACCTTCTATTTCCTTTCCCGTGATTTTTATGATAACGATTTCATTTTCGAAAGGCATCACTTCATAGATCTGTTTGGTAAGGATATCACCTTTTGGGATGATGGTTCTTATTCCGCCGATATTAATAACTGAAGCATCCACACCGGGAATATTATTTTTTTTCGCCCATTCATCTGCGCCTTCAAAGGTGTAATCTGCCAGAAGATTTCCCAAATTGCTATTATCTCCTGATTTAGTAAGTTCTACACTGGTGTGAGAAATTTTGGTATTCATTTTACCTTCCAGCTCGTGTTTATAGGGCTGGATAATTGCATCCATTGCCTTATCTTCTGATAACTGATCGGTAATGTAAATATTTTTTTCGGTGTGGATATTCGCAATATTGAGAGGTGTTTTGCAACCAATCAACAGCAGTCCAAGTATCCCGAATCCAAAAAGCTTGTTTTTCATTGAAAGTAATATGGATACAAATCTAATGATTTTAGACTTTTCAAACTAACTATTTAATAAATAGAGCTATTACAGAATTATTAATTCTTGGTAAGCAGCAATATTGTTTCGTTTTGCCGAAGTCCAAAATAAATATCCTCTTCAAAAGTTTTTATCTCAACCCTGAAACCCGCATTTTCCAGTCGCCCGGCTAATCCATTAACGGAATAGATTCTCACATGATCTTTTTGTCCGAAATGTTTCAGCCTGTCTTCTTCTGTATTAACTTCCTTGTTTTCATAAATATCACCCTTAATGAAGGGCGTTTGAATAAAAGCTTTTCCTTTACTTTTTAGAACCCTGTACAATTCTTTCATAGCTGCTGCATCATCATCAATATGTTCCAAAATATGATAGCAGAATATGAAATCAAAAAAATTATCTTCTTTCGGAATTTTGGTAATATCGTATTGATATTCAGAAATAAAATCTGTTGACAGATCTGTCGGAAAATATTGGATAATTTTTGTCTTTTTCAGTTTTCTGTACAAAGATCTGGATGGCGAAAAATCTAACAGCTTTACCTCTTTCCTGTTGGAAAATTCTTTTTTGAATTCTGCAAACAATCGTCTGTCTCTAGGCATACTACCACAATTAGGACAGAGTTTTTCCCCACGTTGGTTCAATAAAAATTTCCTTATTTTTTTATCACAGATTGCACATTGATGGCTATTCCCTAAATAAAAAATGAAAATCAATTTTCTAAACAATAATTCATTCTTGATTAGAAAATCTTTTGGAAATATCTTTTTCAGCTTATTGTACATTAAACAAAAATAATAAATTAAAATTTCATGAAAATTATAGATTAAGTCTTTGGAAGATCTCATCATGATTCATGTGAAAATAAAATAAGACAAATAGAAGTGGTGTTAGCAGTAGATGCCAAACTTTTATCCCTTTTGTGTTTATTTTAAAGGTCTCTTTTTTAGCAGTTTGCAATAAAATAATCAGAGATAGGAAAACACTGTAGATATAAATCCATCTAAACCAATCTATCGCAAGGTAATAAAGGGGTAAAGCCCAAAAAAAACTTATTGTAAAACCAAAGAAATATTCTCTGAAATGTTTTTGCTGGAAATAATAAGCATAATAAAGCATCTGTGACATGATCAATATCAATTCTAAAAGATGCACTGCAAAAGATAATCTGTACCTCAGTACATGATTGAAATCATATGCAAATTCCTGCGAAAATATGTTGCCCGGACTTAGTTTTATTCCTCTTTCCAAAAGCATGGGAATACTTTTTCCTTGGTTAATATTACCTCCGTAATTGAATATTATTGTCACAGATAAAAATGACAACAGTATTGCCGCAATAGAAAAAAAACGATCATATGAATTGTTATTTTTTTTATATTTTATCCAAATTAAGAAAGGAAGATAGAAAAATGCAAGCTCATGCATAAAAATAATCCCCAAGTAAGAGATAAGTGTAATCCAGTCATATAATTTTCTGTTATCTGCAAAAGCGTACCAATAAAAAAGTATAATCAGCAGTATTTCTTTGCGGCCTGCATTACCAATTGTACAGATAGGATAAAGCAAAACAAACGGCGACAAAAGAATACCAATCAGAAACAAATCTAATTGCCTCTTTTTGATATTTTTATAAATAATCCAGAGAAAACTAATGTAACTAATAATCTGAATGAAAAAAATCTGACTCTTAAGGGGTATACTTACAGCATCCTGTATGGCAAATAAAAAACTACCAGACAATCCTCGTCTCTTAAATCCGCCATCCTCATAATTTATCAACCAATCAGATATTGTCCACTGAGAAAACTCTAGCTTAGCTTTCAGAAACAGCAGAGAAAAAAAGAAGGCATATACCAATACCGTAATAACCCAAAATGTTTTCCATACTTTCTTTTCTTCAATTTCACTCAGATTAACTTCTTTTAAAAAAAAATTAATTATCTGGTGTAAAACGTTATTTATTTTAAACATCCTAAGTTTATTTCAGAGTATTTTCAGCAAATCTATAATATCAGATTGTCTTTTCCAAAGCATATTACACCTATTTTTTCTTACTTTTGTTTTTTAGCAAGGTTCTCCTATGGTTAATTTTTGGAATTATTCCAGATATAGTCTTTACTTTATTTGTTGCTTATCCTCGGTGTTTTTTCTTTTCAATCCGGCAAAATTTCCTGCTGACGATGGTTTTTTCTATCCTCAGATTGCATTTAATATTGTTCATGAAAAGGGCTCTTATTTCAATGACCTTTATCTTACTAACGGTTATCATCCGCTTTGGATGGTTTGCTGTGTATTAGCAGAATTAATAAATCCGTTGGCTAAGCAAGATGTAGTTTATATTCTGTGGGCATTTCAAATTCTTTTTTTTGTTCTGAGTATTAATTTAATTACTCCTTTTTTCAAGAATAATTTTCAGCGTTATATTGTTATTATAGTCTTGAGTATTGCATTTTTAGGAATTGGTACTTTTTATCTTACAGAAGCACACCTTAATCTACTCAGCCTCTGCCTGATTCTTAACTTTATACAAAGACAAAAGAAAAATGATTTTTTGTTCGGGTTTCTTTGCAGTATTTTATTTTTGGCAAGACTAGATAACATATTCATAATTATCCCATTAGGTGTTTATTACTGGCATTTTAAAAATTGGAAAGTTTTATCACTTCTCAATATTTTATGTGGTTTTACATTGCTTGTATTACCTTATATCATTTCAAATCTCTATTTTTTCGAAAGTATAGTTCCTATAAGCGGAAGAATAAAAAGCACTTTCCCTTACATCAAATCAGAAATCATTTTAGGATTATGGCAAAAAATATTTCTCTTAAGCATTTTAGCCTATTATGTCTTAATAATAATTTCCAAAAACATCAATTACAAAACTCAGAAGTTATATTTTCTGACAGGGAGTTTCTTACTATTGCTGTACAATATCCTGTTTCAGAGCGAGGTGATGCAATGGTATTTTGTAAGCCAAATGCTAGTCTTAGGATTTTTTTTATATGACATTTTCGATCGTATAAAAACAAATATTCCTTCTTATATCAAAATAGGAATATGTGTTTTTCTCTTTCTTTTTTCTATGATTATTCCGGCACTGAAGATGGGTGGCAATTTTAGTTTTGAAAAATTTTTCTTTTTAAATTCCCAAGAACTTTCTTTCTATAGTCAAGAACCTATAAAAACAGCAACGGGGAAAATAAGCAAAATCACAGATTCCGGCTCACGGGTTTTTGTGTATGATTTTCCCGGCAAATATGCCTTTTATTCTGACAGAAACTTCATCCCTGCCGACGGACTGGTTGGAAATGAATCTTTTTTTAATGAAATCTCGGGATCAACTTTTCAATCTTATATGCTGAAAAACAAAATTGATTATCTCATCGTTCCCAGCTATTTCAATTCCAGAAAAGGAACATTTTCCTTCGTTGGGATGGATGTTTCTGGTTACAAAAATGATCTAAAATATTTCGTCAAAAACTCAAAGACAAAAAAACGGGTTTCGGAAATCGATCTTAATAATTTTGAACAGATTGCTACATTTGAGAATCCTTCAAAATTTTGGCAAAATAATTACGATAGTATCAAAGTTTTTAAAATTATAAAATGAAGCAAACTCTATTATATTTTTTCTTCTGTCTGGCGGCAGTTTTTTTTCTTTTCAATCCGGCAAAATTCCCGGCAGATGACGGTTTTTTCTATCCTCAAATAGCATTTAATATTGCTAACGGGAAAGGTTCATATTTCAATGATCTTTATCTTACCAATGGTTATCACCCGCTCTGGATGATTGTTTGTATCGTAGCAGATAGCTTAAATCCTTTTATCAAGCAAAATGTAGTTTATATACTTTGGGCAATTCAGGTTGCTTTTGTTTTATTAAGTTTCAAAAAGCTGGAAATATTCTTTAGCGATAATTTAGCAGGAAAAATAATCGGATTTTTCTGTATCAGTATTTTATTTTTTAGCTTCGGAACGCTTTATCTTATTGAGGCTCATCTCAATCTATTCTGTTTCTGCTTGCTGCTTTGGTTTTTAGCAAAACAGAAAAGTAACGATTGGCATTTTGGGCTTTTATTTTCACTTGTATTTCTCAGCAGATTGGACAATGTATTTCTACTGGCACCTTTAGGAATTTATTATTTAATTCAGAGAAAGTGGAATTACAAAGTTTTTTTGAAATCCGGAGCTGTTATTCTATTGATTTGTGGCGCTTACCTATTGAGCAATTTCTATTGGTTTGGCAGTTTGGTTCCGATCAGCGGAAGGATCAAAAGCTCTTTCCCGAATCTTCAGCCATATGTTTTTTTATCGATTATCAGTAAGTTTTTTTTAGGGATTAATATTATTTCGATATTAATTTTAATATTCTTTAAAAAGATAAATTTTCGTTCTCTCAAGTTATTTTTCGCAGTAGGATCATTATTGCAAATTCTCTACAACATTGGTTTTCAGTCTCAGATTGGGCAATGGTATTATGTTGCGCAGACTTTGGTTTTGATATTATTAATTGGCGATTTGATTACTTTATTAATAAAAAACAGAAATTCTAATTATCTTGTTTATCCCGCTTTAATTTTAGGAATTCTGGTTTCGTGCGGAATTGGCTATTTTAAAATGAGCAGTAATTTCAGTCTTCAATTTACTTTGATGGATGAGGATTCTGAAATTTCCGATAGAAATCAAGATGAAGTGAAAGTTTTTGCGGAAAATATCAAAAAGACTTTACCTCCAAATTCTAGAATCTTTACTTACGATTTCCCTGGAAAATTTGCTTTTTATTCTGATATGAACATTATTCCCGCTGATGGTTTAGTCTCAAATAAAACATTTTTTGATGACATATCAACTTTGAAATTCGATCAGTTTTTGAGGAAGAACAATATCAATTATGTCAACTTTCCCTCAGCTTTTATTAAAGATGACGATTACAGTTTCATTGGTATTTTCGTGAAAGTCCGAAATGGGAAACCAACTTATTTCATCAAAAATTCTATGACAAAGGAAAAAGTAGATTCTTTGGATTTGAACAATTACAAAGCCATAAATACTTATAAAAACCCGATCAAAACATGGCAAAAAGAATATGATTCTATCACTATTTATAAGCCCAAATATTAATTGGGAAATTTTTCAGATTATATAAGTTCATAATTCGTTTAAAATAAATTAAATTTGGAAAAATTAAATTTAATATAAAAATGGGTCAGTTAAAAGGCGTAGGTGTGGCTTTGGTAACACCTTTCAATGAAGATCTTTCTGTAGATTTTGATTCTCTTACCAAATTAATCGATTATAATATAGACAACGGAACCAATTTCCTGGTTGTTTTGGGAACTACAGCTGAGGCTGCAACGCTTTCCAAGGAGGAAAAGGAGAAGGTAATTGCGCATATCACGAAGATCAATAACAACAGACTGCCCTTGGTCTTAGGAATCGGCGGAAATAATACAGCAGAAGTTGTACAGCAAATCAAAGAAACAGATTTATCAGATTTCGATGCCGTTCTTTCTGTTTCCCCATATTACAACAAACCTAATCAGGAAGGACTTTACCAGCATTATAAAGCTTTGGCGGAAACCGGAGCGAAGATCATTATTTATAACGTTCCAGGAAGAACTGGCCAAAATGTGGAAGCTTCTACAACTTTACGTTTGGCAAATGATTTCCCGAATCTGATTATGATCAAAGAAGCGGCTCCAAACATTCTTCAATATTTCGATATTCTAAGACAAAAACCGGAGAATTTCTCTCTGATGTCCGGCGACGACGAATATACTTTGCCGGTAACTCTGGCTGGTGGAGACGGCGTAATTTCCGTAATCGGACAGGCTTATCCGAAAGAATTTTCTACAATGGTAAAGTTTGCGCTAAGCCGTGAAGTGGATGAAGCTTACAAGATCCATAACTCGCTGGTAGAAATCACAAGATTGATTTTTGCTGAAGGAAACCCTTGCGGTGTGAAAACCATTTTAGCAGAAAAAGGAATTATCAAAAATTACCTCAGACTTCCGCTGGTAGCAGCCTCCGAAGGCTTGCAGGAAAAGATTAAAGCTGAAATGGAAAAGCTTTCTTAATAACAAAAAAGGTTCAGAAATTTCTGAACCTTTTTATTTTACATATCTAATCTGATTTTATAAACATCAGAACCATTTCTCACAATGCCTTCTTCAAAGAAACCATTATTCTGAGGAATCAGTTCTATAAAATCAAACACTTTACAATCCTTTGGCAATCCTGCAAATACAAGCGTAAACCAATATTCTTTTCCGTGCGGAACATCTGTCCAGGCAGGAAACAAACTGATATTTTCGAAATGAATCAGCTTGGAAATATGATCAGAATTCCTGTCGATCAAATATGTAGATGACCAGATTCTGATCTTTTCTTCAAGAAAAAACTCCGACTTGTAGCAGCAATGCAAAATCACCTGCTTCTCCTCTATCGTCTCTGATTGAAGTTTTTTAAGAATTTCTTCAGAAATCTTTGGTTTTACAATTGTTTCGCTCATTCTATTTTTTTTGATAAAAGATGTTGAAATCCTTTACTCATTTCTCTGCTTTTACCTTCATCCTTGAAACCACATTTCAAGTACAATTCGTAAGCACTTTTATTATTAAAATTAACGGCCAGCACAACTTCGTCACATTCCGGAAAATTTTCTTTTACAAAATCCGAAAGTATAATCATTGCTGTTTTGCCAATTCCTTTTCCCTGATAATCAGGATTAATTGATAATGATCTTAATAGTGTTGAGTTTTCATTTTCGGTTAATTCAAATTTATCTGACCCGAAATCCAGCACGAAAAAACCAACTGCTTTATTTTGATAAAAAATACTAACAGGGAATTTGTCGCCCGTATTTTTCTCCTTTATAATTTCCAAAGTCGCTTTTGGCATCGCCGTGAATTGACTTTGCAGCTCATCCAAAGCGTAACTTGTAAGATCCTCAAAATCCTCAGATTTATAAAAAGACAAAGTGATCATTAATATTCCAGTTCTAATTTTTCTTTAGAGTAATCTCTTATTTCCTTAATCAATTCAGGATATTCAGCTAGTTTTTTCCCGTAGCTTGGAACCATTTCTACCAATTTATCTTTCCAATCGGTTTTCAGTTTATCAGCAAAACAATTTTCCAAAACCATAATCATGGCGAATGCAGACGTACTTGCTCCGGGAGAAGCTCCCAAAAGTGATGCAATATTTTTATCTTTATTTACGACAACCTCAGTCCCAAACTCCAGTCTTCCGCCTTCGAAACGGTCTCTTTTGATAATCTGAACTCTTTGTCCGGCTGTTCTAAGTTCCCAGTCTTTTTCCTGAGCATCGGTTACGAAATCTCTTAAATGCGACATTCTCTGAGATTTGCTCATCGTTACTTGTTGGATCAGGTATCTCGTCAAAGGCATATTGTGCCACCAAACGCCGAATAATGAACGGATATTTTTGAAATTAACACTTTCCGGAAGATCCAGATAACTGCCTTCTCTTAAAAACTTGGTTGAGAATCCTGCAAACGGACCAAAAAGAAGTGCTTTTTCGCCATCAATGATTCTAAGATCCAAATGAGGAACAGACATTGGAGGCGCACCAACTGTAGCTTGAGTGTAAACTTTCGCATTGTGTTTTTCTACCAGTTCCGGATTTGTACTTACAAGCCATTGTCCACTGATTGGGAATCCACCATAACCTTTACTTTCCTCGATTCCTGAACTATCCAAAAGTGGCAATGCATAACCGCCTGCTCCGATGAATACGAAATCTGCATTCACAGTTTGTTTGTGGAGATTCTTTCTGTCATTCACTTCCAGATTCCAGCTGCCTTTTCCGTCGGCATCTATCTCTTTGACTTCGTGGTAGGTGAAAACTTCTACAGATTCGGTTTTCTCAAGATGTTCTACTAATTTCACTGTTAATTTTCCAAAATCAACATCGGTTCCCAAATCCATTTTGGTTGCTGCCAATTGATCGGAAGCCATTCTTTTCTGCATCATTAATGGAATCCATTCTGTCAGTTTCTCGTGATCATCGGAAAACTCCATTCCCTGGAAAAGCGGTGATTTCAGAAGAGCTTCGTGTCTTTTTTTAAGATAATTAACATCTTTTTCACCGAAAACGAAACTCATATGCGGACAGGAATTGATGAATTCTTTTGGATTATCAATAATGCCTTTGTTGATCAGATAAGACCAGAACTGCTTGGAAACTTCGAATTGTTCGGCAATATATTCTGCTTTCTTGATATCGATTTTGCCGTCTTTTTCCGGCGTGTAATTCAGTTCGCAAAAAGCGGAATGTCCTGTTCCTGCATTGTTCCATGCGGACGAACTTTCTTTGGCTACTTTTTCCAGTCTTTCGAAGATTGCAATTTCCAGTTTCGGGTCGAACTCGTGAAGCATTGTTGCCAAAGTTGCACTCATTATTCCCCCACCGATCAGTACAACATCGTATTTAGGTTTCGGATTCATTTTTAATTAAATTTTTCGAGTACAAAAATACTGATAATTGTAATTTTAATGACTTTTTCGTTCAATAAATAGACTTACCATTTGTTAAGAAATCTCAATTCCGGTTTTAAAATCTTTTCTGAAATTTTAAATCATTATTTTTGCATCGCCTTTGGAAAATCGAAGCAAAAAGTATGAAAGCTTTAAAAACACTTAATCCATATTTCTGGAAACACCGCGTCTTATTATTTTGGGGATTTTTATTCATTATTCTGAGTAATTTCTTTGCGATATATAAGATCCAGTATATCGGACAAACCATTAATATCATTGAGAAAAACTACTCGACCCTCAAATTATCAGATGATGCAGGACTTATAGAAAATGTCAAAAATAACTGGGCTTATTTCAGAATTATTTTCATCAATTCCGGAATATTGATTGGCTGTTCCTTGCTGTCCGGGTTTTTCACTTTTATGATGAGGCAAACCATCATCGTAGCCTCAAGAAGAATCGAATACGAACTGAAAAACAAAATCTACACACATTATCAGGAATTATCTGTAACTGATTATAAAAAGACAACTATTGGTGACTTGATGAACCGATTGAGTGAAGATGTAGTTGCTATCAGAATGTATCTTGGCCCAGGCGTAATGTATGTGGTCAATCTTATTATTTTGCTGATTATCACGAGTGTTTATATGTTTATGACTGATGTTCAGATGACGCTTTGGACATTGGTTCCGCTGCCGATTCTTTCTTTTGGAATTTACAAAGTGAGTGACATCATCAATAAGAAATCGAAGGTAATGCAGAAAAGTCAGTCAGGTATTTCGACTTTCGTACAGGATAGTTTTTCCGGAATCCGTGTTGTAAAATTCTTCAGTAAAGAAAAATATATTGAGAAAAACTATGGGATTAAAGTTAAGGATTATCAGGACAAAGCCTTAGATCTTGCAAGAACCGAAGCTTACTTTTTCACGATCATCCTTTTCGTTGTCGGACTTCTGAATGTTGCTATTCTTTACATCGGCGGACAGAAATATATTGCCGGAGAAATGAGCGTAGGGACAATCGCCGATTTCTTTATGTATATCAATATGCTGATTTTCCCTTTTTCGATGCTTGGCTGGGTGACCTCTGTCAATCAAAGAGCGGAAGCCAGTATGCAGCGTGTGAATGAGTTTATGGACGTGAAATCGGATATTATTAATACCAATTCAGAAACTTACCCAATCAGTGGCGAAATAGAATTCCGAAACGTGAGCTACACTTACCCGAATACGGGAATCAAAGCTGTTGATAATCTAAGTTTCAAAGTAGGTGCAGGAAAATCTCTTGCGATAATGGGAAAAACTGGAAGCGGAAAATCCACAATTGCACAACTGATTTGCAGATTAATAGATCCTGATGAAGGCGAAATTCTCATCGACGGTAAAAATCTTAAAACTCATAATCTGAAATTATATCGAGATCAATTGGGTTACACACCACAGGAAAGTTATCTTTTTTCTGATACGATCGAGAACAATATCGGGTTTGCAATCGACAAGCCAAATCATAGCTTGGTCGTAGAAATGGCGAAAAAAGCAGACGTTCATAAAAACATCGAGGAGTTCAAAGAACAGTACGAAACTATGGTTGGCGAACGTGGTGTAATGCTGTCTGGTGGGCAGAAACAGAGGATTTGTATAGCCAGAGCAATGATAAAACAACCGAATATTCTGATCTTCGACGACTGCCTTTCTGCCTTGGATACTGAGACAGAAGAAAACATTTTGAAAAACATCGATAAGGATCTTAAAACCACAACTTCTATCATCATAACTCACAGAGAATCAAGCGCAAAAAGAGCGGATGAGATTTTATATCTGAATTAATTTCTCTAACATATCGTTAATAATTTTATCAAAAATTTAAGAAAAACACTTAATTTAAAGGTTTTTTTAACAAAACATTTTGAATTTCCGAGAATTCTGTTATATTTGTTAATACACATTTCTAAAAAAATTATAACGATGAGTGAATTTAAGGAACGACATGAGAATGAGATTTTCACTAAGGTGTTGAAAGCAGGCAGAAGAACGTATTTCTTTGATGTGCGGGAGACAAAAGCAGGTGACTATTATTTAACCATTACCGAGAGCAAAAAGAATTTCGGGGAAAATGGAGAAGCAACTTTTGAAAAACATAAGATCTATCTTTATAAAGAAGATTTCAAAAGTTTCCAGGAGCTTTTTGAAGAATCTACAGACTTTATTATCTCACAAAAAGGTGAAGATGTAATCTCTGAAAGACATGATAAAGACTTCAAATCAAAATCTTTTACCATAGAATCTGACGACGAAGTTTAAGTAAAAAAATAAAAAGCGTTTCGAAATTCCGGAACGCTTTTTTGTTTGATTGATATTGTAAAAACGAAAAAAGCATCTCATAAAATGAAATGCTTTTTCTCTGTGGGTGAATGAGGGGTCTCGAACCCCCGACCTCCGGAACCACAATCCGGCGCTCTAACCAACTGAGCTACAATCACCGTTTTTGCGTGTGCAAATATAGTACTTTATCGTTTAATTACAAATAATTCCTTCAAAATTTTTGAGTGCAATCAATTTTTCTGTTGTGAAACCTTCCGCAAACTCCACTCCGGAAAGTCTTCCCAAATCCTGTGCTCTGTAAGTCAAGCTTTCTAAGAAATCTTTTGTAGCAATTGGCGTTACAGGTTCTTTAGATTCCGGATTATAGAATTGGGTTTTGTATGCAAGACAAGCTTCTATTTTCTGATCAAGAAAACCTGTAATATCAATCACAAATTCCGGAACTATGTTTTTCCATTGAATATAATGAAAGATATGTTTTGGTCTCCAGACTTCCTGCAATTCATTATTATCAAAAGTTTCAATCTTTTTAAGACCAGCTAAGAAACAAGCGTCAGAAACTAATTTTGCCGCTTTTGCGTGGTCAGGATGGCGGTCGTCTATTGCATTGGCTAATACAATTTCCGGTCTGTATTTTCTGATTTTTTCTACAATTTTCAGTTGATATTCTTCAGAATTAGTTAGGAAGCCATCTTTCAGTTTCAGATTTTCTCTTGCGCTGATACCTAAGATCTTCGCTGCATCTTTTGCTTCTTTTGCTCGGGTTTCAGCTGTTCCTCTGGTTCCTAATTCGCCTTCGGTCAAATCTATAACACTAACAGTTTTCCCTTCAGAAATTAATTTAATAATAGTTCCTCCACAACCTAATTCAACATCGTCCGGATGTGCTCCTATTGCCAGAAAATCACATTTCATACTTAAAATATTTTATACAAAATTACTAAAAACAAAACTTCCCAATCTTATGAATTGGGAAGTTTAAATATATATCTTAAAGATTATTGATTAAGTACTTTTTGAAGCGCCAATGCATCTGCATAAGTTGGATTAAGCGCTAAAGATTTAGCAATATTAGCTTTTGCTTTTTCCTTATCACTGTCTTTTGCTATAAAAGCAATAGCAAAATAAGCATAAGACATTGTTTCTTTATTAGCTTCCTGATCTGCTGCTGGTTTTGCCATCAACGTATCAATATACTTTTGGTAAGCTGCTGAAGCTAATTCCTGGCTTCCCGCTTGCTGATATGCATAACCTTGACTATAATAAGCCGGCTCCCAAGTTGGAAGAAGCGTAATCATTTTTTGCCAAGTTAAAATTGCGCCATTCCAGTTTTTGATATCCTGATAAGCTTGCGCCAGTTTATAAAGCGCATCTGTATCTTGAGCATTCGCAGCTACTTTTGCTTTCAAAGCATCAATTTCCGGAGATGTTCCCGCTGCATCAGCTGAAATACCTATTAATCCGCCTTTGATTTTTGCTAATTCTTCGTCCCAATTCAGAGTTTCATCTTTAGCTGTTTTTGCAAACGCTACTTTTTGTTTAGAAATAGCTTCCAGTTCAGCTTTTTTAGCTGCATCTTTCTCGTCTTTAGCAAGTCCGGCTGCAATCAAACCTTGTAAACCTTCATCAGAAGCCTGAACTCTGGATTTATCTGCCTGAGATAAGAAAGTATCCATACTTTGTTTAGCTTCAGCATATTTTGCTTCTCCGTATAAAATGTAAGCTCTTAATTTATGCTTGATAGGATCATTTACTTTATCAAAAACTGAATCTAAAGTTGTTTTTGCATTAGCATAATCTTCATTAGTAAAATAAAGTTTTGCAATTTCTAACTGCGTATAAGGATCTTCATCCGCATACTTTGTATAGTTGATCAAATTCTGAGTTGCTTCCGCATTCTTCTGATATTTGATATTGAAACCTGCCAAAGCTTTGTAAGCCGGAGCGTAAGTTGGATCTACAGCAATTGCTTTATCGATGTTTGTTTTCGCCTGTTGCCATTGTTGCGCAGCAATCCAAAGTGTTCCTTTTCTTGTGTAAACGGAAGCTTTATTTTTTGCTACAGCTTCAGCTTTATCATAAGCAGTCATCGCATTACCCGGATCTTTTTTGATTCTGTAAGCATCGCCCAATGCGTAGTAGTAATTAGCAGGAACTCCATTTTTTTGAGATTTTTCAACTGCTTTATTCAATAGTGTGATTGCAAGATCTGGGGAGCTGTTTTTCTCAAACAATACCAAAGCTTCACCCGCTCTGAAAAGGACTTCTGCATCTTTCTCTCTTGAATCCTTTACAATCTGCTGAATTTCTGTAATAGCGGATTTATCTCCTTTTCCTAACTTGACAGAAGCTAAACCTAGTTTGTTCAGATAACTTTTAGGATCAGCTGCAAGACCTTTGTTAAAACTCTCTTGAGCCAAGTCAAAATTCGGATCAAATTGTGTTAAATATGTATTACCTAAATAAAAGTAATTACTTGCATCTTTAGGATTTTGATTGATAAGGTCCGTGTAATTTTGTTTTGCCTTTGCATATTTTTGGCTATCTACGAAGTTAATTCCGTCCTGTACAGATTGTGCAAAACTAAAACTTGTAAAAAAGCCTACCGCAGCTGTAATAACAATTTTTTTTGATAAATTCATTCTATTCTCTTTTTTCATTTTTCTTAACTGTAAATTTTGGTATTATCGACAATATTTAGACCAAAATATAAATTAAACTTTGATTATTCTGTTAAATAAATATTAAAAATTCAATTATTTCATTCGAACTTCTCTTTTGAAAATATTATAAGGCTGAAGTCCTTCTTTTTCCACAACAATTTGTCCTAACTGCTGACAGGAAAATCTAATAAAACCATTTCCCAATCCATAATATGCCTCATTAGTAACGAAATATAAAACTCTTGTAAATGGATAACTCATATTTTTTAAATTATCATTGGAAACATCAAAAGCTTTATTATCCTTGATTACTTTCAGAATTTTCAATTCGTTTCTAAGTTTTTCAGCTTCCTTTCCGAATGGGCGACTGATCGTGTTATAACTTATAACGCCAATTTTGTCGGGAAAATTTTTTAGTTGTTCAACTACATTTTCATTTCCATTGATGATAGAAAATTTCAGCTGAGATGGATCTTTCTGAAACTTTTGTGCGATAAAATTAAGATTACTGGAATTGGTTCCATCAAAGATTAATCTTTTTTTGTCCGAATTTAATTCATTGTAAATCTCTTCCATCGAAATTGATTCTAACGGAGAATCCTTTGGAACCACGAATAGAACAGCATCTGCCGCAAATTTTCCGGGAAGCCAAGGTAAATCTATTTTTTTATCATAAGCTTCTTTTTCTTTCGTAGAAAGTTCTCTGGACATCACGACAACTCTTGCTTTTCTGTCCAGCAGATCCAATAATCCAAGATCTTCTTTCTTGATGACAACATTGATTTTTGTCTCCGGATTGAGAGCGGTATATCTTTCTGCCAAAGCTTCTATAACACTTTTGAATGACTCATCTGCCTCGATTGTTATTTCTCCTTTGCTGGGTGTATCAATTTCTTTTGATTTTTCTTTTGAGCAAGAAAAGACGATAGCAAAAGCTGCTATGAACAGAAAAAGGATTTTTTTCATTTTAATTATTATTTTTAAGTGATATAATAGCTCTTACAATACGGAAAACACCGTAAGCTATAAGTAATCCACCTAATGGATAAGCTACATTAGGTTCTAAAATAACGATGAAGAATTTATATACGATAACAACGATTCCTAAAACGATGTAGAAAAGTCCTGTTATCAAAGAAAGCCAATTAAACATATCACAAATCTAATAAAAAAAGAGAAGTTATAAAAACTTCTCTTTTATATAATATATTACAAATTAAATCCTTATTGGAAATTCATTGTAACCGGGAATCTAAATCTAGATCTTACAGGCTGTCCATTGACTTTACCTGGAGTCCATTTTGTTTTGATACCTTTTACTGTAGACTCAGCTTCTCTATTGAAATCTGCATTTGGACCTGTTGCTTTTACTTGAGTCAAAGACCCATCTTTCTCAACAACGAATGTAATTTCAGTTTTCAAAGTACCTTCTCCTTCCAAACTTCCAGAATCAAAATTGTTACTGAATTTAGTTCTGAACGAGTTAGTTCCTCCAGGGAATTCTGCATTTTGATCTACAGATTCATAAACCTCATTAGTTACAGGTTTTACTTCTGCTGCAACTCCTTTACCTGTTACAGGTGGTGGAGGTGGTGCATAAACCGGAGTTTTTACACCTTCCTGATTATTCAATCCTGTTGTCGTCTCCAATTGTTTTGTAATTGGCGGCGGTGGAGTTTCAATCTTCGGAGCCTTCTTAGGTTCCGGAACAACATTCTGAATTACTTCCTGTTTTTCCTCTTCTTTTGGAGGAGGTGGTGGAGGTGGTTCTTCTTCTTTAGGTTGCTCTATGATTGGTTCTTCTTCCAAGATGTCAACCAACTTTGCATCTACCTCTACTTTATCTGCAGCATTCATTTGCTGAATCTTAAGGTAGACAAGTGGTGAGACTGCAAGAAGAAGGAAGAAAGCGGTTCCGATCAAAAAAGACTTTGTAAGCAATCTGGAATATGTAGATCTTAGGTCATAAGCTCCATACTCTTTATTTCTATTTTCAAATACAATCTCATCAAGAGTTGGATTGTAATTCAAATTATCTTCTGCCATTTTAATATTATTAAATATGATACTTGTAGTAGAATTATTCTCCTACCTTCTTTTTATAAATAGCCTCTTCCCAAGGTTTGATATCGGTAACCCCATATCTTTCGTTCTTGGTAATAGCCATCTCATCAAGAATGTCTACAAAGTTTTTATATACTGCATCGTCCGTCGGCTTGATAATTACTGTAAATTTTTCTTTATCAGCGGCTCTGGCTTTTGCTTGCTCTATTACTTTTGTAATACCTTCTCTGTCAAAATTGGTTTCAATAAGAGTTTGATCATTAAGACCTTGCTGATCTTGCTGATGGTAAAAAATCTTATTGTCTTTTCCAATAATTAGAGAAAGTGAATTACTTAACTTAATCTCTGTATCTGGTGGTTTTTGGTTTTCTTTTGGTTTTGCCGGAAGACCAAGATCCATTACATTGGGTTTACTAAACGTTGTGGTAAACATAAAGAATGTTATCAAAAGAAATCCTAAATCTACCATCGGCGTCATATCTACGCGGGTGTTCTGTTTCTTCGAGCGGACCTTGCCGCCTTTCCCGCTATCCTCTTTTACTTGAACTTCTGCCATTTCTAATAGAATTAATTAGATTTTTCTTGTGATGTGATCAACCAGAATTTAAGAAAATCAATATCTCTTAAACCTTCAAACAAACCTTTTACTTTTGGATATTTTGTAGTTACATCTCCTTTAATCGCTAACTTGTAATTAGGATTAACGGCTAAACTCTGCTGTACCCAGTCGATCAATTGTTTGTTAGTGCTATCCATTGGAATACCTGTGGTTGCTTTGAAAGCTTTCTGTTGATCTTCTGGAAGATTCAAATAACTTTTAAGTTGTCCAACTGGTACTCCTATCGCCTGTACTTTTGTAAATGCTACTTTCTCTTGATTTGTAAATGCAGGAAGTTTGTACTTCGCAGCCATTTTATCAAGAAGCTGAATTCTTTCTGTCCCGTTTTCTACAGGTTGGAAATAGAATGTACCAGCTGGCGTAACATTTATCGTCATAAGACTTGCATCAGGAAGTAATTTCTCTGATATAGAAGAAGGCGGTTTTATTGACTCCACATCCGGTTTCTTGAACTGTGTGGTTAATATAAAGAATGTAAGTAGTAGGAACGCAACATCACACATTGCTGTCATGTCCGTAACTACTCCATGTCTTTTTGGTTTAATTCTCGCCATTATTATAAATGTCTTTGTT
>Ga0157369_10000465_pt1 | contig 53725 bp, 48 predicted proteins | sample C25metaG_FD_113461 | JGI IMG/M metagenome (GOLD analysis project Ga0157369, IMG submission 113461) | Corn rhizosphere microbial communities from Kellogg Biological Station, Michigan, USA - C2-5 metaG | ecosystem: Host-associated > Plants > Roots > Rhizosphere > Soil | place: USA: Michigan... | reverse complement strand
GCAACCCCAGCGGATCGCATCGCACCGTATCTCGCGTGTTACAAGACTATACGTGGCCGGGGAAACGACGACAGTCCCGGTCGAACCGCGCACGCGACAAGAGTTGGAGGGATTGCCGCGGCTCTGGAGCGCGACCGGTCGTATACGGTGAACGAAGCCCTGAAAGCCTACATCCACGTTCACCAGTGGCAAATCGATCACATCCGGCAAGGCCTCTCCGAGGCCAATGCCGGCAGGTTTGCATCGACAGCGAACGTTAGGATCGTGATCAACCGGCTGCGACTGAAAACTTCCTAGGACGCCGCGCGGGTCATTTCGAGATCCAGCGTGACCTCAACATTTTCGCTGAGCATCACGCCGCCGCCAGCCGGAGCGTTCCAACCCATCCCAAAATCCTTTCGATTGAAGGTGGTGCTAGCCGTCAAACCGCGACGCTGCCCGCTCCAGGGATCCGTGATCTCGGGTGAGAGCGCGTCAACGTTCAGTGTTACTGGCTTCGTGACTCCATGCAGCGTCAGATCGCCGGCTACTTTGTAGCTGCCGTTTCCGCCAGCCGTCACTTTGGTCGAGCGAAACGTAATGGTCGGGTAATTAGCGACGTCGAAAAAGTCAGCGCCCTTGATGTGGCCGTCGCGCTGGGGATCGCCCGTATGCAGGCTGTTCGCATCGATGGAAGCTTCGATGCGCGACTGGTCCGGCTTGGCTTCGTCGAAGTTGACGGTGCCGGTAACTGAATTAAACTCTCCTCCCACGTTTGCGATCATCATGTGCCGCACCTTGAAACGAGCTGCACTGTGCTTTGGGTCGATTTGATAGGTCATTGTTTATCAAGATAACGTTCTGTTCCACACGATAGCAAGGCCGCGGTCGAAGGAACTTCATGGAGGGGGCGGCGCGGCGTCGGAATTGTCGGATTTCTCGGCCCCGCCGGCTTCCAAGTCCCCGCGCTTAGGCCCCAGCCCCAGCGCGATCAGCGACAGCGACCCGAGTTTGCCGTCGTCACCGATATTTTGATCTCGCTGGAAGCGCTTCAACGCCTCCACCGAATCCGATCCCCAGTTCCCGTTCACCGGTCCGTTGAAATAGCCCTTATCGGCCAGCGACTGCTGGATCTCCTTGTAGCGGCTCGGATCCGGCTCTCTTTGCGAGGATCGACGGTAGCCTGTCGATGCGGTCTTGCTGGACTTGGATTTCTTCCCAGCCCTCGATTTGGCCGCCTTGGATTTGGACTTAGTCTTGGATCCTTTGGCCGCCGAGGTTTTAGCGGTGGCCTTCTTGGCGTTGGTCTTTTTCGTCGCAGGGGTCGCCGCCCACACCGCAAGCGCGGTGCTGATCGCTACTACGATTACGATCGCCTTTGAGCGCAAATTACTAGCGCCCCGGCAGGATTCCCGACAAGTACAGTCCTTGCGGTCCGTCCGCTGTCGGCCGCAATTGGACCGAAGGCGGCGGGGCAGGCGGGGAGTTGCCGGGTGTACGGCCGCGGCGGGCCGTTTCGACGGGCGGAGGATTCACGCCTTTCAACACGTGGAACGCCACGGCATCGCCCGGCTTGAGCTTCTCCTGGACTTTCTTAATATCCTCCAGGGAATTCACCGGCTGGCGATTGATGCCGTCGATGACATCGCCGGTCTGAAGGCCGATCTCCTCGGCAAAGGAATCCTGCTCCACCAGGGTCACCAGGACGCCGCGGTGTGTATCCACGACGTCGCGTTCCTGTTCAGTCAGGGGGCGCGGCCGGAACCCGAATTTGACCTCGGAGGGCACCTCCACCTTGCTGGTGATGGTTTCAAGCGGCTTGCCGGCGCCCACGATATCGGGCCGGTCTTTATATAGCTCGCTGCGGTCCGCAACGATCACTTTCACGGTTGCCGGTTTCCCGTCGCGGTCGACGCTGAGCGCGGCTGTTCCTCCCACCGGCGTATCTGCGACGTGGGAGATAAGATCGTCGCCGTCCTTTACGGCGGTTCCGTTAACCGCGACGATGATATCGCCTGCACGCAGTCCGCCCTTGTCGGCGGGTCCGCCCTTGGTAATGCTGTCCACGATGGCTCCGTGGTCGACCCCCAGCGCCTTGAGCGTCACTTCCGGTTCCACACTCCGATCCAGGCTTACGCCGATCGAGCCGCGCGTGACGCGGCCCGTCCGGATGATGTCGTTATAGGCTCGGGCGACCATGTTCACAGGCAGCGCGAAGCCCACGCCTTCCGACCCCCGCCCGCTGGTGGCGATCATGGTGTTGACGCCGATCACCTCGCCGCGGATGTTGAGCAGCGGGCCGCCGCTGTTGCCCGGATTGATGGCCGCGTCGGTTTGAATGAAATGCTGGAACGTCCGCGCGTTAAGCAGCGCCGGACTGCGGCCCACCGCGCTCACGATGCCGGCTGTAACGGTCGCTTCCAGACCGAACGGAGAGCCGATCGCTACGGCCCAATCCCCCACCTGCACCGAATCCGAATTCGCGATAGTCACCGGCTGCAACGTTTTGGAGGTGTCGATCTTGATCACCGCCAGATCCGTCTCATAGTCGGTCCCGATGAGGCGCCCGCGGTAATCTTCCGGATCGCCATGCAGCCGGACCCGAATCTTGGTGGCATTCTCCACTACGTGGTTGTTGGTGACGATGTATCCGTTCTTGTCCACGATGAAGCCGCTGCCGGAAGCTTGGCGCTTGGGTGAGTCCGGAACATCCTGCCCCCCGCCGCTGCCGTCCGGACCAAAGAACCGCTTGAAAAAGTCAGGAACGTCGCTGTCGTCGTCCGGCGCTGGCCCTTTGGCCCCGCTCTTCTCCGGCGCCACGTCCACGGTGATATTCACCACGCTCGGTTCGAGCCTCTTGGCCAGGGACGTGAAGTCGTTGCCCAGCGCCGATAGTCTCGGCACCGTCAAGGGCGTCGCGTCGGGAGCGGCATTCTGATCGCGGGCCGCGTTCACTTGGGTGTTGATCAGCGTCCCGATCAGGATGCCCACGGAAAGAGTGAACAGCATCAAGGCCATGGACATCAGCTTTTGCTGCCGCATCTTTTCAAATAGTTTCATGGCGAATCTCTTTCTCCCGTGCTGGACCTGTACTAGGGCTATCGTAACGAGCTTCGTCTTCCATTATAAGGGCGGTTAATGCATGGACGCGAGCGGGACCCCGTCCGTTTCGTATACTCCCTCATGATTCCGGCAGAAGCAGGCCGCACAGGGCCAATAGAATCCGGCGCAAGCCCAGCTCCCGGTTTTCCGGATGAAACCATTCCGCCGGGGTATGCGCGCCCCCGCCCTGCCCCCCCGCACCGATCGATACCGCCGGAATCCCCAGGGACAGCGGAATGTTGGCGTCGGTGGAGGAGCAGTCCAGGCGGCTGCGAATGCCCAGGAAAGTGTCCACCGCCAGAAGGCAGTTCAGAATTGGAGCTGGCTCGCGCAACTCTCCTCCCGGGCGGGAACCGATTTCCTTAAGCCGCGCGATCACTCGTCCTCCCGTGGCCCGGGTGTTCTCAAAATCGGAGGCTTGCGCCACGCAGGCTGCCAGCAGCGACGCCATTTCGTCGATCTTCTCGGGCTTTTCCGACCGCAGGTCGACTTTGGCGCGAGCCTCGGTGGGGATGCAATTGATGCTGGTCCCGCCCTGAATCAACCCGAAATTAAAGGACGAACGGGGGGCGGATTCAGAGGGCGCGCCGGGAAACGAAGCCGTGAAGTCGGCGATAGCCCGGCTGAGTGCGTGCACCGGGTTGCCGACTCCATAATCGCTCCAGCTATGACCGCCGGGCCCGGTAACCGCTACTTCAAAGCGACGACTGGCCAAGGCCCGGCAGGTGATGTGATCGGTATTGGGACCGTCCAGCACCAGAAACGCCTTGGGCCGGGCTCCATTCGATTCCCGGCACAGGAATCGCATGCCGCTCAGGTTGCCCTCGCCTTCCTCTCCCACGTTGGCGATCAGCAGGGGCGCCAACGGCGCGTCCGGTAAGGGCGGCGCGGCGTTCCAGGCCGCGGCCAGCGCCAGCAGAGCCGCCAGGCCGGCCCCATTATCGGAAACTCCGGGACCCATCAGCCGGCCATCGCCAGAAAGCTTGATTTCCTCCGGTGAGCGGGGCGCCAGCACCGTATCCAGGTGCGCGGTGACGGCCACGGTAGCGCTGTCGCGGCGCCCCGGCAGCGCGGCGACCACGTTGCCGGAGCGGTCCACTCGCGATTCCCACCCCAAGGCCTGGAATCGTTCCGCCATCCACTCGGCGCGTTTTTGCTCCAGGAAAGTCGGTGCGGGGATGCGGCACAGCTTGAGGTGCTGTTCGTTGATCCAGGCGCGTTCGCGGCGGAACCAATCGAGCGTGGTGCGCAGTTCAGGTGCACGCGCGAGATCAGCGACCGAACCGGCTAACAGCGGCATTAAGTCTCTTAGCTTTTAGTCTACCGTGCCGGTCCCCTTAAGCGCACCGGAGTCCGTGGATGGCCTAGATTTCCCGGCCGGGGTAGCGCTTCCGCATCCACTCCACGAATTTCTCGGGGGCCGCCATCGTCGAGAGGCGCCCCTGACGAACCAGGGCCCAGTCGGCGAACCGGCCGCTTTCTTTCACCTCCGCCAGAGAAGTAGGAGGATCCAGCCGGCTGAGAAAGGCCATGTCGACCACCGCCGATTTGGGATTCCGGGGATCCGGACGCCCGGCCGAACGCACCGTTGCCAAGCCCACAATTCCTGTAACGCCAGCGGCAGATTTGCTTCCTGAATGATAGAGGAACACGCGATCACCCGTTTGCATGGCACGAATGGTCCTGACCGCCTGCGGATTCGTTACTCCGTCCCAAACGGTCTGTTTCTCCCGCTCCAGATCGTCGATTGAGTACGTATCTGGGTCGGTCTTGGCTAAGTAGTACGTCATGGTGGATTACTGTCCGCCTTAAAGTCCCGGTACGGTGGTTACTAGACACATACCCGGTGGTCGAGTCTAATCAAATGGTACCAGCCAATCTGACGCTAACCAATGATAAAGGTATACAATAGAAAGTACTTACCGGCGACGCTGGAGGAGACGAGGATGGCGACCGCCAAAAAGAGAATTTTACCCGTACTGCTAATCCTGGGCTGCATTCCGGCCTGGGCCCAGAGCGTAAGAAATGTATCCCCAAATGGGCCTCAGGTGCCTGACGCCCCGCCTGTCGCCGCGTCGGGAACGAATCCAGTGGCGCAGCCAGTGGACCCCAAATCGTACCTGATCGGTCCGGAAGACCTATTACGAATCGAGGTCTTTCGCGACGCGGACATGTCCCGAGCCGTCAGCGTCCGTCCCGACGGCAAAATCACCTTGCCGCTGGTCGGCGACCTGCAAGCGGAAGGCCTGACACCGGAGCGGCTCACCGCGCAGGTCAAAGAAGCTCTTAGCCAATTCGAGAACAATCCGGAAGTGACCATCTCGGTTTTGCAGGTTAACAGCAAGTCATTCACGGTGACCGGGAAAGTGAATCGCTCCGGCCGGTTTCCCCTGGTGACACCCGTACGGGTCTTCGACGCGCTAGGCCTGACCGGTGGATTTCAGGACTTCGCCAATACCAAGAACATTACCATCGTCCGTGGAACTCAGCGCCTGACCTTCAATTACAACGATTTCGTCAAGGGTAAGAAGGAAGCGCTCGATCAGAACATCTGGCTTCAAAACGGCGACACGATCCTGGTCAAATAGCCATCCCCCCACAAGGACCCTCTAGAGACATGCAACCAACTGACAATTTCAGCGTACCCCGGCGTCCCCTGGACGTGGAGGATTTCATCGACATCCTGCGAAGGCACAAAGGGTGGATTTTCGGCCCCTTTCTGCTGACGCTGGTCGCCAGCGTTGTCGGCGTTTACCTGTGGCCGGATAAGTACGTCTCGGTAGCGGTGGTCAAGATCGTTCCGCAGCAGGTGCCGCAGAACATGGTTCAGTCCTCGATTTCGAGCGATCTGGTGGACCGCATCACCTCCATGGCCACCACCGTCCTCAGCCGCAATGTGCTCACCACCATCATCAATAATTTCGGCCTGTATAAGAATGAGCAGAAGCGCATGCCTATGGAGGACGTGGTCGACAACATCATGAAAAGCGATGTGAGGATCACTCCGATCATGGCGGGAGCGGGCAACCGCGCCGTGCCGGCTTTTAGTGTGGAGTTTTCTTACCCGGACCGGCTGCTGGCGAATAAGGTGGTTCAGGAGATCGTCAGCCGTTTTATTACTGAGAACCTGACCAGCCGCTCCACTGCCACCACCGAGACGACCCAGTTTTTAAACGATCAGGCACAGCAGGCTAAGAAAGATCTGGAAGCGGAGGAACAGAAACTCGCCGCCTTCAAGGCCCAGAATAACGGACGGCTGCCGGACCAGGTGGACATGAATTATCGCCAACTGCAAGTGCTGCAGACCAATTATCAATCCCTGACCAGCTCGAAAAACCGGGCCGAGATGGATAAACTCAGCCTGGAAACAAATCTCCGCGTGGAGAAAGCCCGCAAGGCGGAGTTAACCAGAGAAGTGCCCCAGGCCGCTGGCGTGGTCGCCGCCACGAAGAGCGAGCGCGTGCTGCAAGCCGAGCGTGAAGTTGCAAATCTGGAGGATGCACTGGCCCTGGCGCGGCAGAGGTTCACCGAGGCGTATCCCGATGTGCAGAATCTTAAGAACCGGCTGGAACTGGCCAAGCAGCGAAAGATTCAGGTCCAGAAGGACGAAGCCGAGAACAAGACGGTGGTCGCCCCGCCACCGCCGAACCGCCAGCTGCAACTGGAAGTGGTGGACATCGACGGGAACGTGCAGCGGCTGGAATCCGCCAGCCGGGCAAGAGATCTGGAGATCGCCGAACTGGACAACCAGATCAAGCAGGTTCAAGCCAGCATCAACCGACTGGAGACGCAGATCAGTGCTGCACCTCTGGGAGAGCAGCAATATGGGGACCTGCTGCGCGAGCGCGAGATTGCCAAACAGAAATATATCGACCTCGACGCGCGTCTGAGCACCGCCGAGATCTCCAAAGATCTCGAAATCCGGGGACAAGGGGAAAAGCTGGAATTGCTGGACGCAGCATCGCTGCCCCAATCTCCCGCCGAGCCCAAGCGGCCGATGGTGATCGGAATTGGCGCCGCACTCGGTCTGCTGCTGGGTGTGGTCATCGCTGCGGCGCGTGAAATGAAAGACACTTCGCTCAAAAACTTGAAGGACGTGCGGGCGTACACTCAAATGGCCATCCTGGGCAGTGTGCCGCTGCTCGAAAATGACTTCGTGGTCCGCCGGCGCCGGCGTATTGCCTGGCTGGGTTGGACGACGGCGTGTTTGCTGGCCGCCGTGACCATGGCTGGATCGGTGGTCTTTTACTACTACAAGCTGTCGGCATAGGCATTGGGCAAAGGCATCCGGAGGATAACTAATGAGTCGAGTTCATGATGCGCTTCGAAGAGCGGAGAAGACCGCGGAAGCGGCTCCGCCGGTGGTTCACTCCAACGTCGAAACACGCACTCCTGCCGCCAGCATCGAAACGGGAGCGAATCTGGGGGGGTTGCTGGAACTGGTGGAAGAAGTCCCCTTCCGCGCCGCCACCGATTCCCTGCTGATTGACACCGCACGGCCGCATGAAGCGCCAATGGAAGAATTCCGGACGCTCCGAACGCGGCTGAACCACATACAGAGTCTCCAGCCGCTGCACACCGTGGTGGTCACCAGCGCTTCGCCCGCGGAAGGAAAATCGCTTACTGCGGCGAACCTAGCGTTGGCTGAGGCGCATCTGGCCGGAAATGTCACGCTGCTGGCGGATTTCGATTTCCGCCGCCCGCTCATTCACACGATGTTTGGAATTGACCGCGGCCCGGGCATCACCGATTACCTGCTGGGCCAAGCGCCCCTGCACAAGGTGATCAAGAGGATCGCCGGAACCAATCTGTACATCATGCCCGCCGGACAGGCGGTAATCAATCCGCTCGAACTGCTCAACCTGCGCGAGGTCAAGCACTTGATGGACCGGCTGCCATCGCTGTTTCAGTGGGTCATCATGGACAGCCCGCCGCTGCTGTTTGCGGCCGATGCTAATCTGCTGGGCACGCTATCCGACGGAACTCTGCTGGTGGTGCGCATCGGTCATACGACCATCGATTCCGTCACGCGCGCCATGCAATCGCTGTGCAATAACAACGTGCTCGGAATCGTGGTGAACGGCGCCCGGCGTGGAGAATTGTACAGCAAGTACACCTACTATCACTCCTACTACACGCCCAAGGACGCGGGCGACGGCGAGGAGTCTGAAGGCTCCGAAGAACTGGCCGCGGTTGGAGCCGCCGACAAATCGCCCAGGGAATAGGGCTTAGCAAAGCCGAAATCTGCCGTTGGCCGCTCAAGAGTTTCGTCAAGCGCACTTCAGGGCCAGCGCCGAGTTCTTGCTGCCAAATGCGATGCAGTTGGCGACCGCGTATTCGATACGCGCGCGGCGGCCCGTTTCCGGGACGTAGTCCAGGTCGCACTCCGGATCGGGAACGTCGACGTTGGCTGTAGGCGGCAAAATTCCATCGCGCATGGCGAGCAAGGTCGCGGCCACGCCCGCCGCGCCGCAGGCTCCCTGGGGATGACCGATCAGACTTTTGAGCGATGAACCCGGCAGGCGGTAGGCGTGCTTGCCAAAGGCCAGCTTCACCGCGCGGGTTTCGATGCGATCGTTCAGCTCGGTGCCGGTGCCGTGGTAATTCAGATAGCCGACCGCTTCGCCCGGGATCCCGGCCTGATCGAGGGCCAGGCAGATCGCGCGGGCAGGCTCTTCGCCGCATTCTTCCAAACGAACGCGATGATACGCCTCGCAGGTGGACCCGTAGCCGGCGATCTCGCCTAAAATCCGTGCGCCGCGGGCCAGCGCCCTCTCGCGTTCTTCCAGTACGAAAAACCACGCGCCTTCGGCGATGACGAATCCGCCCCGGTCGCGGGAAAAGGGCCGCGAGGCGCGCTCGGGCTGATCGTTCCAGGCTTGCGACATGATTCGCATGGCGATGAATCCGCGCAATATCAGCGGTGCGATAGTTGCATCCACCCCGCCGGCGACGATCGTGTCGAGACCGCCGGCGCGAATCATTTGGGAAGCGTAGCCCAGCGCATCGGTCGAGGAGGTGCACCCGGTGGTGATCACGTGGCTCAACCCGCGCAGGCCGAACCGCATCGAGATTTCGCTGGCCAGCGTACCCATGGTCGAAGTCGGGACCACGTATACGCTGCACTGCCGCCAGTTCCCCGAATGGTACAGACGGTATTGTTCCTCAGTGAATTCAATACTGCCACCCCCGGAACCGACTACAACGCCGATCGAGCGCAATTCTTCGCGACTCATGGCGGCTGTATCCAGCCCGGCCCACTGTAGCGCTTCCGTCACGGCGGCAATCGCCAGCGGAGTGGCGCGGGAAACGTGCGGACGGTCCTTGGCCGTCACGTAATCTTCTTCGCGGAAATCCTTAACCTCGCCTGCTACGCGGACCGCGAGGCCGGTGGTGTCGAAACGTGTGATCGGCCCCACGCCGCTGACGCCATTGCGCGTGGCGCTCCAGAAGGCCTCGGTCCCGATGCCGTTGGGACTCACTGAACCTATTCCGGTAATGACCACGCGACGTGACATGTTGAATCTGAGGATCGGGATCCAGCGGAGCGGAAACCGCAGGTGACTCTGTTAGTATAAGAGGGTTCCTTACGTGCAAGGGAACACCGTGCAGGGGAGAATCCATTGGTGGGAATCGAATCGGGCCGTGCCGCGCCTGCTCAGCGGGATCGAAGCCGGCGTCATCGGCGGTGTCGCGATGCTGGGGTTGCTGGTTTTCGGCTCACTCCTGCGCGGTGATCCATGGTGGATGCCATCCAATCTTTTGGGTTCAACTTTTTACGGAACGCGTGCGTTGAGCGCCGGCCCCGATCGATCCACGCTGGCCGGGAGCGCCCTGCACGTTTTCATGACCGGATCGATCGGAGGAGCCTTCGGCCTGATGTGCGGCGGCATCCGGCGGAGGCCGCGCCTGGTTCTGCTGGGGACGCTGGCTGGTCTGATATGGCAAGGTCTGGCAAATGCCGTGCTGTGGCAAAGTATAAATCCTCTGATTCCGTTGTATTCTCCGCAGCCCGCCACGCTTTTCTCGCACGCGCTTTTCGGAGCGAGCCTGGGTTATCTGGCGAGATTTCAGGGCAGGACGTCCGCCGCGCCACAACCAGAAGCGCCAGGGAAGCCGGATGGGGTAGAATGACTTTTTACCTGGCCGTCGAGTCCCCTGGGACGCGGACCTTATGCGAAACGCTGATTGTCGCAACCCAGTTTGGCGGCAGAACGTCAAAAAAAATTAGGCGCAGAGTGGAAAGGAACCCGGTCTAGATGCAGTTTTCCAGGCCTCGAGGCCTGCGCGCGCCCATTTCCAAGGTGCCGGCAGCGCTGTTCGGCTTGTTGGCGGCGATTTCCCTTCTGGGTCAGCAACAGCCCGCGCCGCAGCCGCCCAAACCTCCCAATCCGTTCGAGCAGGTACCACAGGCGGAGGAACCCAAGCCGCCTGCGCCCAATCCCGAACCGGCCAAGCCGGCTACCCCGGCAACCACCACGCCTGGGACCACGCCCGACCGCCCTCCGACCGATACCATCGAGTCCATCAACTTCCAGGGCGCTCGCAAGGTACCTCAGGACACGTTGCGCGCCATGATCTTCAGCAAGCGCGGCGATGTTTATGATGCCGAGTCTCTGCACCGCGATCTGGTCACCCTGTGGAACAGCGGCCGCTTCGACAACATTGAATGGACCCGAGAGGCGGGGCAAACCGGCTGGATCATCACCTTCAAAGTACAGGAGCGGCCGGTGGTGCGCACCATCAAGTACGACGGGTTGAAATCGATCACGACATCCGAGGTTCTGGACCGCTTCAAGGAACGGCGCGTCGGATTGACGCCGGAATCGACCTACGACCGGAACAAGGTGCAGCGCGCCCAGGTGGTCTTGCAGGATTATCTGGCCGAGCGCGGCCGGCAGTTTGCCACGGTGACGCCCGAACTGCAGCCCTTTCCTCCATCTTCTCTAAACATCGTATTCAAAGTGGACGAGGGGCCCAAGGTAAAAGTCGGCAAAATCGATTTCGAAGGCAATACGGCGTTCAGCAAGCTCCTGGTGCGGCGGGCTATGAGGAATTTACGCCCCATCGGCATCCCGTACTCCAGGGTGGCGGAAAACCTTTTCCCCCGAACCTACGATTCCACCAAGCTGGATGAGGACGAAGGCCGCATTGTCCAGTTCTACCAGTCCAACGGATATTTCACGGCCCGTGTGACGGGTCAGTCGGTCAATATCGTGGACGCCGGCGGAGGCAAGTTCCGTTTGCCCCTGATTCGGCCCAACCGGCCCGGCAAGAACGCCAACATTTCGATCAGCATCGAGGAAGGTCGTCTGTATCACCTCAACACCATTAGTTTTGTCGGCGTGAAGCTGTTCCGCACGCCGGAGGAGCTGTTCCCCCAGATCTTCCGGATGAAGCAGGGCGACGTTTTCTCGACCGAAAAGCTGCAGAAGGGCTTTGAAGAGCTGCGCAAGCTCTACGGCCGATTCGGTTACATCAACTTTCTGGTGGAGCCCGAGCCCGAGCCGATCCCCGGTACAGACAAAATCAACCTGACGCTGCGATTCGACGAGGGCAACCAGTTTTTCGTGCGGCGCATTGATTTCTCCGGCAACACTACCACGCGCGACAAGGTGATCCGCCGCGAGCTGCTGATCGATGAAGGCGACCCGTTCAACACCGACTTGTGGCGTCTCAGCATCCTGCGCCTGAACCAGCTCGGGTATTTCGAGACGCTGAAGGAAGACTCGTCCGTCGACATGAAGACGGATAACAACAACCACACCGTCGACCTGACGCTGAAGGTGCGGGAACGCGGCAAGAACACCATTCAGTTCAGCGGCGGCATTTCCGAAATCTCCGGAAGCTTCGTGGGATTCTCATATTCCACCAACAACTTCCTGGGACTGGGGGAGACGTTAAGCCTGTCCAGCCAGCTCGGCACCCGCACCACGGATGTGAGTTTCGGATTCACCGAACCATACTTCCTGGACCGGCCGCTGCAGCTGGGATTCACGGTATTCATGAGCCGCTTCAACTTCGATCAGGCGCGCGAGGCCTCCGTGCTGGCCGGCGCCGACTTGATCCCGCTTTACAATAATCTGGGCACGCAGAATCTGCTCAACTACGTTTCCAATACCAAGGGCTTCACCACGTTCCTCAACTATCCCCTCAAGCGAAGTTTCCAGCGCCTGGGGATCAGCTACGGCTTCAGCATTCAGAATGTGCGGACTCTGACGGATGCGGCGAGGCAGTACTACGACTACCTCAATTTCCAGAGCATCAACGGTCCAACCCAAAATTCCCTCGACGGGATCCGAACCTCGAGCATCACGCCCACCTATAGCTACAATTCCGTCAACAACCCTCTCACTCCGACGGCCGGGAGCTCGATCCAGTTATCGATGCAATTCGCGGGAAGTTTCCTGGGCGGCAACGTAAATCAGATCGAGCCCGTGATCGACATCCAGCACTATCACAAGGGTTTTAAGCCCGGTCACGTGATTGCCATGCATCTCCTGGCGCGGTACCTGACGGGGTACGGCGGCAAGGTGGCGCCGCCCTTCAACCGTTTCTATATGGGCGGCGAAAACGACGTGCGAGGATTCGATCTGTGGGGTGCCGGTCCCTGGGCTTACGTTCCCAATTCAGCGCCTGTCAATATTCTGAATACCGACGGTACTCCGCGGCAGCAGAAGTTTATCGATCCCACCACGGGAGCGGTTAGCCTGCAAAATTCATCGCAGGTGATTCCCACTTATCAACTGGTGTTTCCCGGAGGCGATACCAACATCGTGATGAATCTTGAGTACCGCATTCCGATTGTTGGCCAAACCGTCACGCTGGCGCCCTTCTTCGACGCGGGCATGAACCGGATATCGAACAAGAGCCAGCTGAAGTTGAATCCCAGCCGTATCAGCGAACTGAACACGCAATTCCCCGAGGCAGCCTTCGGCGATTCGGCCGTAATCGCGCCCGGAACCCAGATCATCCGCACCTCCACGGGAATAGAGCTGCAAGTGCTGATGCCGGTATTCAACCAGCCGTTTCGGATCTATTGGGCCTACAATCCCACCCGCGTCTACCAGTATTTGCAGCCTCCCATTGTGGCGGATCGGAGCTATTTCCCGAACGCAGCGTCGTTTACGAACTCGATCCTCACATTCGGGCAGCCGGCGCCGCTGTTTGAGAAACGGTCGCAATTCCGTTTCACCATCGGCAGGACTTTTTAGAGCCTTGGCGGGCGCATGTTAGCATGTTACAAATAGCCCAGCCAATGAGTTAAGAATGAGGAGCTATCTTGTGAATAAGTACTCTGTGATCGGTCTGATTTGGACCTCGGTCACGCTGCTGGCGCAGACGCCGGCACCGTCGCCGGCACCCACCAGGATTTGCGTGATCAACCTGCAGAGCGCCATGCTCAGCACCAAAGAGGGGCAGGCCGCAGCGGATGAATTCCGCACCAAGTTCGCCGAGCCCGAGGAGAAAAAGCTCCAGGCCAAACAGGCGGAAATCACGGACCTGAACGACAAGCTCCAGCGCGGCGCCAATACCCTGTCGCAGACCGCCCAGGACGACCTGAAAAAGAGTCTGGACCGGAAGAACACGGAATATAAGCGCGCCGTGGAGGATTATCAGTTCGACCATGACGAAGAGCAGCGCAAGCTGCTGGACGATTTGTCGGCGAAGATGCAAGCGGTGATCGCCCGGTATGCCCAGCAAAATGCCTGCGCGATATTTCTGGACGTGACCAACCCCAACTCGGGAATCATGTGGATTGCGGATCAGGTCGACGTAACGCGGCAGATCGTGGATGCTTACGACAAAGCCCAGCCTTCAGCCGGAGCAACGTCGCCCGCGAAACCAGCCTCCGGGGTCAAGCCCCCCGCAGCCACTCCGGCCAAGCCTCCGGCCGCGACGCCGGCCAAACCCACACCGGCCAAGCAGTAGTTTCCGACGACTAAGGAAGAGCGCGGGCCAGACCCGCGCTTACATCACTTCTTCGGACCAGTTTTCCAGAATCGACTTAACCTTCGCGGTGAACTGATCGCCTAGTGCGCCGTCGATCAGCCGATGATCGAAGGTCAATGCCAGGTATGCCGTGGAACGGATCGCGATGGCATCCTCGATCACCACCGGCTCCTTCTGCACCGCCCCAATACCCAGGATCGCCACCTGCGGCTGATTGATCACCGGGGTCGCAAAAATGCTTCCGAAGCTGCCGAAGTTGGTGATGGAGAAGGTCCCGCCGGTGACTTCGTCGGGGCGAAGCTGGCGGGAGCGGGCGCGCGCGGCTAAATCCACAATGGAACGCTGCAGGCCGACTATGTTCTTTTCGTCGGCGTTGCGGATCACCGGCACAATCAGCCCGTTTTCAAGCGCCACTGCGATGCCCAGGTTGATATCGCGGTGATAGATGATGTTGGTGCCTTCAATCGAGGCGTTCACCAGCGGATATTCCCGCAGCGCGGCGACCGCGGCGCGCACCATGAACGGAAGGAATGTCAGTCCGAATCCATACTGAGCCTGGAAGGATCCCTTCAGTTTGTCGCGCAGCTTGGCGACCTTAGTCATGTCCGCCTTGTGGACCGTGGTTACGTGCGCCGAGGTGTGCTTGCTGAACGTCATGTGTTCGGCAATCTTCTGGCGCATGATGCTCATAGGCTCGACGCGCATGGCCGGAGGCGCCCCTGGCATGGTCACTTGTGTGGGCGTGGGTGCGGGCGGGGGCGGAGGCGCAGTCTGCCGAGCCGGTTCGGGAACGGGCGCGGGAACGTGAACCGGAGCTTGTTGAGGAGGAGGAGGCGCTTGAGCCGGGCGCGGAGCGGAAACCTGGGCTACCGCAGTTCCGGTTTGACCAGTGAGATAAGCTTCCAGGTCCTGTTTCGTGATTCGCCCGCCGATACCCGTGCCTTTCACGCGGCTGAGATCGATATTGTTCTCGCGCGCCATTTTGCGGACCAGCGGCGAAAGCGGACCGGCGGTTTCTTCGACTACCGTTCCTGTATCTTGCGATTTGGCCGGTGCGGGAGCTGCGTCGATATGCGACGCGCCATCCGACTGCGCCACGGTTGCCTGAGGAGCCGGCACGGGAGGCGCAACTGCAGCCGGCGCTGCGGCTGAGGCGGGGGCAGAAGCGGCAGGACTTGCCGAGGACGCTGCTCCGTCGCTGATGCGGCCGACCACGGTATTGATGCCTACTGTCTTCCCTTCCTCGACCAGAATCTCGGCCAAAGTTCCCGCTACGGGCGACGGAATCTCGGTGTCCACCTTGTCGGTTGAAATCTCAAACAGAGGCTCGTCGCGTTCCACCTTGTCGCCGGGCTTCTTCAGCCACTTGGTCAGGGTTCCTTCGACAATGCTTTCGCCCATCTGGGGCATTTCTACGTCGATCATTCTTTCTCCATTATCGCCCGGCCGAAGACGCGCGCGAACGCGCCGGTAATCTCAGTGACAACCGCTTCCCGGCCAGCCGCGCGTCCCATCGTGAAACCCAGTGCCCGCATCGAAGTCACCGGCTGGGTCAGCCCGCACGGCACGATGTACTTGAAATAATCCAAATCGGTATCGAGATTGAGCGCGAAGCCGTGGGAGGTCACCCAGCGGCTGATATGTACGCCCATGGCGGCGACTTTCGCGCCGTCCACCCACACTCCCGTAGCGCCCGGCTGGCGGACTCCGGAAATGCCGAACTCAGCCAGGGCCTCGATCAACACCTGCTCCAGAGCGCGCAGGTAGGCGACCACGTCGCGCTTCCATTCGCGTAGGTCAACTATCGGATAACCTACAAGTTGTCCGGGACCGTGATACGTCACGTCCCCGCCGCGATCGGTGTAATGCATTTCGATACCGGCGCGCTCCAGAATCTCGGCAGAGGCCAGCACGTTTTCCATGTGGCCGTTGCGTCCCATGGTGATGACGTGGGGATGTTCCACGATCAGCAACTGGTCGGGAATCTCTCCGCGCTTGCGGCGCTCGACCAAATCGTGTTGGATTCCCAGAGCTTCCACATAACCCCGTCGTCCGAGATCGCTGAACTGAACGACCGCTCCATGACTCTCGCGGCTCGGAATCCACGCTGCAGAGCCGCGACAGTGATGGAGCGGATCATTAAGCATTGATCGCCATTCCATCTACTGCGTTGAACGCCTCGCCCATGGCCTCATACAGCGTGGGATGCGCATGGATGGTGTGCAGCAGCGTCTCAACCGTCGCTTCCGCCTCCATCGCGAGCACGCCTTCGCTGATCAGCTCGAAGGCTTCCGGTCCGATGATGTGGACGCCCAGGATCTCTCCGTATTTCTCATCGGCGACAATTTTCACGAAACCGTCGTGCCGGCCCAGGATCGAAGCCTTGGCGTCCGCCGCGAAGGGGAACTTGCCGATCTTGACGCTATGGCCCGCGGCGCGCGCCTGCGCCTCGGTGAGCCCCACGCTGCCGATGCCGGGCTCGGTGTAGGTGGCCCCCGGAATCCGATTCCTGTTAATGGGCACCACGGGCTTGCCGGCCATATGTCCGATGGCGACCATGCCCTCCGCCGTCGCCACGTGCGCCAGCTGCGGCGTGCCCAGGACGATATCACCAATGGCGTAGACCCCAGGCTCGCCGGTGCGCTGATAGGGATCCACTTTGACGAATCCGCGGTCCAGCTCGACTTTGGTCCCTTCCAGGCCGATATTTTCAGTGTTGGGCTTGCGGCCGATCGCAATCAGAATCGCGTCCGCGGCAAGGGCTTCGGTCTTACCGTCCGCCAGCGTGGCTTGAAACCGCACGCCCGTGCCGACGTTTTCCACATTGTCCACCCGTGCTCCGGTCTCCACGCGAATTCCCTGCTTCTTAAACACGCGCGCCAGCTCTTTGGAAACCTCTTCGTCTTCCACCGGCACCAGGCGGGGAAGCATTTCGAAGATCGAAACTTTGCTGCCGAAGCGGGAAAAGGCCGATGCGAACTCGACGCCCACGGCGCCCGCTCCCAGAATCGCCAGGGTCTTCGGAACCTCGTTCAACGACAAGATTTCGATATTGGTGAGGATGCGGCGGGCATCAGGCTTCAGACCCGGCAGCATGCGCGCCTCAGAACCCGTGGCCAGCACGATGTTCTTGGCATCCAGGATCTGTTTCCCGCCGTCCGTGGTCACTTCCACTTTGCCGGGACCGGCCAGACGGCCGTAGCCCTTGATCCAGTCGACCTTGTTCTTCTTCATCAGGAACTCGACGCCCTTGGCGTGCTTGGCGACGATTTTGTTCTTGCGGTCGAGCACCATCGGAAAATCGAGCCGCGGGTTATCGCAATGGATCCCGTCCTCTTCCGGGTGGAGAAAGCGCTCCCACACCTCGGCGGCGTGGAGAAACGCCTTGGTCGGGATGCAGCCGACATGCAAGCAGCACCCCCCCAGTTTGGGGTCCTTTTCAATCAGTGCGGTTTTGAGGCCATATTGGCCGGCGCGAACGGCCGCCGAATAACCACCGGGACCGCTCCCGATGATGATTACGTCGTATGTCATGGGATGAATCTCCAGTTTAACAGGGGGATGTAGATTTAAGGAACTTTGGCCGCCCGAGCCGTGAAATACTAGCGAGGGATTGAAGTTATTGGATGATACCGACTGACGCAGCGTTGCTGGAGCAGGCTCTCACGGGGGCCGAGGACGCTTTTACAGCCCTCTACAGGCGGCGTCAGGGCGGCGTCTACCGCTTCGCTCTCCAGATGACCGGCAGCACCGCTATCGCCGAGGACGTTACGCAGGAAGCTTTCCTGGCGCTGCTGCTGCACGGGACTCGCTATGACGAGGCGCGTGGGACGGTCGCGTCATTTCTGTACGGAATCGCGCGAAATCTGGTTATGCGGCGCCTGCAACGGAGGCCCGGCGGGGATGTGGAAATTACCGAGGAATGCGCGGGTCCGGAAGACCTGCTGGAGGACCTGACGCGGCGGGAATCGATCGAGCAGGTTCGGCAAGCGGTCCTGAGTTTGCCTCCAGTATTTCGTGAAGTTGTCGTTCTATGCGACTTACAGGATTCAAGTTACGACGAAGCTGCGGCGGCGCTGGATTGTCCTGTCGGGACGGTCCGATCCAGGCTAAGCCGCGGCCGGGCGATGCTGGCGCGGAAGCTACGGGGGGTAGCCTGCGCCGGAAGGAGTATCGAATGTCCGAAGAGTCTGTAATTGCTGCTTTACGGGCGCTGGCCGACCAGGATTGCGGGCGGGAGGCGCCCGAAGAAGTGGAAACCCTGCTGCTGGCGGCGTTCCGGCGGAGGCACGCAGGAAAAAAGCTCAAGGTTATTGCGCTGGCCGGTTTGGCTGCCGCGGCTGGAATCACAATGTTTTTCGCTTTGCCGCGGGAGCATCCGCAGCCGGTTGTTCGGGCGGCCACAAAGCAGCAGCCGTCTACGGTAGCAGCAGCGCACGCGCCCGAGCCAACACCGGTACGCGCGGCTGGTCCGAAGAGGCAAAAACCGAGAGAAATCGTGACCGAGTTTTTCCCTTTGATGGACGTGGCTCCCCCCTTTGAGCGGGGCGAGTTGCTGCGCGTGATGGTGCCGGCGTCGGCGATGCGCGAGGTTGGATTGCCCGTCAATGAGGATCGTCTCGGAGACCGGGTTTATGCGGACGTTTTGGTTGGCCAGGAAGGGCTCGCACGAGCCATTCGATTTGTGAGCTATCGGTAAGAGGAGATAGATATGAAAACGATGCTGAAGATTCTGGTGGCCACAGGGCTTGTGTCTGCGCTCCTGGCCCAGGGCGATGCTCCGCGGCCCTTCGTCTTTAATTGGCAAACCGCCGATTTTGTATCCGGCCAATTGATCTCCGGGCCCCCGGTGAAAGGCGCACCCTATTCGGCCGAAGCTGTGAACGAAACGATCCAGACGCTGGCGGACGGTAACCGTATTGTGCAGCATAGTTCGGCGATGCAATATCGCGATAGCGAAGGACGCGAGCGGCGCGAAGAGACCTCGGCCATGGGAGCGATCTTCATCACCGATCCCGTGGCCGGCGCCCGCTACACGCTGCACCCTGAATCCAAGACAGCCGAGAAGGGTCCTGGGGCGGTGTTCAACATCACGACGAACGCAGCGGGCGTACGAGGCGGCCGCAGCGGAGGTGTCAATGTAGCGATTTCCGGACCGGGTTCCGGAATCCCGGCCACGAACCAGTTCTTCTTCGTCACGGCGGGCCGAATCGACACTTGGTCCGGCGACGCAAAGATCGAGCAGCTCGGCAACATGTTCATTGAAGGCGTCCAGGCCCAGGGAACCCGCACCACAACCACGATTCCCGCAGGACAGATCGGCAATGACAAGCCCATCAACATCGTGGACGAGCGCTGGTATTCGCCCGATCTGCAAATGACCATCATGACCAGGCACAGTGATCCCCGGACCGGCGAAACCAGCTTCGCCCTGAAGAACATCAATCGGTCCAGCCCGCCGCCGAATCTATTCGAGGTTCCTGCCGACTACACCGTGAAAACCGGGCCCATGGGCCAGGCCATCCACATAGAAAGGCGGGAGTAACGGCCAGCCGGTTAACCGCGTCCATCCCTGTGGGACGATGGGAACAGGTATGCGCGCCGGGCTGATATTCCTGATGGTTGGTGCGCTGTGCGCGCAATCCGCTAAAAAGTATCCGCTGGAGACGTTGCACATTGAGGGCAATAAACAAATCCCCACTGAGCGGATCGTGGCCGCTTCCGGCCTGAAGCTGGGAGCTTTGGTCGATAAGGCGGACTTCGATGCAGCCCGCGAGCACTTGCTGGACTCAGGGGCGTTTGAGAGCGTCGGATACTCCTTCAAACCTGCCGCCACCGTCACGGGATACGACACTACGTTTGAAGTAGTGGAAGTCTCGATGCTGTATCCGTACCGGTTCGAGGCTCTGCCCGCATCCTCGGACGCGCTGCGCGCGGCGTTTCGCAAGCAGGAGCCGCTCCTGGGCGATCGCATTCCAGCCACCCCTCAAGTCCTGAATCGCTACAACGCGGCCATTCACCAGTTCTTCGACGGCAAGATCGAAACCGTGGGGGAGCTGAACAGCGATACGGGAATGCTGGAGATCGTATTTCGCCCGGCCGGCGAGCGTGCCCGTATTTCCGAGGTCAAGTTCACCGGCAACCGGGACATGCTCACGGCACTCCTGGTCCAGAAGCTTACTCCGGCCGCCGTCGGCATTCCCTATAGTGAGCCGCTGCTCCGAAGGGTGCTCGATTCCGCCGTCCGGCCCATGTATGAGGAGCAAGGCCGGATCCGAGTGGCGTTCCCGGAGATCACCGCGAAGAAGGCCGAAAATAATGATGGCGTGGTGGTGACTATCGCTGTCAACGAGGGGCCTGTCTATAATTTGGGCACAGTCGTGGTGTCCGGGTTGCCGGCCGCCGAAGTGGAACAGATCGCGAAAGCGACAGACTGGCACAAAGGCGAGGTTGCCAATTTCACAAACCTGGAAGCCAACTTCGGAAAGATTCGCCAGCGCCAGCACGTGCAAGGATACCTGCGCGCCAAAACCGGCGCGGTTCGCGATATCCACGACGATAACCACACGGTGGACCTGACCATCAAGGTCGATCGGGGCGCGCAGTTCACGCTGGGCAAACTTACCATCCAGGGCCTGGACGTGATCACCGAGCCGGTGATTCGCAAGATGTGGAAAATCGAGTCCGGGCAGGCCTTTCAGGATGGGTATCCTGAAGCATTTCTGAATCGCGTACGCGAGGAAGGAATCTTCGACAATCTGGGGAAGACTCGTGCGGAGACGAACATCGACGAAGACACCCACATTGTGGATGTAACGCTGTTTTTTAGCGGTGCGGGAACTCCCGCCAAGAGTAAGCGTCCCTGATTCGTCCGGCTTGGAGCCGGACCTACTGCGATATCCTGAAGCAAGTGTCGTCTCCGCTGAACTTCCATCTCGAGCAATACGATGGCCCGCTGGACCTGCTGCTGGACCTGATCCGCAAGCAGGAAATCAACATTTACGACATTCCCATCGCCCGGATCACGCAGCAATATCTCGAATACATGCAGAAGGCCGCCGAGATGGATATCGAGCTGAGCGCGGAATTCGTGTACATGGCGGCGACGCTGATTCACATCAAGTCGCGACTGCTGCTGCCGCGGGATCCGGAGCTCGACAAGCTCCTGCCGGAAGACGATCCCCGCCAGGAACTGGTCGACCGCCTGCTGGAGCATGAGCGCTTCAAGAGCGCCGCCGAGATGCTGCAGCAGAAACGAGTGGTGGAAGAAGCCGTGTGGTCGAACCCGCAGATCGCGCAGTTTCGCGCCGAGGATGACGATCCCGGCCTGGCTGTCACCCTGTTCGATCTGGTGAAGACGTTCCAGAGCGTGATGGATCGGGCCAAGCACCGGCCGGTGTACGAGGTCGGCGGCGAAGAAGTCTCCGTTCCGGATATGATCCGCTATTTACGCGGTGTGTTCGAACAGGAGCGTGGACCCGTTTCCGCGCGCGATCTATTCGAGCGCCAGCGCAGCCGGCGCGCTATGATCTGTCTGTTTCTGGCGCTGCTGGAGCTGGTGAAGCTGCAGGCTATCGGACTGACCCAGCAGGATTCGTTTGGCGAGATCGGGCTAAAGCGGCTGAAGGGATTCGAGGCGGCATTCTCGGGTGGAGAGGCGATGTCGGCAATCGAACAAGGGTATAACTGATGCAAGAAATGGACGCGGCCCAAATGGCCGAAGAGCAAAGCCCCGAAGACGCTCAACTGCAAGCGATCCTGGAGGCGATCGTCTATATCACGGACGAGCCTTTGACCGTGCAGCAGATCGCCGCCGCGATCGAGCAGCCCATCGATAAAGTCAAGCGGCTTCTAGATCAGCTGGTGGAGGAGTATGCCAGACCGGAACATGGATTGAGCATTCGCGAAATCGCCGGCGGGTACAAGATGGCCACCAAGGCCGAGCATCACGAGGCGGTGCGGGCGTTCGTGAAAAAGCTGACGCCGCCGATGAAGCTGTCGCTGCCGGCGCTCGAAACGCTGGCCGTGATCGCCTACAAACAGCCTGTAACCACGCCCGAAATCATGGAAATCCGAGGGGTGCAGGGAGCCGGCGTGCTCAAGACGCTGCTGGACCGGAAACTGATCGCCGAGGCCGGCCGCAAAGACGTAGTAGGACGGCCGCTCACCTACAAAACCACCAAGGAATTCCTGGTCCAGTTCGGGTTGAAGGATTTAAAAGAGCTGCCGACGCTCAAGGAGTTCGAGGAACTGGGACGCCTGGAGCTGGTGGAAGAAACGCAACCCGAGACGCCCGCAGAGAATCCACCGGCTGAAAATGCCTGAGGAACGGTTACAAAAGATCCTGTCTCAGGCTGGGATCACCAGCCGGAGAAAAGCCGAGGAGCTGATCCAGGCCGGCCGCGTTTCAGTCAACGGTGCGACCATCACCGAACTGGGTTCCAAGGCGGACCTCGGACGCGATCACATCAAGGTCGACGACAAGCTGCTGCGCGCACCCAAGCGGCACATTTATATTGCCGTGAACAAACCCAAGGGCTGCGTGACCACGGTCTCCGATCCGGAAGGCCGGCCGACTGTCATGCATCTGCTCCGCGGCGTGAAGGATCGCGTGTTTCCGGTGGGCCGCCTCGACTACAACAGCGAAGGCCTGCTGCTGATGACCAACGACGGCGAATTCGCGCATCGCATCACCGCGCCCGCCAGCCACATGATCAAGACATATGTGGTGAAAGTGACCGGTCCGTTGACCGCCGACCAGGAGAAAGAATTTCAGGAAGGCATCTCGCTGCACGGCAAGAGAACCTCGCCCGCCCAGCTTAAGCGGATCAAGGGCGGCGCCAATCCCTGGTACGAGGTGCGCCTGGCGGAGGGCCGGCAGAACCAGATCCGCATCATGTTCAAGCACTTTGGCAGGCTGGTGGAGAAACTTCGGCGGGTGAAGATCGGTTTTCTGGAACTGGATCTGCCGCCCGGCCGCTATCGGCTGCTGACACCGCGTGAGATCGAGCGGTTTCACAAGACGCTGAAGATGGAGACGCCGGAGTAGATGTTGTGGTTCGCGCCGCCCTTGCCAATCGGGACACCGGCGCCCGATTTCTCAGTACCCGATCAGGATGGCGGTCGCGTGACGCTTTCGGCCCAGCGCGGCAAAAACGTGGTGCTGGTGTTTTATCCCGCCGACGACACCAGTGTTTGCACTAAACAACTGTGCGAATTCCGCGACCAGTGGGCGCTCGCGAAAGCTCGCAACGCAGTCGTATTAGGAGTAAACCACGCGCGCAGCGGGTCGCATCAGCGATTTCGGGACAAGCATAAATTCCCGTTCCCCTTGCTGATCGATAAAGACCAGAAGATCGCGAAGCTGTACCAATCCAATGGCTGGATTGGTCCCAAGCGGACGGTGTTCCTGATCGGCCCGGATGGAAACATCCGTTACGCCCGTCGCGGGAGGCCATCGCCCGATGAAGTGCTCGCGGCGGCTGTATGACTCTGCCGCGGTTTTACCCGATTCTGGATACGGAAGCGGCACTCCGCCGCGGCATCGACCCAGTGAAGGCGGCCGTGCAGATGCTGCAGGGCGGTGCGAAGATTCTGCAATTCCGCCACAAAGGATTTCTTTCGCGCGAGGCTTTCACCTGGCTGGAACAGATCGCAGAATTTGCAAATGCCGCTGGAATACCGCTGGTTATCAATGACCGTTCCGATCTTGCGAAGCTCTTTGGAGCCGCCCTGCACCTTGGCCAGGATGATCTTCTGCCCTCGGTCGCGCGCCGCGTGGTCGGACTGGATGCGATAGTGGGGTTTTCCACGCACAACGAAGCTCAACTGCTCGCGGCGTGCGCGGAGCCGGCCGATTATCTCGCGCTTGGCCCCCTGTTGGAGACGGTGACGAAGGAGAACCCGGATCCCACCGTGGGCCTGGACGAACTGCGCCGGCTGCGGCCGCTCTCCAACCGCCCCCTGGTAGCGATCGGCGGCATCACTCGCGCCAACGCCCGGCGGGCGCTCGAAGCCGGTGCCGATTCGGTAGCCGTGATCGGAGACCTGTTTCCGGAAGATGGACAGATTCGCGCTCGCGTAGAAGAGTGGATCCGACTGCTGGGATCGTAACTAAATATTCCTGAAGCAATCTTGCGCGGGCATCGCCTGCGGAATATCGCCCAGGTCGGCGAGCTGGCCGATCAGCGTCATCCAACGCTCGGCGGTCATGGAGCCTAACGAGGTTCTTTCCTGATGGGTTTCGATGTAGGGCTTTTGCGCCTCGGCGACTTCGGCGAACATAGCGGCATCCATCGAAGGATTCAGATCGTGCATCCCCGCGTTCGTGGGACCCGGGTCGTTGAGATAAGCCCCCCACCCCTCGCGCACGGCTGCAACCATTGCTTTCGCGCGATCCGGGTCGCTCTTGAGCTGTGCTCCACTGGTCGCAAGTACCGTGGTGTAGGGGTTGTAGCCGATATCGGCCACCGGAAACACTTTCACGTCGACGCCGGCGTGCCGGGCCAGCAATGGCTCCGACATAACGAAACATTGCTGTGCGAATTTCTCATCGTGCAGAAACGCCGAAATATCGCCACCCGGCGACGGAACCACTTTGACGTGATCGAACCCGTACTTCTTTTCGAGAATGCGCGCGTACGGCAGGCCGCGCTGGATGGCCAGGGTTCCCTCTTTCATCACGTCTCCTATCGACGCCACATGGCGGGAAGCGTGCGCCATGATCCCCTGCGGGCAATTCTGGAATACGGCGAACAGCGCCACCACATCGTTGCCGCGGGAACGCGCCACCACCAGTTCGTCGCCCGAGACGATGCCAAATTCGGTGGAGCGAGCCCCGATCATCTGTACCGTCGGCGTGCCCGCTCCGCCCGGAAGGATCTCCACATCCAGCCCATGCTTCTGATAGGGCGCGGCGTAGAATCCGCCGAATTGCGGGTCCGGCTTCCAATTGAGCGCGAGGCGGAGCGTTTTTTGGTTGTGCGCCGGTTTTCCACACGCGGCCAGTAGAGCAGCGCTCGCGCCCAGGAAGGTTCTTCTATTCATCTTTTGATTGTCGCCGCTCAGCGGGTTTGCTCGGAGGTATGCCACCGCCGCAGAGTGAGCGCGCTAATCAGGTTGATGAGGGCAAAGAGTCCCAGTCCCAGCAACGACGCCAGCAACACCGCCGCGAAGACCTTGTCGACGCGCTGCTGAGTGCGGGCCACGTCCACTACCGACCCCAGGCCTTGCCCGCCAATAAATTCCCCCACGATCGCCCCGATCACGGCCAGTCCCGAGGCCACTCGCAGTCCTGTCAGAATTTGCGGCAACGCGGCGGGAAACCGTAGTTTGACCAGCGTGACTCCGGCCGACGCGCCATACAAACGAAACAGATCGCGCAGCGCCGGATCGGTCGAGAGCAGTCCCGTGAGGGTGTTGGCGATCACCGGAAAGATCGACACGATGAATGCGGAGGCGATGACGGTCTTCATCCCGTAGCCGAACCAGATCACTAGCAGCGGCGCGATGGCAATAATCGGCACGGTCTGGAAGAATACCGCGTAGGGATAGAAGGACCGCTGGATGGCGCGGGAAGACGACAGCAGCACGGCGATCGCCATGCCGGTGAAAGTGCTCAGCGCGAAACCTATAAGGGCCGCGGCTGACGTTTTCGCGAAAGCAGCCGCCAGTTCATCGCGGCTGTCGAACAGGGCACGCAGCACGGCGCTGGGGGCAGGCACCAGATAGCTCGGGACCCATCCACCGCGCACCATCCACTCCACGGCCAGTGTAACCACGACGAACGGAATTAAAGGCGGCAGAAATTTCTTCACTCTTCCTCCCTCATTCCTCTTCCATGGCACCCATCAAAAGTTTCATCTCATGCCCCAGGCGTTGTCCCAGATGTGGATCGGAGCGCAGATCGTTGGTGCGCTGGGGCGGAAGATCGATGCGCCGGTCCAGGCAGATTTTGCCGCCACTGCGCGCCAGCACCACCGCGCGATTCGCCAGAAACGCCGCTTCGGAGATGGAGTGGGTCACGAAGATCACGGTCATCCCCAGGCGCTGCCACAGTTCGCGCAGCTGCACTTCGAGATTGAATCTGGTAATTTCGTCCAGCGCCGCGAACGGCTCATCCATCAGCAGCAGGCGAGGCTCGGTGACCAACGCTCTCGCCAGAGACACCCGCATCCGCATGCCGCCTGAAAGCTGCGCGGGATAACGCGCCTCGGCTTCCTCCAACCCCACTTGCGCCAGCACCGCGCGAGCCTGGATGTAACGCTCGACACGTTTGGTTCCCAGCAATTCCAACGGCAGCGCTGTATTGTCCAACACCGTCCGCCAGGGCAGCAAGTGTGCGTCCTGGAACACGAATGAGGTCTGGAAGTGTTGCGGTTCGGCGAGGATGCGGCCGCCATCGGGGGGCGATAGCCGGGCGATCATCCTCAGCAGCGTCGACTTGCCGCAGCCCGATGGCCCCAGCACGGCCAGAAACTCGCCGGCGTCGATATCGAGGTCCATGCCCTCTATCACTACGAGGTTGTTTTCGAAGACTCGCCGGACGCGTTCCAGCCGAAGGCCAACTCCGCGCCCGGTTTCTGTTGGCATGCTCAGTCTTCTTAGATCTTAAGGGATTCCCTACCCCAGGCACGAGGTCCCCTGCCCCAATACTCAGTCGAATCACCTGCAATCGGCATCGGGGAAATGGTCTAGAACGTGCAAGGCTGTAGTCCTAATTGGAGGCGTAGGCTACATGCACGATTCTCATTCCACCTGCCGTAATCTGTGTTCCGAGCTGGTGTCCATTTCCCGTACCGATCGTCCCGAACGAGCAGCGTTTCTGGGCAATCTGGAAGAGATTGGCGAGCAGTTCGCGGAAATATTAACCGATTGCTCATTGCCTCGATTAGCGGTGGTACGGATTGTAACTAAAGACCATAAGCTGGAAGGCATTGTGGAAAACTGCAGGCGCGACGAAGAACTGGGGTTCTTCGTAAAGGTGCGCCTCTCGCTGCAATCCCGCTGGTCGGAGCAATGGTTCACTCCCAAGCATCTGTTGCAGCTTTGGTCCGGAACTCAGCCCAACAGCCAGCCTAAGGTGTCTACCTTAAAGACCGCGTCAGGTTACTGAGAAAAATCATCCGGCATTTTTCGCATAGTACCCCCATTCGTGCCAAACTATGTGTATGCCACTGTCGTCAGCTGTTGACGATGCCGGCGGGGGCGGGTACAACCTCGGTGCGCTTCTTGCGATTGCGGCCAATCTTGCCACCGAGCTTGTCGAATGTGCTGCGGAATCCTTCCATGTAGATGTACACAACCGGAGTGATGTACAGAGTGAGGAGCTGAGAAACCACCAGCCCGCCCACGACGGCCAAGCCCAGAGGGCGGCGCGCCTCGGATCCGGCTCCGAGTCCCAGCGCGATGGGTAAGGTGCCCATCAGCGCAGCCACGGTGGTCATCATAATCGGACGGAAGCGCACCAGGCAGGCTTCATAAATCGCATCGGCGGGCGGAACGTTATGAAGGCGCTGCGCTTCGATCGCGAAGTCGATCATCATGATGGCGTTCTTCTTCACGATTCCGATCAGCATGATGACGCCCACAAACGAGTAGATATTCAGCTCGTCGTGGAACAACAGCAACGTGGCCAGAGCTCCCATTCCCGCGGACGGCAACCCCGAAAGAATGGTGATGGGATGAATGAAGCTCTCATACAGAATCCCGAGCACCATGTAGATGACCAGGATCGCCATGATGACCAGCATGCCCATTCCCACCAAGGACGATTGGAACGCCGCCGCCACGCCCTGGAAGGTGGTGTGAACCGTATCCGGAAGGGTCTCGCGCGCGGCTTGCTCCACACGGTCGACAGCATCGCCGAGAGAAACTCCGGGAGCGAGATTGAATGAAATGGTCACTGCTGGGAGCTGCCCGAGGTGGTTTACCGCCAGAGGTCCCACCGTGGTGCGGGCCTTGGTGACCGTGTTGAGTGAAACCAGTTTCCCGGTGGCGGACCTCACGTAAAGCAGGTTCAGCGCGGTAGGGTCTGCCTGAAACTGAGGCAAGAGCTCGAGGATGACCTGATAATCGTTGGTCGGGGCGTAAATGTCGGACACCTGGCGCGTGCCGTAGGCGTTATATAGCGCGTCTTCAATCTGGTCGGCCGTCACTCCCAGAGACGAGGCGTGATCGCGGTCGATCTTGACGTCTACCAGCGGGCTGGAAATCAGCAGGTCGCTGTTGACGTCGGTCAACCCCGGGATATCCCGCAGGCGCTTTTCAAAATCAGTCGAGGAGCGATAGAGCTCCTGCAGGTTCTGAGCCTGCAGCGTGTATTGGTACAAGCTCCGGCTTTGCTGGCCGCCGATGCGAACCAGCGGCGGATTCTGGAGGTACGTTTTCACGCCAGGGATCTGGTTCAGCAGGGGCCGGAGTTGATCCATGACCTGTTCCGGCGTGGCTTTCCGCTCGGAGCGCGGTTTCAGGCGCAGTTGCAGATTGCCGGCGTTGCCGGCGTTGTTGCCACCCCCGCCGGTCCGGGAAAAGTATGCATCCACGTTCGGATTCTGGGCGATGACGGCGTTCACCTCTTGCTGCAGCCGCCCCATGATGTCAAAGGAAGCGTCCTGGGAGAACTCGGTGGAGGCATTAATCTGATTGGTGTCCTGGCTGGGGATGAAGCCCTTGGGAACCAAGCCGTACAGGTAGACGGTGACCACCAGGGTGGCGACTGCCGTCATGAGAGTGACGAAGCGATGCCGGATCACGCCATTGAGCGTCCAGCGGTAAAAGTCGCGGATAGCGTCGAACCCGCGTTCCGTGGCCTGGAACAACTTGCCGTGCTTTTCACCGGGCGGCCGCAGAAAGCGGCTGCACAGCATGGGCGTCAGGCTGAGCGAAACGAACCCGGAAATCAGAATCGCCACGCTGATGACCACCGCAAACTCATGGAACAGCCTTCCCACAATGCCGCCCATGAACAGCACCGGAATAAACACCGAGGTGAGAGACAGCGTCATCGAAAGTACGGTGAAGCCGATCTCGCGCCCGCCCTCGATAGCGGCTGCCATGCGCGACTTTCCCATTTCCATGTGCCGGACGATGTTTTCGAGCACAACAATAGCGTCGTCCACCACGAATCCGACCGCTAAAGTCAGCGCCATCAAAGACAGATTGTCCAGACTGTAGTCGAGGAAGTACATCGCCGCGAAGGTGCCGACGATGGAAAGCGGCAAAGCCAGACTGGGGATGATGGTGGCCGAGACGTTGCGCAGGAAAATGAAGATGACCAGCACCACCAGACCAACCGTCAGCAGTAAAGTGAACTTGACGTCATCCACCGACTCGCGAATGGACGTCGAGCGGTCATAGACGACGTCCAGATTGACCGATGGGGGAAGTTGCGCGCGGAATTCCGGAAACAGCGCCTTGATGCTGTCCACGACCTGAACGGTATTGGTTCCGGGCTGGCGCTGCACCTGGAACATGATCGAGGGGGTGTCGCCCGTGCCGCGGTTTATGTCATTGATCCAGGCGAGTTGTTTGTCATCCTGGATGCTGTTGATAACCCGCCCTAACTCACCCAGGCGCACCGGGGATCCGTTATTGTAAGAGACGATCAGCGACCTGTACCCGGCGGCGTCCGACAACTGGCCATCGGCTTGAACCGTGTAAGCCTGATTCTTGCCCCACAAAATTCCCGCGGGCAGATTGACGTTGTGCTTTTGAATCGCCGTCGCGACTTCATCGATGCCGATCCCGCGGGCAGCCAGTTGGTTCGGATCCATCTGGGCGCGGATGGCGAACTTTTGCGAGCCCCAGATGTTCACTTGCGCCACACCGTTGACCGTCGAGATCCGCGGACCGATGAGAGTCTCGGCGTACTCGTCCAGATCCTGCGGCGAGATCGTGGCGGAGTTCAGGCCCATGAACATGATGGCCTGGTCCGCCGGATTCACCTTCTGCAGCGAAGGCGGGGCCGGCATTCCGGCGGGCAGCCGACGGACCACCGCAGCGATCTGGTTCTGCACGTCCTGGGAGGCGGCGTCGATATTGCGGTCCAGCACGAACTGCAGCGTGATGTTGGTGCGGCCACGCACGCTGGTGGAGGTCATCGAATCGAGGCCAGGGACGGTGGAGAATTGCCTCTCCAGCACGGTCGCCACTGAGGCGGCCATCGTCTCCGGGCTGGCCCCCGGCAGGTTGGCCTGTACCTGCATGGTCGGAAAATCGATGTTCGGGAGATCGCTCACCGGCAGCGTTCGGTATCCAGCGACGCCGAAAATGATAATGGCCATCATGACGAGTGCCGTCATGACCGGCCGCTTGATGAATAGTGCTGTGAGATTCAAGCGCGGGGCCCCTAAAGTGTAATGTTACCTAGAATCTGGCGCGCCAAGCCAGTGCCAAAAGGATTACTCGTTTCGAAGTTCGGGCTGAAGCTGTGCAGATTCGATATCTTCCGCATTATCCATAACATACACGTTCCTGAAGCCCTCCAGCTTTAACCTCGGAAGCGATCCCATCAGATCCGTCACCTGTTTTTCGATCACCTCCGGGCTTACCAGCCGGTGCGGACGCGCCAGATTACGAGCCAGACAAATCGCCATAGGAAGATTGAAAACGATGGCGATAGCAGGCGCGGAATTCTGTTCGGCCAGACTCAGAATACTCTTGCGCGCCGCCGCCTGGACGTTGGTGGCATCTATGACCGTGAGCCGCCCTCGCCTCAGCCGCATGGCGGCGATCAAGCGCAGCAGCTCGAAGGCATCCGCTGAGGCGCTCTGATCCCCTTCGTCATCGGAAACCACGGCTCGCAGGGCATCCGAGGAAACAATCTCCGTATTTTTAAAATGCTTGCGCGCGAAGGTCGACTTGCCGCTCCCAGCCGCGCCGATTAAAAGCACCAGGCTGGCCTCTGGAATCCTTAACAACACATTTGCAGTATATTGGTTCGGCGTGAACCCATCCTCAAAGACTGCCTGGTATGCCGCTGTAGTGCTGATGTTGTGCTACACACTCTCCTTCGTCGACCGGCAAATCCTCAGCTTGCTGGTGCCGTTCATCAAAGCCGACCTTAAAATCAACGACACCCTGGTCGGCCTGCTGCAGGGATTCTCCTTCGCTCTGTTCTACGCGGTGATGGGCCTGCCCTTGGGACGCGTGGCGGATTCGGCCAATCGGCGGAATCTGATCTCGCTTTGCATTGCGTTCTGGAGCATTTTCACCTCGGGATGCGCCTTGGCGCGGAGCTACACGACGCTGTTCCTGGCCCGCATGGGCGTCGGCATCGGCGAAGCCGGGCTAAATCCGGCGGCCTTTTCGATCCTTTCTGATCTCTTTCCAAAAGAACGATTGGGCGCGGCACTGAGCGTGTTCTATATCGGCAATATGCTGGGATCGAGTCTCGCGCTGATCGTGGGGGGAACCGCCGTGCAGGCGGTGACGCGCCAGCCCGAAATCATCGTGCCTCTTCTGGGAACCATCGCCTCCTGGCGGTTGACGTTTCTGATCCTGGGATTGCCGGGACTACTCTTTGCCCTTCTGGTGTACACGGTGAAGGAACCGATCCGCAAAAACCTCGCGCGGACCGCTGCCGGCGGCACGAAGTTCAGTATGGCGGACACCCTGACCCAAATTCGCTCGCGCTGGCAATCGGTGCTGGGGATCTCGGTGGGCTTCGTCTTCCAGGCCGCCTGCAATTATGGCTTCACCGCCTGGGTACCGACCTATTTCCTGCGCGTCCATGGCTGGACCATCGGCCAGACCGGGCGCGCCCTGGGATTCCTGATTCTTCCCTTCGGCGTGCTGGGCCTGTACCTGGGCGGATGGCTCAGTGAGCGCTGGCAGAAGCGCGGCATGGTGGATGCGGCTCTGCTGGTGGGTATTCCGTCCGCGATCGGGATTCTGCTGTTCCTGGTTCCAGCGATGCTGATGCCCAGCGCGGAATGGTCGCTGGTGCTGATCGGTCCGGGATTCTTCTTCCTGGTGCTGCCCATGGGAACCGCCGGTGCAGCCTTACAACTGATCTTTCCCAACCAGGTCCGAGCGCAGGTGAGCGCGCTATATCTCTTCATCCTGAACCTGGGCGGCCTGACGCTGGGGCCGCTGATGCCGGGAGTTTTCGCCGACTATCTCTTCAACGATCCCAAGATGATCGGCGCGGGACTCTCTCTCACCATGGCCGTCGCCAGCGTGCTGATGCTGGGGATCATTATGGCAACGCGCCGGCCGTATCGGGAAGACTATCGGCAGATGAATCCTGCGATCTCGTAAGGAACAGCCACAGCGCCGTTCCCACCACCGGGACCAGCGTTACCAACAAAAAAGTCTCCGTGTAGCGCTGCTGATCGAACCATCGCCCCAGCAGGGGCAGCAACATCGCCACCAGCGCCGACCAGGTGCCCGCGCCCAATCCTGCCACCATCGAACTCTGCGCAGCGGGATACGCTCGCGAGGCCGCGCGCAGGGCCACCACGATGAATCCCGCCGCCACGAACATGGACCAGAAGAAGACGATCATGACAGCCGCTGGTGATGTGATCCACGTCACAACCGCAAGGGGCAACTGCAGGATGGTCAGTAACATGAACATTCCCGCGGGCCGATTCTTGCCGGACGCGTAACGGGCCATTGCTTTATCGGCCGCCCAGCCCCAGAAGAAGTATCCAACTTCCCATCCCGCAGGCGGCACCCACAGGTAATATTTCAAGTTGTCCTGAGACACGCCGAACACCCGATTGAGGTACAGCGAGCTTAAATACAGGATGGGGCCAAGCGCGAAAGCTCCCAGCGAATAGCCGCACACCAGCGCCCAGAATCGTCGCTCGAGAAAATTCGGCCAAATGATCTTCACCGGTTTCCGTTCCGGCAAGCACAGATAGGGCGGACGCGCGACCTTGGCCCACAGGGCGAGCCATACGAATCCCAGCGTTCCCGTGACCAGGAAAGCAGTCCGCCATCCAAACCTCGCCGCGATCGGGATTACCAGGAACGGCGTCACGATCGCGCCCAACGATCCGCCGCTGTAGGAAATTGCGATGCCGCGCGATTGACGGCCGGGCGGGAGGGAATCCATGGCCGTGCGGAATCCCCCGGGAAACGTGGCGCCTTCGCCGAATCCTAATAGCCCGCGGGCCGCGGCGAGTCCCAGAAAAGCCGCAGTGCCCTGCCCCACGAAGGAGTGCGACAGGCTCGCTACGCTCCAAATCGCCACCGCAACCAGCATACCTGTGCGCAATCCGACGTAATCGAGCAGCGAGCCCCACAGAGGATTCCCGATCATATAAGCGATCGAGAACGCCGAGACCACTTCCGTATAACGCTCGGTGCTCAACCCGGTATCGGCCAGGATTACCACCGAAAGCGTGGCCAGAATCTGGCGGTCCACGTAGGACAGCCAGGAGCACACCATCATGACTATGGAGGCGGCCCACATTCTGGTAGAATACTCCACATATGTCTTCGACCATCGAAGTTTTGAACCAGAAGATTGATGCCAAACACCTCTTGAAGCATCCGTTCTACGTGGCGTGGAGCAAGGGCGAGCTGTCTCTCGAAGACCTCCAATCCTACGCGCGCCAGTACTTCACGCACGTGCGTGCGTTCCCCGCTTACTTGAGCGAAATGCACAGCCGATGCGAAGATCTCGCTTCCCGGCAGACCATCGCGGCCAACTTGGCCGACGAAGAAGCGACTTCACCCACCCATCCCGACTTGTGGCTGGATTTTGCCGCCGGGCTGGGCGAATCGCGCCAGGCGGTGCTGAGTCAGACCGCTGGTCCGAAGATGAAGGCGCTGGTTGAAACCTTCCGTTCCATCGCCAAGATGGACACGGGACTCGCCGCCGCAGGTCTGTACTGCTACGAAAACCAGATTCCCGCTGTCTCGGCCGCTAAGATCGAGGGCCTCAAGGCCAACTACAAGATCACCGAGGACGATACGCTGCGCTATTTCGCGGTCCACGAATCGGCTGATGTGGAGCACGCCGCGCAGTGGGAAGGGTTGATCGAACGGCACCAGGTCCCCGCCGCGGAAGCCGCTGCGGTTGCCGATCGCATTCTGGATGCACTCAACGGCGCGCTGGACGAAATCTACGCCGGCTGCAAGTGCACCAGCGTCAACTAAGGGCCGCTCAAGTAGCCGTTTTCAGGTCGAAACTCTCATCTTTAGCCTGGTCGGGGCTCAGCGTCGTGCGGGCCCCGATCAGCTTTCTGGCCGCCATGTGATCCGCCGGCCTATTGATGGAATCCACGGCGCACAGCCTCCCACCCCGGAAGTAGAACACCGAAAACTTGCGCGTCTGTGGATCGCCTCGCGTCACGACCTGGTCGAATCCAACCGGCAAGCCCGCCATCTGCATGTGGATATCGTACTGGTCGGTCCAAAACCACGGCACAGCCCCATAGGGAGCTCGATGGCCGACAATCGTCTTGGCAACACAGGCCGCTTGATCCACCGCATTCTGTACAGACTCCAGGCGGGCGAGATCGCCTGAAAATGTACTCGGGTTCTCGGCGCAATCGCCGATGGCGAAAATGCGCTCATCGGGAGTTTGCAGATACTTGTCCACAGTGATACCGTTCCCCACCGACAGACCGGCTTCGACGGCCAGCTCGACATTCGGCACGACGCCGATCCCGGCAATCACCAGGTCGGCCGGCCGGCGGGTTCTCTCCCCAAGCTGCACTTCTTTCTCGCTAATCCCGAGAAGCGTCTGATCGAATAAGACGTCGACTCCCCTGGCCTCATGCTGGCAGCGAAAGAATTCGGACACCACCGGCGCGACCACGCGTGCCATCAGCCGCGATTGCCCCTCGATCACGGTGACTTGCTTGCTCAGAGTGCGGGCGGCGGCGGCCACCTCGAGCCCTATGAATCCACCGCCGATAACGACCACATCGTTCGCGGCGGCCAAGCGCTGGCGAATCTCCGCGGCTTCGACCAGCGTGCGCAGGTAAAATACATTTCCGTGCGAAAGCAGGCGGTTGCGGGCGCCGGTGGCCAGCACCAGCGTGTCGTACTCGATGTGCTCGCCGGAATCGAGTGTGATGCGCCGGGCGAAACGATCGATGGCCGTCGCGCGCGCTGTTACCAAGTTAATACGCTGCGTGTCGTAAAATGCAGCCGGACGCAGCTCGGCATGGCGCTGCTCCTGCTTGCCGAGCAGGAAGCCCTTCGACAGCGGCGGACGCTGATAGGGGATCTGGGGCTCCTCGCCAATCAGTGTAATCCGCTCCTGGAATCCCTCGGCGCGCAGCGACGCGGCGATCTGGAAACCGCCCTGCCCTCCGCCAATAATGACCACGGCCACTTATGAGTTAATTGTCGCGATTATTGCTGCGTCGGGGGCGTGTGGACCACCAGGCCGTCGAACGCCGCCGTGACATGCAGCTGGCAGCCCAGGCGGCTATTGGATTTCCGGGGCGACGCCGTGGTTTCGAGCATCGCGTCTTCGTCCTCGGCGATCGGCTTCAGGATCGTAAGGAACTTTTCTTCGACGTAGACGTGGCAGGTAGCGCACTGGCAGTTGCCGCCGCACTCCGCGACGATTCCGTCGATGCCGTTCTGGACGGCGCCTTCCATTACGGTGTCGCCGAGCGGAACGTCAATGGTGCGCGAAACTCCGGCGTTGGAAATATAGGTGATTTTGGGCATGTTGGGCGGAACTCACATTATCGCCCAACAAGCCCACAAGTTGCGCTAAAGATGGAAATTGACTTCGATGTTGGCGGAGACGGGCACCGGCTTCCCGTCCTTCAGCCCGGGTTTGAAACGCCATTTCTGCACCGCCTCGATCGCTTTTTGATCCAGGCCCAATCCCAGGGAACGGACGATGCGAATGTCCTGCGGTACGCCGTTCTCGTCCACCACCAGTTGCAGCAGCACTGCACCTTCCAACTTCGCGGTGTGGGCTTCCTCAGTGTATTCAGGTTCGGGTTTGAGAATCGGAATGGGGGCGCTGACGCCTCCGCTGATTCTGTAGGCTCCCGGAGCCAACGTGGCCGTCACATTGGGCCCCAGCATAAACCTGAGAATTACATTCTGAAATAGCCTGTCATTGATTGTGGCGCCGAACATGCCCACCATGAGATGTTCATCGATTAGCCGCAACTCATTCTGTAGCCGACCAAGGTCGCCTCTGCCCAGCGTATCGCCCTCTCGAACCGTTAGGCGATCCTGCACGCGTTGCTGCAATTCGGGGCTGAGGCCGACAAACTCGATCCGCTGCACCACAGCGCTAGACGGAGGCGGCGGAGGTGGTGGCGCGGCCCCTGGGCCGATCCCCGTACCAATCCCGTTTCCAATTCCTGTGCCGACACCCCGGCCAATGCCGTTCGGTGGCGGCGGCGGAGGAGGAGGAGGAGGAGGTGGTGGTGGTGGTGATGGCGGTGCCTGCGCCACCGTTACTGCGGATGCGAGTCTCTGTCCGAAGTGAATCGTGGCGTGCACCAGCGAAGGCGGGGCCGTATCCGCCGCGTAATGCCAATCCAGCACGCTCGCCAGCGCCCCCTTGCGCAGTTCTTCCGGCCCGCTCAGGACGCGCGCATCGGCGACCTCGCCTTTGGAATTGAGCGTGAGCTCCAGCAGCACATCGCCCGTTAGGCTGGTCCCACCTGGACTGTGCACCGGCGCGCGATGCGCCAGCGTTGCGCCGGCGTCCACGGTAATACCAGGGTCATCGGGCGCCACCTGCGCGGCGCTCCGCAGGGGAAAGAACCAGATCGCTGCGAACGCACCTAATACGGCTACGGATGCGGCGAGCGAAACACGAGCGGCAAGACGGGATGCGGACATGGAAGTCTCCTTCAATAGCGCCTGCACTCGCACGGCGAGCTGGCGCCTTTTTAAGAAAAGCGGAGCGGGCGCGACGTCTGCCCGCATCCTCTGCGAGGCGACCGACACCAGCGCATCCAGATAGCCGGTGCGATCGCGAGTTGCATGGACCACCTCTTGGTCCACCACCTGCTCGCGGGCAAGTTGAATGCGCGACAACACGAACCATATCGCCGGGTGGAACCACAGCACGCTGCGGATCATTTCTTCCGCCATAACGAACAACCAGTCGCGGCGATGCACATGGAACAACTCGTGGCTGGCGATGGCTTCCTGAGCGCTTGCGGGCAGCTCACGCACCGAGATCGGAAGTAAGATGACCGGTCGCAGCCATCCGAACGTCACCGGACCGCTCACCTGATCCGACACATACCAACGCGCGCTTCCACCGAACGCCACCGGCGGATCGTGCAAAGGCTGGGCTTGTTTCCGGATGCGCGTCAATCTCAGCAGTCCCACGGCGACCCATAGCAGCCGAAGCACCACGCCGGCGGCGAGCAGCATTAGAAGTTGCTCGACACCCCAGTTGGTGGGCGCGGGAACATCGGAAACCGGTACTCCGCTGGTAGCCAGTACGACGGACGCCGTGGCCGGTAGCGCCACCAGCACGGGCTGTTTCCACGGCACGATCGCGGGTGACAACACAGCGACCGTGAGAATCGCCTGCCAGAAATACAGCCGCGCTCGCGGATGGCGCAACGGGTAAACCGCCGCCGCGGCCACCATCACCAGGATCGAGACCTGGGCCGACCACGCAAGGAGGTTGTCGAGCATAAGAGAGTTCATGGCCGGCCCTTCTCTCGAGGAATGCTCTTGCGGATCTCGTCCAGCTCTTCTCTCGTGAGTTGGTCATCCTCCACCAGATGCAGCAGCAGCGGCTCCGCGGCGCCGTTAAACACGCGGTCGACAAACTCGCGGACCATGCCGCGGATCACCTGTTTCTCAGGTTTGCTGGGCGTGTAAACGAACGCCCTTTCCCCCTGGCGCTTTTTGAGATACCCCTTCTGCTCCAGGATGTTCATCATGGTCATGACGGTGGTGTAGGCCACCTTGCGATGCTCCAACAGAGTTTCGTACACCTGCCGAACAGTGGGCGTTCCCAACTTCCATATGACCTTCATGATTTCCAGTTCCTGCCCGGTCGGGGTGGTCTTTGCGCGCTTCATACTAAAACATTAGTACGAATTGTTTAACGTGTCAATAGGCCGGGAGCGACTTCCAAGGCTCACCCGTGTATCATCACTCTAATATGCGTACGCCGCCCGGTTCGCTCGCAGGCGTAATTTGCGGTCTCTCGATCCTGATCCTTCCCGCGGCGGCCAACACCCTCCTGATGCGGGGCAAGGTGGTCATGGAGGACGGTTCCGCGCCCAACCGTTCGATCGGTATCGAGCGCTTTTGTCACGATAACGGCGCGCAGCGGGAAGCTCAAACGGACAAAAAAGGCAATTATTTATGGCCTATGGAGATCGACCCGTTGAACTCCCGGGCTTGCGTGCTGCGGGCCGCCCTCGTCGGCTACGAATCGACGGTGATCGATATCTCCGCATTCAACTGGTCCACGGATCCCAACCTGCCGCCGCTGGTGCTTCGACGCCGCGAGGCCGGAAGCTCGAACGAGGACGCCAACATCTTTTATGAGGACGGAGCGCCGCTGGCGGCGCGGAACGCCTGGAACAATGCGCAAAAGCTGGTTCAGAAGAAGAACTGGCCGGCCGCCGAGCGTGAATTGCGGACCGCCGTGCGACTCGCTCCGAAATTCACCCGGGGCTGGAATGCGCTAGGCGTAGTCTGCTCAAACCAAGATAAGCCAGCCGAGGCTCGGGACGCGTTTCAGCACGTGGTGGAGTTGGATTCCAAGTCCCTGGACGCTCTTCTGGACGTGGCGCGCGAAAGTATCGCCGCGGACGATTGGAAGACAGCGGAGAAGTCCGCCGCGGCCTTGATCGAGCGGGACACCAAGCAGCGTTATCCGGAGATCTACCTGCATCAGGCAACGGCGCGCTACTACCTGAACGATCTGGAGGGAGCGGACGCCAGCGCGCGGAACGGCATCCGCCTGGACCGCAGGCGCGAAGTTCCGAGGATCGAGTACGTGCTGGGCGTGATTCTCGAAGCCCGCGGCGATTACACCGGAGCCCGGGAGCACATGAGCCAGTACCTGGCTCTGGATTCGAAGGCGGCCGATGCCGCCGAAGTTCGAGCCCGCATGGATAATCTCGGCAAGCCGCAACCGCCGGCGCAAGCCGGATCGCAGCAGGCACGTCTGGCGCCTCGGCTGCAGTTGCAAGCGACTAAGTCATCGTCCGGGATCCAAGAGGCCTGGGTTCCCGGCGGAATGAAGGCCCTGGCTGCGATCGCGCATCTGGATGAGCCTCTGACCTACTTTGGATTCTATTCCAACTATTGCCGCGCCATTGTCGGCGAGGTCTCGATAGGAACTACCACGGGAAGACCGCAATTTATCCAGACCCTGCGGACCTACTTTGCTTCCATCTCGGAGATGTCGCCGCTGGGAGAGCGCAGCGAGGACGGCACTCGCATCACGCTTTCGTTGGCGACCGCGGAACAGCGCTTGCAAACGGAAAGGGTCCTTCGGCTGATGGGCTGGAAGCTGGGCCAGAAGGACTCTTCGGTAACCGTCGAGCCGGGCGATCAACCGGAGGACGGCCTGCGTCAGGCCATCCCCGGGGCCTTGGGAATCGACGAGATTCAAATGCAGGAGACGCTCGAGGCGGGCCGCGAGTACCCGTTCGAAATCCCCACGGAAAACGTTCGGCTTGCGGGCGGCGAGGCTTGGAGCGCGTTATTAAAAGATGCTCCCGTGCCGCCCGGCGGCGTGGCGGCAAGCTTCGCCAGCGATTGGCGGTTGGCCAAGACCTGCGCGGGTCTGAATTCGATGAGCGAAGACGCAGCCTCGGCGCTTCTGTCTGCCGCCGATTTGCGGACGTTGGCGACTCGCTATTCCGATCAGCTGGCGCGCCATGGCGGGACGTTTTCGCTCTCGGGCGGCGTGGTTGTTCTTCCGGGAGGCGCCGAGGCGGCGCCGGCGTGGCAGAAACTGGCGGGCGAGAATCCTCGCAACTCCGGGCCTTTCTTCCGCGCGCTCCTGGACAAGCCTTTCGGAACGCTGGCGGCCTTCTACTCGGTACTGGCGAGATCGGATGCGGCCCACCAGCGCTACTTCACGAAGACCGCGTCGCGGGCCGAGCGATTCTATGCCTGGTACCGCCAGGGCGACGAATTCCGCAACGGCCAGTCCCGGCAAGTAGAGGGTTGGAGGACCGAACTCCTGCTGAAGCTACCGCTGCTCGATGCAGGTGACGAGGCCGGTAAGGTGCGATATCCAGGGGGCCAAGCCGCGTGGACAGCTTCCGCTGGATCGGACGACGATGTTTTGCTGAATTTGCCGACGCTGGAAACGCTGGTCCCCATCGCCGAACTCGAACAGCGCCGGGAACGCCCCCTGGACATTGGTTCGGTGAAGCTCCTGGCGCGGCATTACTCCGAGTGGAGTTCCCTGTTCCCGTATTTCGCGGTTTTGACGGCGCTGGGCGAAGAGGATTTCCGTGCACTGGAGCTTTTCGCGGACGGCGTGAGCCCGAGTCCGGCCGCCTCTCAAAACGCTGCACTGGGCGAGTGGCATGCGCTGATGGAGCTGATCTCGCGCGGCGTACAAGCGGGCTCGATCGGCCAAATAGAAGGAGCCGCGGAATTCCGGCGTGTCTGCCAGGATCTGCTTACGCGCGACCATTCGGTTAAGGCGCTGGCAGTGCTCCGGGAAATCGCGGGCGCTGGCGAACTGCGTGAAGCCGTGGCCGTGAATCTGTTGCGCTTGAGCGAAGAACGGCGCGCGGCCTTCGACCGGGTTCTCAAGCTGCAGAACGTTCCCGTACTCAACGAAGAACTGGCGGAAGGATCGGACCCCGCGGCGATGGCCACGGCTCTCAGCGGGCTGGTCTACGCCGCTGCCCTGGAGGCGGATGGGTTGCTGATAAACGCGGATCCGAGCTTATTGGTCAAGCACCAGTTCGTCGCCGCGGACAAGCGGCGCGCGTCAATTTTTTCCCCAGCGGCGCTGGTTCCCTCCCCTGCCGGGGCGTATCTGACGGGCGGCTTTGTGAACTTGGCGGAAATCGGCAAGCGATTCGCTCCGGCGGGACGCAGCGTGACGCGATCCACGCCTCGCGACGCGGCGTCCGGATCGGGCTTGGGCGTGGGCGCCGGCACGCCGCCGGTTGCAACGGATTTGTCTCCCATCGAGGCCGACTTCAAGGTCTCGGGGCGGCTGGTAGAGGTTCCCGTCACGGTCACCGACGGCCGCGGTCAGTATTTGGACGATCTGACCCGGGATCGGTTCACAGTAATGGACCAGGGCACATCCCAAGGTATTGTGGAATTCGAGCCTCAGTCCAGAGAGGTTTCCTGCGTGCTGCTGCTCGATACCACCGGAAGCATGCAGCTGGCGCTTCCAGCGCTGAAGAACGCCGCGCTACGGCTGATCGGCGAACTGCGCCCGCAGGATTCCATCGCGGTCTACAGTTTCAGCGACATGGTGACCGAACTTCAGCCCTTCACTACCGACAAGGCGTCCGCCAAGCGCGCGGTGCTGCACACCCAGGCTTTCGGGGACACTGCGCTGTACGACGCTCTGGCGCGGGTGGGGCAGGATCTGGCAGGCCGACCGGGAAAGAAAGTCATCGTGTTGTTCACCGACGGCAAGGATAACTCCAGCACGCTAAATCCCGAGTCTGCGATTCAACGGGCCAAAACCAATGGAGTTCCCATCTATACGGTGGCCCAAGGGGAAGCCATCGGGCATCGCGACCTTTTGGAGCAATTGGCGGGAATCTCGAAGGCAACCGGCGGCGAAGCGTTCGCCATCGAGAAGCCCAGCGAGATAGGCCGTGTGTTCGAGAAAGTTTCCGAAGACCTGACGCACGGTTACCTGCTGATGTTCCAGCCTCCAGCCACCGACAATTCTGCGATGCGGCCGATCCAGGTGATCGTCAACGGCCAGCGCGGCCTGAAGATTCGCGCGCGCGAGGAGTACTATCCGGAATGATGCGTTTCTAAACCAGCTTCTGCCGGCCGATGGGCAGCTCGCGAATACGTTTCCCGGTGACTTTAAAGATGGCGTTGCACAGCGCCGGCGCGAACGGTGGGACACCGGGTTCGCCGACTCCAGCGGGCGGAGCGTCCGTCTCCACGATGTACACACGAGTTTCGAGCGGGGCTTCGTTCATCCGCACTACGGGATAGTTGTTGAAGTTGCTTTGGTCGATCTTGCCGGCCGTGGCGGTGATTTCGCCCATGAGCGCCAGAGAGGCTCCAAAGACGGCAGCTCCCTCGAATTGTGAGCGAACGCGATCCGGGTTGACAATCATGCCGGCATCCACGGCCATGTCGACGCGCGGAATGGAGATCTTCCCGGCGGGGCTGACGGCGACTTCGACCACCGTGGCAATGTAGCTAAGAAAGCTGCGGTGCGCGGCGATGCCCAGCGCGTGGCCTTTGGGGAGTTTGCGCTTGCCCCAGCCGGATTTCTCGGCCACCAGCTCGATCACTTTGCGTAAGCGTCCCGTGTCCACCGGATACTGCTCGATGGGACCCATGTTGGGGTAGTCGACGCCCTGCGCTTTAAGGTCGACCAGGCGAGGCGGACCGATTAGTTCCAGCAGATAGTCCTTCGAATCGCGGCCGGCGGCGCTGGCCAGCTCGTCGGCGAAGGAGCAAACGGCGAATGCATGGTAAATGTTGGCGACCGACCGCAGCCAGCCGATGCGGACGTGGTTGATGGCCTCGCCGTTTTCCGCGCGGAGGTTGGGAAGATCGTAGGGCGTATCGGTGAAGCCCATGCCCAGCTCGCCGGCACTGCCCAACTTGACACCCTCGGCAAAGGTGGAATTGATCGACGGGAAGACGGAACGTTGCAGCCAGGCCACGGGCTTTCCCTTTTGGTCGACACCGGCCTTCATGTACAGGGCGGCGACGGAATGATAGTAATCGAAGTGAATGTCGTCTTCGCGAGTCCAGACCACTTTGACGGGCTTGCCGAGCTGTTTCGACAAGATCGCGGCTTCGGCGCAGTAGTCCGGCTTGGACTTACGCCCGAACCCTCCGCCAAGTAAGGTGACGTTGCAAATCACGTTCTTCTTGTCGATGCCTAGCGCGGCCGCCACCGTATCCTGTACCGCCTGCGGATTCTGGGTGGGCGCCCACAGCGTACATTTGCCGTCCCGGAAATCGGCCACAGCCACCTCGGGCTCCATGGGAGCGTGGGCCAGGTGCGGAACATAGTAATCCGCTTCCAGGGTTTTAGCCGCGGCGGCGAAGCCTTTGTCGACATCGCCGACGTTCCGGACCACCGTGCCGGGTTTGCGCGCCGTAGCTTGCAACTGCTTCTTGTATTCCGAGGAGGTGTAGCTGGCGTTGGAGCCGGGATCCCAATTGATCTTCAGTTTCTTGCGGCCCTGAAAGGCAGCCCAGGTATTGTCGGCGATGACCGCGACGCCGCCCAACGGTTGAAAGCCATGGGGAGGTTTGAAAGCCGGGATCTCGACGGCGCGGGACACGCCCCGCACTTGCAGCGCTTCTTTGTCATCAAACGACAGCACCTTGCCGCCCAGCACGGGCGGATGCTCGATGGAGGCGTAAACCATGCCGTCGACCTTGGCATCCATGCCGAACACGGCTTTGCCGTGGGTGATATCGGCCAGGTCGTAAATGGGAATCTCTTTACCGATGTAGCGGTATTCCGATTTCTTCTTGAAGACCAGCTTGGATTTATCCGGGACTGGAAGCTTTGCTGCCGCAGCCGCCAGTTCTCCATAACCCAGCTTCTTACCGCTGGATGTGTGGACCACCTGGTGCAGAGTGGCCTTGCACTGGGAAACCGGAACGTTCCACTGGTTGGCTGCCGCCTGCTCGAGCATCTGGCGGGCCGACGCGCCGCATTCCTGCATCACGCCGAAGAAACTGCGGACGGAGTGCGAGCCGTCTGTATTCTGATCACCGTATTTCTCATCGCCGATGGCTTGTTCGATTTTTACTCGCTTCCAATCGGCTTCCATCTCGTCGGCCAGGATCAGGGGCACCATAGTCCTGCTGCTGGTTCCCATTTCCGAGCGGTGCGCTACGATCAGCACGGTCCCATCGGCTTTAACTCCCACGAACACGTTGGGAGAGAAGACGGCGGATTCCAGAGCGGCCAAGGCACGGGTCGGGAGAATCCGCGCGCCCAGCACGAGGGCCCCGGTTCCAAAAACCTGGCGGAGGAAACCGCGGCGGCTGGAATTGTCGATCCTGTTCATGCCTTCTCCTTCGCGGCCATGTGAATCGCGGCTCGAATGCGCTGGTAGGTTCCGCAGCGGCAGATGTTGCCCGACATGCCATCGTCAATATCTTTATCCGTCGGTTTGGGCTTGGTCTTCAGGAGGGAGGCGGCCTGCATAATCTGGCCGACCTGGCAGTAGCCGCACTGCGGAACGTTCAAGGCGGCCCAAGCCTTTTGCAGCGGATGATCTCCGCCGTTAAGGGAAGAGCCGAGGCCTTCGATGGTGGTGATTTCCTTGCCCACCGTTCCCCGGACCGGCGTCACGCAGGAGCGGATGGCAACGCCGTCCTGGTGCACCGTGCAGGCGCCGCACAGGCCGACGCCGCAGCCGAATTTCGATCCCGTGAGCCCGGCGACGTCCCGCAGGTACCACAGCAGAGGCATCTCGGGATCGCCATCGAACTGGCGCTGCGCCCCGTTGATTTTGAGTGTGATCATTTAAGGTCCTCGATCTTACAGCATACGTCCGTTGCGGCGACCGTTGGTAGTGTCTCAGTTTCTATCCTTTCGCCTGAAGAGCAGCAGTTGTAAAATTCCCGCATGAAAATCACACTCCTGATCGCTCTTTGTTGCCTAACGATGGCTACTGTCCTGGTGGATGTATTTGTGCTTCGTCCGATAACCGCGCAGGCCCAAACCTCCAGCGTACGCGTGTCGCGAGTCGAGATGAACGTTTCAGCAAAGGACGCTACCGCTGGTGGGACTATTGTCGGTTTTTCTTGCGCGGTAGCGCCGAGCGGGAGCCAAGTCTGCTTCTTGGCCTCCAGGTAAGCTGGCTAGCAGTGCAGGCCTGAAATCATCCGGATGCGATCCGACGGACTACGAGGCGCCGCCGCATCCCTCAACCCGTACGGCGGGCGCGCACGATGAAACGCAGCGGCGCGGAACCCACATACCGGAAGGGATAGCAGGTAACCAGCGTCAACTCAAACTGGCCGGAATTTGCCAGCACGCCGACATCGGAAGGCCGCACGATTCGCGTCGACTCCACGGTGTAATTCACGTCGCCCTGGCGCGTCCGCAGGCGAATGCGATCGCGCGGCTCGATGCCGGCTAAAGAACGGAAGAATGAATCGCGGTGCGCCGCGATGCCGACATTCCCGGAGCTGCCCGGGAGAGGAGTTCCGGGAATGTGGCCTGCGCCCAGGCGCAGCGCAACATCGTCGTCACCCTCCAACACGGCTGTAGAAATTCGCAGTCGTGGGACGTCCAGCCACGCGATCACGTCATGCAGCTTGGGTGGAGGGGCGGTGGCGGGCGCCGGCAATTCGATCGAGGCCGCGCCAGGATTCCACCGCCCGCCCTCGTACTTCTCAAACAACGTGGCGCTGGCCCAGACACTGGCGCACCAGACGAGAGCGGCGCTTCCCGCCACCAGAAGAATCATGCCGAGCCGCCTCCGCATGGCTTAATTGGTTCTCCGGCGAAGTATTGCCCCCGCCAGCACCAGCGCTCCGCCCATCATGGCTGCCAGGGGAAGATCACTAGCGGTCTTGGGCAGTTCCTTGTTGGAAGAGGTGCTTGGTGAAGTCGCAGGAGACGCGGTCGCGGTATTCGGTGCAGCCTGAGCGATCTCAACTGGCGGCTGCGAAGGCCGGGCTGGCGCTGCCGGGGCCGGGGTCTCTATCGGCTTGGCTTCAGCAACCGGAACCGGCGCAACCGCCGCGGCGCGAGGCTGGACGGGCTCCGAGGCAGCCGAAATGGATGAGGCTATGGGCTTCGCGTTGCCGTATATGAATTCTGCGCCCCAATTTTCGCCTGCCGGAAACCATTCCTTGATCGCCTGGGGTGAGTTGTGGGCGCGCTCCTCAAACGTGATCACGGTGTGGTCGGTCGGCGTTAGGCGGTAAGCGGGTATCGCGAAGACCATCGCGTACATATGGTTTTCCTGCGCGTTGTAGAATCGCACCACGTTGCGCTCCATGTACGGATCCAGCAGTTTCATCACGTAGGTCCCCGGCATGAGTACCTGACCGGGAATCTCCACCGGCTGATGGAACGTAACCTCGGTGCGCTTGTAGATCGGATCCGCCCTGGTAGCAGGAGCCGTCAAGGCCACCATAAGGCCCAGTAATACTAGTTCTGAAAGATGAAAATGTTTCATCGAAGGGTACCTCCACTTGAAAGACGTTCGGGCAGGGCGATTGGACCCATACCCTTCATGAAGTATTAACGTGATGGGATATTAAACGACTCGGGAGTTTGGCGTCCGAGTTGCTTCCAGTGGAATGATCATGAATGCAAACCGGATCTTTCTGCCGGGCTTCCTGATGCTTTGCGTCAGCGGACTGAGTGGACAAGCCCCGGCTGCCCCCCAGCCAGCCGCCAAAGGGACCACGTCTGAACAGGACCCTTACCAGCGCTTATCGCCCCAAAGTTCGGTAATCTCGTTTCTCGAAACCTGCCGGTCCGGCAATTTCGAACGCGCGGCCAGATACCTCGATCTCCGCCAGATGCCTCGCGACCAGCGCCGGGACGAGGGCCCTCGGCTGGCTCAGCAACTCGGTCAGATCCTGGATCGGGATACGTCTTTCGATGTGGCCGACCTCAGCAAGGATCCGCAGGGCGATTTATCAGATGGCCTACGCCAGGACCGGGAACGCGTTGGTTCCTATCAGGTGAGCGGAAAAACGCTGGACCTCCAGCTCGAAAGGAGCACGCTTCGATCCGGGCTTTTGATCTGGATATTTTCCGCGGATACCGTAGCTCTCATTCCCCAGATCACCCAGGTTACAAGCGACTCGACCATCGAAAAATACCTGCCTACCGCGCTGGTCAACTGGACACTCTCCGGAACACCCGCGTGGCGGTGGATTGCGCTGCTGCTCCTGGTGATCGTAGTGACCGCTCTTTCCAGGACCATCGCCCGAATAGGAATCTGGATGTTGCGGCCGGTGGTCCGGACCTTCGCTCCTAAGCTCGAAAGTTCGCTGTTTCATGCTGCCATCGGACCAGGACAGGTTCTGCTGACAGGCATATTCTTGCGCGGCGGAGTGGAATGGCTGGAGCTGCCCGCGCTTCTCCGCCTGTACCTGGGCCGGCTTTGTACGCTCCTGATCATCATCGGCACGGCTTGGTTCCTGGCTAATGCGGTGGATCTGGTCATCGAGGAGATCCGTCTGAGGCTGGAAACCCGCCGCAGCACGATCTCCCGCTCGGCTTTGCCGCTGGCTTCACGCGTACTCAAGATCACGATTTTTGTGTTCGCCGCGATGGCCGTCATCGGCAGCTGGGGCTATAACACCAGCACCATCCTGGCCGGGCTGGGAATCGGCGGGATCGCGATCGCACTGGCCGCGCAAAAGACCATCGAGAACCTGTTCGGAGGAGTGGCCGTGGTGAGCGACCGGCCGGTGACCATTGGCGATTTCTTCAAGTTCGGAGACCGCGTCGGAACCGTGGAGGATATCGGGCTGCGTTCCACGCGGGTTCGCACGCTGGACCGCACCCTGGTGACCATTCCCAACGGAGAATTCGCCTCCATGGTGCTGGAAAATTTCTCGCAGCGTGACAAGATGTGGTTCCATCCCACGCTCAACTTGCGGCGGGATTCCACGCCGGATCAGGTGCGCAGCATCCTGGACGCGCTCCAGCGCATTCTCACCGAAGATCCCAAGGTTGAGGTCGGCAATTTCCCGGTCCGCTTCGTCGGCGCGGGCTCCTATTCTCTGGATATCGAGATTTTCGCTTATATCCGAACCGCCGATTATGACGAGTTCCTGAAGGCTCAGCAGGACTTGCTACTGCGGATCATGGATGCGATTCACGCGGCGGGGACTGCGTTGGCGATTCCTACTCAAGCCAGCATTTTCTATTCCGCACCCGCCGACCATCCCGAGGGGGCGCGCATGAAGCCGTGGACGCGCGATGGCCCTTCGAGTTGAGCGGTTTTCGCGCTCCGTTCTCACTGAACGCCTGCGCACGCCCAACCCCATCCGGGTATTCTGGTAGCCATGCTGCTTGACGGGCGCGTCTTACGCGCAGTGTGGACCGCCTTCGTGTTCGTACTGGCAGTCGCTCTGATCTACCTCGCCCGCGGCACCATCGCCGTTTTCGTCCTGGCAATTTTCCTGGCCCATCTGATCGCCCCCCTGGTTGAGCGGGTTTACCGGCTCACCCCGCGGCGAGTGTCCCGAACTTTAGCGCTTGCCATTGTGTACCTTACTCTGATTGGAGTCGCATTCGCCGTCATGGTTCCGATTGGCGCAAAGATTGGCCAGCAGGCTTCGGCGCTGGCTGCCCGTCTTCCTGACGTATTGAGATCCGACTTTCTGAGCAACATCCCTCTACCTGGGTGGCTCGAAACCTGGCGGCCTCAAATAACTATTTTCCTGGCGCAGCAAACCGTTGGGATTGGAGATATGGCTGTCCCGGTTCTAAAACGAATCGGACCCGGAATCGTGGCCGGACTCGGAAACGTCGTAGCCGCCGTCCTTATTCCCATCCTGAGCTTTTTCTTTCTCAAGGACGGGCGGGCGATGCGGCAGGCCATCGTCGAAAGCGTCCCGGTGCGGCGGCGAGAGCTCGCCACGGAGATCCTGGATGATTTGCATGTGCTGGTCGCCCAATACATCCGCGCCCTGGTTTTGCTGGCGATCGCTACGTTTACAGCGTATTCCATCTTTCTCTCGGCTATGGGAGTTCCCTACCCCGTTCTGCTCGCCGGTGTCGCGGGTGTGCTGGAGATGATCCCATTCGTCGGGCCCTTGACCGCCGCAGTCGTGGCGCTCCTGGTCGCAGGCGTGAGCGGCTATTCACACCTGCTGTGGATTGCCGTCTTTCTGGGGCTCTATCGCCTCTTCCAGGATTACGTGCTCAGCCCCAACCTGCTGAGCTCCGGAGTCGAGCTTCACCCCCTGCTGGTGCTGTTTGGCGTGCTCGCGGGCGAGCAGGTAGCCGGCATTCCCGGCATGTTCTTCTCAGTCCCCGTGATCGCCGCGCTGCGCATTGTTTTGGTTCGCATGCGCCGGCAGCGACAAACGCATGCTTAGGCGGCTTCTTCCCTTTCTCGTCTGCGTCTGCGCGTATGCTCACGTGGTCAGCATGAGCACTGGCGAGCTGCATGTCAACGGCCTCCACGCGACCTACGAGCTCCGCATACCGACCTACGAAATCGCGCACGTAACCAATCCTGAAACAGCGCTTCTGGATCATGTAACGTTCGAAGGCGCGCGTCGCACTTCTTCCGCTTGCCAGGAGCAGGACGGGACGTACATCTGTCGCGCCAATTACGAATTCACGGCCGCGGTGCCCGACAAGATTGAAGTCCAGTGCACCCTGTTCCAGGTGACAGTGCCGAACCACGTACATCTGCTCTATGCCGTACAGGGGCCCAATAGCGATCAGGAAGTATTCGATCAGAGCTTCCGGCAGGCCGAGGTGCGCTTTCATCCGCCGTCGCGCGCCGAGCGGATTGCGAAGGCTGCCGCGGCCGGTATTGCACGCCTGTTCAAATCCGTTTCCGGGCTGCTATTCCTCCTGGTGCTGGTGCTGGCGGCTCGGAATACCGGGGAGATGGGAATCCTGACGCTCGCATTCCTCGCCGGAGAATGGCTGGTCCGCCCACTTTCACCGCGGATACCAATGTCCTTCAGCCCCCAGTTTCTGGAAGCCGTGCTGGCCCTGACGGTGGCCTATCTCGCCGCGGAAATCGCGTTCCTACCGGAAAGCCGAGCCCGATGGGCGGTGGTGCCGGTGCTCGGCGTAGCACATGGCCTGCCCTTCTCGGCCTTCCCGGCGTCCTATCTTACCGCCGCTTCGATCACTCAAGCGATTCTTCTCGCGGTGCTATGGCTTGGGGCTCGCAAAATGCCGGCTGCCTGTCGGCGTCCCGCCGCGGGAGTAATGCTAGCGGCTGGAATCGGCTGGTTCGTGCGAATCGTGTTATGAGTTGTGCGTGATGCTGTGCTTGCGGCTATACATGAAGTAAATCACCAGGCCGATCGCCATCCAGCCGAACAGGCGCGCCCAGTTGGTCCAGCCGAGTCCGTAGATCATGACCAGGTTGAATCCGATTCCCAGGATAGGCACCACCGGAACAAACGGCGTCTTAAACGGCCGCGGAAGATCGGGATGCGTGCGGCGCATGATGATGATCCCCCCGCACACCAACACAAACGCGAACAGTGTGCCGATGCTGGTGGCCTCTCCCAGAATCCGGATCGGGGCGATCGCTGCCAGCAGCCCCGTAGCCACCATAAACAGGAGATTCGAGCGCCAGGGCGTCCGGAACTTGGGATGAATGTCGGAGAACAGTTTCGGCAGCAAGCCGTCGCGCGACATGGAGAAGAACACGCGGCTCTGGCCCAGCAGCATCACCAGAATCACCGACGTATATCCCATCACGATGGCCAGCTTCACGGCCGGCCGCAGCCACATGTAGTCCGTACGGTCGATCGCGACAGCCACCGGGGCGGCAGTGTTGAGATCCTTGTAGTTAACGATACCGGTGAGCACGTGCGAAAACAGCACATACAGAATGGTGCACACGGCCAGCGATCCGATAATCCCGATGGGCATGTCTTTTTGAGGCCGCTTGGCTTCCTGGGCCGCCGTGGACACGGCATCGAATCCGATAAACGCGAAAAACACCAGCCCCGCGCCGCGCAAAATTCCGCTCCATCCGAAAGCTCCGGTTTCGCCCGTGTTGGGCGGAATGAAGGGCGTGAAATTGGCGGGATTGATATAGGCCCAGCCCAGGGCGATGAACACCAGCACGACCGCGACCTTGATCACCACGATCACGGCATTGATGCGGGCTGATTCCTGAATTCCGACGATCAGCAGCAGCGATATCGCCATGATGATGAACATGGCCGGCAGGTTGATGACGCCCTGGATCACCGTCCCGGATTCGGGCAGTGTCACCGGCTCGAAGGGCGACGCCGCCAGCTGCTGCGGAAAATGAATGCCGAAATCCTGGAAAAAACTCATCACATAACGCGACCAGCTCACGGCCACGGTGGACGCACCCACGGCATATTCCAGCACCAGGTCCCAACCGATCAGCCAGGCCATCAGCTCGCCCATAGTGGCGTAGGCGTAGGTGTAGGCGCTGCCCGCGATCGGGATCATGGTCGCGAATTCGCTGTAGCACAAGCCGGCGAAGGCGCAGCCTATGGACGCAAGCACGAAACTAAGCACGACAGCCGGTCCGGCGTTGACAGAGGCCGCAATGCCGGTTAACGAAAACAGCCCCGCGCCGATGATCGCGCCGATCCCGAGCGCCACCAATTGAGTCGGTCCAAGAGTCCGGCGAAGGGTTTCGTGCCCGGCGTCCTTTAGGAGCGCCTCCAGCGGCTTGACGGCGAAGAGGCTCATAAGTGTATGAGCATACCAAACCGCCTGCGGGTATAATTCCTTGAGAGGAACCTCCACGTGAGAAAGCAGACTCTGATCGCGATCCTGACGACGTCCGCGTTCGTCCTGACAGCCGTTCCGTTCCTCCAGGGGCAGTTCCCGGCAGAGAGCACCATACCCAAATCCAAGCGCAAAGGGAATGGCCGGGTGAAGAAAGGACCCCCTGGTCCGACGCCGCGCATGGCGGACGGACACGTCGACCTTTCAGGCGTGTGGGGTTATGCCGGATACACGTCCGATATCGCCAAGGATTATGATGTCGGCGAGCTGCCGTTTACTCCCTATGGCGAGAAGCTTTTCAAGGAGCGGCAGGCGAACGAGGGCACCGAAGATCCCGAAGCCCGCTGCCTGCCGACGGGTGTGCCCCGGCGCGACCCGTATCCTTCCAAGATTCTCCAGCTGCCGAATCTGGTCGTGATTCTGTATGAAGGCAATCTGCACAGCTTCCGCCAGATCTTCCTGAATCGCGATCACCCCAAGGATCTCAATCCCACCTGGTGGGGCGATTCGGTCGGTAAGTGGGAAGGCGACGAGCTGGTGGTCGATACAATCGGCTTCAACGGACTCACTTGGCTTGATCTCGCCGGACACGGCACTTCGGATAAGCTGCATGTGATCGAACGCTACTCGCGTCCGGATTACGGGAATCTAAAGGACGAGATCACCATCGAGGATCCGGTGTACTATAGCCGCCCCTGGAAGGTGACCGAGTGGACTCCTCTCATCACCGACAGCGATCTGTGGGAGTACATCTGCACGGAGAACGAAAAGGACTCCAGGCACCTGGACAACCTGATCCGGACGGAGCAAGAGAACAAGGCCAAGAACAAGAAGTAGCCGGATCTGATCTTGTCAGACTGGAAAGATCACGGGATTCGCATCGTCCGGGCCGGCGAGCTCGATACCAACACTCCCCAGACTCCCGGGATGAGCCGAGCTGCGGCCATCACGCACGCGCGAACCGGCGCCAACAAACTATGGGCGGGAACCGTAACAGTGCAGCCCGCGGCCCGCACGGGGGCTCACCATCACGGCGAGCTGGAGACTGTACTGTACATCATTCGCGGCCGCGCCCGCTTCCGCTGGGGCGATCACCTGGAGTTCGTCGAGGAAGCCGGACCCGGAGATTTCATCTACGTGCCGCCCTTTGTGCCGCATCAGGAGATGAACGCGCGCCCGGATGAGCCGGTGGAGGCCGTGGTGGTCCGTAGCGGCCAGGAACCGATTGTCGTCAACCTGGATATCGAGAGTCCGGAGCCCGCTGAACCCGGTACCGGACCGGGTCCGTTTCACTCCAAGCCGCACTAGCCTCAGAACGTAAACCGCGCCACCAGGGTGCCCTGCCTCGGCTGGGCGAACACGCTGGAGGTGTTAATGTATCCGAAGCCCCCCGTGGTCTGCCCGAGATTGTTGCGGGACTGCGTGGCGCCGGCATTGTTCGAAACCGGGTTCACTGCTTCAGCGCGATTAAACACGTTGGTGAAATCGGCACGGATCTGGAGGTTCATTTTTCCCTCGTCGAAGGGGAAGTTCCGGCCCAGACTCAAGCTCTCCGAGGGACGCCTCTGGTAGCGATAGTCATCGTAGTAGCCGGCTGAATTACCCCACTGGCCTGCCGCAGGATTCGTCCAAGCTTTGGGATTCAGAACGAAATTGGTGTTCGGGTCGAAGCAGTGGCAGTTCAGGTCTTGGGTGAACAGCGGCTGGCCAGGCACGCGATTGTAGAACGTGCCTCCGGTGGTTCCCACCGCGCCGGTCTGCCGGAAGAGCAGCTCGCGGAGGCCGTTGGTCGCGATCGGAGACATGATCGGCATGCCGCTGCCGTAGCGCAGTACCGTACTGATCTGCCAATCCCGGACGGCCCAGGAGAACGCGTGTAAAGCTGCGCCTCGGCCCGTACCCCACTTCGGAGTCGTGTAGCTGCCGGCGATCACCAGGAGGTTCGGTTGATCCAAACCGGAGAGATATTTGTTCTGCGGACGATTGAAAACATCGTTCGTGGCGGGGCTCACAGGCGACAGCGTGGAGATATCGGCTTCCGTACCCATGGAGAACGCCTTGGAGCGGGTGTAGGAACCGGTCATATCCAGGCCGTGCGAGAAGCGCTTGGTCGCCTGGACCTGAAGCGAGTCATACCAGGTATCGCCCAGAGGCGCCCAGTGCATGTTGGTGATG
>Ga0157369_10000463_pt1 | contig 53842 bp, 40 predicted proteins | sample C25metaG_FD_113461 | JGI IMG/M metagenome (GOLD analysis project Ga0157369, IMG submission 113461) | Corn rhizosphere microbial communities from Kellogg Biological Station, Michigan, USA - C2-5 metaG | ecosystem: Host-associated > Plants > Roots > Rhizosphere > Soil | place: USA: Michigan... | reverse complement strand
CGATGGCTCGACGCAGATGCGCTGCCTGCGGCGCCGATCGCGGCGAGCAGGGCGAGACTCAATAGGGTACGGACGGGTTGTTGCACGAGATCCTCCATTGGTACCGGCCAAGCGAGGTGCCGCCGGATGCACGCAACCTACGCGCGTTGATGTGACGGGCGCGCGCGCGGCATCGACGAAATCCTTCACGCTCGATAGATCGGCGTGAAAAGCAGATGACGGCAGCGGGGTCATTCCACATTGTATACATTTATGTTTGGCGCCAGGTGCAAACCGCGCCAGTGCCGCTGACGCCTTGACCTCGGACTCTGAAAGCTGGCCTCCGTCGCGCCGGTCGACGCACCCGGACACCTGCCGCGGTCAGAGCCAGTGACGGATGCGTGAGTAGACCTTGCTGCTGTCGAGCAGGTCGAGGTGGTGCATGCCGTAACCGATCCACTGCTGCGACCTGGCAAAAGCGAGGTTGCGCCGCGGATCCCTGTGCCGGCCGAGCGCGCTGGCGACAGGCACGAGACCGTCGCCGAGCAGCCGGCCGGCAACGCCGCCGGACTTGCCTGAAGTCGAAGCGGCAAGCGCATGGCAGTCGACGTCCACCGGCAACGACAGTGCCGTCGCCCCGCGCCGCGTGCGCGCGAAACGGTCGCGTCGTTCCCAGTCCTCGTCGAGCATGCTGCCGTGCCGCAGGTCGGTGATGCCGGCACTGCGGATCTTGCCGAGCCGCGCGAACGCCGTCGTGTAGGGGCTGGCGTCGAGCGCCGCATCGATCCAGTTGCCGCCGCGTTCGAGCGGCGCGCCATGGTGCGGCGTGCCGAGAAATACCATGCTGCGCAGCCGGCGCCGCCAGTCATGTCGGGCGAGTTCGCCGTAGTGGCAGGCGCTGCGCGCGACGAGGCCGCCCATGCTGTGTGCAAGTATCACCAGCTCTTCGATCGGGACCGGCCATGCGCGCAACAGCGCTTCGAGCCGGCCAGCCAATTCGCGTCCGTTCGAAGAGACATGCAAGCCACTGTTGTAATGCAGGTAGACAGGCGTGAAGCCGGCGTCGAGCGCAAGTGCGGCGCCGTGGTCATGGCCATTGCGCCGCCACAGCAGATCGTTCATGCACAGGCCGTGCACCAGCAGCAGCACCTTGCCGGTTGCCTGCGGAATCGCCGCGGCCAGCCGTTGCGGTGCCAGATCGAGCGCCCGGCCGTCGCGTCGAAAGCGCAGCGGAATCGCCAGCGGATTCGCGCTGTCCCGAAGATGATCGCCGAGCACGCCATTGAGTGCCGCCAGCACCGCTTCGCGCTCGGCCGACGATGTTCCTTCGCTGGAGCTGGAAAACGACGGGGCGAATCGCGCAAGCACCGCGTCGATGCCACCGCCGACCAGGCGCGTCACGCCGCGAATGGATTTGTATACGAAACCGGTGAGCCCGCGCGCAGGCTGCTGTGTTGCCTCGCCCAATACACCGGGCGTGCGCAGGATGTTGTGGTGCATCGTTTCGACCAGGCTCGTCAGGCCGATCGTGGCGTCGATCGCGAGGCGGCTCGCGCCGCGCAGGTCGGCAGCCCGCACATGGGATTTTGGCATGCTCTTCCGCTTTCTCGCCAAGGGGCGGATCAACGGCTCAAGGCTTACCACAACGACACGAAGGACACAAAGAAAAACGCAATCTCCTTCCTTCGCGCCTGCGTCCTTTGCGCCCATCGCCGTGAATGTCCGGTCTTCCTGCCGGATCCTGGGCAAGGCGGACAGACATCGATCGTGGCGTCAGGTCGACGGCGGCAACCGGATCGACCTCGCGGTACCCAGCGCCTCGACTTCGGCCGGAGTCAATGCCCTCCATTTGCCTTGTGCGAGGGTGCCCAGCTCCAGCGGCCCGATCGCGACACGCACGAGTCGCAACACGTTGATGTCGAATGCCGCGAGCAGGCGCCGGATCTGCCGGTTGCGGCCTTCGTCGAGCACGATCTGCAGCCATGCGTTTTTTGCGCCGCGACGCAGCTCCCGCGCCGATTTCGCGGCCAGGTGCTCGCCGGCGTCCTCGATGCCGGCCAGCAGCCGCGCCGGCAGACCTTCTTCCGGCAACGTGTCGACCTGCACGTGATAGGTCTTGTCCAGGTGCGTGGCCGGATCGGTCAGGCGCGCGGCCCAGGCGCCATCGTTGCTCAGCAGCAGCAGGCCTTCGCTGGCCTTGTCGAGGCGTCCTGCCGGCCCCAGCCACGGCAGGCCGGCGCCCTGCAGCAATGTATACACCGTATCGCGGCCGCGCTCGTCGCGGGCCGTCGTGACATAGCCACGCGGCTTGTTCAACATCAGGTATATTTTTTCCGCCGCGGCGACCGGCACGCCGTCGAGCGTGATATTCGCCGAGCCGGCGTCGGTCGGCGTTTCCGGGTCGCTGACGACGCGGCCGTCCACGCGCACGCGGCCGGCCCGAATCAGCGCCTGCGCCTGCGTGCGCGAACAGACGCCGAATTTCGACAGCACGCGTGCCAACCCGTGCCGCGGCGGCCGCGCGGCGATCGATGCTGCGGCGCCGCTTGCGCCACGATGACGCCATCGCGGCGATGGTTTACGCTTGACGGCCATGCGCCTACCATGCCGGAGCGCAGCCGTGCCGTCAAAGCGAGGAGCATCGTCATGTCGGAACATCGCATCGGATTGCACTGGTCGCGCGACGGCGGTCCGTTCGCACGCGGCAACTACCGCTCGAATCACCAAATCCGCTACTCCGGCGGGCAGACGCTGAAGGTAGGGCCATCACCGGACCTGGGCGGCGATCCGGCCCTCGCCGACCCCGAGCAGATGCTGTTGTCGGCACTGTCGTCCTGCCACATGCTCACGTTTCTCGCCGTCGCGGCGAACCGCGGTTACATCATCGACAGCTACAGCGATGACGCGGTCGCCCTGCTCGGCAAGAATGAAGAAGGCAAGACCGCGGTGGTACAGGCGACGCTGGCGCCGAAGGTCACGTTCTCGGGGGACCGGCAGCCGACGGCCGACGAGTACGCGAAGCTGCACGAGCGCGCGCACGCGGGATGCTTCATCGCCAACTCGGTCAAGGCGCGCGTCGACGTTCACCCGACCTGATCGCTGCACGCTGTCGTCATGGATGTCGATTTCGGATGAAGGCTCGCGCGGTCTGCCTTCACCATGATGTCACCGGGCGGTGTCCAGACTGCTTGTGTCATGAGCCAGACCATTCAAGTTTCCGCGGATGCCGGTACCACGTGCCGGCATACGGCGGCCTCAACGCGACCGTGCAGCACGCGCGGCCGGGTGGTCGCGGTCGTGCGCTGGCTGGACTCGGCAGCGATGCAGGAAGGCCCCGAACCCGACGACGAGCGCATCGACTGGCTGCGCGTGGCGCCGTTCATCGGCATGCACCTGGCCTGCGTCGGCGTGATCCGGGTCGGCTTTTCCTGGTTGGCGCTGTGGACTGCGCTGGCCCTCTACGCCGTGCGCATGTTCGCGCTGACCGGCTTCTACCATCGCTATTTTTCGCACAAGGCGTTCAAGACCTCACGCGCCATGCAATTTGCTTTCGCGCTGGTCGGTGCCAGCTGCGTGCAGCGCGGCCCGTTGTGGTGGGCCGCGCATCACCGCGACCATCATCGCCACGCCGACAGCGAACACGATATCCACTCGCCGCTGCACCGTGGATTCCTGTGGAGCCACATGGGCTGGTTCCTGACTCCGCGCGGCTTCCGCACGCGCTGGGCGGCCATCGGCGATCTGCAGCGCTATCCCGAGCTGCGCTGGCTCGATCGTTACGACATCGTCGTGCCGGTGCTGCTGGCGACCGGCCTGTACTGCATCGGCCGCTGGCTCGGCCCCGCTGCGGGAACATCGGGTCCGCAGTTGCTGGTCTGGGGTTTCTTCGTTTCCACCGTCGTGTTGTTCCACGCGACCGTGACGATCAACTCGTTCGCCCACCGCTTCGGTACGCGCCGCTTCGCCACGCGCGACAACAGCCGCAACAACTGGCTGCTCGCCGTGTTGACGTTCGGCGAAGGCTGGCACAACAACCACCACCATTTTCCCGGATCGGCACGCCAGGGTTTCCGCTGGTGGGAAGTCGACCTCACTTACTACGTGCTGCGCGCGCTTGCGCTTTGTGGCCTGGTCTGGGATCTCAGGCCGGTTCCGGCCGGCCTGCGGCGCGCGGGAGGCACGGCCGATGCAAAGGTGCGCGAGCAGGGTTTCGTCTTGCCGCGGAAGCCATCGGTGGCCGGGAAGGGCCGCGCGTGAAAATTGCCGTGATCGGATCAGGTATCTCGGGTCTGGCGTCGAGCTTGCTGCTCAGCCGCGCACACGACGTCACGCTGTTCGAGGCCGGCGAGTATCTCGGCGGCCATACGCACACGCACGACATCGAACTGGGCGAGCGGCGCCATGCCGTGGACACCGGGTTCATCGTCTTCAATCCGCGCAACTACCCTCTGCTGTGCAGGTTGCTCGACGAACTCGGCGTCGAGTCGCAGCCGACCACGATGAGCTTCGCCGTCAGGAACGACCGCAGCGGCCTGGAATACAACGCCAGCGATCTTGGCGGACTGTTCTGCCGCCGGCGCAACCTCGTTTCGCCGCGCTTCCTGGGCATGCTGCGCGACATCGGCCGCTTCTACCGCGCGGCGCCGGCATTGCTCGAGCTGTCCGGCGACGGACCGACCCTGGGCGACTACGTTGGCGAGCACGGTTACGGCGATGCATTCCGCGACGATCACCTCGTGCCGATGGCCTCCGCGCTGTGGTCGTCGGCAGCGGCGCAGGTGCTGCAGTTTCCGGCGAAATACCTGGTGCGGTTCATGGCCAACCATCACATGCTCGAGCTGAGCGGCCGGCCGCAATGGCGCGTGATCAAGGGCGGCTCGCAGAGTTACGTGCGCGCGCTGCGCCGGTCCTGGACTGTGCGCGAGCGCATTGCCTGCGCCGTGACCGGCATCCATCGCCAGGCCGATGCCGTGAGCGTGACCAGCATGGCCGGCACCGAACGCTACGACCATGCGGTGCTTGCCTGCCACAGCAACCAGGCCATTGCGCTGCTCGGCGACGCCAGCGAGCGCGAACGCGACATCCTCGGGGCGATCCACTACCAGCCCAACGACACCGTCCTGCATACCGACGCGAACCTGCTGCCGAAGCGGCGCCGGGCATGGGCGGCATGGAACGCCCTGATACCGACGACGCCGGGCGAACAGTGCACCGTCAGCTATTGCATGAACCACCTGCAAGCGCTCGACGCGGCCGAGCCGATCGTCGTGTCGTTGAACAGCACGGCGCGCATCGCGCCGGAAAAAATCCTGCGCCGCATGCGCTACGAGCATCCGCTCTACACGCACGCGGCGGTTCGTGCACAGCGCAGGATCGGCGAGATCCAGGGCGCCCGGCGAACCTGGTTTGCCGGCGCCTACTGGGGCTGGGGATTCCATGAGGACGGCATGCGCAGCGCGGTCGCGGTGGCCGATGGTCTGGGAGTGCGTTGGCAGTGAAGGCGTTTCCTGCCACTTCCGTACTCGGTCCGGTCGCCGCCGCGATCCACGCGAACGCGGTCGTGCCGCGCCTGCGTGATCCGGATACAGGCCCCGCGCCATACCCGGCGAGCACCCTGCGCGAATGCGATGCGACAACCACCGCCGGACTGAAGCTGCACAGTGCGATCTACGAAGGCTGGGTGCGCCATCGCCGCTATGCGCCACGCGCGTACGCCTTCCGCTATCGCATCTGCATGCTGCACCTGGATCTCGACGAACTCGACCACGTTTTCGCCGGTCGCTGGCTGTGGTCGATCGGCCGTCCCAACATCGCGCAGTTCCGGCGCAGCGACTACCTGGGCGACCCGCAGATGCCCCTCGCCGATGCCGTGCGCGAGCGCGTGCGTCAGGAAACCGGACGCACGCCCGCAGGGCCGATCCGCCTGCTGACACATCTGCGCTACTTCGGCCACTGCTTCAACCCGGTCAGCTTCTACTACTGCTACGAGCCTGATGGCGTGACGCTCGACTGCATCGTCGCCGAGATCACCAACACGCCGTGGCAGGAACGCCACGCCTATGTGCTGCCCGCCGGCAGCGCCGCGCGTCACGGACGGGCATTTGCCTGGGCCTTTCGCAAGGCATTCCACGTGTCGCCGTTCCTGCCCATGGATCGCGACTACGCCTGGCGCTTCACGACGCCGCAGGCGTCGCTGCACGCACACATGGACGTCATGCGGGATGGCAGGGTCGAGGTCGACGCGACCCTCGTGCTCGAGCGCCGCGAAATGAGCGCGGCGAACCTGGCGCGCGTGCTGCTGCGTTTTCCGGCGATGACAGTGCGCGTCGTCGCGGCAATCCACTGGCAGGCATTGCGGCTCTGGCTGCGCCGAACACCCGTCCACGACCATCCGAACCGGCAGGAACACTGAGCATGTCCACATCGATGAGCCGAGCCGCACCGCTGCCGGGAATCGCCTTCAGCACATTGGATCGTGTCCTGCGCAAGCGCCTGCTCGGCCGCATGCAAACATTGCGCGAATGCCGGCTGACGATCATCGACGCGCTCGGCGAATCGGTACTGGGCCATGCCGCCGCCGATTCATCCGCCACGCTGTGCGCCGTGCTGCGCGTACATGACCCCGCGTTCTACCGGGCGATTGCAGCCAACGGCAGCGTCGGTGCCGGCGAGGCCTACATCGACGGCTGCTGGGACTGCGACGACCTGGTTGCGCTGATCCGCATGCTGGTGCGCAACCGCGACCTGCTCGATGCGATGGAGACCGGGCCGGCGCGCCTCGGCGGCATGGCGTTGCGCGCGTGGCACGCGCTGCGCCGCAACACCCGCAGCGGCAGCCGCGGCAACATTGCCGCGCACTATGACCTGGGCAACGACTTCTTCCGCGCGTTCCTCGACGACGACCTGATGTATTCGTCGGCGATCTTCGCCGGCGAAGACGAGCCGCTCGCAAGCGCGTCGCTGCGCAAGCTCGACCGGATCTGCCGCAAGCTCGGGCTGACGCCGGGCGATCGCGTGGTCGAGATCGGCGGCGGCTGGGGCGGCTTCGCGCTGCATGCCGCGCGCCACTTCGGCTGCCACGTGACGACCACGACGATCTCGCGTGCGCAATACGACCTGGCGCGCGAACGCGTGCACGCCGCCGGCCTGGATGATCGCGTCGAGGTGCTGCGCGAGGATTATCGCGACCTGCGCGGACGCTACGACAAGCTCGTGTCGATCGAGATGATCGAGGCGATCGGACATCAGTACCTGGATACCTATTTCGCCAAGGTCGGCGCGCTGCTGCAACCGCACGGCATGGCGCTGATCCAGGCAATCACGATCGAGGACCACCGCTACGCGCGGGCGCTGCGTGCGGTCGACTTCATCAAGCGCCATGTCTTCCCGGGCAGTTTCATTCCGTCGATCAGCGCGATGCTCGGCGCGTCCGCGCGCAGCAGCGACCTCAAGCTGTCCCACCTCGAGGACATCGGCCCGAGCTATGCGCTGACGCTCGCAGCCTGGCGCGAACGTTTCCATCGTGCCGCCGGCAAGGTCCGCGCGCTCGGCTACGACGAACGCTTCCTGCGCCTGTGGGATTTCTACTTCACCTACTGCGAGGGCGGCTTCCGCGAGCGTTCGATCGGCACCGTGCAGATGCTGCTCGCCAAGCCGGGCTGCCGCCGCGCGCAGTTCGTGCCCGGTTGCGAAGCGGTGTCGTGAGCAACTGGATCAACCTGGTGTTCTACCAGGCGACATGGATCGCCGCCGTCGCCGGCGCCGGCAACGGACGCTGGTGGCCCGGATTGACCGTCTTGTTCGCCTTTGCGGCATGGCAGCTGAGCGTGAGCCGTTGGCGCCGCGCCGACATCGTGCTCGTGGTTGCCGTGAGCGTCATCGGCTTCGGCATCGATTCGCTGTTCCTGCAGCGCGGACTGGTGCATTTCTCGGCGCCGGACGCGTGGCCGGATGTCGCGCCGCTGTGGATGATCGGGCTGTGGACCAGTTTCGCGCTGGCGCTGAACCATTCGCTGGCATTCCTGCAGGAGCGGCCGCTGCTGGCGGCGTTGCTCGGCTTCATCGGCGCGCCGCTGGCATACTGGGTCGCCGGCAACAGCTGGCACGCCTTGTCGCTCGGCAGTCGTCCCTTCTGGAGCATGGCGATGATCGCGATCGCATGGGCCGTGCTGATGCCGCTGTTCGCGCACCTTGCGCACGATTGGCGCCGCTTCGATGCCCCGACGCGGCGCTCGCTGGCGCGCGGCGCGTGATGGACGTCTGGCCGATCATTGCCGTGTGGGCTGTCGCCGCGATTGCCATGCTGTTCGGCTGGCTCGTGCAGCGGCGCACACGCAATGCCGGCATCGTCGACGTGATCTGGGCGCTCGGCATGGGTTGCAGCGCGCTGTTCTATGCCACCGTTGGCGACGGCAGCCTGATCGCGCGCCTCGGCGTTGCAATGCTTGGCGGCGCGTGGGGCTTCCGCCTTTGCCTGCACATCCTGGCGCGCGTGCTGAGCGAAAACGAAGACGGTCGCTATCGCCACCTGCGCGAGCATTGGCGCGACAGCCAGGCCAGGTTCTTCGCTTTCTTCCAGGCGCAGGCGCTGCTGACGGCTTTGCTGTCGCTGCCGTTCTATGTCGTCGCACAGAATCCCAAGGAAGGCATGACGCGGTGGTGCTTCATCGGCCTGGCGATCTGGATTGCCAGCATTGCCGGCGAATCGATCGCGGACCTGCAGCTCGCCCGCTTTCGGCGTGATCCGGAAAATCGCGGCCGCACCTGCCGCGACGGCCTGTGGCGGTATTCGCGCCATCCGAACTATTTCTTCGAGTGGCTGCACTGGTTCGTCTATGTCTTTCTCGCGATCGGCCTGCCGCTGAACGTCTGGGCACTGAGCCTGACCGGCCCCGTCCTGATGCTGATTTCGCTGTACTGGGTGACCGGCATTCCGTTCGTCGAGGCCCAGGCGCTGCGTTCGCGCGGCGCGGATTACCTCGACTATCAGCGCACGACGAGCAAGTTCATCCCGTGGTTTCCGAAGCGCCAGAATGCTGGACGAGGGCTGAGGGCTGAGGGCTGAGGTTGAAAGCGCCGCGTTGACGCGATGCGCTGAAGCGCATCGCGTGCGGCGCTTGAGGGTGAGACACGGATGTCGATCGGAGGGCTCACCAGGGAAGGTTTGGCGCATTGGGCGGCGACGGCTGCCTGTTCAAATCGCTAAAGCATCCAGAGGGCGTATCGTGACTATCGAAGTAGCCAAGCCGTTGTCTCGCGCGATGAAAGGATCAAGCGCGCCGACTCTCGACCAGCCCTCGGTCCGCAGTCCCCGGTCCTCGCCTTCAATCGGCCCTCGCCGCTTTTCCCTGATCGGCCTCGCCGAGCGCGGGCTGCTGCCGGACATGCTGATTCGCGCCGGCATCCGTCGCCTGTGCGAGCAGCGACTCGACGAAGAACGCGCAGGCGACGCCATTGCGGCATGGGCGAAGTTCCAATGCCGGCTCGACGAACTTCGCGCAAGTCCGGTAGCAATCCACACAGATGCCGCGAACGAACAGCACTACGAATTGCCGGCGCACTTCTTCGAGCTGTGCCTGGGCCGTCGCCTCAAGTATTCGAGCTGTTATTTCCCGCGCGGCGACGAAACACTCGACCAGGCCGAGGAGGCCATGCTGGCCCTGTACGGCGAACGCGCGCAGCTCGCCGACGGCCAGGACGTCCTCGAACTCGGTTGCGGCTGGGGTTCCCTGACATTGTGGATGGCGCAGCATTTTCCACAAAGCCGCATCACTGCCGTATCCAATTCTCGGCCGCAGCGTGAATTCATCGAGGCGCGCTGCCGCGCCGGCGGATTCGGCAACGTCAACGTGATCACGCGCGACGTCAACCAGCTCGAACTGGAACCCGCCCGATTCGATCGCGTCGTGTCGGTGGAGATGTTCGAACACATGCGCAACTACGAGCGCCTGCTGCGCGGCATCGCCCGCTGGCTGCGGCCCGGCGGAAAGTTGTTCGTGCACATCTTCTGCCATCGCGAACTGATGTATCCGTTCGAGAGCGAAGGCGACGGCAACTGGATGGGCCGCCACTTTTTCACCGGCGGCCTGATGCCGTCCGCAGAAACGCTGCTGTGGTTCCAGCGCGACCTGACCATCGAGCAGCAATGGCGCCTGTCCGGGACGCACTATGAAAAAACCGCGAATGCTTGGCTGGCAAACCAGGATGCGCATCGCAGCGAGGCGCTCGATGTGCTGCGCGCGGCCTACGGCGATCTCGCACCGCTGTGGCACCAGCGCTGGCGCATGTTCTGGATGGCGTGTGCCGAACTGTTCGGCTATCGCGACGGCAATGAATGGCTGGTCGCGCACTATCGCTTCGCCAAGCCCGGGTGATCGCCCACGGCACGGCGGATAGCGTGCCCGTCCCTGGTGCGCCTGCAATCCAGTATCCGCCTGCAGACCGAGAAGGCACAGCCTGCAGACGTAGCCCCAACGGCTCTAGGCAGCATCGCGTCGCGCTGTCATAAAGCGAGCCGCGCCGGCGGTCTTTAGGCCGCCCTTGTTTCAGCCCGGGGTCCACAGATGAATACCAAGAAGAAGACGCCAGTCGCACTGGCGATCAGCGTGGCTTTTGCCTTTTCGCTGTCCGCGTCGGCGCAGGATGCCGGCACTGTGCAGGGCACGCAGACGCTCGAGCCGGTCAATGTCAAGGAAAAGCGCTCGCAGGACGACACGCGGCCGAAGCTGCAGCACATCATGAAGGAAGTCGACGGGCCGCTGATCACGGTGACGAAGAAGACGTCGATCACCAAGCTCGACAACATCCCGACCGTGGTCGACAACAACCTGCGCGACCTGTTTGCGCAGACGCCGGGACTTTACGTGTCCGAGCAGCAGACGGCGAGCCAGTTCAACCTGAGCTACCGCGGCATCGGCAATCCGCAGGAATCCGAGTTCGTCTCGGTGATGCAGGACGGCATTCCGCTCGAGGGCGACTGGGTCGGCTTCCCGACGCTGTACGTGCTGCCGCTGCCGCAGACGATTTCCGAAGTCCAGTTGATTCGCGGCGGCAGCTCGCTGCTGTACGGACCCGAGCCCGGGCCGGTCGTCAACTTCATCACGCGCAAGCCCGATCCGGGCCGCGCGTTCGGCGGCTACAGCGAGAACATCGTCGGCAGCAACGGCCTCGGCGCAACGTTCAACAGCATCTCCGGAACGGTCGGAGCCTGGGACTATCTGCTCGACGCACACTACCGCAGCGGGCAGGGGCAGCGCGAGAACGGCGGCGCGATTCTCAAGGGCGCGGATTTCCACGTCGGCTACCATCCGAACGACGACGGTTACTGGGCCGTGGACTTCCACGGCTACGAACTGGCCGCAGGCGATCCGGGCAAGTACGGCTATCCCATTTTTGTACGCGATCCCGACTTCACTCCGACGCCGTACAACAAGGACTGGGTCGACCGCTACGTGATGACCCTGAGCAACCAGCAGAAGATCGGCACCGATATCGTCTGGACGACCAAGGTCTGGCGCGGTTACCAGGACCAGACGACGCGCGCCGCCGCCGCGCTGCAGGACGTCGCGGTACCCAGCTATCCGGGCATCACGACGCTGCAGGACGCGACATTCCGCTTTACCGGAATCGACTCGCGCATGGTCGATCACTGGGGCCGGGGCAACGCACTGACTGCCGGCTTCGTCTACTACACGTCGGATTCGCCGCTGCGCCAGTGGAACGATGCCGACATCCATACCGACCGCTACGACCGTTTCGACACGCTCTGCGTGAAAACGACGACGCCGAACTGCGTCAAGCTCAGCCAGGACCGCGGTACCGACTACGGCGCCGTTTTCGCCGAAAACGTGTTCCGCTGGGGTGAATGGCACCTGGTGCCGTCGGTGCGCATCGAACGTGAAAACGTCGATATCGACGAATCCGTGCATGTGCGCGCAGTCAACAACTTCCCGCTGGTGGATCGCTCGGTCGATCACACCGTGCCGCTGTTCGGCCTGGGTTTCGGCAACGACTTCGGTCACGCCAATGAAACGTACTTCAATGTCTCGCAAGGCTGGCGCCCGGTGCGCTACTTCGATGTCGGCTCGCCGTTCGGCAACCTGGCGCCGACGCCCGTCAACGATCCGACGCCGACGCACGTGCTGTCGTTCGAGGCCGGCGTGCACGGCACGCCATTGCCGGGCCTGTTCTACGATGCAAGCCTGTTCTGGGTCAACGTCAGGGACCGTATCGAATCGCAACCCATCATCGGCGATCCGCTCGGCGAAACGATCAACGTCAATACCGGCAACACGCGCCATCGCGGCTTCGAAGGCCAGGTCGACTACGATTTCCTTGCGGCGTTCGATCCGCAGTCAGCGCGGCATTTCTCGATGTTCCTCAACCTGAGCCTGCTCAACGCACGCTTCACCGCGTCGCGCAACCCGACCCAGGTCGGCAAGACTCCGGCATTTTCGCCCGACTATCTGGCGCGCGGCGGACTGGTCTATCGCGAGGACAAGAACTTCAAGCTCGCGCTCTCGGTGGTTTCGGTAGCCAGTCAGTACGCGCAGGATTCCAACCTGCCGTTCGGTGCGGCCGGCACCGATTCGTTCATTCCGGCGAAGGTTCCGCAATACACCATCGCCGACTTCTCTGCCGACTACTGGATGTTCCCGCAGGTGCGCCTGCTGGCCGGCGTGTCGAATCTGGGCGACAAGAAGTACTACAACCGCATCTTCTCCAGCGGCATCGAGCCGGGGCTGTCGCGCACGTGGTACGCCGGGTTTTCGTACGAGTTCTGAGCACGAGCCGAGACCCGAAACGAACGGGCAGCCGGCCACGGCCGGTTGCCCGCGAGTTGCGGACGCTCGCGTTCCCACGGGACGCTCATGGCGTCGGCCCGACGCGCCTTCGGGATTCCGGCGCGCCGGCGCCTGCGGCAACCACGTGCCGATTGCCGCTATGCTGGACTTCCGTCATCCGTCGATTCGTTGCGCATGAAACCGCTGCGTCCCCAGCTTCGCGGCCTGATCTCGAAACTGACGCTGTTCTACGTGCTGCTGTCGCTGCCGAGCCTGTTCCTGGTCGAGTCGGCGATCATGACGTTCGAGTACGAAACCTTCAGCGCCAGCGTGGAGCGCGGCTCGCTGCTGCATGCCAGCGATCGCGCCAGCAGCGAACTGGCTGCCGCGTGGCCCAGCACCCGCGCCGATGAGGCCAGCGGGCTCGGCTATTGGGCGCAGGCCTGGATCCTGCGGCTGCAGCGGCCGCACGGGGGCCTGGTCGAGGGCGAATCGTATCTGCTGCTGGAACTGGCCATCGTACCGCTGGCCGCTGCCGTGCTCGACGTCGACGGGCGGCTGCTTGCGCAGGCGCCGACCCAGGCCGACTGGAAGCCGGAACTGCCGGTGCCGGGCGCCGAAGAATTCCGCCGGGCTGCTGCGGCCCGTGCTTCGATCCAGCTTCCCGGCAACGACTCCCCGTTCAAGATCCGGCGCGTGCTGGCGCCGGTGTTCGCGGCCGACGGCACGCTGCACGGCTTCCTGTTCACCGAGTTGCGCCTGCCGGTGCCATGGCACCGCTTCCTGCTCGACCTGAGCCTGGAGTGGCCGATCGTGCTCGGCTACCTTCTGGTGTTCGGCATTGCCTCGTCGATCTTCCTCGCGACGTGGGTGACGCGGCGCCTGAACCGTGTCGCCGGCGCCGCAACCGCGTGGAGCCGCGGCGACTTCAGCAATCGCATCGACGATCGCTCGAACGACGAACTGGGTCACCTGTCAGCGTTGCTCGACCGCATGGCGCTGGAGCTCAAGGCCCTGATGCAATCGCGCGCGCAGCTGGCGACGCTCGGCGAGCGCCAGCGCCTCGCGCGCGACCTGCACGACACGGTCAAGCAGCAGGCGTTCGCGCTGAACCTGCAACTGGCGACGCTGCGGCGCCAGCTGCCGCCGGGGCCGGCCGCCGATCGCGCTGCGCAAGCGGAGCTTCTGAGCGGCCAGATCCAGCAGGAACTGGCGCAGATTCTCGACGAGCTGCGCGCTTCGGACAGCGCACTGCCGTTTGTCGAACGGCTGCGCATGCGTGCGCTGGGCTGGGCGCAGGTCAGTGGCATCATCCTGGACGCGCAGCTGGCCGACGCGCCGACGCTGGCGCCTGCCGACCAGGAAACCCTGCTGCGCATTGCCGACGAGGCGCTGGCCAATGTCTTGCGTCACAGCGGCGCCACGCGCGTGAGCGTGGCGCTGCGGCGCGAGGCCGACATGCTGACGCTCGACATCGCCGACAACGGCCGCGGCGGCATCGCCGATGCAACGCCGGGCATGGGTATCGCCAACATGCGCGAACGCGCCGCCTCGCTGCCGCACGGACGCTTTTTGATCGAAAGCGAAGCGCACGAGGGCACCGTGGTCCGCATCAGCTTTTCGATTGCCGCGTAAACTCCGCGAAACAGTTACCGGGCCGACAGCAGGAAATCTTGCGCATGAATGCCGAACCGATCCGCCTCGTCATCGTCGACGACCATGTGCTCGTACGCCAGGGCATCCGCGCGTTCCTCGAAACGCACACCGACCTCGCCATCGTCGGCGAGGCCGAGGATGCCACCGGCGCGACCGCCGTCTGCGCCGAGCAGAAACCGCACGTCGCGCTGGTCGATCTGGTCATGCCCGGTGGCGGCATCCAGGCCACGCGCGACATCCGCGCGGTCAGTCCCGAGACGCAAGTGGTGCTGCTGACTTCGTTCGACGATGCGCAGCAGATCCTCGCCGCCGTACAGGCCGGGGCGCTTTCGTGCCTGCTCAAGGACGTGGATGCGGAAAGCCTGGCCGATGCCGTGCGCAAGGCCGCCCGCGGCGAAGCCGTGCTGCATGCCCGCGTCGCCGGTCACCTGATGGACGCGTTGCGGCGCGGCTCGATGCCGAGCGCGCAGGCGCTCGAGTCGCTCAGCCAGCGCGAACGCGAAGTGCTCGGACTGATGGCCGAAGGGCTCAGCAACCAGCAGATTGCCGACCAGCTCGGCATTGGCGAGAAGACGGTCAAGACGCATGTCAGCAACGTGCTGGCCAAGCTGGGCGTCAGTGACCGCACTCAAGCCGCGGTGTTCGCCTGGAAAGCCGGGATGAAAGGCCGCTAGCGAACGGCAGGTTCGCAGCGCAGGGAAGGGGTCGTCGTCGAACGACCAAAAAAAGAGCCCGGCTCACGCCGGGCTTTTTTCGTTACTGGTGTTGCGAGCTTGTCAGTTCTCGACCTTCAGCTCGGTGCGACGGTTACGCTGACGGCCTTCCGCGGTGTCGTTGGTGTCGATCGGCTGGCTTTCGCCGAAGCCCTTCGGACCATCGAGGCGGCTGGCGTCGATGCCATGGGCGATCAGGTAGTCGTACACGCCCTTGGCGCGACGCTCCGACAGCTTCTGGTTGTACGCATCGGTACCCTTCGAGTCGGTGTGGCCATCGACTTCGACGCGGATTTCCGGATTGCGCTTCAGCGTGTCGATCGCCTGATCCAGGATCGCGATCGATTCGGCGGTCGGCGCCTTCAGCGACGGCTCGAGCTTCTCGCCGACGCGCGGGTGGTCGAACTTGAACTCGACGCCACGCAGGTCGATCGTCACGGCGCGCTGACGCGCAGTTTCGGACGGCGGCGGCGCCGGCGGGGCCGGCGGCGGCGGCGGTGCAGCCGGCGGGGCCGGCGGCGGCGGCGCGGCAGCGCCTCCGAAGCTGTAGGTCAGACCGACCGTGACGATGCCGTCGACGAAGCCGGTGTGGCGGGCCAGGCCGAACAGCGCCGGCGGATTGGCCGGACGACCCTGCGGGAAGGTGTACTGCGCATTGAGCGAATTGTCGTCGTGATCGTAGCGCGCCGCGATTTCACCGCGGAACGACAGGCGATCGGACATCGAATACTGCACGCCGACGCCGGCGGTGACCATGGGATCCCAGCCGCCGTTTTTGGAGTAGCTGAACAGGCCGAGCGTCTGGCCCGAATAGGCCTTGTGGCGCAATACGCCGAGGCCACCCATCACGTACGGGCGCCAGCCCGAGCCGAGGTCACCGAAGAAATAACGACCGGCTACATCGAGCTGGACGCTCTCCCACTGGTGGCCGTCGCGTACGGAACTGGTCTTGTAGTCGGCATTGTTGATGCCGTATTCAACGTCGATTGCGAAGTTCGGGTTGTACCAGGTGCCGACTCCGATACCGAAAAAAGCGGAGCTTTTGGTTTCGCGCGCGCTGTCCGGAACATCCAGGCCCAGACGCGGTGCGACATACCAGCTGCTGAATTCCTGGGCTTGAGCAACGCCCACGCCGCCCAGCGCCAGGGCGACCAGTGCATACAAGGTGTTACGTTTCATCGGAGTCTCCTCTGCTTGGTTTTTCTTGTGCACCGCTCCACACCTTGCGGTACGCATAATCCATCACACTCGTCACGACAAGGTCGCGTTAATTTTATGTTATCACAGGACAACGCGAGCGCGATCATTCTAGCAAAACCAAATTTTTACCTCCAGCCCAATCATTACTTAAGTTCCTGTTTTCGATTTTCCATTCATAGGGCAGTCATCAATCATCCAACTCATTGATCTAACTGAATTATCGTCGTATCTCCCACAACCGTCCCCGCGCCGCTTGTTCAGATTGCGAAAAGTCCCATGAACTCGTGCAACGGCAGCGATTCCAGGGCCCGTACATCCCCGCAAGCTTCGAGCACGCGCACGGTCTGCGCCGGGGTCAAGTGGCCACGCAGCGCAGCCTCGAACTTTTGCAGCAGCACCGGGATGCCTTCCGCACGGCGCCTGCGATGGCCGATCGGGTAATCGATCGAGATCTTCTGGCTGCTGCTGCCATCGCGGAAGAACACCTGCAGCGAATTGCCGATGTAGCGCTTTTCCGGATCGAAATAGTCCCGCGTGAACTGCGGATTTTCCTTCACCGTCATCTTTGCGCGCAGCGCGTCGATGCGCGGATCGGCCGCGATGTCGTCGTTATAGTCGTCCGCGGTCAGGCGGCCGAAGATCAACGGCACCGCAACCATGTACTGGATGCAGTGGTCGCGATCGGCGTAGTTCGACAGCGGACCGGTCTTGTCGATGATGCGCACGCCGGCTTCCTGCGTTTCGATTTCGATGCGCTCGATCTGGTCGAGCCTGCCGGCGACCTGCCGGTGCAGCTGCATCGCACATTCCACCGCCGTCTGCGCATGGAACTCGGCCGGGAAACTGATCTTGAACAGCACGTTTTCCATCACGTAACTGCCGAACGGCCGCTCGAACTCGAACGCGTTGCCCTTGAACGCCACATCGTAGAAGCCCCAGGTCTTCGCGCTCAGCGCGGACGGATAGCCGACGACGCGCTTGCCCACCGCATTGAGCGCGTGGATCACCGCGCGCCGGCAGGCATCGCCGGCGGCCCAGCTCTTGCGCGGGCCGGTATTGGGCGCATGCCGATAGGTGCGCAGCACACCATTGTCGATCCAGCTGTGCGACACCGCCGTGATGACTTCGTCCTTGCCGCCGCCGAGCATCGCGGTCGCCACCGCCGTCGACGCCAGGCGCACCAGGATCACATGGTCGAGTCCGACGCGATTGAACGAATTCTTCAGCGCGTAGCAGCCCTGGATCTCGTGCGCCTTGATCGTCCAGGTCAGCACGTCGCGTACGGTCAGGGGCTTGCCGCCCTCGCGCACGGCCTTGCGCGACAGGTAGTCGCCGAGCGCCAGGATCGTACCGAGGTTGTCCGACGGGTGTCCCCACTCGGCTGCCAGCCAGGTGTCGTTGAAGTCGAGCCAGCGTACCTGCGTGCCGATGTTGAACGCGGCCTGCGCCGGATCGAGCTCGTGGCCGGTTCCCGGCACGCGCGCGCCGCCCGGCAGGTTCGCGCCCGGCACCAGCGGGCCCAGGTGCTTGACGCAGCCGGGAAACTTCATCGCGAGCATGGCACAGCCGAGCGAGTCGAGCAGCATGTAGCGGGCCGTGTCGTACGCCTCCTGCGAATCGATCGCGTAGTCGGCCACGTAGTTGGCGATGTCGACCATCGGCTGGTCTGGATCGGGCCGGACGGCCGAACGGATGTCGTGATGGCTCATGGAATTCCCCAGCGGAATTTGAATTGGTCAGCCGCTTATTTTGCCAGAGTCGGCTGCTGTCGGGTGCGCAAAGCAAGAGATTGAACCACGGAGAACACCGAGAACACGGAGACAGCGAAGGCGGGCGCGCGACAGCGGGCACATGAACTTGTACGAGTCTGCTTGCCCATTAGCCATCGGTGCACGCTGCCGCAGAAAAAACCCGTTTGCTCGCGTGTCTGCGGCGCTCCTTTGTCTTTTCTCCGTGTTCTCCGTGTTCTCCGTGGTTCAGTCTTTTAATGTCTGCGATACTTTGCCGACCAGCTTGGGGAGAGTCCTGTGACAGACACAACAAAGCCCGTTGCCGAACTGCGCACGGAAATGACCCTGCGAGGACTGATCCTCGGCGTCGTCATCACCGTGGTCTTCACCGCGGCGAACGTGTTCTTCGGCCTCAAGGCGGGCCTCACGTTTGCAACGTCGATTCCGGCGGCGGTCATCTCGATGGCGCTGCTGCGCGGATTCAAGGACTCGACCATCCAGGAAAACAATATCGTGCAGACGGTCGCGTCGGCGGCCGGCACGCTGTCGTCGATCATCTTCGTGCTGCCGGGGCTGATCATGATCGGCTGGTGGACGGGATTCCCGTACTGGTCTTCGTTCGCGATCTGCGCGCTCGGCGGCGTCCTCGGCGTGATGTACTCGATTCCGCTGCGCCGCGCGCTGGTGACCAATTCCGACCTGCCGTATCCGGAAGGCGTGGCCTGCGCCGAAGTACTGAAGGTCGGCGGCGGCGGCAACCGGACCCAGGCGGCCGACGACGAAAATCGCGCCGGATTGCTGGCCGTGGTGTGGGGATCGATCAGCGCGGCGGCATTTGCGCTGATCGTCGCGACGCGCGTATTTGCCAGCGACGTCGTGCAGTATTTCCGCTTCGGCAACGACGACAAGGGTCCGGTGACCGGCTACGACTTCAACCTGTCGATGGCGCTGTTCGCGGTCGGGCATCTCGTCGGCCTCTGGGTCGGCGTGGCGATGGGCGTGGGTGCGCTGATCGGCTGGGCCTGGGGCGTGCCACACTACTCCGGCATTGCGGCGGCCGCCGGTGCGGCGGCAGATGTCGCGCAGTCGACCTGGAGCCACAAGGTACGCTTCGTCGGTGCCGGCACGATCGGCGTCGCGGCGATCTGGACGCTGGCCAAGCTGGTCAAGCCGGTCGTCAGCGGGCTGGCGTCGGCGATCGCCGCTTCACGCGTGCGCAAGGCCGGCCAGGCCGCCCTGCTGCCGCGTACCGAACAGGACATTCCGATCGGCACGGTCGGCCTGATCATGCTGGTCTGCTTCGTGCCGATCGCCTTCCTGCTCGGCCACTTCGCCGTCGAAAGCGGCCTCGGCGACCACTGGATCGCGCTGGTTGCCGGCGGCCTGATCTACGTCATCGTCATGAGCTTCGTCGTGTCCGCGGTTTGCGGCTACATGGCCGGCCTGATCGGCTCGTCGAACAGTCCGTTGTCCGGCATCGGCATCCTGGTCGTGATCGGCGCTTCGCTGCTGCTGATCGTCGGTATCAAGCCGCTACTCGGCGCCGGCAACGAGCAGGGTCTCGTCGCGTTCGCGCTGTTCGTCACCGCGATCGTGTTTGCGGTGGCGACGATCGCGAACAACAACCTGCAGGATCTGAAGACCGGCCAGCTCGTCGACGCAACGCCGTCGAAGCAGCAGTGGGCGCTGGTCATCGGCGTGATCGCCGGCGCCGCGATCATTCCGCCGATCCTCGACCTGCTGAACCAGGCCTACGGCTTTGCCGGCACGCCCGGAACCACGCACGAGCACCCGTTGCCGGCGCCGCAGGCGGGGCTGATTTCCGCGCTTGCGCAGGGCGTCATCCAGAACAACATCGACTGGGGCCTGATCGAGGTCGGCGGACTGATCGGCGTGCTCCTGATCGGCGTCGACGAAATCCTGCGCCGCGTGACGAAATCCGCGCATCTGTCGCCGCTCGCTGTGGGCCTGGGCATCTACCTGCCGACGTCGAGCACGCTGATGGTCGTGGTCGGCGCGATTGCCGGCTCGTTCTACGACAAGCGCGCCGAACGGACTGCAAGGCCCGAGGCAACCAAGCAACTCGGCGTGCTGCTTGCGTCGGGCATGATCGTCGGCGAAGGCCTGATCGGGGTGGCGATCGCCGCGGTCGTGGCGTTTTCCGGCAAGGATTTTCCGCTCGCACTGGTCGGCGACGAGTTTGCCGGCGGCGCGGCGCTCTGGATCGGCGGCATCGCGTTCGTGATCGTGATGCTCGCGCTGTATCGCTGGATCGAGGGCCTGGCACGCAAGACGGTGTGACCTTCGGGCAACCGCGCGCGACGGGGCGGGAGATATTTTCACGCCGATTCACGCGGATCGACGCGGATAAGAGCGTTCCGGATGCGCGCAAGTCCGGCGCTCCATGTTGCTCGCTGCGTTTTGCATGACGGCGATCTTGCGTCGTCGCCGCATCGTCCCCAATTCGACCTCAGCCGCTGCCGGAGTGTCGAATGAACGCCGTTGCCCTGATCCGCTACCTGCCGATCGACGATCCTGAATCACTGGTCGATGTCCAGCTGCCCGCGCCGACGCCGGGCGACCATGACCTGCTGGTGCGGGTCGAAGCCGTGTCGGTCAACCCGGTCGACACCAAGGTACGCTCGCCCAAGCCGCAGATCGAAGCGCAGCCGAAGGTGCTCGGCTATGACGCGGCCGGCATCGTGGAGGCGATCGGCCCGGCAGTGACGTTGTTCAGGCCCGGCGACCGCGTCTATTACGCCGGCGACATCACGCGCCCCGGCACCAATGCGCAACTGCACGTGGTCGACGAACGCATTGCCGGGCACATGCCGGAATCACTCGACTTCGCGCAGGCGGCAGCACTGCCGCTGACCAGCCTGACTGCGTGGGAGCTCTTGTTCCAGCGCATGCGCCTGGATCCCGACGGCGGCGAGCGCGGACGCAGCCTGCTGGTCATCGCCGGTGCCGGCGGCGTCGGCTCGATGGCGATCCAGTTCGCGAAACTCGCCGGCCTGACCGTCATCGCAACCGCGTCCCGCGCGCCGACGCAGGACTGGTGCCGCAAGCTCGGCGCCGACCACGTGATCGATCATCGGCAGCCGCTCGCCGCCGGCCTCGAACGCCTCGGCCTGAGCGAGGTGGACTACATCGTCAACTTCGTCGATACCGACGGCTACTGGCAGCAGATGGCCGAGCTGATTGCGCCGCAGGGCCGCATCGGCCTGATAGTCGAACCCAGGCGCGACGTCTACGTCGGCAATCCGCTCAAGGACAAGAGCGTGAGCCTGCACTGGGAAAGCATGTTCACGCGCTCGCGCAACCACAGCGCCGACATGGTCGAACAACACCGTATCCTGGATCGCGTCGCCGGACTGGTCGACGCCGGCAGGCTGCGTAGCACGCTGAACGAGCTGCTGGGCCCGATCAACGCTGCGAACCTGCGTGAGGCGCACCGGCGCAGCGAGTCGGGCACGACGGTCGGCAAGCTGGTGCTGGCCGGCTGGCAATGATGGAGTGCAACTTGATCGGAGCAAGATCATGTCATCGACATTGAGAGGCCAGACCGCACTCGTCACCGGCTCGACTGCCGGCATCGGCTACGCGATTGCCGAACAGCTCGCGCACGCCGGCGCCGAGGTCATCATCAACGGCCGCACGCAGGCGCGCGTGGACGATGCGCTGCAATCGCTGCGCGCCAGGATGGACCCGGACGCGAAGCTGCACGGCGTGGCCGCCGATGTCGGCTCCGCGGCAGGAACGCAGGCATTGATCGCGCGCTTCCCGGACGTCGACATCCTGGTCAACAACGCCGGCATCTTCGCGGTGCAGCCGTTCCTTCAATCCCGCGACGAGGACTGGCAGAAGTTCTACGACGTCAACGTGCTGTCCGGCGTGCGCCTGTCGCGCCACTATCTGGCCGGCATGCTCGAGCGCAACCGCGGCCGCATCATCTTCATCTCGAGCGAATCGGGCATTCAGATTCCGGTCGAAATGATCCACTACGGCATGACCAAGGCCGCGCAGATCGCGATCGGGCGCGGCCTTGCGCAGATGACGGCGGGCACGGCGGTCACGGTCAACTCGGTACTGCCCGGGCCGACGCGCTCCGAAGGCGTCGGCACCTTCGTCGCCGATTTCGCGCAGAAGCAGAATGTCAGCGTCGAGCAGTTCGAACGCGACTTCTTCGCAACCGCGCGGCCGACTTCGTTGCTCAAGCGCTTCATCGAGCCGGAGGAAGTTGCCCGGGTCGTGGCGTTCGTCGCCAGTCCCGACGCATCCGCCATCAACGGCGCGGCGGTGCGGGCGGAGGGCGGCGTCGTTTTGTCTGCATTCTAATGCCCCCTGCTCCGGGCCGAGCCTGACTGAACACTGCTGACACCACGCTGTCTCTTGTCCTGAGATAGAAGGTACGCACAGTGGACGTCGCGTTCGCTGCCGCGCAGGAGCACAATTCAAGCCATGGCTCTCGACAATTTCCACCCCGCCGTCGCGGCCTGGTTCCGCCGCGCGTTCGATGGCCCGACGCCGGCGCAGTTGCGCGCATGGCCGGCGATCCAGTCCGACCGCCACGCGCTGATCGCGGCGCCGACCGGATCGGGCAAGACACTGGCCGCGTTCCTGGCGGCGATCGATGACCTCGTGCGCCGTGGCATCGAGGCGCCGCTGCCGGACGAAACCTTCGTCGTCTACGTCTCGCCGCTCAAGGCGCTGTCGAACGACATCCGCATCAATCTCGAGGCGCCGCTGAACGGCATTCGCGACGAGCTGATGATTCTCGGCTTGCCCGACGTCGAGATCCGCACCTGCGTGCGCACCGGCGACACGCCGCAAGCCGAGCGCGATCGCATGCGGCGCCAGCCGCCGCACATCGTCGTGACGACGCCCGAGTCGTTGTACATCCTGCTCGGCTCCGAATCCGGACGCGCGATGCTGGCCAGCACGCGCACGGTGATCGTCGACGAAATCCACGCGCTCGCGCCGAACAAGCGCGGTGCACATCTCGCCCTGTCGCTGGAACGCCTCGAAGCGTTGTGCGGCCGGCGCCTGACGCGCATCGGCCTGTCGGCGACGCAGAAGCCGATCGGGGAAGTCGCGAAATTTCTGGTTGGCGCCGCATCAGCTTGCCTCCTTCCGCCCGTCGGGCACCTTCCCCCGCAGGCGGGGAAAAGAAAAGACGGTTTGCGGCCATGTGACAGCGATTCAAGCGATGGAATCGATGCATCAGGCAACAAGCAGGCGGCGCCTGCCGGCGAATCGTTCCCCTGCGCAGCGGGGGAAGGTGGCGGCAGCCGGAAGACCGGTTCGCGCGACAACGGACCGATCGATTGCGAGATCGTCGACGTCGGCTATTCGCGCAAGCGCGATCTTGCGATCGAACTGCCGCAGACACCGCTGAGCGCGGTGATGTCCGGCGACGTCTGGGGCGAGCTCTACACGCGCCTGGCCGAGTTGATCGAGCAGCACCGCACCACATTGGTGTTCGTCAACACGCGGCGCATGGCCGAACGTCTGGCGCGACATCTCAGCGAGAAGCTCGGCAAGGACGCGGTCACGTCGCATCACGGCAGCCTCGCGCGCGAACAGCGCCTTGCCGCCGAGCAGCGCCTCAAGCGCGGCGAACTGCGCGCGCTGGTGGCCACGGCATCGCTCGAACTCGGCATCGACATCGGCGATGTCGACCTGGTCTGCCAGATCGCCTCGCCGCGCTCGATCTCGGCGTTCCTGCAGCGCGTCGGCCGTTCGGGCCATTCCGTCGGCGGCGTGCCGAAGGGCCGTCTGTTCCCGTTGTCGCGCGACGACCTGATCGAGTGCACCGCGCTGCTCGACGCGGTGCGCCGCGCCGAACTCGACACGCTGCACGTCGAGCGCGCCGCGCTCGACGTGCTCGCGCAGCAGATCGTGGCCGAGGTCGCCTGCCGCGAATGGAACGAAGACGAACTGTTCGCCAGCGTGACACGCGCATATCCGTTTTCGGATCTGCCGCGCGAGAAGTTCACCGAGATCGTGCGCATGCTCGCCGAAGGCTACGCGACGCGGCGCGGTCCGCGCGCGGCCTACCTGCATCGCGACGCGGTCAACGGCGTGCTGCGCGCGCGACGTGGCGCACGGCTGACGGCGCTGACATCCGGCGGCGCGATTCCCGACACCGCCGACTATGACGTCGTGCTCGAACCGCAGGCGCAGAAGATCGGCACGGTGCACGAAGACTTCGCCGTCGAAAGCATGGCCGGCGACATCTTCCAGCTCGGCAACACCTCGTACCGCGTGCTGCGCGTCGAGCGCGGCACGGTGCGCGTCGAGGACGCACAGGGATTGCCGCCGACGTTGCCGTTCTGGCTCGGCGAGGCGCCGGGACGCAGCGACGAACTGTCGCTCGCCGTGTCCCGCCTGCGCGAAGAAATCTCGTCGCGCCTGCGCGCCGGCACGGCCGCGCCTTTGCAAGGCCTCTGGCCTGACCGCATCCGGAAAGAGGGTTGCGAGAGCGCGCAGCGCGATGGTGATTCAAATGCGCCTGGTGATGCGATGTGTCTCCCCCTCGCCCCGGCCCTTTCGCCCGTCGCAAGCGAAGGGCGAGAGGAGCCAGATGCGACATCGAGCTTGTCTTCGGAACCGGACCACTTGGACCCGGGCGCGCCCGCTGTTCAGCGCCCGGCCAACAGCGCCCAACCCTCGCTCTCCCTGTCCGCCTTCGAGTGGCTGACCGGTGAAGTCGGCGTCAACGAATCCGCCGCACGCCAGATCGTCGAATATCTCGGCGGCGCCAAGGCCGCGTTCGGCATGTTGCCGACGCAGCAGGTGCTGGCAATGGAACGTTTCTTCGACGAATCCGGCGGCATGCAGCTCATCCTCCACTCGCCGTTCGGCAGCCGGCTCAACCGCGCCTGGGGTCTGGCGCTGCGCAAGCGTTTCTGCCGCTCGTTCAATTTCGAGCTGCAGGCGGCGGCGACCGAAGATGCGATCATCCTGTCGCTCTCGACCAGCCACAGCTTCCCGCTCGACGAGGTCACGCGCTACCTGCACTCGAACACGGTGCGCGACGTGCTGATCCAGGCGCTGCTCGACGCGCCGATGTTCGGCCTGCGCTGGCGCTGGAACGCGACGACCGCGCTGGCGTTGCCGCGCTTCGTCGGCGGCAACAAGGTGCCGCCGCAGCTGCAGCGCATGAAGTCGGAGGACCTGCTGGCCACGGTATTTCCCGACCAGGTAGCCTGCCTCGAGAACATCGTCGGCGAACGCCAGATTCCCGATCATCCGCTGGTCGCGCAGACGCTGTACGACTGCCTGCACCAGGCCATGGACATCGAAGGCCTCGAAGCATTGCTGCGCCGGCTGGAAAGTGGACAAATCCACTTTGTCTGCCGCGACCTGACCGCGCCGTCGCCGCTGGCAGCCGAGATCCTCACCTCGCGTCCGTACACCTTCCTCGACGATGCCCCACTCGAGGAGCGCCGCACCCAGGCCGTGATGAACCGGCGCTGGGGCGACATCGACAATACCGACGATTTCGGCAGGCTCGACGCCGACGCGATCGCCGCCGTGCGCGAGGAGGCATGGCCGGAGGCGCGCAACGCCGACGAATTGCACGAGGCGTTGATGGGGCTCGGCTTCATCACGAGGCAGGAGCTTGTTGCGAATATCGGCTGGCCCGCCCTGTTCGAGCAACTGGTTGCGCAGCAGCGCGCGACGCGCCTGCAACCATTCCCCCTTGCGGCGTCGGCGCAGGGGGAGCAGATCTGCGTTGCGGCCGAGCGGTTGCCGGAATTCTCCGCTGTCTTTGACGAAGCAGTGCTGGAGCCGGTGATCACGGCCCCGGCTGAATTCGCCGCCGTTGCCTGGACCAAGGAAGAATCGCTGGTGGAACTGGTTCGAGGTCGGCTCACCGGCCTTGGACCGGTGCGCGCGGCGGACATCGCCGCGACGCTGCATCTTCCACACGTGGACATCGATACCGCGCTCATCGCGCTCGAGACCGAAGGCTACGCGATGCGCGGCCGCTTCACGCCGAACGGTGTGCCCGGCGCTTCGGTGCAGGGACGCGCCGACGCAGCGGCGCCTGTTGCCGATGCGGAAAACGTGGCGCGGCTCAACCGCGACCGTTCTGCGGCGGATCGCTCCGGGATGCCCGATTCCGCCGCATCAGGCGTGGAATGGTGCGAGCGGCACTTGCTCGCCCGCATCCATCGCTACACGGTCAAGCGCCTGCGCCGCGAAATCGAGCCGGTGTCGCCACGCGACTTCATGCGCTTCCTGTTCGAGTGGCAGCACGTCGCGCCCGGGTCGCAGGTCAGCGGGCCCGACGCACTGGCCGCAGTACTGGCGCAGCTGGAAGGTTGCGAGGTTGCGGCGGCCGCCTGGGAGTCGGACATCCTGCCGGCGCGTGTCGCCGGCTACGAGATTTCGTGGCTCGACGACCTGTGCCTTGCCGGCCGTATCGCGTGGTCGCGGCTGCGCCCGCCCGCCATGCGCGATGCCGATGAAAATGCCGGCACACGCGCCAGCGGCCCGGTTCGGGCGACGCCGATCGTGCTGCTGCAGCGGCGCAACATGCCGTCGTGGACCACGCTGTCGTCGTCGCCGCAGGCGACGCCAAGCCTGTCGTCGCGCGCACAGGCCGTTGCCGACGAGCTCAAGAATCACGGCGCATCGTTTTTTGACGAGCTGGCCGGTGCGACGCACCTGCTGCAGACGGAGCTGGAGGATGCGTTGTCGGAACTGGTCGCAGCCGGCATGGTGACCTCCGACAGTTTCGCCGGTCTGCGCGCACTTCTGCTGCCGACATCGCGGCGGCCATCGGCGACGCGACGGCGTGGACGACGCGCCGCGTTGTTCGGCATCGCCGACGCCGGCCGCTGGTCGCTGTTGCGGCGCCACGCGCCGCTAGCAACCGCTGCGGCTGCGGCGCCCGGCTTGCGCAATGCGCGCACGGAAAAGCGCAGCAGCGATCCGGAACTGATCGAATTCGTCGTGCACGCACTGCTCAAGCGTTACGGCGTGATCTGCTGGCGGCTGCTCGCGCGCGAGCCGCAGTGGCTGCCGCCGTGGCGCGAACTGCTGCGCCTCTGTCACCGGCTCGAAGCGCGTGGCGAAATCCGCGGCGGCCGCTTCATTGCCGGACTTACCGGCGAACAGTTCGCGCTGCCCGAGGCGATCGGACTGATGCGCGGCGTGCGGCAGAAGGCGCGCGATGGCGCGCTGGTCAGCATTTCGGGCGCCGATCCGCTCAATCTGGTCGGCTACGTGGTCGCCGGCAACAAGGTGCCGAACCTGGCCGGTGCGCGCGTGCTGTACCGCGACGGCGCGCCGATCGCGACGCTGGTCGGCGGCCAGTTCAGCGCGCTCGAGCCGATGGACGAGACGGCGGAATGGGCCGCGCGCAGCAAGCTGCTGCGGGCACAGGGCGACTACGCGCACGCGGAAATCGAGGACTCGGCATCCTGACGGGCGCTTCGCCTTCAGCGCAAGCCGCGATGGAAACGCGTTGCCGATTCGGCCGGCCAGGACCCGACACCCCACGGGCCCCGTCGAAGGGAAGGCTTTCGAGCGACGCCCGCAAGCATCCCGCCGTCGCAACAGCGAGGCCTTGTCTCAGGCCTCGATGAGGCCGTTGCGCACGGCGATCAGCGCGAGTTCCGCCTGGTTGTTCGCGCCGAGCTTCTGCTTGATGTTGTATAGATGTGTACCGATCGTGTTCGGTGACAGGCACAGCGTTTCGGCGATCTGGTTGACCGACTGCCCGCGCGCCAGCTGGATGAACACCGTGAACTCTCGCTCGGACAACGCCTCGACCGGGCTCGTGCCGCCGCCGAGGTCATGCATCGCCAGCTTGCGCGCGACGTCGGCGTCGAGATAGACGCGCCCGGCAGCGACGGCGCGCACGGCGCCGAGCAGGTCTTCCGGCGCGCTGCGCTTGGACAGGTAGCCGAGCGCGCCGACCTTGAGCACGCGCTTGAGGTGCGCGGTATCTTCGTGCGCCGACAGCACCAGCACCTTCGTCGCCGCGTCGCGCGACAGCAGACGCCGCGCCGTTTCGATGCCGCCCATGCCGGGCATGGCCAGATCCATCACGACGACATCCGGTTTCGCCTCGGCGTAGCGCTGGTACGCGGCCTCGCCGCTGTCGGCTTCGTCGACCACTTCCATGTCGTCGCTGGCATTGATCAACATGCGGAAGCCGACGCGCACGACGGCGTGGTCGTCGACCAGCATGACGCGGATTTTTTCCATCATCGGCTGCGGCTTCCCATGATCCGGTCCTGGCTCAAGCAAGCGGCAAGGTTGCGCCGACGCGCACACCGCCGCCTTGCAGATTCTCCACGCGCACCTCGCCGCCGAGCATGCGCGCGCGTTCACGCATGCCGCGGATGCCGAAATGTCCCGGCTTCTGCCAATCCGGCGCGAGACCGGCGCCATCATCGCGGATTTCCAGCGTCAGCGCGTGCGCATCGGCGCGTGCGTCGATCGATATGTGCGCAGCGTGCGCGTGCCGCAGCGCATTGATCGCCGCTTCCTGCACGATGCGAAACGCGGCCAGTGCGTAGCTTTCGCCGAGGTCCTGCGGCAATGGTCCGAGCGTCAGCACGAACTCGACGTCGCCATGCCGCCGGCGCCATTCGCTGACCTGCTCTTCGAGCGCATCGGCGAGACCCAGGTTGTCGAGCGCCACCGGTCGCAGGCGCGGGATCAGGTCATGCATCGCCGCGTACAACTGCGCCGCGGTGTCGGCGATCAACTGGGCGCTCGCGCGCGCCTGCGCGTCGCCTTCGCCGAGGCGCTGCACCAGCGACAACGCCAGGCTGCGGATCGCGGTGACGCTCTGTCCGGTCTCGTCGTGCAATTCGCGCGCGATCTGGCGGCGCTCTTCCTCCAGGCGGTTCTGCACCGTCAGTGCCAGCTCGCGGCTCTGCTCGAGGCGGATGTTCGCCTCCAGCGCCTCGCGCCGCGCGCCGAGGTTGTCCTGGATCGACTGCGCCATCCGGTTGAATGCCTGCGCGATCGCCGATGCTTCGGCGGTGACGAAGCCGGGCAGCCGCGTGTCATAGGCGCCGGCCTGCATGTCCTTCAGGCCGCGGGCGATCAGGCGAAACGGCCGCGTCGTGCGCCCGACCAGCCAGAACACGAACAGGTTGCCGATCAGGACGATGACGATGCCGAATTCGAACAGGCGTACCGCATCGTCCCAGCCGTCGAGCACGGCGCGCGTTGCGTTGGCCTCGATGACCAGGTCGCCGAACGGCAGATGGAATTCCTGCCGGATCGGATCCGGCGCCACCAGCGCCGCGTACCACGCCGGTGCATCGCGGCCGGCCTTGTAGGTCGAAGGCGGCGAGCTGTAAACCACGCCGCCCGAAGCATCGTGCAGGGAAATGTCGGTCGCACGCACGCGGCCAAGGTGCGACAGATAGTTCACCAGCGCCAGCCGGTCCTGCTCGCCGTCGCGCAGGATGAAATTCGCCATCAGTTGCGCGGCAACGACATTGCTCGCCTGGATCTCCTCGCGCACGCTGCTGCGCGTGCTGACGACGTCGAAGGCGAATACCACGGCGACGAAAATCGAAATCAGCGCCGCGATCAGCAGGTTGATCTGCAGGCGCAGGCTCATCGCATCAGCCGGCGCCGCCGCCCGGCCAGCGCGAGAAATTTCCGTCTGCCGCAAAGCACTCGCTCGCCTGGCGCGTCAGCGCGATCGCGACAGGATGATACGGATCGTGGCCGGCGCCCTGCGCCCAGGCAAGCCGGCTGCCGGCGCAGGCGCGGTGCACGAGCCACGCATTGACCGGACGGCACACCAGGTCGCGCGTGCCGTGCAGCAGCGCCACCGGAACATCCTTGAGGCTGGCGGCTGCGCGCAGCATGGCGGACTGTCCGAGAAAGCAGCGTTGCGCGAGATAGTGCGCCTGGATGCGGTACTTCGCCCATGCCGCGGGAGATCCCCAGTTCGCATCGATCACCGCCGGCATCACGTCGGCGCCGTTGAGCACGCTTTCATAGCGTTGCCATGCGGCGGTCAGTCGCATCGCCTTGTCGGCGTCGGCACCTTTCAGGCTCCGATCGATGTAGGTCAACACGCGTCGCCGCCAGCGCCGCGGTATGTGCCCGATGAATTCCTGGTACGCCTGCGGCGCGATCACGCCGGCGCCGCCGAAGTACCATTCCATGTCGGCGCGACCGGTCAGGAACATGCCGCGCAAGAGCAGGCCGCTGACACGCGGCTGGTGCGCGGCGGCGTAAGCCAGGCCGAGCGCCGAACCCCACGAGCCGCCGCTGACCAGCCAGCGCTCGATCGAAAGGTGCACCCGCAAGCGTTCGATGTCGCCGATCAGCGCAGCCGTGTTGTTGTGCGCGATTTCCCCGGTCGGCTCGCTGCGCCCGGAGCCGCGCTGGTCGAACTGCACGATGCGATAGCGCCGATGATCGTAGAAGACCCTCTGCCGCGGCGTGCTCCCGGATGCCGGGCCGCCGTGCAGCAGCACGATCGGCAACCCGTCCGGATTGCCGGCCTGCAGGTAATGCATGCGGTGGCCGTGCCCGACATCGAGCCAGCCCTGGTCGTACGCGTCGTGCGTGGTGTGAAACGCGCTCGGGATTTCGTGTCTCATCGCAGCGATCGTACCGCATCCGGGCGCTGACGGTACCCGGCGATCGACGCGGCTGGCGCTGGTATCAGCCCGAATATCGCCGGGCTGCTGCGTGCGCAGGCGCCTGCCAACTGATGCATACTTTCCGCCACTGCCAACGCGCGGGAATCCCATGAAGACTCTTCCGAGTTCGAGCTTGCTGGCCACGGCATTGCTCTGCGCGGCCGCTGCGGCAGCTCAAACCGCGGACACCGCCGGCATTGGCGTGACGCAAGTCGACGCGATCTACCCGGACATCGAAAAGCTCTACATCGACCTGCACAAAAACCCCGAACTTGCCTTCCACGAACAGCGCACCGCCGCGACGCTCGCCGCTCGCGTCAAGGCGCTGGGCTACGACGTCACGACCGGCGTCGGCGGAACCGGCGTGGTGGCCATCCTGAAGAACGGCAAAGGACCCGTGGTCATGCTGCGCACCGAGCTCGATGCGTTGCCGATGGAGGAGAAAACCGGCCTGCCGTTCGCCAGTACGGTGAAAACGAAGAACGATGCCGGCGAAACGATCCCCGTGGCGCACATGTGCGGGCATGATCTGCACATGTCGGCGTGGGTCGGCACGGCCGAACTGATGGCGCAGAACCGCGGGCGCTGGCACGGCACGCTGATGCTGGTCGGCCAGCCGGCCGAGGAAATCGTGTCCGGCGCGAGCGCGATGATTCGCGACGGCCTGTTCACGCGCTTCGAAAAGCCCGACTACGCACTCGGGCTGCACGATGAGCCATCGTTGCCGGCCGGCGTGGTCGGCTTTCATGCCGGCTATTTCCGCGCCGCAACGACCAACCTCGACATCACCGTCTACGGCAAGGGCGGCCATGGCGCCTATCCGCAGAGCGCGATCGATCCTGTCGTTCTGGCGTCGCGCATCGTGCTCGGCTTGCAGACGATCGTGTCGCGCGAGAACGATCCGCTCGATGCGGCAGTGATCACGGTCGGCAGCATCCACGGCGGCAGCGCCTGGAACATCATTCCGGACCAGGTGAAGCTGCAACTGACGATCCGCTCGTTCGATCCGAAAGTGCAGCAGCGCCTGTTGCGCGCCATCGAACGCGAGGCCAATGGCGAAGCGGTCGCGGCGAATGCGCCGAAGCCGCCGCTGATCGAGACGAAGTTCGGCACCGACGCCGTGTACAACGACCCCGCCCTGACACAACGCGCCGTGAGCGCCGCGCGCGCTGCGCTGGGCGCCGGCAATGTCGTCGAGATGCCCGTGCAGATGGGCTCGGAAGACTTCTCGCAGTTCGGCCTCGCCGGCGTGCACGCCGTGCTCCTGCACATCGGCGCCGTCGATGCGGCAAAACTCGAGGAATCGCGCAAGTCCGGCGTGCCGCTGCCGGGCGTGCACTCCTCGCAGTGGGCACCGCAGCGCGAGCCCACGATCAAGGCGGCGATGATCACCGAGACGGCGATCCTGCTGGACCTGATGAAGGCAGGCTGAGAGCTGCGGGCGCGCGCCTCGTTCGAGCAGCCATGATGTTATAGTGCCAGCGCTTCATTCGTGTTTCTCCGGGGAGGAGCCATGGATGCCGTCAGCCTGTTTTTCCTGCTGCTCACGCCGGTCACCTATCTGGTGATGCTCGGCATCGAGCAAGTCTGGCCGGGACGCCAGTTTCCGCGGCGCGCCGGCTGGCAATGGCTCGGTGCCGGGTTTCTCGTTCTCACGCTGACGATCGGAACGGTGCTGCCGTTGTACCTTCCGCTCGACTGGATGGCCGAACATCGCTGGCTCGAAGGCACCCGGCTTGGCGTGATCGGAGGCGCCGTCGTCGGATTCATCGTGCTCGAGGCTTTCGTCTACGCTTGGCACCGGGCGAGTCATACGTTCAGTCCGATGTGGCGCGTCTTCCACCAGCTCCACCACAGTCCGTTGCGCGTGGACATCCCGGGTGCGCTGCTGTTTCATCCGACCGAGATTGTCGTCTACACCCTGATGCCGTTGATGGTCACGGTGATCGTACTGGGCCTGGATCCTCTCGCGGCGGCGATCACCGGATACCTGTTCACGTTCTACGCATTTTTTCAGCACTGGAACATTCGGACGCCGCGGTGGCTCGGCTACTTCATCCAGCGCCCGGAGTCGCATTGCGTCCATCATCGCAAGGGATCCCACTACTACAATTTCGCCGACCTGCCGCTGTGGGACATCGTGTTCGGCACGTTCAAGAACCCGCCGAAGTACATGGGCGAGTGCGGTTTTGAGGCGGGCGCCGATGCTCGTTTCGGCGCCATCCTGGCCTTCCGGGATGTCAACGCCGATGCCTACGGACCGGCCAATATCGGCGTGCGACCGGCACGGCTGGCCAACGCCGAATAACCGCCACGAACCTGGCGGGAAGCATCCGGGCGGACAATTCGCCTGTCGATGCCGGCGTGAGCGCGACTTGCGCAGACCGCCATGACCCGACCCGGTCGAGCCGCGCTGTCTTGCGCGAATCTTGCGCTACGCCGGAGCCGCCGTCGCTGTACCATGCGGCATTGGCTACCGCCTTCGATCCGTTGGCGTGTGCCGTCGGCACGTGCCGTCCGAAGGCTCCGGCGCGGCCCAATTTGCACAGCCGGCGAGTTCGCGGCTAAATTGTCGCGAGTGGTTCCGGCAATCGCGTGACGCACCTGTCCTGGCGGGAGGACTGCAAGTGAGCGACGTACCTTCGGGCGGCAGCGCGACGATTCCGGACGCGCCGGGTGCGCCACAGCGCGAGCCGGCGCCAGCCTGGATCAGGCGCGTGCGCGGCGATCTGGCGGGCGGAGTCGTCTCCGCGATCTTCGCGCTGCCGCTGGCGCTGGGCTACGGCATGTTCGTCTTCGTCGCCATCGGCGATGCGTATTTTTCCAGCGGCGCGCTGGCCGGCCTGATCGCGGCCTCGGTCGGCGGGATCGTCTGCGTGCTGCTCGGCGAACGCAGCACGACCCTGTATGCGCCGCGCGTCACCACGACGTTCTTCCTCGGCGTGCTGCTCTATTCGCTGGCGCATTCGACCGAACCCGGGCTGCACGGCGCTTCCCCGGTGTTCACGCTGCTGGTGCTGTTCGCGATCATGATGCTGGCGGGCCTGTTCCAGGCGCTGTTCGGCGTGCTGCGCCTGGGCACCCTGATCAAGTTTGCCCCGCACCCGGTGATGGCCGGATTCCAGAACATGGCGGCGCTGCTGTTGTTCCTGGTCCAGCTCGGCAACGTGCTCGGCTACGATCATGTCGTGCCGTTCACGCACGCGCTCGGCGAAATCCAGACAGCCAAGCCGCTGAGCGTCGCTGTCGCCGCCATCACGTTCGGTTCGATGTGGTACGCGCGCCGCATTGCACCGTCCGTGCCGCCCTTGCTGGTCGGTCTTGCGATCGGTCTGGTGGCGTACTACGCGCTGGTACTGCTCGGGTTTGCCGCAGCGCTCGGCCCGACGATCGGTACGCCCCCGGCGAGCGCGGTGGTGCCGAGGCCATACGCCGACCTGAGGCTTTCGGACAACCTCGAGCGCATCAACGCGCTCGCGCCGACCATTCTTTCCGGTGCACTCGCGCTCGCGATCATTTCCGCGATCGATGCGATGCTGTGCGCGCGCCTGCTGTGGCGACCGGGCGATCCTCGCACCGACAGCAACCGCATGCTGCTGCGACTGGGCATCGCCAACGTTGCCGTGGCCGCTGCCGGCGGCATCACCGCCGGCATTAATATCGGCGCCAGCACGACCAACCGTACATTCGGCGGCCGTTCGGGCCTCTCGGCAATCGTCGCTTCGACGCTGCTGCTGGCGGCCATCCTCGTCGTGTTTCCGGTTGTGGCGCATCTGCCGCGCGCGGTGCTCTCGGCGTTGATCATGGTCGTTGCGGTGCTGCATTTCGATTCGTGGAGCAAGCAGGGTGCCGCGCGCATCCTGAAGAAGGGCTTCAGGACAAATCGCGCGCTCGCGCTCGACCTGGGTGTCGCCCTGCTGGTGTCGGTGCTGTGCGTCACGGTAAACATCGTGCTGGCGGTCTTTCTCGGCCTTGCGCTGGCGGTGTCGTTGTTCCTGCTGCGCATGAGCCGCACCAACGTGCGCCGCCTGTATCGCTGCGGTTCGTTGCGTTCGCGCAAGGCCCGCGCCGCCGAGCAGATGAAGGCGCTGGAGGAACTGGGCTCGCAGATCCTCGTCATCGAGCTGCAGAGCGCGCTGTTCTTCGGCAGTGCCGAGCGCCTTGCGCAGATCATCGATGCCGAAATCACGAAGCCGACACGCGTGTTGATCCTCGATCTGCGCCGCGTGACCGACATCGATTCGACCGGGCTGCGCATCCTCGGCGAGATCGACGCCGAACTGTCGCGCCGCGGCATCGCGCTGATCCTGGTCGTGCGCCGCGGCACCGAAACCGACGCGCACATGGGCGAACTGATCGGGCGCCGGCGCATGCCGGACCTGGATCGCGCAATCGAGCAGGCCGAAGACGGCGTGCTCGGCGTGGATTTCCCGCCCGACGAACCGCCGCTCGAGCTGCCACTGGAAAAGGTCTCGTTGCTGCGCGACTTCACTCCCGATCAGATCAACCGGCTGCTGCTGCACCTGGACCGGCAGGAGTGGGCCGCCGGCAGCTCGGTCTTCCGCCAGGACGACCCGGGACATCATCTGTTTCTGGTGACGCGCGGGCGCGCAAGCGCCCGCTTGCTCTCCGCCGACGGCGGCATCCGCCTCGCCACCTTCGCTGCAGGAACCGTTTTCGGCGAGCTTGCGTTGCTCGACGGCGGCCCGCGCTCGGCGACGATGACGGCCGACGACGCCCTGACGACCTTCGCGCTCAGCGCCGACAGCTTCAAGGCGCTGCAGGTGCGCGAACCGGACGTCGCCCTCAAGATCCTCGCGGCCCTCGGCCGCGAGATGAGCCACCGCCTGCGTCTGGCCAACATGACGATTCACCAGCTCGAAGCGTAAGGCGACGGTGTCGTGGCGGGACACGCCAGCGTGCCTTCGGTCCGGACAGCTCCAGGAAAGTCGCGACGGTAGAACCCAGGATGCGCAGCTTGCATGCGTGGAGCGAGCCGTATGCAGCGCCGGTCGATATCGCCGACGACTGCCCGGCATCGCGCGATGCCTGCCGTTGCCGGTGGTTTGCGCCAGGCCGCCCGCGCGGCACGACGAAGCGAGTTGCGGATCGGCCGCACGGTGCGAGTATCATCCTCGACCGCCTGCCATCCGGAGGGACACACCATGCGCCTTGTAATTCCTGCCATCCTCGTCGCGCTCGCAGCACCATTCGCCGTTTCCACGGTTGCCGTCGCCGAAACCAGGGGTGCCACGCCCGCCTACGTCACCGCCGCCATGAATGATCCGGCGCGCAAGGAAGATGCCGCCAACGATGACCGTCGCCACGCGGCTGCCGTGGTCGCGTTCACCAAGGTCAAGCCGGGCGCGAAAGTGCTCGAACTGATTCCGGGTTCGGGTTACTGGACCAGGATCTTCAGCGGTGTCGTCGGGCCGAAGGGACGCGTCTACACGGTGTGGCCGAACGAGATGCAAAAATTTGCCGCGAAAAGCCTCGCCAACTGGAACGAACTGGTCAAGAAACCGCCGTACACGAATGTCAGCCTGCTCGAGCAGGCCGCTGCCGCATTGAGTTCGCCCGAACCGGTCGATGTCGTGTTCACCTCGCAGAACTATCACGACTATCACGACAAGTTCATGGGCCCGGTCGACATGGCCGAATTCGGCAAGCAGGTACTCGCTACGCTGAAGCCGGGCGGCGTGTTCGTCGTCATCGATCACACGGCAGCGGCCGGATCGGGCATCGCCGACGCCGAAACGCTGCACCGGATCGATCCGGAAGTCGTGAAACAGGAAATGACCGCGGCCGGTTTCGTGTTCGACGGCTCGAGCGATGCGCTGCACAACGCCGCCGACCCGCACACTGCCAAGGTGTTCGATCCATCGATCCGCGGGCAGACGGATCAGTTCATCTATCGATTCCGCAAGCCGGCAAAATAGAACGCGCGCAAGGATGCAGGCGAAGCGTCACTCGCCTGCGCCTGCCGACCCGGACGGATTGCCGAAAATCGCGCCGTGCGGCATCGCGGTGCCGGACCATCCATCGGGCCACTTGCGGTCGAAGTCGATCTGGCGCGCGGCAAGGGTCAGCGCGCCGCTTGTCGTGTCGATCGTCGCGAACAGCACGTGCGTGGTCAGCCAGCCGAAGCCGGTGATCACGAGCCGGTTGCCGCCGGGCTCGTGTGCTATCCAGTGCGGCAACGCATCCCCCTTGAGCGTCAGGCGCCCGGCCACCTTCGGGTGCGCGGGATCACTGACGTCCAGGCTCGTGATCTCGTGCGCGCTCATCAGGGTCTGCACCCAGAAATGGCCGACGACGGTCGCAACGCCGCATGCCCGGGCGCCGAAGTCATAAATGAACTCGGTGTGCGGGTCGTCCCCCGCCAGGCCCGCGACGCGGTACAGGCCACAGTTCGACGTGACCGCCAATACCGTTTCGCCGTCGTCGAGCAGGCGCGGCTCGGCCGCGTTGCGGTCGACGATATCCGTGTAGTGCGGCGCCTTGGCCAGGCGAATCGTCCTGATGCGCTTGAGGTCGGAAAGGCGCCAGACCTGAAGCACGTGGCTCGACTGATCGGCCGGCAGCATGTCGGCGCTGGTGGTCACGACGCGATCGAGCCGGGAGACGACCTGCAGGCTGTATGGCCGTATGAACGTTTCTACGTCCGGATCCGACGCGTCGCTCGCGCGCAGTACGCGGCCGGCGTCGTCCAGCTCCACCAGCGCACCTGCCGCTTCGTCCGGCGGCCCCTTGAACTGGTAGGTCGCCAGCGTGTGGCCGTTGGCAAGGCGCTCGAAACTGTGCGGATGCGTGTACTGGCCGGCGGCGGCGAAGCTTGCCGCCAGTTTCGGCCGGGTCGGGTCGCGCACGTCCAGCACATAGGCATCGCCCGACATGTAGTCGCTGGCAAAGATGTGACCGCCTTCGGGCATCGAGTAATTCGTATGGTGCGCCATTTGTGCACCGGCACCAACCGGCAGCATCGAAACCAGGCGGCCGAATTCGTTCGAGCCCTCGGCGACGTCGAACACCGCCAGAAAGTCACGCCCCATCGATGCGGCCTGCGGCTTTGCCGTTGATGGCTCGTGCGTCTGCATGGCCCAGACATAGAGATACCGGCTGCCTTGCGCGGCAGGCGCCGCCGTCGCAACTCCGAGCAGCAGAATGACCGGCGCAAACCGTCGCGTGAACCGAACCATCGCAAAACCCCTGTGGCGAGCAAGTATCGCGGGCGACGTGCAAGCAACGACGGCCCGTCCGGCTTTCGCCGCAAAGGCGTTCGGCCCGCTCCATCATACGCGGCCAGCACGCGCTGGCGTAAGCGCCCGGCTTCGTACCCGATTTCCTCGCACGTGCGAGACAAGCACCGGTCCGGGCACACCTGTATCTTGCGGCCGCCGTGTGCCGACTGTCGAAACAGGGAGAGAACATGATCCGTGACCAGATATTTCCGGCGTGCGCAGCCGTCAGTGCCCCGAGGCTGTGGCGGCCCTTTCTTGCCGCCGCGCTCGCCATCGCGGCGACCGCCGCACATGCGGACTACGTCTTCACGCAGATCGACTACCCGGGCGCTTCGTATACCAACGTCTTCGGAATCAACAGCACCGGGATGATCGTCGGCCTTGCCGTGGATGCCGGCGGCAACAACGTTGCATTTGTCTATGACAACGGTACCTTTGCTGCGTTGCCGCCCATGCCGCCCGGCTACGTCATCGGCCAGGTTTTCGGGATCAATGACCAGGGCACCATTGTGGGTTCCGCCGGCGCACCGGACGGGGTCACGACCGTGGGTTTCATCCTGAGCGGCTCGACCTACACGTTTTTCACGCACAGCCCGCAGTCGTATACCGAGGCGCGCAGCATCAGCGCCCTCGGCATCGTGACCGGAAGTTCGGCCGACTTCGACGCCGACGGCAACCTGCTCAACGGCGTCGGCTACATCTACGATCCCGCCACCGCTTCGATGACCGACATCGTCGTTCCGGGAACGGCAAACATCATTGCCCAGGGCATCAACAACGCGGGCCAGGTGGTCGGGAATGTGTTCCTGACCGATGGCACCTCGTACGGCCTTTTCCGCGATCCCGGAACCGGCAACGTTACGCTGTTCCTGGTCGATGGGCATCAAACCCGCGCGCGCGGCATCAACAACAACGGCTTGATCGCCGGCTTCGACTACGGTGGTGGCCAGCGGACCGCCTTCGTCGGCAACTCGAGCGGCTACCAGCTCCTGCAGGCAAGACCCGACGCATCGGAGACGTTCGCCGAAGGAATCAACGACAAAGGGCAGCTCTGCGGCTTCATCGTGGACGCCGACGGCCAGACGACGCACGGATTCATCGCCAGCCCCGCCAGCATTCCGGCAGGCACCGCGACCAACGGCGCCTACACCTTCAGCGTCGACGTGATTCCCGATACGCCGGTCTTCATCGATCCGGCACCGGCGCTCGGCTTCGACTACCAGACCGGACGCGGTGATCCGCTGTTCACGAGCGTCAGCCTGCCGATCGGAATCGGCGACAGCCTGTACACGCTCATCGTCAATAACCACCAGTATCCGCTTGCCGGCGGCCAGGTGTTCGATTTTCCAGCGCACGGGTATGCCGGTGGCGTCGGCAGTTTCCGCGTCACGGACATCGAGGTTGCCGCTGCGCTCGATCCGGCCAACCCGTCCGCATTCCCGACCGAGCTGACGTTCTCCTCGAACGGCCGCTTCACCGGCAGCATGACCCCGTTGTGCATCAATCACCCGGCGCCGGCGCAGGTCCCGCCGGCCGCATTGCGCAAGATGCTCGCGCCCTGCAAATAGGCTGGACGAATGCGCCGGCGACGAATGCGATCGCCGGCGTGTCCGCGCTCGAAAGGCAGGGTGCCTGGGGAAAAGGGAGAGTCCGGCGAATTCGCTGAACCGATCGCGATACGTTCACAGCCCGATACATTCACAGACACGCGCCGCAACACGCACCCCATCGGCCGCCGTGGTGCGCTTCGACGAACGGCGCGTTGCATCAACCCGCAACCACCGGCGGCTGCGCATGAATTTGCCCGAAAATCGCCGGGTCGCGTCGCTTGCGGCCTGCCGCGACGTATACTCCTCCAAGGGTGCTCCGGTCGGCGGATCCACAGCCGCCCGGAGCCCCGGGAGCCGTATCGCTCACGACCGGGATTTCGACGCTGCTCCATGGTCCGGGCGTCAGCTGCGGCAAGGCACTGCGTGCCGGTCATCCACGGCGCGCAAAACCAATGGATCAATCCTGGAGGCGTGTCGTGACGAAAATCCTGAGAGTTGTTTTGGGAGCCCTGGTACTGGCGTTCGTGAGTGGCGCGGCATGGGCCAGCGAGGACGGAGAAACGATCAAGCTGTTCAAGAACGCGGGCGAGAGCGCCGGATATTTCGGCAGCAGCTACGGTTACGCCGTGTTCCCGACCATCGGCAAAGGCGGTCTCGTCGTCGGTGGCGCGCATGGCGACGGCCGTGTCTACGCGCAGGGCAAGCACATCGGCGACACGTCGATGACCCAGCTCAGCGTCGGCTTGCAGGCCGGCGGCGAAGCGTACAGCGAGATCATTTTTTTCCACAACAAGGCCGCGCTCGACAAATTCACGTCCGGCAATTTCGAATTCGGCGCCGGCGTAAACGCAGTCGCGATAACCGCCGCAGCCTCTGCGACCACGGGAACGACCGGATCCGGCGCCGCTGCGAGCGGCGGCAAGAACGACGCGAAGACCGCCGGCAGCTACCACGACGGCCTGGCGGTGTTCACGATCGCCAAGGGCGGCCTGATGGCGGAAGCCTCCGTGAGCGGTCAGAAGTTCAAATACACGCCGGCAAAATAGGCCGGCTGCGCCTGACGAATCGGGGTCAGGTTCCGTTCGCGCTGCAGTGCGCGGCACTGCAATTCGCGAGCAGCGAACCTGACCCTTTCGCCGGCCGGCATTCGTCGGCCGATTCGAACCCGGGCGTTCGCGTCATTCGTCGCGCAGCACCTTGAGCGGGTTCACCTGCGTGGCACGGTAAGCCGGCATGGCGCTGGCGAGCACGCCGACCGCAGTCAGCAACAGGGCGACGGCCACGTACGTCGCCGCGTCGGTGGCTTCGACGCCGAACACGAGCGTGCCGAGCACACGCGTCAACGCGAGCGCGACCCCGACGCCGATCGCGACGCCCAGCAGCGTCGGCTTCAACCCGTCGATCACCACGCGGCGCAGCACGTCGGCCATCTTCGCGCCGAGGGCCATGCGCACGCCGATTTCGCGCGTGCGCTGGCGCACCGAGTAGGCCAGCACGCTGTAGATCCCGACGCCGGCGAGCAGCAATGCAAGGCCGGCGAATGCCGCCAGCAGGAACATGTTGAAGCGCTGCGGCGACAGTGTTTCGGACACCACCTCCTGCAGCGTACGCACCGACAGCAGCGGGGTATTCGGCGAAACCTCGCGCAGCACGTTGCGCAATGAAGCAGTCGCGCTGACCGGATCGTTCACCGTGCGTATCGCGATCTGCATCGGAAAACTCTTGAACTTGCCCAAGCCTTCCGGCATGAACAGCTGCGCCAGCGGCCAGTACAGCGTCGAGACCGGATCGGTCTTGTCGAGCCCGTTGTCCTTCACGTCGCCGACGACGCCGACCACTTCGCGCACGACGCCGGGGAAGAACGTCAGCGTCAGGCGCTTGCCGATCGGATCCTCGTTCGGCCAGAACTGTTTTGCCATCGCTTCGCTCACGAGCACGACCGGCAGCGACGTTGCGGTATCGGCCTCGCCGAGGTCGCGACCGCGCAGCAGCGGCAGGCCGACCGAGCCGACGAATCCGGAGGTGAGCATGCGCACCGACACTTCCGGCTGGTGCGACATGTCCACCACGGGCTGCCCTTCGACCGCGACAGGCTGCATCGAGCCTCCCTGCATCGGCAGGCTGTCGGTCGCACCGGCCATCTGCACGCCGGGAATGGCACGCACGCGCCGCAGCACTTCGTCGACGAAACCGATTTCCAGCGGCACCGTGGCATAGTCGGTCGGCGCGACGCCGAGCGTCGCCGTGAGCACGCGCTGTGGATCGAAACCGGGATTGACGCGGCTGAGGTTCCACAAGGTGCGGATCATGAGGCCGGCGCCAACGAGCAACACCAGCGACAGCGCGACCTCGGCCACGACCAGCACGCCGCGCGTACTGCGGCTGGCTCCGGCCGAGCCGCTGCGTCCACCCTGCTTCAGCGCATCCTGCGGATCGGCGATCGACATGCGCCAGGCCGGAACCACGCCCGACACGACTCCGGTCAGCACGGCGATGCCGAACGTGAATGCGAGCACCGTGGAGTCGAGGCGGATGTCGCTGACACGCGGCAGACTCGCACCGAGGAAGTTGACCACCAGGCGCGTGGCGAAATGCGCGACGACGAGCCCGAGCACGCCTCCGATGACCGACAGCACGACCGCTTCCGTCAGCACCTGGCGCACGATCCTGCCGCGTTTCGCGCCGAGGGCCGTGCGAATCGCGATCTCCTTGCGCCGGTCGAGGGTCCGCGCGAGGATCAGGTTGGCAACGTTCGCGCAGGCGATCAGCAGCACGAATGCGACCGCGCCGAGCAGGATCAGCAACGGCTTGCGGAATTCGCCGATCGTCGTGTCACTGAGCCGCTCGACCTGCGCGCCCCAGCCGGCGTCGTCGGCCGGATACTGCCCGGCGAGGTTCGCGGCGATCGCATCGAGTTGCGCCTGCGCCTGCTCGACGCTCACCCCGGGCTTGAGCCGCGCCACCGCGGTCCAGTGATGTTCTCCGCGCACGGTCTTTTCGGCAGGGTCCCACACCAGTGGCGTCCACAATTGCGCATAGCCCGGTTTCTGGAAATCCGGCTCCATCACGCCGATGACGACCCAGCTCTCGTTGTTCAGCACGATCGACTTGCCGACGATCTGCGGATCGCCGGAAAAGCGCGACTGCCAAAGCCGATGGCTCAGCACGACGACATGCTCGTTGCCGGCGCGGCCGTCGTTTTCACTGAGCGTGCGCCCGAGCAATATCCGCCCGCGCATCACGTCGAAGAACGTCGTCTCGACGCGCACCGCGTGCAGATTCTCCGGCTCGCCCGAACCGGTCAGGCGAAAATCGGCGCCGGTATACACCGCGGACTTCTCGAACACGTCGTTGCGCTGCTCCCAGTCCAGATAGTTCGCAGCCGACAGGGGAAACTGCTTCATCCCGGGGAACTGCTGCTGCGGCGGCGTATGCCACAGATGCACCAGCCGATCCGGCTGATCGAACGGCAGCGGACGCAACAGCACGCCGTTGACGATGCTGAAGATCGCCGTATTGGCGCCGATGCCGAGCGCGAGCACGACGATCGCGGCCAGCGCGAATCCCGGCGCCTTGCGCGCGCTGCGCAAGGCGAGCATCAGTTCATTGACCAGACCAGCCATGCGACCTCCCGCGAAACCTGTCGGCGAACCGGATCGGCACACTCGATGTGCGCAGAGACTGCACGACATGTGCCACGCCGGCGGCCGTACCGCCATGTTGCAAATACAGTCACTTATGCCATCGACGCGGCATGCACTGTTCAATTCGGAACGCCGGCTGTTCGATACCGGACAGCGAGCGACAGGTGTACGGCGACCACAATCTGTCGGTGACCTGGAGACAGGATTGGCGCCCTTGCAGAGTGGTGGCTGTCACCGACGGTTCAGCGTTTGGCTGCACACAATGGCGCGCTTCACCCCACTCATTCCAAGGAGACGGCAATGACAATGATGATCTCGAAAGTTCGTGCAAGCGGTGCGTTTCTTGCGCTGACGTTGATCCTCGCCATGGGCTCGGCGGCGGCCAAGGATGTCAGCGTCACGCTCAGCGGCGCCGAGGAAACGCCACCGGTGACGACGATGGCATCGGGCACCGGCAAGATCACCGTCGCCGACGACAAGACCGTGACCGGCAGCGTGAATACGACCGGCATGGAAGGTACCGCGGCACACATCCATCTTGCCGCTGCGGGCAAAGCCGGGCCAGTGATCATCCCGCTGATGAAAGGCGATGATGGCACCTGGAACGTCCCTGCCGGTGCCAAGCTCACCGACGAGCAGTTCGCGAGCTTCAAGGCCGGCGACCTGTATGTGAATGTGCACAGCGCCGCGCACAAGGACGGCGAGATTCGCGGGCAGCTCAAGCCGTAGTTTGTTTGCAGCGCGCGTCGATGACCCGCCGCCGAAACAGCGGTGGGCATTTGCGTATTCGTCTTGCCGATCGCTTTGCCGCGGCCGGCCGCGACGCACCGCCGCTGCGTTTGCGACGATCGCAAAATCGGCTGGCATCCGCCGCCGTGCAGACGGCGCGGCGTGATCAACGCGATCCGCGTTGTCGCTTGAGATCCGCGTCAATCCGCGCCGCGTCAATCTGCGTTGATCCGCGAGAAAGGATTTGCGCCGATGGTCACGTGCGCGAGTCGATCGACCCGGAGTAGATCAACCCTTCCCCAACGCAAACCATGCGATCGCCGCAATCATGGCCAACAGCGCAAGAACCCCGAGCGCCGGCAACGCCAGCCTGAAATCGGCCCGCGACGGCAGGCTTGCCGAAAGCAGCGCCGCGACGATCCAGACATGCAGGAAATACAGCGGGGGCACCGCCGGATGCAGCAGCGCGGCTGCCCACCAGAGGGCCAGGGGCGCCAGCAGCAACGGTGCCATCGCGATCGGCAGCGCGCGGGCGTGGCCGACCCGGAAGGCGACCGAGCCCAACCGCCAGCTTCGCTGCGTGCGTACCGGTACCAGCGATGGAAACGCCGGCCGCGCACCCAACACAAACGCCACGCTGAAGTGCGCGAGTTCGTGCGCCACCGTTCCCGGCAGTGCGGTCAGCGCGTAGACCCACATGCCGGCGTACCGGCAAACATGCATGATCACCATGGCGCCGAGGATGCAGAGCACGTCGACCGGCGACAACCGCAGTGCCACGTTCTGCAGCCACGCGCCAACGGAAGAGTCGAGGAACACTTGCATCCGGTATCGTGCGGCCCTGCCGTTCGAGGGCCGAAAGTCTACCTCGACCCGGTTCGGGGCGGCGATTTCCATCGAAGCAGGCGGCAAGCCCTGGCACGTCGAGACAGGCAACGAGATCGCCGCCCCGGAGAGGAAGCAATTCTCGCCGGACCATCGGATTCATCCTCGATACGTGCCGAGTGCCGGCTCGTGTCCGGCTTGCCGGATCGATCCCTGTTGTTTGGTCGTGAGCTGTATTCTTTTGGCCACGTCGCGAGTACCCTGCATCCGGGGCTGTCGAAGCAGTTCGACAGTATTGCGCCAGGCGCACGACAACAGCGCAACCATCGCGGTCGCGCGAGGAGAACAGCATGTCAGCAGAATCGCTCGTCATTTTCCTGCTTATCGGTGCGGTTGCCGGATGGCTCGCTGGCCAGGTCGTCAAGGGCGGCGGGTTCGGTCTGATTGGCGATATCGTCGTCGGCATCCTCGGCGCATTTGTCGCCGGCTGGTTGCTGCCGGGTCTGGGACTGGGCCTGACCGGCGTCGTCGGCTCGATCATCTACGCGGCGATCGGCGCGATCATCCTGCTGGTGGTCGTCAGGTTGATCAAGCGCGCCTGAAGCAAGGTCAACATCAGGGAGGCTGGAATCCAGCCGGCCTCCCTGCATTGGCGCGCCATGGGAGGGGATCCGCCGCAAGCCGTTTCTGACGACACTGGAGGGATTGGCCCAGGTGTCGGCTCCACTTTCATCATCCGGTTGCAGTAACATCACGAAACACGCGGCAGCGGCCGCATTGCTCGTCCGGAACAGGGAGGTCGTCATGTTGCGAGTCATTGCTTCCTGGGCCTGGATCGCCTGCATCGTCGCAAGCGGCCCCTGTCTTGCAGCCTCCCAGGTCGGCGAACCGGCACCCGACATCGTTCTCGGCACGACGCTGTCCGGCAAGCCGGCGAAGGCATCGGACTATGCCGGCAAGGTGGTCGTCATTTCGTTCTGGGCATCGTGGTGCAGTCCCTGCCGCAAGGAACTGCCGATCCTCGAGGGCCTGCAGGTGCAGGGCAAGGGCAGCCTGCAGGTGGTCGCCGTGAATATCGAGAGCCGCACCGTGTTCCAGAAGGCGGCAAAGATTCTGGGCGAACTGAACCTGCTGCTGGCCAACGATCGTGACGAACGGAGCCGATCCGCGTACGGCGTGAAGGCGATTCCGCAGATGGTGATCATCGGCAAGGACGGGCGGATCCTCGACATCCACAAGGGCTATGGCGAAGACAGCCTCAATGGCATCGTCGCTGAAATCAACCGCGCGCTCGCCGCAAGCTCGACCGAAACGGCAAGCAGCAGCTGACAGAACCGCGACGCTGACCGGCGAGCAAGTATCCCCGGCACAGCCGCAGTCACCATGCAGTCATAATCCGCAAGGGTTCGGGTCATGGAGGACAAGTCGATGATTCCATCTGCCATTCACACGAATCGCCTTGCGGCGGCGATTGCGACCGCGCTAATTGCCTCGGGATCGCATGCTGCAACCCTGACCGTCGACACCGAAAGCGACAGTCCCGATTCGACCGCCTGCACGCTGCGCAACGCGCTGAAAGCCGTCAGCGACGGCTCTATCTTGGCCGTGCCGGGCTGCAGCGCGGACGTCAATGGCGATCCGTTCGGGACCAATGACACGATATTGTTCGTGCCGGTGATTTCGATGATAACGCTGGCCCAGGGTGAGCTTGCGGTCGCTGCTCCTGCAGTCACGATAAGCGCCAGTGGCCAGATGATCGTTGCTGGTGACGGCTCACGAATTCTTTCCGTAGGCGCTGGCGCAACACTCACCGTCAACAACCTCGTGCTGACGAATGGGAAAACGGCAGAAAACGGCGGCGGCGTTTCTGTTGCTGCCGGTGCCAACGCGATTTTCACCGGCTGCTCATTTTACGGCAACACGGCGGCCGCCTATGGAGGGGCAATATATGCGGCTCCCTCATCGATGGTGGCAATCGTCGATTCGAACTTTACCTTCAACTACGCACTCTCCGGAGGAGCACTCTTCGCCAGCAACAGCAACGTGACCGTTACGAACAGTTCGCTGGTCTATAACACTGCGTATTCGCGCGGCGGCGGTATCTATGCCAATTCCACAACGCTCACGCTCGATACCGCAACAATCCAGCGGAATTCGGCGGTGTCGTACAGCGGCGGTGTTGCCGTCATCGGTGGTAACTTGGCGATGATCAAATCGATCGTATCCGGAAACAATGGTGGAACAGCCGGCGGATTATACCTTTGCAGCCGATGCCAATATTGGAACCTCCACGATCACTGGCAACTTTCCCGTATGCGGCAACTTCTGCGCCGGGGCAATATCGATACTCAGTACCAAACTGTCCGTGACCGACTCGACGCTCAGCGGAAACCTTGCTGCTGGTCGGGCGAACTACGTGGCGGGAGCCGCAATCGTCTTCGGCAGTGCGGCAACGTTCGTGAATACCACGGTCAGTGGCAATGTCGGTGCCGGCACTGCGGAAGCCAGCGGCGCATTCTGGAACGACTCGGGAGGGGGCACGCGAGGTCTCACGCTCATCAATTGCACAGTCAGCAACAATACGGGGGCAGCAGTTGCGGGCGCGGCTGCGGGCGGCATACTCCTCGGCACAACCAATTTCTCTCCGTCGCTAGGTGACTACAGCTCGCTCATCCTTCGGAACTCGATCGTTTCTGCAAACGCACCTGCGCATACCGATATTACCCTGTCACCGACCGTACTGACGCTCGAGGCTTCGTACAGCGTCCTTGGCTCCGCACAGAATATTTCCGCATTCAACAGTCCCGGCGACCACAACATCTTCAGCGATTCGCCAAGGCTCGGCCCCCTGCAGGACAACGGCGGTCTGACCAAGTCTCAGGCCCTGCTTCCAGACAGCCCGGCGTTGCGCACCGGTAGCCCGCTCGTTGCCGTGTTCGCCGCGGCGCCGCTGAATTTCGACCAGCGCGGCTTTGGCTTTCTGCGTACGTTTGGCAATACCGTCGACATCGGCGCATTCGAAGATCAGGGCGACCGGCTCTTCGCGAGCGGACTCGATCCGACCCCGTAGGCACTTGTTACTGACAAGTCACGCTGACGTCTACAGCTTCTTCAAGGCCCCAGGCGAAAGGGTCAATACATTTGTCCCGCGTATGGTCGCCCGAAGGCGACCACACCGGAGTTCCGAGCGCTCGATCGTATCGAACGTGACGGATCGTTTTATTGCGCTGCGTCGATGCGGCCGTAGAGCCCGTGCTGTTCGTCGTCCGGACCGGCTGCAAAGAACAGCGTGGTCGATGGCTGGCCCTGCTTGTCATTGCCGAACGCAATGCCCCAGAGGCCTTCGATCTTCAGCACATGGCCGTTCTGGTCGTGCAGCTGGCCCTGCGGCGTGAAGTTCTTCATGTCGTACGCCGTGATCGAGCCGTCGCCGAAGTTGCCGACGAGCAGGCTGTTGCTGAACTTGCCGAACCCGGCCGGAGCCTGCGCGATGCCCCACGGTGCATTCAGCTGGCCGTGCTGCGCCACGCGGCTCAGGAATCCTCCGTTCGCATCATAGACATCGACGAAGCCCAGTCCCTGGCCGTGCGCCTCGTCGTTGCTGCCGGCCACTTGTTTGGCGTAGGTCACGAATAGATTGCCGCCGATGGCCTGGATGCCGAACGGCGCGTAGCCGGCGGGCAGTGTCGGATCGGTAAAGGCGCCGCTTGGCAGCGTCGTCACCGGAGTGAATGAGCTGTCGAATACGTCGATTCGGCCATTGTGGAAATCGGTGGCGTACAGCTGCTGTCCGCTGCCGTCGGCGTTCAACGCGAGCAATGCGAGGCCCTTGTATACGGCGCCGGTGGTCGTCGAGTTGTCGACGCCGACGAACGCCTGGGTACCGCCCGTCCAACCGGCAATCACGCCGTCTTCGGTGGCGAACATGAAATGGCTGGGACCGGATACGGCAGCCCCGCTCGCATCGGTACCGGAGACCACGAAGGAAGTCGCCGACGGATTGAACACGATGCCTGTAGGTGTGCCGCCGACGGGATCGGTGGGCGTCGGGATCTGCACGACCAGCGACTTCGGAACGCCGTCGCCGCCGTACAGCGTCGACAAGCCACTACCATTGTCGGCGACCCAGACGGGCGAAGTCGGGCCAAATGCTATCCCCCATGCATTGACCAGGTTCAGGTCGGTGTTGTCGGCCGCGACGAATCCGTCGGAGACCAGGTTGTGCTGCACGTAGTTGCCAGGGTCCGCGTATGCGTTCATCGCACCGGCCAGTGCGATTGCAAGCGCGAGCGACGCACCGAGGCGCCGTGTGAAGCGGGTTTCCGTTTTCATGAGCTTTCCTCCAAACAATTACCCAGGGGACTGCAGCGCTCGTGCACGCGCAAGATGGCGTGCAACAACCGCTGGTGCTGTGTATACCCCCGGCGATGTCCATGGTTCACTCGTCGCGCATGAACCTGTACCGTCGTTCAGCGCATGTTTCGCGTTGCGCGAAATATTAAGAATGCCTCGACAAAGACCGAACATTCGCGTCAGGCTTGGCTCAACCTGCGGACGTCCGGCTGTCTATACGTCCAGTCACGGCCGTCGCGCCAGAGTGTCGCAATCCGGTGCACAAGTTCGTTTGACGTTTCAAGCGGACGTGCATCCTGCCGCCCAACGGTCATGCCCGCTTCGGCACTGCGCTATTTCCTGTCGCCCGCAGACGGCACCTGCTCGATCGGTTCGACGTTCACGCGTCCGAACATCGTGCTCACGTACTCGGCATATTCCTCATCGATGCGTGCGAAGTAGCGCGACCCTTCGACGATCGTCCCGTCCATTTCGCAGACGGCCCCGCCGCCAGTCATCTGAATCACCGCGTTGCCGCGCTCGCGTTCGTACTGCAGCCGGGCGCGCCGTCGCGTGGTGGCCACTGCATAGTCGGTCGCGAGCTTCTGCGAAATACCGTCGGCGGTCCGGCGTTGCTCGTCGGAAAGCGAGGCATCGATTTTCTGCAGCGCCTCCAGCGCATCGGACTGGTGGTATTGCGCGGCGATTTTCAGCCAGGCGATGCCGCGCGGAACATCCAGCGCGATCTTCGCTGCCCCGCGCAGGTACATCATCGCCATCTCGTACTGCGCATCCTTGTTGCCGTAGTAGGCGGCATGCTCGAACATGCTCAGGGCGCCCGTCGTGTCGCCCTTGTCCAGGTACTTGTGCGCCTTGGTCTGGAAATATTTCCCTGGCAGGAAGTTGCCGCCGCGCGGGTCGTTGCCCCAGTCGGCGATGCGAGCGCATCTGGCGAAGGGCGAATTTCCCGGCATCAGGCCCGACTGGGCGAGCGTGCCTTGCGATACGCCGAAAGCAAGGCCGGCGCAGACGAGTGCGATGACTGGACGCAGCATGCCCATGCCCGTTATTCCCCTGCGCAACTCCACCTGGCAGGTTGCGCCAGGCCAGCCCTTCCCGGCTATACGCGGTTTTGCCATTTGCCCGGCCCGGACATGACCTGCCCGTCATTGAGCCAAGGTACTGCGCAACGGACCCGTGCGACCACGTTTCCCGGGCACCTCACAAAGCGGGCGCTGCATGGCGAACAATCATGATGATCAGCACAAAGAAGCCGACCAGCTGGACCATCAGGAACGAAAAACGCACCGCTACCACGGCACTGGTTTGCGGCAGGCACACGTGCACCAGCGATTGCATCACGCGACCAACCAGAATGCCGCCGGAAGCAAGATCGGCAACCGGCCCACCGGTACCACTGACGTGGAGCGCCAGCGCGATGGCCGCGAATACCGGAAGGTTTTCGACGCAGTTGGCGTGGGCGCGCATCGCGCGCTTGTACCAGTCCGCCCCTTCCGGTTGATCGGCGCGGAATCCATTGATCGGTGCGCGCCCGGCAAAGATCAGTGCCCACCGGTATACCCCGATCGTGAAAGTCAGCAGCAGTATCGTCCAGGCGGCGAATCCCAGCAGCATCCAGAGCGGCATCGTCATCGAACAATCTCCACGGTTGACGGGCGGTGATCCTGGCGCGGCAACGGCGACACAGGACGGAAGGCGTGAGCAACACAACGGCTTGCCCGGGCGCATCGATCGTGTCGATCGCGCGCGACCTCGCCTGCCGTGTCACGGGTGCTACTATTGCTCGATCCCCGGCGTCTGCCCATGACCGGTCCGCCGGGTCTGATGCTCGTAACGCCGCAAATGGCAGCGGGAGACTGCGTGGACGCGCTTTCTGATGTGCTCAGGCTGGTGCGCCTGACGGGCGCCGTGTTTCTCGATGCAGAGTTCACCGCACCGTGGTGCATCAGCGCACCTTCCGGCGTCGAAGTGTGCACGAGGCACATGCCGCAGGCGCAGCATGTCGTGGTCTATCACCTAGTCACGGCGGGAGACTGCAAGGTGGTGTTCGCAGACGGGGCTGCGCACACGGCGCAAACCGGCGATCTCATCGTCATTCCCGGCGGAGGAGCGCACCTCATTGGCTGCGACCTGGCCGCGCCGCACGCCGACTTGTCGCGCCTGATGCTCCAGAGCGGTTCCGACGACGTGCCGCGCGTGAGCCACGGCGGCGGCGGCACGGTGACCCGGCTGGTGTGCGGCTATCTTGCGTGCGATTCGGCACTGTTCAAGACGCTGCTCGCCGCGCTGCCGCGCCTGATGATCGTCGGCATGCGCGACGATCCGCGCGGGCAATGGCTCGCGTCGTCGCTGCAGTTCAGTCTCGCCGAATACGCGGCACCGCATGCGGGCGCGAGCACGGTGCTTGCAAAACTGTCGGAGCTCATGTTCGTCGAAGCCATCCGGCGCCACATCGAGAGCCTGCCGCCAGGGCAACAGGGATGGCTTGCCGGGTTGCGCGACCGCTTTGTCGGCAAGGCGCTCTCCCTCATGCACTCCAGGCCCGCCCACGCCTGGACGGTGGACGAACTGGCCAGCCACGTCGGTCTCTCGCGCTCGGCGCTGGCCGAACGATTTGCCGCAGTCATCGGCCAGCCGCCAATGCAATACCTCACGCAGTGGCGTCTACAGATTGCCGCCGATCTCCTGCACAACACGCGGCGTGCGATCGCCGTGATTGCCGCGGACGTGGGCTACGACTCGGAAGCCGCGTTCAGTCGCGCGTTCAAGCGCGAGCTCGGCGCGGCGCCGGCCACGTGGCGCCGCGCACGTCTGGCCTGAGCGAGTTCCTCGTTCAACTATCGTGCTTGTCTACCGGGCGCACCGCTTCAAGACGCGCGAGCGATAATTGTTTTTCCCTGCCCCGTCTCACGGCTGCACTTCGATCGATCCGATATCGCAATGAGTGCCCTGCGGCCTTGCCACGCCGCGTTGATCGAGCGCGTGCGCCGGCCCCACGGTGCACACGTTGTCCGCACCATGGTCGATCGCCGGACTGCCGATGCCCGGCAGGAAGGTCGGCGTTGCGCCGCCGTTGTCCTGCAGCGGGCCGAGCAACGGGTCGCCGTCGAGATTGCCGCCGTTGTCGGCGCCGAACGGAAAATTCCACGATGCGCTGCCGCCCGAGCCCATGAGGATGCTGTTGACGAATTGCGGAAGGACGTCGGCGACGACGATCAGCTCTTCACTCCCCGCCGGGCCCGCGTCACCCCAGAAGATCGTATTGGCGACGCCGATCAACGGGCCGCCGCCGATGCCGATTTCCGCGATCGCGCCGCCGCCGGAAAGCGAAACGTTGGCGTGGAATGTCGAGTTCGTCAGCGAAAGCGATCCCGAGCCGCTCTCGATGTGATGATAGAGCGCGCCGCCGTACCGGGCGTTGTTGGTCGTGAACGTGTCGTTGACGTAGGTCGGGCTGCTCTGGCCGTCGCCGCTCGCGCCGGTGTCGTGGCAGGCGGCGCCACCGGCGTCGGCGTGGTTGCCGAAGAAGGTGGATTCACGCACCAGCGGACTGCTGTCGCCGCCATCGGTGCCGTCCGCGTACAGCGCGCCGCCGAAGCTCGTGGCGAAGTTTCCGGCAAAGATGATGTTGCTCAGCGTCGGATCGCAGGTGTGCGTGGCGCCGGCGCCGTTGCAGTACAGCGCGCCGCCACGATCGTCCGGGGCGTCGGCTTCGCTTGCGTCGCCTGCCGTGATCACCAGCCCGTCGAGTTGCGTGTCGAACCCGATGGCCGTCGTAGTGCCGTCGAGCGTGACGACGTGATAGCTGTTGGCGCCGGCAAGGTGCGTCCAGTCGGCGACGACGCCGCCAGCGCTTACGTCGTTGTCGTCGATGTCGCCGGACAACACGGTCGCATGCCGCATCGGGTCGCGCGCCGTGCGGATGCCGGCGAACCCGCCGTAGACGCGCACGCCCGCCGCGATGCGAAACGTCGCCGTGCGATCGTTGTTCGCTGCCGGCTTGTAGATCCCGGCGGCGACGCGGATGTGCCCGCAGGCGGCGTTGCCGAGTGCGGATTGCAGGTTGGCATAGGCGTCGCCCCACGAGACGCCGCTGTTCGCGCCGGTCGCGCCGGCGCTGACGTAACAGCCGCCGGCGAGCGCAAGATCACCGTCGAAATCGTTGCGCTGGATGCCATCGCACGCCTGCCCGTCCAGGCACAGGACCGAGCCGACGGTCGCGGCGATGAAGGGCAGCGCGGCGTCGACGCGGGAGTACGAGCTGCCGTTCTGGCAGGTGCCATCGCCGAACGAGGTCGTCGCGATCACGAGCGGGAAACCGTCGGCGTCGTACACGAACACCGGACCGCCGGAGTCGCCGCCGCACGTGCCCGGTGTGGCCTGCGATGTGCCGATGAGGGCGCCGTCGAGCCGATCGACCGTGATCTGAGCGACATGCTTCGTGCCGAAGTCCGAACCGCCGACGCTCGTCACGCCGTAGCCCATCACGACGACGGCGCTGCCGATGACGTCGGTCGTGAGCGGCTTCGAATTCAACTTGAGCGGCAGCACCGGCAAGGCGACGTCCTTGATGTGCAGCAGGCCGATGTCATGCCCGTTCTGGACATGTTCGATGTCGAACGCCGGATCGTAGACGGCGTTGTCGACCGCAAACGCCACCGCATCCGGCGCACTGGCGTCGGGCCCGACGATGAACTGGAATAGCGCCGAAGTACCGATGGCTGCCGGCGTTACGCAATGCGCGGCAGTCAGAACCCAGCGCGACGCGATCGCAACGCCGGTGCACGTGCCGGTACGGG
>Ga0157369_10000462_pt1 | contig 53982 bp, 44 predicted proteins | sample C25metaG_FD_113461 | JGI IMG/M metagenome (GOLD analysis project Ga0157369, IMG submission 113461) | Corn rhizosphere microbial communities from Kellogg Biological Station, Michigan, USA - C2-5 metaG | ecosystem: Host-associated > Plants > Roots > Rhizosphere > Soil | place: USA: Michigan... | reverse complement strand
TGCCGAGCATCGCAGGTGACGGCGGAAAGTGCCCGCAGGGGCGCGCACACGATGTGCGCGCGTCGGCTGACAGTACACGGACGTACTGCCAGACGACCCCGCCGGCGCCGAGAAGCACAGGTAGACCCCGCCGCGCATGACGCGCGGCGGGGCACCGCGTCAGGCGCCTAGCCTTTTGCCTACTTTTGGGCAATGCCAAAAGTAGGCCACTCGCCCGTAGGGCGAGTGGAAGCTCTGCACTGCGAGCTGTAAGAGAATGAGAGAAACACCATCCCCACCCAACTCTCACCTTGAAGGGGAGGGCTGAAGACCGCTTCCTTGCCGGCGCCGCGCACGAGCGGCGGCGTTGCGCAAGGAGCAAAGAAACAGACGACGGGCGCATGTCAGGTCCCAACGCCATAGTCGCGCTCATCCGCCGAAGGCGGAGCCGGCGCCGGCAGCGGCCACAGACCGAGTCCATCCGGCCCGCGCCGCACGTACTTCGTCATCAGCATCGCGTCGATCACCGCGAGCGCTGTATAAAAAACTACAAATCCCGAAATAGAGAAAAGCACCTGCCCGGCAGAAACGGAGGAAACCCCCAGCGCGGTCGGCAGCACGCCCTCGATCGCCCACGGCTGGCGCCCGTATTCGGCGACGATCCAGCCCAGTTCGATCGCCAGCCACGGCAGCGGCAGGCTCCACAGGGCGATCTTCAGGTAGCGGCGGCTGGCGTCGAGGCGTCGCCGTGAGGCGAGCCAGAACGACCAGCCGAAGAGGGCGATGAAGTACATGCCGCAGCCGACCATGATGCGGAACGACCAGAACAGCACCGGCACGTTGGGAATCGTGCTCGCGGCAGCACGCTGCACGTCGTCGGCGCTGGCCTGGGCGGGGTCGGTCATCTCGCGCTTCAGCAGCAGCGCGTAGCCCAGGTCCTGCTTGTTCGCGTCGAATGCCGCGCGCGCCTGTGCATCACCGGGCTGCTTGCGCAGCCGCTGCATCGCCGCGTAGGCGATGCGTCCGCGCTCGATGCGCTGCGCGGCTTCCTCGACCAGCTGGTTGATGCCCGGCAATACGCCGTCGAGCGAGCGCGTGCCGATGATGCCCATGACCCACGGGACGTGGACCGCAAACCGCGTCGTGCGCGTGGCAACGTCGGGGAAGCCGAACAACGCGAACGAGGCAGGTGGCGGCTCGGTATCCCACATCGCCTCGATTGCGGCGAGCTTCATCTTCTGGTTTTCCGACACGGTGTAGCCCGACTCGTCGCCGAGCACGACGACGCTGAGCGCCGACGCCAGGCCGAAGCTGGCCGCGACCGTCATCGAGCGCTTGGCAAAGTCGACGTTGCGTCCGCGCAGCAGGTACCATGCGCTGATCGACAGCACGAACATCGAACCGAGCACATAGCCGGCGCTGACGGTGTGCACGAACTTCGACTGCGCCACCGGATTGAACATGACCTGCGTGAACGAGGTCACTTCCATGCGCATCGTCTCGAAATTGAATTCGGCGCCGACCGGATTCTGCATCCAAGCGTTCGCGATCAGGATCCACAGCGCCGACAGGTTGGCGCCGACGGCGAGCAACGTCGTCACGACCAGGTGCTGCACGCGGCCTAGCCGGTCCCAGCCGAAGAAGAACAGGCCGATGAAGGTGGCCTCGAGGAAAAACGCCATCAGCCCTTCGAGCGCGAGCGGCGTGCCGAACACGTCGCCGACATAGTGCGCGTAGTAGGCCCAGTTCGTGCCGAACTGGAATTCCATCGTCACGCCGGTCGCCACGCCCATCGCGAAGTTGATGCCGAACAGCACGCCCCAGAACTGGGTCATGCGCTTCCACACCTCGCGCCCGGTCATGACGTAGACCGCTTCCATGATCGCCAGCAGCCAGGCCAGGCCCAGCGTCAGCGGCACGAACAGGAAGTGATACAGCGCGGTCAGCGCGAACTGCAGGCGCGACAGCGTGACGACGTCGCCGTCGATCATGGCGTGGCCGGCTCTGCAGTCGCGTTGCCCGCGGCTCCCGCCAGGACGTGCGCGCGGATCGCGGCGGGCGAGGTATCGGCGCGCGGCTGCGACGCGACGAGCGCGAAATAGAGCAGCGTCAGCAGCGCGGCTTTCGCCAGCACGATCAGGCCGATCTCGACACCGAAGCGTCGCCCCGCAGCCGTGCGGAACCAGGAGCGATCGGATCGGTGGACCACGGCATTCATCGCGGGCGAATTATACGCTCGCCGCTGCAGCGCGTGGTACGGATGGTCAGCCCGCGGCGGCGAACGCGTCGCGCGTCAGGTTTTCCGGCTCGCGGTCGGTGCAGGCGACATCGTCCTCGATGCGAATGCCGCCGTACTGGCGGAAGCGCTCGACGCGATCCCAGTCGACATCGGCCGCCTGCGGCTTGCCCTTGAGTTCGGCCAGCAGCATGTCGATGAAATAGATGCCCGGTTCGATCGTCGTGACCATGCGCGGCTCGAGCGCGCGCGTCAGCCGCAGGTACGGATGCCCGGCGGGCTTGTCGATGCTGCCGCCGCTGTCATCGCGCTGGAAGCCGGCCACGTCGTGCACCTGCAGCCCGATCAGGTGTCCCAGGCCGTGCGGAAAGAACACGCTCGATACGCCGGACTCGACCGCGCTTTCGGCACTCATGCGGATGAAGCCGTGCTCGCGCAGGATTGCGGCGAGCAGGTGATGCGCGCGCAGGTGCAGTTCCGCATACGACTGGCCCGCGCAGACCTTGCCGGCGAGCGCACGCTGCGCGCCGTCGACGGCATCGATCAGTGCCTGGAACTCGTCGGCAGCGGCGCCGGCGTAGGTGCGCGTGATGTCGCTCGCGTAGCCGTGGAAACTGGCGCCCGCGTCGATCAGGAACGAAAGCGCGTGCGCCGGCGGCGCGCGGTTCAGGTCGGTGTAGTGCAGCACGGCGCCGTGCTGGTTCAGGGCGATGATGTTGCTGTACGGCAGCTCGCTTTCGGTCTCGTGCACGGCGCCGAGGTAGGCCATGTTGATGCCGTACTCGGACTGGCCGGCGCGGAATGCACCTTCCGCGGCGCGGTGTGCGCGCGCGCCGAGCTTGCTCGCGACCCGCATCATCGCCAGTTCGTAGTCGGTCTTGTAGGCGCGATGATAATGCAGGTAGTTCAGCACCGGCGGCGGATTGTTCGGCACGGCGTCGCCGACCGCAGCGTTGTCCTCGCCCACGATCGCGCAGCGATCGCTGTCCTGCGGCAGATGCGCGCGCGCCTGTTGCGGCTCGCGGATGATCGTGATGTCGAAGTGTTCGACCCAGTAGCCGGCCGGCGCTTCCGGCACGACGTGCCAGTAGTCGTGCGGCTGCAGATAGATCAGCCTGGGTCGTTCGCCCGGCGTGTAGACCAGCCACGACCCTGGCGCGCGCGTGACCGGCAGCCAGTGCTTGAAATGCGGATTGACGGCGAACGGATACGGGCGATCGTCGAGGAATTCGCAGTGCGCCTGGCCCGAGGCGACGACCAGATGATCGAAGCCGCCGCGCGCCAGTGCCGCATCGGCGCGACGGCGCAACGTCATCAGGTGATCGGGATAAAGCCGGGCGAGCAGGTCGGACATGGACAGGGCGCTCCGTGAAACAAGGCATCCATTGTGCAGCAAATGACCGGATCCGGCGCGAGTGCTGCGCGCTCGGGATCACGATTTTTCGATTCGCCACGCGCGCGGGTCGGCCGCCGCCGACCGGCAGCCTGTATGCCGTTCGGCGAACGGGCGCGGCGCGCCGTCAGTACGGACCGGATTCTTCGCGCGCGTCGACCCAGGCGGCCAGCGCCGTGCGGTCCGCCGGCGCGATGTCGATGATGCGAAATCCGGCCCAGTACTGCCCCGGGATGTTTGCCGGTTCGCTCCACTGCTCGTGCACGCCGATCTCGAGCGGGCGCGGCGGCGCCGTCGCATGGCCGGGCAGTTCGAAGCTGAATTGAAACAGCGCATTGTCGGGCAGCGCGCGGTTTGCCATCAGCAGCATGCCGTCGACCGACAGGTTGCCGATGTAGCCGATCGTTTCGGCGGTGAGGGAATTGGTCACCTGGATGCCTTCCTGCGCGTTCTTGCGGCGGGACCTGCGGTTTTCCATGGGTTACCTCGACGCCGCCGGCGCAGCCAGGGACGAGAGCACGGCCTGCAGGCTGCTGTCGACCAGCGAACCGGCTTCCGGCGGCGCCAGCCGCGCGCGGCCCGCGACCATGTCGCGCGCCAGTTGCTCGAGTCCGCGTTCGTCGACGCGGGCGCCGCGTTGATTGGTGAGCACGCAGCGCCCGGTCAGTGGCGAGAACCAGCTCAGCTTGAGCCGGGTCGGATCGCCGCCGGGCATCTCCAGCCACGTTCCGAAAGGCAATGCGCGCAGGCGCTCGAGCGCCTGGCTTTCGTCGCCCGTCAGCGGCCGCGCCGCCGCCGCGGCGCGCGCGGGCAGTTCTTCGGCAGCCGTCTCGCCCAGGCGCATCTTGCTTCTCAGGCGCATGGCGAGATCAGTCTGCGAGATCGCGTTGTCGTCGCTGGCCTGCTCGGGCGCGAACAGGCGATTGACCACGGCCTGGATCTCGTCGTCGTGGTAGCCGACCTGGCTCAGGCCCGTCTCGATTTCCTCGCGCCAGCTCGCGGCAAGCGGCTTGTCCAGCATCGTCTGCATCGCGCCGCCGACGGCGATGAGCTGGTCGGCCACGGCCAGCTGCTTGCGATAGATGTCGCTCTTTTCTCCGTGGCGCAGCACCGTCAGCGCCAGCACGTCGGTCCATGCCTGTTCCAGCAGCGTGCGCAACAGGCGGCTTGCCTTGCTCGTCGCCAGACGGATCGTGATGGCGCGCGCGGCCGTGTCGCGCGCCATGGCCAGCTTCTCGCGGCCGCGGCACGCCTCGACCAGGCGGCGTTCGGAAACGTCGGCCTTGCGCGCCAGCGAGCCGATGTACGTCTGCAGCTCTTCGTTGACCTGGTCGAACACGCGCATGTCGGTATCGAATTCGGAATTGATGTGCTCGACGGCGCGCTGCATGCGCTCGATCAACGCGTAGTCCGATTCGCCGCCGTCGTCGAGCCAGTGGGTTCCTGCGTCGACGATCGAATTGAGCAGGCGCCGGGCAGGATGATCGGCATTGAAGAAGAAGCGCTTGTCACGCAGCGCCACGCGCAGCACCGGCACCTGCAGTCGCGTCAGCATCGACTGGGTGCGGCCGTTGGCGCGCGTCACCAGCATCAGCTTTTCGTACAGCAGCCCGACCAGGTCGATGGTGTCGGTGTCTTCGTCGTCGAGCCGCGGCGTCTGCCCGGCCGGCGTCGCATGGCGCAACTGGTTGAGCAGGTCCTGGCGCAACTGCGCGATCGTGCGCTGGACCACCTTGCCGCCGAGCATGATCGTCGGCGGCGAACGCACCTGCAGAACACCGAGCGCCGACTGCAGCTCGCGCGCGCCGGGCTCGAACGCATCGGCGGTGCGCGGCGACGGCATCACGCCCTGGCTGTGGCGGCGCGCCTGCAATTGCTGGCGCAGCGCGGCGAACTGCTCGCCCTCGCGCGTTTCGTTCGGCATGCGCTGCGGCCTGTGCTCGCGAAGCGGAGCGGGTGCCGCGGGCGATGCCGGCCGGCGCGCGCCGGCGACCTCGAACGCGGCGAGTCCGAATCCGCCGACGTCGACGTCCGCGCCGGCGCTGCTGCGCGTGCGCGGCGCCGTGAAGCTGTCGCGTGCCGCCGGCTTGGCCGCCGATGCCTCGCCGCCGCCGGCAGCCGGTGCGCGGCTCTTGGCCGTCGGCAGCTGCAGGTATTTGAGAATGCGCTGTTCGGCCAGATAGGTGTTCGCCGACGCGTACAGCGCGCCGACGCCGCTCATCGCCAACCGGTCGAACGTCTGGAAGAACAGTATGCGGTGGTCGAGCGGCAGGTCGAGCGCGGCGACCGCGTAGCGCAACGCCGCCGTTATCCTGCCCGGACCCAGCGGCAGCGACTCGGCGTCGAACGCCGGGCGCGCGGCCAGCACGCCATAGCGGTAGCCCAGCTCGTAAAGCGCGACCGAGTGGCGCGTCTCGACGCGCGCAGCCATTTCGCGAAGCACCAGCGATTCGTCCAGCTCGTGCGATCCGACCAGCGACAGCTCCTGCCAGTCGGCGATGACCGGCTCGGCCTTCCTTGCCGAAGCAGCCGGGGCGGCACGCTGGTCGAAACGCGCGAGGTCGTCTTCGAGCGACAGCATCAGGCGCGGCGCCAGATCGGCACGCATCGGCTTGATGCGCCGCACCGATTCGAGGCAGCGGCTGCCGGCTTCGTCGACGCGCGGCTTGTTGGCCTGCTGGATCAGGTTGCGTTCGAATTCGTCCAGCGATGCGGCGAGCGAGCGCTCGAGCGCGCCCCAGAACATGCCGAGCACACCCTCGAGCAGCTGGCGCACGCGCACGGGCAGGTCCTGCCGGCTGGCCAGACTGGTCATCGCCAGCACATCGCCCGACGCCGAATGCTGGGTACCCGTGCCGCCCTGCGTCATGCGTTCCCGTCCCGATTCGTCCCCGACCGCGGGTAGGCAATTCTATGCCGCGATCCTGCCTTGGCCAATACTGCAGGGGAGGCCTGGGTGAAGCAAGCGCCAGCGCGTGAACGACCGCCTTGCCCCGTCCTAGCGGGGCTCCCACGACACGGTCAGGAAGCCGGACCGGCCCGGCGTGTTGTAGCCGTGCACCAGCTCGTAGTTGCGGTCGAACAGGTTTTCGGCCCGCAAGCCCAGGTTCCAGCAGGTGCCGACCGCCCAGGTCGCGCGCAAGTTGACCAGCGCATAGCCGCCGAGCGTCTGGCCGCCGACATCCTCGCGCCGCCCGCTGGCCACGAACTCGATGCCGGCATTGGCGCGCTCGCCGATGGCGGTGGCGAGCACGCTCGACAGTTTCTGTTTCGGCCGGCGCAGCAGCTGCTCGCCGCTGTCGCTGTTGCGCGGATTCTGCAGGGTCAGTTCGTTGTCGAGCGACCAGCCGCCGGAGCGCCAGTGATGGCTCAGCTCGACGCCGTCGATGGACGCGTGGTCGACGTTGATGGCCCGGAACGTGCTGCCGCCGGAGAAGTCGATCAGGTCGTGCACGCGCGTGGAAAACGCGCGGATGCCGATCCGGTTGCCTGCGTCGGCGCGCCAGTCGAGCCCGGCCTCGGCCGTGTGCGAGCGCTCCGGATCGAGGTCCGGATTGCCGGCGAAGTAGCCGCCGTAGCCGGGCGAAAACAGCTCGTTGAGGTTCGGCGCACGGAATGCCGTGCCGTAACTTGCGCTCAGGCGCAACGCGTCGGCGGCCTGCCAGCCGATCGCCGCCGAGCCGGACGATGCGCCGCCGAAATCGCTGTTGTGGTCATAGCGCGCCGATACCTCGCCGTCGATGCTGCCGGCCAGTGCGTGCCAGCCGGCGAACACGCCGGCGTTGTCGCGTGCCACGTCGTACGGCGCGCCGAAGCCGGTCGTGTCGAGCGTCACGGCGCGTTCGTGCACCAGGTCGGTGCCCGCCACGACATGCTGCATTGTGGACAATGCGAAGTCGTTGGTCCAGGACAGCTGTTCGCGCGTCGAACGGTAGGTGCTGCCGAATGCCGGCGTGTCCAGGTCCTCGCGCGAACTGCCGACCGACAGGCGCTGGCTCCAGTCCGCGGACAGCGGGCCTTCGAGGTTGACGCCGATCGCCTGGTCGAGCGTGCTCGAGTAGCCGACGCCAGGGTTGCCGTTGTCGAAGCTCTCGCCGCCCTGGCTGCGGAACATCGTCGCCGACAGGGTCTGCGCGCCGATTCGATACGCGCCCTGCAGGATCGCGTTGCGATTGTGGAAGCCGTTGTCGTCCGGATTGAAGATGCAGAACGGATCGTTTGGGCCGCTGCAGATGCCGGCGTTGGTCGCCGAGAAACCGCCGACGTGGCGCGCGCCCAACTGCGCGCTGAAGCCGCCGGCATCCGACCAGCTGCCGATGCCGGCGCTGCCGTCGGCATCGCGGTAGCTGCCGTAGCCGGCGGCAAGGTGGGCGCCGTCGAGCCTGCGCGTGAACACCTGTATCACGCCGCCGATCGCGTCGGAACCCCAGTAGCTGGCGCGCGGACCGCGCACGATCTCGATGCGCTCGATCGCGTCGAGCGGGAGGTTTTCGAACGCGAACGCGCCGGTGTTCGCCGAGGCCACGCGCACGCCGTCGATCAGCACCAGCACATGGTTGGCATTCGTGCCGCGCACGAACACGCCGGTCTGTTCGCCGGCGCCGCCGCTGCGCGCGACGTCGATGCCGGCCTGCAGGCGCAGCAGGTCGATCAGGTCGTTGCTGGCGCTGGCGACGATGTCGCTGCGCGTAATGACCGTGACGTCGGCGAGACTGGCATCGACGGTTTCGACGGCGCGCGTCGCGGTCACCTCGACGGTCGGCTGCAGCTGCGCCTCGTCGGCATGCGCCGACGAGGCAAGGCAGGCGCCCAGACAGGGCAACAGGAACGAAACAACTCTGGCATGTGACACAGGAACCTCCGAACGCTCACCCGCGGCTGATGGCAAGGCGCACGAAAGGTTTCGGTCGGTGCGCGGCGGCAGGAAGAAAGCGGCCGGCATGCCCGACCGTTGCCCGCCGCAACGCCTTGAGCTCGTGCGGCGTCGCTTGCGCGAACCGCATGTCGTCGCAGGCCGGTCTCCGGGCTTGCAAGCGGCATCTGGCGATGCCGGTCCGATCGCCTTCCCGCGCTCGCGCGCAGTGGCACAAAGATCGGCCTTGACTTGCTTACCGTTGCGGGGGCAGCGCCGGAATTGCCGCGCCTGTCGATCGTTCCCGGCACGCAGAAAATATGCGAGCGATCCAGGATCGATCAGTAGGCGAGGTCGCACCGGCTTCCCGTTTCACCTTGCCAAGTGCGCGCCGTGAATCGATCGCGCTGTAGCGCGACCATCGAAACACGCACACGAGGCAAGACACCTGCGACGGCGCGCAGTCTAGGCGCGGTCACGAGGTGGCGCAAGTGCGCCGCGATCAGTCGTTGTCGGTGGCCGTGCCGACTTCGATCAATTCGCCGTCGTCGCCGACCTGCAGGGTGACTTCGATCGGGCGGCAGCACACCGCGCAGTCCTCGACATAGCGTTGTGAGCCGGCCGACAGGTCAACGACCGTCTCGTAGCTTTCGCCGCAGTACGGGCACTGGATGGTGATCGTTTCAATCATGCGGCGGTCCGCCATGCGTGGCCACGTTGCGGCGTCCGGGTTCGGGCAGGAACGCGGCGACCACGTCGTTGAGAAAGCGCCGGCCGAACTCGGTGGCGCGCACATCGCCGCCCGTGGCGTCGAGCCAGCCTCGCGCGACGGCAGTGCGCACCTGCGCGTCGATCGCTTGCGCCGGCAGCCCGGTCGTTGCGGCGAAGCGATCGAGCGAAAAACCGCGATTCAGGCGCAGCGCATTGAGCATGAATTCAAACGGCACCTGGTCGATGGCGATGGCGTCGTCGCCGCCGATTCGGCGCGTCGATGCGGCGTGCTCGAGATAGCCACGCGGCGCACGCAGCTTCCAGCGTCGCCGAATCCGGAGCGATTGGCCCGGCCCGGGCCGGGTGGAATCTCCGCTCCCCCGCGCCGGATCCCCCATCCCCGGCTCCGAATACTTGCCGTGTGCCCCGGCGCCGATGCCGAGGTAGTCGCCGAACTGCCAGTAGTTGAGATTGTGCCGGCATTCACCGCCGGGCCGCGCATAGGCAGACACTTCGTACTGGACCAGGCCCGCGGCCGCGATGCGCTGCTGACAGGCTTCCTGCATGTCCCAGGCAAGATCGTCGTCCGGCAGCGGCGGCGGATTGGCGGCGAACGCGGTGTTGGGTTCCAGCGTCAGCTGATAGTGCGACAAATGCGGCGTTTGCAGCAAAATTGCCTTTTCCACATCGGCCAGCGCGCCGGCAAGCGTCTGCTGCGGCAGCGCGTACATCAGGTCCAGGTTGAGATTGTCGAGACCGGCATCCTGTGCCTGCTTGACCGCGCGCTCGGCTTGCGCGGCATCGTGAATGCGGCCGATCCGGCGCAGCGCGTCGTCGTCGAAGCTCTGCACGCCGAAGCTGATGCGGTTGACGCCGGCGCGCCGGTAGTCTGCGAACGGTCCGTGTTCGACCGTGCCCGGATTGGTTTCGAGCGTGACCTCGGTTGCGGCGGGTATGCCCAGGCGCGCGGCGACGCCGTCGAGGATGCGCGCGATGCGGTCGGGTGCGAACAGGCTCGGCGTGCCGCCGCCGAAGAAGATGCTGGCGAGCGGCCGCCCGTGCGCGAGCGGCAGGTCCTGATCCAGATCACGCAGCAGCGCGTCGACGTATTCGTCCTGCGGCAGTGTCTGCGGCGAATTGTGCGAGTTGAAGTCGCAATACGGGCACTTGCGCACGCACCATGGAACATGGATGTACAGCGACAGCGGCGGCAGGGCGGTGCCGGGCAATGTCATGGCTGTGTGGCGTGGCGCAGGAGTGTGCGCAGCGCGGCGAGCGCCTTGCCGCGATGGCTGACGCGATTCTTGATCGCGGCATCGAGTTCGGCCGCACCGCGGCCGAGCAACGGGTCGAAAAAGACCGGGTCGTAGCCGAAGCCCCCGTCTCCGCGCGGCGCTTGCAGGATGCGGCCATCCCAGCGCCCCTCGGCGATCAACGGCGCCGGGTCGTCGGCCCTGCGCAGCAGCACGATGACGCAGTGGAAATGTGCGGTGCGCGCACGCTCCGGCACGTCGCGCAGCGCGTACAGCAGTTTGGCGATGTTCGCCGCGGCATCGCCGTGCGCGCCGGCGTAGCGCGCGGAGTACAGGCCGGGCGCGCCGTCGAGCGCATCGACGCAGATGCCCGAATCGTCGCCCAGCGCCGCCAGACCGCTGTGCCGCGCCGCGTGCCGCGCCTTCAGCAGCGCATTCTCGATGAACGTGGCGGCCGTTTCGTCGGCATCGGCAATGCCGAGCTCGGTCTGTGCGACGAGGTCCAGCTGCAGACCCGCCAGAACCTCGCGTATCTCGGCGAGCTTGCCGCGGTTGCTGCTGGCGACGACGAGGCGCTTCATCGCGGCAGCCCCGACGCTCAGGACTCCAGCGCCGCGCGCTGCTTGTCCAGCAGTTCGCCGATGCCCTTGCGCGCAAGATCGAGCAGCGCGTCGAGTTCCTCGCGACGGAACGCATGACCCTCGGCGGTGCCCTGCAGTTCGATGAAGCCGCCGCCGTCGTTCATCACGACGTTCATGTCGGTGTCGCAGGCAGAGTCTTCCGGGTAGTCCAGGTCGAGCACCGGCACGCCGCGATAGACGCCGACGGATATTGCGGCGACGGCGCCGATGACCGGACTCTTCTTCAGCGCGCCGCGCTTGAGCAGGCAGCCGATCGCATCGACCAGTGCGACGTAGGCGCCGGTGATCGCCGCCGTGCGCGTGCCGCCGTCGGCCTGCAACACGTCGCAATCGAGCGTGATCGTGCGTTCGCCGAGCGCGGCACGGTCGACGCAGGCGCGCAGCGCGCGGCCGATGAGGCGCTGGATTTCCATCGTGCGTCCGCCCTGGCCGCCGCGCGCCGCTTCGCGCTGCATGCGTTCCTTGGTCGCGCGCGGCAGCATGCCGTATTCGGCCGTGACCCAGCCTTCGCCTTTGCCGCGCAGGAATGGCGGCACCTTGTCCTCGACGCTGGCCGTGCACAGCACGCGCGTATCCCCGAACGCGATCAGCACGGCGCCTTCGGCATGGCGCGTGTAATTGCGTTCGATCAAGACGGCGCGCAATTCGTCGGCGGCGCGGCCGGAGGGGCGGGAGAAATTCGTCATTGCGCGGAAGTTGTCCTGGCGGGTGCGCAGTTTAGCAGGGGGCAGAGACGGGAGACGGGAGAAGGGAGAGGGGAGAGGCGGGCGAGAGACGAGGGGCGAGGCGAAGTCCGGAAACCATTGCATCGGGAACCGCGGATGCAGTGCAGGATCGATGCGTCACGCATGCAAGGGCGCCTGCTCCCTCAGCGCCTGCTCTGGCATGGCATACTGCGCGGCCACGACCAGGCGGAACCTGCCCATGATCCGCAGCATGACCGCGTTTGCCAGCGCGGAATCCGATACGCCGTGGGGCGCGCTCGCCTTCGAATTGCGTTCGGTCAATCACCGCTACCTCGAGCTCAATCCGCGCCTGCCCGAAGAGCTGCGCGCGATCGAACCGGCGCTGCGCGAACGCGTCGCGGCGAAGCTCACGCGCGGCAAAGTCGATGTCAACCTGCGTTTTCGGCCGATCGACGCCGGTGCCGTGGAAATCCGCGTAGACCACGCGGTGCTCGACAGGCTCGAGCGCGCCGCGGAACTGCTGACGACGCGTTTTCCCGACATGGCGGTCGGCTTCACCGAACTGCTGGCGTGGCCCGGCGTGCTCAAGCGCGACGAAGTCGACCAGGACGGGCTGCGCCAGGCGGCGCTCGACCTGCTCGAGCGCGCGCTCGACGACATGCTGGCGACGCGCCAGCGCGAAGGCGAGCGTCTTGGCGTGTTTCTGCGCGATCGGCTCGAATCGGTCGCAAGGACCGTGGACGATGTGCGCGGATGGCTGCCGGACATCCGGCTGGCGCTGCGCGCGCGCCTGGAGTCGAGACTAGCGGAAATCCGCCAGCCGGCCGACGCCGGTCGCGTCGAGCCGGGACGCCTGGAGCAGGAACTCGTGCTGCAGCTGTCGCGCATCGATGTCGACGAGGAGCTCGACCGCCTCAGCGCGCACATCGCCGAGGCGCGGCGCGTGCTGGCGCTGCCCGATGCGGTCGGGCGGCGCCTCGACTTCCTGATGCAGGAGTTCAACCGCGAGGCGAACACGCTCGGCTCCAAATCCGTCGACCAGCGCACGACCCAGGCCGCAGTCGAGCTCAAGGTGCTGATCGAGCAGATGCGCGAGCAGGTGCAGAACATCGAGTAAGGGGAGAGGGGAAAGGGAAGAGGGGAGAGGGGGAAGCGCGAGCGGCTGCATGCTGCTTGCGACTTCATTGCATGGCTTACCCCGCTGTTGGCTTGGGTCGCGCCACGTCTACTTGGACGCCTGCTTTTCCGTCTCCCCTCTCCCTTTTCCCCTCTCCCGTATAATCTTCCGATGACAGGCACCCTCTACATCGTCGCCGCGCCGTCCGGCGCCGGCAAGACCAGTCTGACACGCGCGTTGCTCGAGCAGGAGCCGGGCATCGCGCTGTCGGTGTCGTATACGTCGCGGCCGCCGCGGCCGAACGAGGTCGACGGCGTGCACTACCATTTCGTTTCGCGCGGCGTGTTCGAAGAGATGATCCGGCGCGGCGAATTCTTCGAGCATGCGGTCGTGCATGGCGACCTGAAGGGAACTGCGCGCAGCGCGGTCGAACATACGCTGGCGCAGGGCAAGGACGTGCTGCTCGAAATCGACTGGCAGGGTGCACGCCAGGTGCGCGAGCAGATGAAGGATACGGTGAGCATCTTCATCCTGCCGCCATCGCGCGCGGAACTGGAGCGGCGCCTGCGCTCGCGCGGCGCGGACACCGACGCGGTGATCCGCCGCCGCCTGGCCGACTCGCGCGCCGACATCGCCCATGCGCAGGAATTCGACTACCTTGTCGTCAACGACGAGTTCGCCGCTGCGTTGGCCGAGCTGCACGCCATCGTCAGGAACCGCCAGCTGCGCTGCGACAATCAGATGGCGCGCCATGCGGCGCTGCTGGCCGACCTGCTGCGCGGCGACTAGGCCGGCCCGGACGACGGCCGTGCCGCGATCCTGTGCTTCTCTGACGCCGCGCTTAACGTCCATTGCGCTACGCTTTCGCCGGATGCGGCGGTCGGTTAAGGTAGCGCAGCGCTGGCGCCGCCGGGCGCCATCACCCCACTGAATGTCGAACATGAGCGCGAATCCCACGCGGCCACCGCCCGCAAGCCCGAGCGACGCGCTGATCGAAATCCGCGGCCTGCGTACCGTGCTGGGCGGCAAGACGATTTTCGATGGCGTCGACCTGGACATCGCGCGCGGCCGGATCACGGCCGTGATGGGGCCGAGCGGCACCGGCAAGACCACGCTGATGCGCCATATCACCGGCCAGCTCGCGCCGGACGCCGGCAGCATCCGTATCGAAGGGCGCGACGTCACGCGCATCGGCCGCGAGGAGTTGTATGTCCTGCGCGAGAAGATCGGCTACCTGTTCCAGAATTCGGCGCTGCTGACCGATTATTCGGTGTTCGAGAACGTCGCGTTTCCGCTGCGCCAGCACCTGACGCTGCCGGAAGAACTGGTGCGGAACATCGTGCTGACCAAGCTGCAGGCCGTCGGCCTGCGCGGCGCCGCGGAGCTGATGCCGAGCGAGCTGTCCGGCGGCATGATGCGCCGCGTCGCGCTGGCGCGTGCGATCGTGCGCGATCCGATGATGATCATCTACGACGAGCCGTTCGTCGGACTCGATCCGATCGCGCTCAATCAGATATTGAAGCTGATCCGCACGCTGAACCAGACGCTCGGCATCACCAGCATCCTGGTGGCGCATGAGCTGGCGGCCGTGCGCCGCGTGGCGGACCAGATCTATCTGCTGGCTGCCGGCAAGATCGCCGCACACGGCGCGCCGGAGGAGCTGGCGCGCGGCGACACGCCGTGGACGCGCCAGTTCTTCAGCGGCGAAGCCGACGGCCCGGTACCGTTCCATTATCCGGCGCCCGACTATGCCGGCCAGCTCGGGCTCGCGCCAGGCGGCGGTGGCTCCGCCGCCGCGCCGGTGCGCGCCGCGCAACTGCCGGAGTCCCGGCCGTGAGCGCAGTGCGGCCGTCCCCGTCACGCGTGATGCTGGGCATCGCGCAGATCGGCGCCTGCGGCATCTTCCTGCTGCAGATCCTCGCGGCGATACCGCGCAGCGTGCGCTACCTGCGGGAAACGGTGCGCCAGATCTGGTTCGTCGGCGCGATGAGCCTGACCATCATCATGACGTGCGGCCTGTTCGTCGGCATGGTGCTCGGGCTGCAGCTGTACTACGTGCTGTCGATCTTCGGCGGTACGGCAGCGCTCGGCACGGTGGTGTCGCTGTCGCTGTACCGCGAGCTCGGGCCGGTTGTCACGGCGCTGCTGTTCGCCGGCCGCGCCGGCACCTCGATGACCGCCGAGATCGGGCTCATGCGCGCGACCGACCAGATCGACGCGATGGAAATGATGGCGGTGGATCCGCTCGCCTACGTGGTCGCGCCGCGCTTCATCGCCGGCATCATCGCGATGCCGATCCTGGCATGCGTGTTCAACGCGCTCGGCATTCTCGGCGCGCACCTGATCGGCGTGTCGTGGCTCGGCCTGGACAACGGCACGTTCTGGTCGAACATGACCTCGAGCGTGGACGTGTGGAAGGACGTGATCAACGGCGTCTGGAAGAGCGCTGCGTTCGGCGCGGTGGTCACGCTGATCGCGACCTTCCAGGGCTACACGACGGCGCCGACCAGCGAAGGCGTGGCCTATGCGACGACGCGCACTGTCGTGTTCTCGTCGATCGTCACGCTGGCGCTGGATTTCGTCATGACCGCATTCCTGATGTAGAGCGGCGGCCAGAGCCGGAGATTGAACCACGGAGAACACGGAGAACACGGAGAGAGCAAGACTCGATGGAAAGAACCAGATGCGCGATGACGATTGAAGACGGCAGCCATGCCACTGTTCTTCTCCGTGTTCTCCGGCTTTCTCCGTGTTCTGCGTGTAAATGCTTTTTGATTCCTTCGGACAAATCAAGATGGCACAACGACAGAGTTACCAGATCGGCAGCGGGCTGTTCATCCTGCTCGGCTTCGTCGCGCTCGGCTATCTCGCGACGCAGACGACTTCGATCGCGAACTACTCGCAGGGCGCAAGCTACGCGATCAAGGCACGCTTCACCAATATCGGCCAGCTCAAGCTGCGCGCACCGGTGAAGCTCGCCGGGGTGCGCATCGGTACGGTCAGCGACATCAGGCTCGAGCCGGACAAGCTCGACGCGCTGGTAACGCTTGCGCTGGACAAGCGCTTCGACAAGATCCCGGACGACTCCGCCGCCGCCGTGTTCACGAGCGGTTTATTGGGCGACCAGTACGTTGCCATCCAGCCGGGCGGATCGCCGGACATGTTCAAGGACGGCGACGAGGTCGTGCTGACGCAAAGTTCGATGCAGCTCGAGGAACTGATCGGCAAGTACCTGGTCGGTGGCGACGCCGGCAAGACCGGTGCGAAGCCGGAACCGAAGGACGCGAAGTCCGACGTGCCGCCGAACGGTGCCAAATAGTGCGGCAGCAGCCTGGCGCGGCGCCGCGCTGCAAGGCTGACCCGCGGTGAGTGACGAACGACCCCGGCAACCGAAAAATCACGATTGGAAAAACGATCATGCGCACACTCTGCAGTCTCCTTTGTATACTTTTCCTTGCGAGCGCCGTTCCGGCGCGCGCCGACAATGCGCAGCCGAACCAGGTCGTGCAGAATCTGGTCGACGATCTCGGCAAGACCATGGAAAGCCGCCGCGACGAGCTGAGCAAGAACCGCGAGGCGCTGCTCAAGACGATCGACGGCATCGTGCTGCCGCACTTCGACATCGACTACGCCTCGCTGCTCGTGCTCGGCCAGAACGCGCGCACCGCGACGGTCGAACAGCGCGCACGCTTCGCCAAGGCGATGTACAACTCGATCACGCATCGCTACGCGGAAGGGCTGCTCAAGTACACCGAAGGGCGCGTGCGCGTGCTGCCGTTCCAGGGCGAGTTGAATGACAAGCGCACGCTGGTGCGCACCCAGGTCGTGCTCGACGACGGCAAGGTGGTGCCGGTCGATTACGCATTCCGCAAGACCGCGAGCGGTGAATGGAAAGCCTACGATGTCATCATCGAAGGCATTTCCTACGTGACCAATTACCGCAACCAGGTCGCGGCGGAGATCGCCAAGTCGAGCCTCGACGACCTGACCACGCGCCTGGAAAACCAGGGCGCCAAGGCGCTCGAGAAGCTGGAGCAGCAGGACAAGAAATGAAACCGGCGCCGTATTTCAGCGTCGAATCCGACACCCTCGGAACGCTCAAGGTGTCGGGCGCGATCTCTTATGCGAATGCAGGCCTCGCCCTGACCCAGGCACCCGAGGCGACGCAGGCCGGCGCGCCGGTCAATATCGATCTGTCCACACTGGAGGACGCCGACAGCGCAACGCTGGCGGTGTTGATTGCCTGGAGTGCGCAGGCGCTGCGTCGCGGCGCCCGCCTGAACTACCAGCGCGCGCCGCAGGGCCTGCTCAACCTTGCGCGGCTGTGCGAGGTCGACCGGCTGCTCGGCCTGGCCTAGCCGGTTCGCCTGGTTTGGTAGCGGGCAACGACGCCGGCTTCGGCCGATCATCCTTCGCCGGGTTTCCGCGTGGCAGCAGCAGTTGAGCGGACGCTTGTGGCACGGTTCCGCGTTACCGGCAGGATCGTCCTGCACCGGCATCGCGACGATCGCTCAATTACGGGTCGGCTTGTCGGACTCGGACTTGTGCTGCTGCTCGTACTTTTCCTGTTCCTTCAGCAACGCGTCGACATCGACGTCGTCGACGCCCTGCAGTGACTGGATCGCCTCCATCGGCGGGTTGCCGCGGTAGATCTTGTACAGGCGGCGCTGGCGATAGGCGTCGCGATAGAACACGTACGGATCGTAGACGCCCTCGAGCAGCCCCTCCGCGTCGATTGCGCTCGAGCGCAACGTGACCAGGTACGCCGCCGTCGGCAGGTACTGCGCCTCCAGGTTGAAATCGTGGCTGCGCGCGTACCACGACAACGGGTCGAACGCGAAACGGTCGATCGGGTAGGAGGCGATGTCGCGGCCGGTCGTCGAACCGAGCAGCGGCAGCACCAGATAGGGGCCTTCCGGCACGCCCCACTTGGCCAGCGTGACGCCGAAGTCGGTCGTGCTGGAATCGATGCTCATCTCGCTGGCCGGGTCGAACAGGCCGAGGATGCCGATCGTCGTGTTGATCGCAAAGCGGCTCGTCGCCTTGAACGCTTCCTTCGGATTGGCCTGCAGCAGGTCGTTCGCGATCGTGATCGGCGATTCGACATTGGCGAAAAAATTGCTGATCAGGCGGCGCGACGTGTCGTTGGTGATCTTGCGATAGCCGACCGCGACCGGCCGGATTGCGACCCGGTCGGCGACCTCGTTGAACGAGTACATCTTGCGGTTGAAGTTTTCGTACGGGTCATCCTTGCGCGGCATCGGCGTGGCACAGCCGGCAATCACGAGCAGGGCGCTGAACAGGCCGAGGAGGCGAAGTTGTGGTGACACGAGTGGTTTGGGCATTTTGGTGTGCTTCGGTGCGTCAGTCCCTGCGCAACGGGCAAGTTCGTGGCCTGCCAGCGCGATGCGGCGGTGCATCATGGTTGCTTGCATGGCGTTAGCCTAAAGCAAGTCGGGCAGTTTTTGCAGGCGCCGGCCGATGTTCATCAACGGCCGGTTCAGCTTGACTTTCGCGTGGCAGCACAGATATTTCCCCGGGTCGGCACACACAATCCCATCCGCATATGGCCGTGTCGCGCGGATTGCAAGGGGCCGATGGGGTGGGCTGTGCTGTTCCCGATCCAGCTCCTGTTTGCACTGCACCATGGGCAGCGGCTACAATGGAAGCCGTATAAATTCGTGAATTCACGCAGATTTTGAGGGTTTTATGGCACGCATTACCGTGGAAGACTGCCTGGAAGTCGTCGACAACCGCTTCGAACTGGTGTTGATGGCGACCAAGCGCGCCCGCCAGATTGCCCATGGCGCCGACGCGCTGGTGGATTCCAGCAACGACAAGCCGACGGTCCTTGCCTTGCGCGAGATTGCCGGTCGCAAGGTCAACTCGGAACTGATCGCCGAGATCGATCGCCTCGAGCGCGAGAAGGCCGAGCGCGAAGCGCTCGAATGGGCTGCCGCCGAAGTCGACGACGACCTGTCCAAGGGTGGCGACGACCTGTGACATCCACCGCGCGCCCTGCGTGTAGCGAAGGGCGTGCAGCCGCGGCCGCGGCCGCGCGCGCCGGTCGCATTGCGGACGCGCTGATTCTCCGCATGGAGTAAGGCTCATGAGCACGGCGTTGCAGGAAGTCATGCCTGCCGACGTGCAAGCGCTGGAGCGGCGCCTGGACTATCTGCCCGCCGAACAGATCGAGCGGGTGCGCAAGGCCTACCTGATCGGTGCCCATGCCCACGCCGGGCAGACGCGCAAGAGCGGCGAACCGTACATCACCCATCCGGTCGCCGTCGCCGGAATCCTCGCCGACCTGGGCATGGACGTCGAAACGATCGTCGCGGCGATCCTGCACGACACCCTCGAAGACACGCCGCTGTCGCGCAGCGAGCTGGAAGCCGGCTTCGGCACCACCGTCGCCGAACTGGTCGACGGCGTCACCAAGCTCGACAAGGTGCGCTTCCTGTCGCAGCAGGAGGCGGCGGCCGAAAGCTTCCGCAAGATGCTGCTGGCGATGGCGCGCGATCTGCGCGTGATCCTGATCAAGCTCGCCGACCGCCTGCACAACATGCGCACGCTTGGCGCGATGGCGCCGGATTCGCGCCGGCGCATCGCGCGCGAGACGCTCGACATCTACGCGCCGATCGCGCAGCGCCTGGGCATGAACAAGTTCAAGTCCGAGTTGCAGGAGCTCGGCTTCCGCATGCTGTTTCCGTTGCGCCATCGCGTCATCGCGGCGCGCATCCGCAGCCTGCTCGGCAACCGGCGCGAGTCGATGGGCAAGATCGAGGCGGCGCTGTCGACGCGGCTGCAGGCCGAGCGCATCGCCCACCGCGTCATCAGCCGGATCAAGTCGCCGTTCAGCATCTATACGAAGATGCGCGCCGAACACAAGAGCTTCACCCAGGTCATGGACGTGTACGGCTTCCGCGTCGTGGTCAATTCGACCATGCAGTGCTATCACGCGCTCGGCGCCGTGCACTCGCTATACAAGCCGCTCGAGGCGCGCTTCCGCGATTTCATCGCGATGCCGAAGGCGAACGGCTACCAGTCGCTGCATACCGTGCTGTTCGGGCCGTTCGGCGGGCCGATCGAGATCCAGATCCGCACCGAGGACATGGACCAGGTGGCCGAGCGCGGCGTCGCGGCACACTGGGTGTACAAGACCACCGACCCGAGCAACAGCGCCCAGTCGCGCGCGCGCGAGTGGGTCGCCGGGCTGGTCGAGGCGCAGACGCGCGCCGTGTCGTCGCTCGAGTTCATCGAAAATGTAAAAGTGGATTTGTTCCCTGACGACGTGTACCTGTTCACGCCGAAGGGGCAGATCTTCGCGCTGCCGCGCAATGCGACCGCGCTCGATTTCGCCTACTTCGTGCATACCGACGTCGGCAACCACGCCGTGGCCGCGCGCGTCGACAAGAAGCTGGTGCCGCTGCGCACGCGCCTGAATTCGGGCGAGACGATCGAGATCATCACGGCGCCGTCGGCGCAGCCGCATCCGCAGTGGCTCGAGTGGGTGGTCAGCGGCCGCGCGCGCATCGCGATCCGCAATCACCTCAAGCATCTGCAGCACGAGGATGCCGTGCAGTTCGGCCATCGCATGCTCGACCGCGCGCTGGAGATGCGCGGGGTGCCGCTCGAGGCGATTCCGGCGCAGGCGCTCGATCGCTTCCTCGCCGAAGCCAAGTACAAGCGCCTCGAGGAGCTGCTGGCCGATATCGCGCTCGGCAACCGCATGCCGGACCAGGTTGCCGCCCGGCTGGTCGAGGCGCGCGGCGTCGTCGCCGGCGACCTGGCGCCGCGCAGCACCGAGAAGATCCTGATCAGCGGCGCCGAACGCGGCGTGCTGAGCTTCGGCAACTGCTGCCATCCGGTGCCCGGCGATGACATCGTGGGTTACCTGTCGGCCGGCAAGGGCATCGTCGTGCACCGTTCGGATTGCCCGAACGTGGTCGAGTACCGCAAGACACCCGAGCGCATGATCGCGATCGGCTGGGATCACGACGTGAGCGGCGACTACCGCGTGCAGCTGCGTATCGTCGTCGACAACAAGCCCGGCGTGCTCGCCACCGTCGCCGCGTCGATCGCCGAGGGCGATTCGAACATCGAGAACGTCGAATACCAGGAACGCGACCAGCAGACATCGACGCTGCTGTTCACGATCGAGGTGCGCAATCGAAAGCACCTGGCCGATGTGATGCGGCGCGTGCGCCGGGCGAATGTGGTGCATGGCGTGTATAGGTATCCGGTGTGAGGCGGGGCTGAGACCGCGTGCGCCGCCGCGCCTTCTGGTTGCTGACCTCCCGCGTTGCCAGTTTGCATAACGCCGGCGAACGGCTACGCTTGGAACCACGACGGTATCCATCCGTGGTGCGCCTGCCGATCGATATCCCTGCCTCACCCCCGCGCGGCGCACGCGATGCGCTTCAACGCATCGCGTGAGCGTGCCGCGTTGTACCTCAGCCCTCAGCTTCGGAGTCGTCATGCCCCGCCAAGTCATCCACAGCGACCACGCCCCCAAGGCCATCGGCCCCTACTCGCAGGGAGTGCGCAGCGGCAACACGCTGTACTTTTCCGGGCAAACGCCGATCGACCCGGCCACCGGCGCGCTGGTTGCCGGCGACATCGGCGCGCAGGCACGGCGCGTGTTCGACAACCTCAAGGCCGTGTGCGAGGCGGCAGGCGCATCGTTCGAGCAGGTCATTCGAGTCGGCATCTATCTGACCGACCTTTCCAGCTTCGCGGCAGTCAATGCCGTGATGAAGGAATATTTCCACGAACCGTTTCCGGCACGCTCGACCATCGGTGTCGCGGCGTTGCCGCTGAACGCGCAGGTCGAAGTCGACATGGTCCTGGTGTTCGACTGACGGCGACTGCGCAAGTCGGCATGACCAGACCCGATCCGGCGCCCGCAGTCCAGGCGCGTCCGGTGTCCAGCTTGCCTGGTGTCGGACCGGCGCTCGCCGCGGCGCTCGAACGGCTCGGCCTGCACACGCTGCAGGACCTGTGGTTTCACCTGCCGCTGCGCTACGAGGATCGCACGCGCTTGACCGCGATCGGCGAGCTGCACGCCGGTGACACGGCCCAGGTCGAGGGCCGCATCGAGGCGATCGAGAAAGGCTTCCGCTACCGGCCGCAGCTGCGCATCGCGATCGGCGACGCGTCGCACGCTACGCTGGTACTGCGCTTCTTCCATTTCAACAACGCGCAGGTCAACCAGCTGGCGATCGGTTCGCGCCTGCGCTGCTACGGCGAAGTGCGCCACGGCAAGCACGGGCTCGAAATGGTCCACCCGCAGTATCAGCGCGTCGCCGAAGGTGCCGCTGCCGGGGTCGAGGAGCGCCTGACGCCGGTTTATCCGACCACCGAAGGACTTGGCGTCAAGCGCCTCGGCGGCGTGATCCGCAGCGCACTCGAACTGCTGCCGCAGGATGAGGAGCTCGAGCTGATTCCGGCGGCGCTGCGCCAGGCACACAGGTTGTCCTCGCTGCGCGAGGCGCTGCTCTACGTCCACAGGCCGCCGCCGGACGCCGACCTGGCGGCCCTCGCCGGAGCGACCCATCCGGCGCAGCGAAGATTGGCGTTCGAGGAACTGCTGACGCATCACCTGAGCCTCAAGCGCCTGCGCGAACAGCTGCGCCGTCATGGCGCGATCGCGCTGCATGGCGACGGCGCATCGCGGCGGCGCTTTCTCGAGTCGCTCGCATTCACGCCGACCGGCGCGCAGCAGCGCGTGGCCGCCGAAGTCGCGCGCGACCTGGCCAGGCCGGTGCCGATGCTGCGCCTGGTCCAGGGCGACGTCGGCTCCGGCAAGACGATCGTCGCCGCGCAGGCCGCGCTGATTGCGGTCGAGTGCGGTTTCCAGGCGGCGCTGATGGCGCCGACCGAACTGCTTGCGGAGCAGCATTTTATCAATTTCTACAATTGGCTGACGCCGCTCGGCATCCATGTCGTCTGGCTTGCCGGCAAGCTCAAGGGCCGCGTGCGCAATGCCGCGCTCGCTGCCGTCGCCGGGCCGGCGCAGGTCGTGGTCGGCACGCACGCGCTGATGCAGGAAGGCGTCGCGTTCCGCGACCTGGCACTGGTCATCATCGACGAGCAGCACCGCTTTGGCGTGCATCAGCGTCTGGCACTTCGCGACAAGGGTCGCGCGCCGCAGCAGGTGGCGCGAGGGCAAGACATGCATGCCGAGCGGCACGGCGCCACGGAAGGTGCCGGCCTCATGCGGGTGCCGCATCAACTCGTGCTGACCGCGACGCCGATCCCGCGCACGCTGGCGATGGCGGCCTATGCCGATCTGGACGTGTCGGTGATCGACGAGCTGCCGCCGGGGCGAACTCCGGTGGCCACCGCCGCACTGGCCAACACGCGCAGGACCGAAGTCGTCGAGCGCATCCGCGTGGCGTGTGCCGAAGGTCGGCAGGTCTATTGGGTCTGCACGCTGATCGAGGAAGGTTCGATCGAAGAGCCGGCAGACCGGCGTGCCGGCGCCAGCGCAGGGATTCGCGCGCAAAAGCTCCAGGCGCAGGCGGCCGAAGTCACGTTCGAGGAACTCGGCAGGGCATTGCCCGAGGTGCGCGTCGGCTTGATCCACGGTCGCATGAAACCGGCCGAGAAGCAGGCGGCGATGCAGGCATTCAAGAGCGGCGACATCGCGCTGCTGGTCGCAACGACGGTGATCGAGGTCGGCGTCGACGTACCCAATGCCAGCCTGATGGTGATCGAGAACGCCGAGCGCCTGGGTCTTGCCCAGTTGCACCAGTTGCGCGGCCGCGTCGGTCGCGGCAGCGAAAAATCCAGCTGCGTGCTGATCTACCAGCCGCCGCTGTCGGGCGCCGCGCGCGAGCGCCTCGACGTGATGCGCGAGACCAATGACGGCTTCCGCATCGCCGAGAAGGATCTGGCGCTGCGCGGTCCCGGTGAGGTCCTGGGCACGCGCCAGACGGGCCAGCTTGCATTGCGCATCGCCGACCTGGCGCGCGACGCGGCGCTGCTGCCGGCCGTGCAGCGGGCCGGAGCGGTCATGCTGCGCGACCACCCCGAGTGCGTCGAGCGGCTGATCGTGCGCTGGATCGCCGGCGCCGAACGCTACGCCGGTGCCTGAGCTGTCGCGCCTGGCACGAGCGCTGGCGCTGCTGCGGCTGCGTGATATTGCCGTGGCTCGCCATGCCTGTCCGCTGTGCGGGTCCGGCTTCGTCGTGCGCGTGGCCAACGAGGAAGCCGGCGTGCGCTGCCTGCGCTGCGGCGCCAGTCCCGTGCATCGCTCGATCGGTGCGGCGCTGCGGCGTTGCGTCGGCAGTCTCGGCGACTACGATGTTTGCGAGCTGTCGGCGCGCGGGCCGCTGGCACGACACCTGCGCACGCGTGCGCGCAGCGCGGCATTGTCGGAATACTTCGTCGATGTGGCGCCGGGCGCGATGCGCGACGGCGTACGCTGCGAAGACATCGAGCGGCTGAGCTACGCCGATGCGAGTTTCGATCTGGTCACGCACACCGAAGTGCTCGAGCACGTGGCCGACGACGCGCGCGCCTTCTGCGAGCTGCGCCGCGTGCTGCGGGCCGGCGGCTGGATGCTGTTCACGGTGCCGCTGTACGCAGAAGTCACGCTCGAGCGCGCGCGCCTGCGCAACGGAGCGATCGAGCATCTGCTGCCGCCCGTGTACCATGGCGATCCGGCGCGCGGCGGCGAGCCGGTGCTGGCGTTCCGCGACTACGGCAACGATATCGTGGCGCGGCTGCGCGCTGCCGGTTTTTTGCAGGCCTGGATCGAACCGGCGGACGCGGCGGCGCCGTGGGGTTTCGCCCGGCCGGTCATCTGCGCGCGGCCGTGAGCGGCGACAGTCATTCGAAGAGAAGCAGGAATATGCCGGGAATGAAACTCCTGATCGATACCGACCCGGGCGTCGACGACGCGCTGGCGATCCTGATGGCGCACGAGCACGCCGATGTCGTGGCCTTGAGCATCGCGGCCGGCAATGTCGGTCTCTCGCACACGGTCGCCAACGCGCTGAAGCTGGTCGAGATCATCGGCGCGGAAACGCCGGTGTTCGCCGGTTGCCCGGGGCCGCTCGTGCGCGCGGCCGAAGACGCCGCGTTCGTGCACGGGCTCGACGGCTTCGGCGACACCGGTTACCCGACGGCCACGCGTGTCGCCGCCGCGGAGCAGGCTGCGCAGGCGCTGTTGCGCCTGTCGCACGAACATGCCGGCGAACTGGTACTGGTGGCGATCGCGCCGCTGACGAACCTTGCGTTGGCGCTGCAGCTGGATCCGGCGTTGCCGCAGCGCGTGGCCAGGCTCGTCATCATGGGCGGCGCCGTGACCGGCCGCGGCAACACGCGGCGCATACCGGCCGAGTTCAACATCGGCTTCGACCCGGAAGCCGCGCACATCGTGTTCTCGGCGTGGCCGCAATTCACGCTGGTCGACTGGGAAGCCACGATGCGCCACGGCGTCGAGTTCGCGCAGTTGCAGCGATGGCTCGACGCCGGCGATGTGCGTGCACGCTTCTTCGCGTCCATTTCGCGCAAGACGCGTGACTGGACGCGCCAGCACGGCAGGCCGCGCCAGCTGATCGCCGACGCGCTCGCGATGGCGGTCGCGCTGCAGCCGGACATCGTGCTGCGCGCAGAAGACCATCACGTCGCGATCGAACTGGACGGCGCGCTGACACGCGGCGCGACGGTAGTCGACTGGGAAGACCGCCTCGGCAATCCGGCCAACGCGCGCATCGTGCTCGACGTCGACCACGCGCGCTTCGAGGCATTGGTGGCGGCCGCGCTCGGCGCGTCCTAGGGGACTTCGTTCAGGGCGGCACGGCGCGCGCTGGCGGCGCCGCGGCATCCGCGTCGGCGGGCGCCGGCGCGCCTTTCAATTGCACCTCGTTGCGCAGCCACAAATCCATTTGTGGAAACGCGATCTCGATGTCGCGCTCGCGGAACACTTCGGCGATGCGCATCTGCAGGTCGGTACGGACCGGATTGCGCTGCGCGATCTCGGCGACGCTGACGCGCAGGTCGAAATCCTGAGAACTGTCGCCGAATCCGCTCATCCAGCAGGCCGGTGCCGGATCGGCCAGCACCTGCGGGTGCGCCGCGGCGATCTCCAGCAGCAGGCGCTGCGCCTCGCGCGGATCGTTGCGGTAGGCGATGCCGACCTTGATCGCCACGCGCGTGATCGAATCGCTCAGCGTCCAGTTGATCAGCCGGTCGGTGATGAAACTCTTGTTCGGCACGATGACTTCACGGTTGTCGGCATCGACGATCGTCGTCGCGCGCGTGCGGATGCGCGTGACCGTGCCTTCGACATTGCCGATCGTGATCGTGTCGCCGACCCGGATCGGCCGTTCGAACAGCACCATGAGGCCCGAAATGAAGTTGGCGAAGATCTCCTGCATGCCGAAGCCCAGGCCGACCGAAAATCCTGCGGCGAGCCATTGCAGGTTGCTCCAGCGCAGGCCGAGCAGCGACAGGCCGGCGATCGTGCCGGCGAAGACGATCAGGTAGCGCGTGACGCTGGTGATCGCGTAACGCGTGGCGGCGTCGATGTGGATGCGGCGCAGCAGGCCGATCTCGAGCAGGCCGGGCAGGTTGCGCGTTGCGACCCAGGTCAGGCCCAGCACGACCAGCGCCTCGAGCAGGCCGAGCAGCGTGACGTTCTCGCCCTTCCAGAGCGGGATCGTATCGAGCAGCGTCACCGCAGGCGTGACGTCGGACCAGATCCACAGCAGGACCGCAACCAGAGCCAGCAGCGTCAGCGTGCGCAGGAAGCGGCGCGTCTGGGCGCTGACGCTGGCCAGCGTGATCTCTTCGGGTTCCGGGTCCGGAAGATCCTCGCCCTCGCCGGTGCCGCGCTGTCCGGCTTCGGCTTCCTGCTTCTGCTGCATGCGCCTGAGCGCAAGACGGCGTTCGCCGAGCACCAGCCAGCGCACGGCAAGGCCGTGCATCGTGGCGACGGCCAGCGCCGCGCAGAACGAGGCGATGACGCGTCCGCTCAGGGTGACGCCGGTAACGAAGTAGCCGCGCAGCACGAGTATGGCGAGAATCACGCCGAAGCCGGCGCTCGCGACGCGAACGATCTGGCGCAGGCGCAACGGCTCCGGCAGCGTGGTGCCGCGCACGGTCCAGACGCGGCCCGGTGCGAACAGCCACCAGGCAACCGCGGCGGAGCCGAGCAGCGCGACGACCAGCAGCAGCCGGCCGAGCGTGTCGATCGGGGCGGCATCGCCGCGCAGCATGATCAGCGACAGCACGAACTGCGCCGGCAGCACGCACGCCGCGAGCCACGGCGCCGCGTCGCGCAGTGCGTGGCGTCGCGGCCGCGGCCAGCGAAAATGCAATTGTGCGAGGCCGTCGTCGTACATCAGCGCGTGCAGGAAAGTCAGTGCCAGTGCCGCCGGCACGATTGCCGCCAGCGCGTAGCCGACTTCTTCGGTGAGATTGCCGTTTCCGGCGGGCACCTGCCGGCAGAAATAGCCGAGCAGCCACAGCAAGGCCGGCAGCGGCAGCGCGGCGATGAGAGTCCAGGCCAGCGCGGCGCCGGTCAGACGGTAGCGATCGGTGCGAATGCGCCGCATCGGTACGGCGATGTGTTCGAGCCGGGAGGGTGCGCGCCGGCGCCCGAGCAACAGCAGGAGGCAAGCCGCCAGTCCGGCGATCATGGGCAACGGTGCGGCCGCCAGCGCGTTGGCCAGATTCGTGCCGACGTGCGACCAGCGGCGCGGATTGAAAAACGCGCCGCCGTCCGGCGCGACGCGCTCGAACCATGCCAGGTCGACCGGCTTGTGGCTCGGGGTCCACAGCAACCGCGCGTCGAGCAGCCCCTCGAGTTTTTCGGTGGTCGCGACCAGTTCACGCAGCACGCCCTCGGCATCGGCATCGGCGGTTGCCAGACGTGTTTGCTGCAGCAGCAGCGACGGCAGGATTTCCGCACGCGTGCTGAGCAGGCGATACATGCCGGTGCGCAGGTCGTTGAGCCGGTCCGCCGGCGGCTCCGGCAGGCGGCTCAATTCCTCCCCGACCGCGTCGCCGAGATCGGCGAGGCGCTCGGTCTGTTCGCGCACATCGATCAGGCCGATGCGTGTCTGCGCCAGATCGGTCTGCAGGTCGGCCAGCGTGCGCCGCAGCAGCGGCAGTGGCTTGAGCCGGCTCTTTTCGGCGAGCAGGATCAGGCCGACGGCTTCGCTGACGCCGCCGATCCGGATGCGCTCCTCGGTGTTCTTCAGGGCCTGGGTCGTGTCGCGCAGCCAGTTGTCCCAGTCCTGCCGCTGGCCACGCAACGTGTTGAACGCGTGCATGCTGTCGCTGAGCCGATTGACCAGCGCCAGGTTCGTGCCTGCCGCGTCGCCGAGCATGCGGAACTGCGCCACCGCCTGGTCACGCTCGCGCGCGACGCGCGCCTGCAAATCCGCCACCGCCGCCCCGGCCCGGTCCAGGACGAGGCTTTCCAGGATGTTTTCGCGCTGCTTGAGTTCGCTCACGGCGCGCTGGCGATCGCGCAGCTGCGCGCCGAGCAGGTGCATGCGCGACTCGTAGGTGCGGCTCTCCAGTTGCAGCACCGCGATCCGCGTCGCGGCGAGCCGCGATGTCGCACGGTTGCGCAACTCCTGCGCCTGGGCCAGCGCGCCCTCGGCGCCCGCGGCAGCGGCAACGCCACTGTGGTCGAGGGCGACCTGCGCCGCGGTGAGTTCGTCGCGCAGCTGGGCCGGACGCAGTGTCTGCCGGTCGAGCTCGGCCTGCAGCGATGCCACGGTCGCGCGCGCGGCGGACAGGTTGTCACGCGCCGCCGCCAGCAGCGGCTCGAGTTGCTCGGCGCTGGCGCGGTCGGGTAGCGTCGCGCGCCAGGCCAGCAACGCACCGGTATCGGTGACGGCCAGCGATTCTTCGAGCTTCTGCGCGGCGGCGTCGGCGCCGGCCGAGGTCTGGCTGAGGGTCTGCCACTGCGTCGCGAGCTGGTCGGCGTTGCTCTCGTCGGCTTGCGCCTGATGCAACAGGTCGTCGATCCGTTGGCGTACGTCGGCACCGAGGCTGCGCGCTTTCGCTGCGGCCTGCAGCGCCGCGTCGATGGCCGCGGCATTGGATGGCGGCAATGGCGCGGCTTGCGCCACCGCGGCGGGCGCTGCGGCATTCTTGAGCCAGCGTTCGCGCACTGCCTTGTCGTCGTCGGTGCTGATGCTCTTCAACGCGGCGTCGAGAATTTCCTGCAGCTGCGGCCAGTCGCTGCGCACCGCGAAGCCGACGCCGGCTTCGACGCCGGACTGGCCCGAAAGGACGATGTCCTTGTCGAGCTTGAGCCGGGCAATCGCGTCGGCTGCCGTGAATGGATCACCGATGTAGGCATCGGCATCCTTGTCGCGAAGGCGCTTCAATGCCGCTGCGATATCGTTGTCCCTGAGCAGCTTCACCGTGCCGCCCTTGGCAACCAGGGCTGGCCACGGTGACGCCTCGACGACAGTGACGAGGTGCCCGGCGAGCTGGGCGAGCGTGGCAAATCCGGGTTCTCCGGCGCGCGCGAAAATGGCCGCGGACAGGCGCAGGTACGGCTTGCTGTAGATGGCGTCGCGATCGTTGTCCGTCACGCCCGCCGCGGGCAGGAGGTCGGCGCGGCGTTCGCGCAATGCGCGCATCCCGTCGCTGCGCGTGGCGACCCGTACGGTGCGGAACTCCAGACCGGTCCTGGCGGCAACCAGCTTCAGGTAGTCCGCGGCCAGACCGCGCTCGCGGCCCTCGCCATCGACCCCGTCGATGGGCGCGAAATCGGGGTCCGGCGCCACGCGGACGACCTTGTGCGTCGCGACCCACTGACGCTGCGCCGCCGTAAGATCCGCATTCTGCGCCCTGACCGCGTTTGCGGCGAGCAGCAACACGGCGAGGAGGGGGAAAATCCGTCTCACAGCGGGTATTCTGGGGCCAGGCGCGTGAATGGGACCACCCGCCAGCGCAATGGAAGGCGCGACTTGCAGGCAAGGGTTGAAAAAGGCTAATATTAGCCTCTTTTCTCGACGCTTTGCGGAGTTGCGCCATGAAAGCCGACATCCATCCCAAGTACAACAACGTGGTGTTCCAGGATGTCTCCTCGAATTTTTCGTTCCTGACCCGGTCGACGATGACCAGCAAGGAAACGATCAAGTGGGAAGACGGCAAGGAATATCCGGTCATCAAGGTGGAAGTTTCCAGTCAGTCCCACCCGTTCTATACCGGCAAGCACAAGGCCATCGATGCGGGCGGACGCGTCGACAAGTTCCGCCGCCGCTACGCCGGCGCCGCCGCAAAGTAAGCGCCGGAAGCGCTTGTCCCGGCCGTACCGGGATGTGCTCTTGAGCCGGGATCCAGCTTCAATCAAATGAAGTTGTCCCGGTGCAGGCAATGGATGGCCGATGACCCGGGATCCAGTGATGTGCTTGTCCGTGCATGCTGCGGACGGCCGACGTCGCGGGATCCAGCCTGATGCGGCGCTCCATCGAGCCGCCACTTGAATTCGCTGACGCGTACAGTCGCGACGTTCACATACGCTCGCGCGCAACGCTTCGCGCGTTCGTCGCAGTGACGCTGTAACGTTCTTTCAAACGCCTGTGCGATAATTCTTTTTTTCGATTCCAGCGATGCAGCATCCGGCTTGCCCTGCGGCGACGCCAGCCGCCGGATCCAGACAGAAGGAGATCGCCGTGTCCGACCCGAATGTTGTACTGACCGATGCCGCGACCAACACGACGGTCACATTGCCCGTGGTCAAGGGCAGTCTCGGCGATCCCGCCGTCGACATCCAGAAGTTGAACAAGGACACCGGCTTTTTCACGTTCGATCCCGGCTTCATGTCGACCGCATCGTGCCGCAGCTCGGTCACGTTCATCGACGGCGACAAGGGTGTGTTGCTGTATCGCGGCTATCCGATCGAACAGCTGGCGAAGAACTCGAGTTTCCTCGAAGTGGCCTACCTGCTGATCAACGGCGAGCTGCCGACTCCGGCGCAGTTCAGCCTGTTCGACGACGAAATCACGCATCACACGATGATGCGCGAAACGCTCAAGAACTTCCTCAACGGTTTCCATTACGACGCGCATCCGATGGCGATGCTGTGCGCGTCGGTCGGCTCGCTGGCGGCGTTCTACCACGACTCGCTCGACATGAACGACCCGGACCAGCGCCGGCTCGCGGCGATCCGCCTGATCGCGAAGATGCCGACCATCGCCGCCGCGGCGTACCGCTATTCGATCGGCTGGCCGATCCGCTACCCGCGCAACAACCTCGAATACGTCACGCGTTTTTTGCACATGATGTTCGAAGTGCCGAGCGAGCCGCTCGCGCTGAGCCCGGTTGCGGCCAGGGCGCTCGACCTGCTGTTCATCCTGCACGCCGACCACGAACAGAATGCGAGCACCTCGACCGTGCGTCTGGTCGGCTCGACCGGCGCGAACCCTTACGCCTGCGTTGCTGCCGGCATTGCCGCGTTGTGGGGACCGGCGCATGGCGGTGCCAACGAAGCCGTGCTGAAGATGCTGGCCGAGATCGGCGATGCGAAGAACGTCGGCAAGGCCGTCGAGCGCGCCAAGGACAAGAACTCGGGTTTCCGCCTGATGGGTTTCGGCCACCGCGTGTACAAGAATTTCGATCCGCGTGCCACGATCATCCGCGACATGTGTCACAAGGTGCTGGCCGACCTCAACGTCAATGATCCGCTGCTCGATGTCGCGATGGAGCTGGAGCAGGCGGCGCTGAAGGATCCGTACTTCGTCGAACGCAAGCTTTACCCGAACGTCGATTTCTACTCGGGCATCATCTACAAGGCGCTGAAGATTCCGACCGAGATGTTCACGGTCATGTTCGCCATCGGCCGCACTGCCGGCTGGGTTGCGCACTGGCTCGAACAGCACCTGGACAAGGAAACCAAGATCGGCCGGCCGCGCCAGATCTACACCGGCGCCGGCCCGCGTGACTACGTGCCGTTGGCCAAGCGCTGATCCGACCGGCCAGACTCCGCCTCGATCAACGCGTCGAGTGCGGCAAGGCGGGCGCGCGGCATCGGCTTGTCGCCGCCGCGTTCGAGTGGCGCCTGGCGTAGCAGTGCCAACGGCAGAACCGTGACGTCGACCGGTATCTTTCCGGCACTGAACTGGAATGCCGGAAAGTCGCGGGCGTCATCACGCGTGAGGCGCAGGCATCGGTCGTGCTGTTCGTACGGAATGCCCTGCTCGTCGAGAAAGTTCGCGACCGCTTCCGCTTGGTCGGCAAACACGTGCAGGCATACCGCCGAATGACGGTCGGCACTGCCGTCGAGCACGGCGCCGACCAGGCGCGGTTCGAAGCGCGAAAAGAACAGCAGCGCCTCGCGCGCCGCTTCACGCAGGACGGCCAGGTGCTGCGGTTGTTCGTCGGCGTCGAACAGGCGCTGGTGTTCGCGCAGCGCCGCCTCGATCTCGTCATTGCGCGGCAGGGCGGTCTCGGCGGTGATGCCGACGCGTTCGGCTGCCTTGCGCTTGGCCAGGTGATAGTCGCGAATGCCCTGTTCGCTGATCAGGCGCGCCGCTTCGACGGCGATGCGCCGCCGCAGTTCGCCGGCATGGCCGCCGGCGTCGCGAGCCGGACCGCGCCTGCGCTGCATCAGAAGATACCGTAGGCGTCCTGCTGCACGCGCTTTTCCTGCTCGGTCGGATTGTTCGGGCCAGCCGCGAGGCGCGCGATGTCCTCTACCTTGAAGACTTCCAGCATGCTCTTGCCGTCACCGCTCGATGCAAGCTGGCCGGTGTCCGGATCGATGCGTGCCGTGGTGATGCCCGAAGGCATCTCGAACGGTTTTTCCGGCGTACCCTTGGTCGTCTCGCGCATGAAGCTGATCCACATCGGCAACGCGGCCTGCGCACCGAATTCGCCGATGCCGTTGGCGCGCCCGAGCGAACTGAAGTCATCGAAACCGACCCAGGTGCTGGCCACGACGGAGTCGTTGTAGCCGGTGAACCAGGCGTCGCGGTGATCGTTGGTCGAACCGGTCTTGCCGGCCAGGTCGTTGCGCTTGAGCACCATCGCGTCGTGGCCGGTGCCGCGGCGCACGACGTCGTGCAGCAGCGAACCGATCAGGTAGGCGATGCGCGCATCGAGCACGCGCGGTGCCAGCAGCGGCTTGCCGGCATCACCGCCCGGCGCTGCCGGGAGCGCAGCGGCGTTCGCGCTGGCGATGGGCGACAACGCACTGGTCTTGATCGCATCGGGCTTGTCGCCGGCGCCTTGTGCAGCGGCCACGCGGGCATCCTCGATCACGCGCTCGGGGCAGTGGCGGCAGGCGACAACCGGGTGCGCCTTGTAGATTTCCTTGCCGTCGCGGTCGCTGATCGAATCGATGAAGTACGGGTCGACCAGGAAACCGCCGTTGGCGAACACCGCGAAACCGCGTGCCATGATCAGCGGCGAGACCGACGCGGTGCCCAGGGCCATCGACAGGTTGTCGGGAATCTGGTCGATCGGAATGCCGAAGCGCGTGACGTACTCGCGCGCGTAGCGCACGCCGATCGCGTCGAGCAGGCGCACCGAGACGAGGTTCTTCGACTGCACCATCGCTTCGCGCAGGCGCATCGGACCGTCGAACTTGCCGTCGTCGTTTTGCGGAGTCCACAGGCCGTTGGGTTTGGAAGGATCGGCGAACACGATCGGTGCGTCGTTGATCATCGACGCCGGCGTGAAGCCGTGCTCGAATGCCGCCGCATAGAAATACGGCTTGAAGCTCGATCCGGGCTGCCGGTTCGACTGCACCGCTCGATTGAACTTGCTGCGCGCATAGCTGAAGCCGCCGACTTCGGCGATGATCGCGCCGTCTTCCGGATTGAGTGCCAGAAGTGCGCCTTGCGCGGCCGGAACCTGCGTCAGCTTCCACTTGCCGTCGGCGCCGCGGCCGAGCCGCACGATGTCGCCGACCTTGAGGACCGCATCGACGCGCTTGACCGCCGCGCCCCGGTGCGACTCGTCCTGGTATGTCCTTGCCCACGCGACAGCGGCGAGATCGAGCGGCACCGACTGCCCGTCATCCAGATATACCAGGGCCGACTTTTCCTCGGATTCGGTGACGATGCCCGGGATCAGGCCGACCACGGGATGATACGGATCCAGGCGCTTGTCGAGGTCGGCCGGGGTGAATCCGACAGCCAGTTCGACGTGCGCTTCGGGTCCGCGATAACCGTGGCGCTGGTCATAGCTGACGAGGTCGTCACGCAACGCCTGGTTCGCCGCGTCCTGCGCGCGCGAGTCGAGCGTCGTGTGGATCGTGTAGCCGTCGGTCATCGCGTCGTTGCCGAGACGCTCGAGCGCGTCGCGCCGCACCATCTCCGCCAGGTAAGGCGCTTCGACCTCGATCGGCGGTTCATGCGCGTAGGAAAGATCCGGTTCCGCGCTTGCCAGCTTGAACTGCTCGGGCGTGATGAAGCGATTCTCGAGCATGCGCTGCAGGACGTACACGTTGCGCCGTTCCACCGCGCGCGTGCGATTGTTCAACGGGTTGCCGGTCGACGGAAACTTCGGCAGCGACGCCAGCATGGCCGACTCGGACAAGGTGAGCTGGTCGAGCGTCTTGCCGTAATAGAACTCGGCCGCCGCGGCGACGCCGTAGGCACGGTTGCCGAGGAAGATCTTGTTGAGATACAGCTCGAGAATCTCGTCCTTGGTCAGCGCCTGCTCGATGCGCCGGGCGAGAAACAATTCTGAGAGCTTGCGCGTGTAGCTTTTCTCGGAGCTGAGGAAGAAATTGCGGGCGACCTGCTGCGTGATCGTGCTGGCGCCCTGGGTCTTTTCGCCGCCGCTGAAGACGACATGCAGCCCGGCGCGGACGACGCCTTGCCAGTCGAAGCCGGGATGCTCGTAAAACCGCGCGTCCTCGGCGGCGATGAAGGCCTGCTTCAACTGCGTCGGGATCTTGTCGATCTTGACCGGTATGCGGCGCGTCTCGCCGAACGTTGCAATCAGCCTGTTGTCCGCGGTATAGACGCGCAGCGGCACCTGCAGGCGTACCTCCTTGAGGGTCTCCACCGACGGCAGGCGCGGGGCAATCAGCCAATAGGCGACACCGAGCGAGAGGCAGCCGAATACGACGCCGACCAGGGCCAGGACCAGGAAATATCTCAGGAGACGCAAAAACAGGCGCATTAAACAGTGAGAGATGTGACTGACATCAAGGCGATGCCGCAACAAGGGAGTATAGAGTCAAGCTCCCCATGGCCGATAGCACGGGGCTGGCCGTGAAAAGGCTTTTTTCGGGCAAAATTGCTGGCGGATCACCGGCTTGTACCGGACAATCAACAAGCTGTTGATAAATCGTTAAAGTTCGTATTTAATGTGGATGCGCATATATCGCTCGTAAGAGCGCGTGGGAAGGGGAAAAAGTGTGGGCCTATTCAGTGTAAAAGCGCCGCCGCTGATTGGGGTCGATATCAGCTCGACGGCAGTGAAGGTGTTGCAGTTGAGCCAGAACGGTGGTCGCTTCCGCGTTGAACACTACGCGGTCGAACCGCTGCCTCCCAATGCGGTCGTGGAAAAGAACATCGTCGAGGTCGAAGCCGTCGGCGAGGCGATTCGTCGTGCGTTGAACCGGTCCGGCGCCAAGACCCGGTTCGCTGCGGCGGCGGTCGCGGGCTCGGCTGTCATCACCAAGGTCATTCCCATGCCCTCGGATTTGTCCGAGGAAGATCTGGACGGCCAGATCCAGGTCGAGGCGAACCAGTATATTCCCTATCCGATCGAGGAAGTCAGCCTCGATTTCGAAGTCATCGGGCCGGTCAAGGACACGCCGGAAATGATGAACGTGCTGTTGGCCGCGTCGCGTACGGAAAACGTGGACCTGCGCGTTGCGGCGCTGGATCTTGGCGGCCTGACCGCGAAGATCGTCGATGTCGAGGCGTTTGCGATGGAGAACGCGTTCCGCCTGGTTTCCGACCAGCTGGCGGTCCCGAAGGATGCGGTGATTGCAGTGGTCGACGTCGGCGCGACGATGACCACGCTGATCGTGCTCAAGAACCAGCGCACGATCTATTCGCGCGAGCAGGTGTTCGGCGGCAAGCAGCTGACCGACGAGGTCATGCGCCGCTACGGCCTGTCGTACGAAGAGGCCGGCCTGGCCAAGCGCCAGGGCGGCCTGCCCGAATCGTACGAGATCGAGGTGCTCGAACCGTTCAAGGAGGCGATGGTCCAGCAGATCAGCCGCCTGCTCCAGTTCTTCTTCGCCGGCAGCGAGTACAGCAAGGTCGACCAGATCGTCCTGGCAGGCGGTTGCGCGTCGATCCCCGGCGTGCACGAGATGATCGAGGAACAACTCGGCGTGCCGAGTGTCGTCGCCAACCCGCTCGCCAACATGTCGTTGTCGTCGCGCGTGCAGGCGCAGACCCTGACTCAGGATGCGCCGGCACTGATGATCGCCTGCGGTCTCGCGCTGAGGAGCTTCGACTAATGGCCAAGATCAACCTATTGCCCTGGCGCGCCGAGCGACGCCGGGAACGCGAGCGCGAGTTCTACATGATGCTGGGCGCTGCGGCTTTGGCTGCGGTTGCGGTCTTGTTTTTATGGTGGTTCTGGATGGGGCAGCGCCTGGACAACCAGGACGCCCGCAACACCTACCTCAAGGGTGAGATCAAGCAGCTGGACAGCCAGCTCGCGGAGATCAAGGAACTCGACAAGACCAAATCCAAGCTGCTCGCGCGCAAGCAGATCATCGAGCAGCTGCAGGCCAGCCGTTCGCAGATGGTGCATCTGTTCGACGAGCTGGTGCGAACCATTCCCGATAGCGTGCGCCTCGATTCCCTGAAGCAGGCGGGCGATATCCTCACCTTGCAGGGCACCGCCCAGTCGAATGCGAGCGTGGCGAATTACATGCGCAACCTCGACAACTCGAAGTGGTTGACCCACTCCGACCTGATCAAGACCGAGATCAAGGGTGGCGACAAACGCAATCGCTACGAGTTCGGGCTGAACGTCAAGTTGCGGCCGCCGGAAAATGCCGAGAACCTCGACAGCAAGCCGAGCGAGGCCGAGGCAGCACCGAGCGCGCCTGCCGCCACTCCGTTGCATGGTGCGCCGGTTCCAGCCGTCGCCACGCCGGCCGACACCGGGGGAACGGCGGCGCCGGTAAAACCCGCCGCCGACAAAGCGGGGGGCACGCCATGAAGGCTTCCGACTTTCGCAATCTGGACTTCCAGAACGCCGGCGGCTGGCCGCAGGGCGTCAAGCTGGTGTTCTGCGCTTTGCTCTTCGGCCTACTCGTGCTGGCCGGCTGGTACTTCATCGTCAAGGATCAGCAAAGCGACCTCGAGACGCGACAGACGCAGGAAGAACAGCTGAAGAAGGAATTTCACGAAAAGCAGGGCAAGGTCGCCAATCTGGCTGCGCTCAAGCAGCAGCTCGATGACATGCGCGACATCCTGCGCCAGCTGCTGCGTCAGTTGCCGAGCAAGACCGAGATGCCCGGACTGCTGGTCGACATTTCGCAGACGGCGCTGTCGGCGGGCCTGGAAACGCAGTTGTTCCAGCCGGGTGCCGAATCGGTCAAGGAAGGGTTTTACGCCGAAAAGCCGATCGCCTTGCGCATGCTCGGTACCTATCACCAGTTCGGTACGTTCATCAGTGGCGTCGCGGCACTGCCGCGCGTCGTCATCCTGACGATGCACAATGTTTCGCTGAAACCGGTGGCGACTTCCTCGGGCCAGTTGTTGCTCGAAGGCACGGTCAAGACCTACCGCTATGTCGAGGATGACGAATCGGACAGCAGCGCCAAGAAGGCGCCTGCCAGGCCGGGCAAGGCTGCACCCGCAAACAAGGGAGGGGCGTGAACATGACCGTCCTTCCCGCCTTGCACCATTTTCGCATCATGGTGGTTGCCGTTGCCTTGACCGTCCTGGCCGGATGTACGCAGGGTGATGCCGATCTCACCGAGTGGGTGGCACGCGAAAAAGCGCAGAAGGGTGCGCCGATTCCGCCGCTGCCGGTACTCAAGACATTCGAGACCTTCGAGTACTCCGACCAGACCATGCGCGATCCATTTTCGCCGAGCCTCGAAGAGTTGCCGGCTGGTAATGGGCCGCAACCGGACAAGCACGCGAAGGAACCACTCGAGGCCTATGCGCTCGACAGCCTGAAAATGGTCGGCTCGATGGGCGCAGGTTCGGCTCTCGAAGGCCTGATCAAGGACACCGAGGGCACCGTCCATCGCGTGCACGTCGGAAACTATATGGGCCAGAACAACGGCAAGATCGTTGCGATTGCCGAGACCCGTATCGATCTTGTCGAGCTGATTCCGAACGGAACCGGTGGCTGGATGGAACGCCAAGCAACTATCGCGTTGCCTGAGAAATGACGACCCAATTGGGGGTGCTTAAATGACCAGTAATATCGACAACTTCCAGGGACGTTCGTCCGCATCGCCAGGGCGGTCTGCCGCGATGCGAGGCTGCGCATGGTTGGTCGTGTTGTTCGGCCTGCTGTTCTCAGCCAGTTCCATGGCGCAGAACACCCTGCAGGACATCGCCTACACCCCACTGCCTGGCGGCAAGGTACAGGTCACGCTGAAGTTCGCGGCCCCGGTCGTCGAGCCGCGGATTTTCGCGACCGAAAACCCGCCGCGCATCGCCATCGATATCGCCGACACGCGCAATGCCGTCACACAGCGTCGCGTCGAGATCAACAACGGCGCAACCAGCGGCGTCAGTGCCGTCGAAGCGGCGGGTCGTACCCGCGTGGTGGTCGATCTGACCCGGCCATCGAGCTACGAGACCAGGGCGCAGGGCAACGACCTCATCGTCACGATCAACAACGGCGCCGGAAGCGGTTCGGCAACGACCACGGCGGTGGCGACGACCGACCAGACCAAGACCGTCTTTGGGCAGGGTCCGGAGATTTCCAATATCGATTTTCGCCGCGGCAAGAATGGAGAAGGCCGCATCATCGTTTCGTTTACCGGCGAAGGTGTCGGTGCCGACCTGCAACGCTCAGGCGACCGGTTGTCGCTCGACTTCTACAACGTCAAGTTGCCGGTGCAGCTGGCGCAGCACCTGGACGTCCTCGATTTCGCCACCCCGGTGCAGTCCGTCGAGACGCGCACCAAGGGCAGCGGCGCACACATGGATATCGTCGCCACCGCGCCGTTCGAGCAACTGGCGTACCAGTCCGGAAACCAGTACGTCGTTGAAGTCTCGGCCAAGGCCAAAGAGGTCAAGCGCGATCCGAACGCGCCGCCCGAGTACAAGGGCAACCGCGTAACGTTCAACTTCCAGGACATCCCGGCGCGCTCGGTGTTGCAGCTGATCGCCGACATGTCCGATCTCAACATCGTCGTCGCCGACAGCGTCCAGGGCAGCGTCACGCTGCGCTTGATCAACGTGCCGTGGGATCAGGCGCTGGATATCGTCCTGCAGGCAAAAGGCCTCGACAAGCGTCAAAATGGCAACGTGATCTGGGTCGCGCCGCAGAAGGAAATCTCCGATCGCGAGCAGGCGCTGGCCGATGCGCGCAGAAAGCTGCAAACCCTGGTCGAGACGGTAACCGAATACATACCGATCAATTATGGCAAGGCGAAGGATTTCGCGGCGCTGATAAACCTCAAGAACAATCAGGGTGGCGGTGGGCAAACCGGTGGAACCCAGCCGGGATCGGGTTTCCTTTCAGAGCGCGGACGGGTCACGTTCGACGACCGGACAAACACGCTGCTGGTTCATGACACGCCAGACCGGGTCAAGATGATACGCGACCTGGTAGCCAAGCTTGACCGGCCGGTGCAGCAGGTGCTGATCGAATCGCGCGTGGTCGTGGCGACCGACAATTTCGCCCGCGACATCGGCGCGAAGTTCGGCATCAGTGGCGGCTACCAGGTCAACAACACGGTTGTATCAACCGCGGGCACCTTGGCCGGCGCCGATACGATGGCGAATGCCGCGCTGAACAATCGCTTTTCCGGCTCCGGAAGTGGCTTGCCCAACACGGCCCCGGGTGGCACGGGTGGCGGAATCCTCGTGCCTTCGCTAGCCAATCGACTCAATGTAAGCCTGCCCGCGTCGAAACCCACGGCCGGAAGTTTCGGTCTCACCGTACTGGGCGCCGACTACCTGCTCGATCTGGAGCTGTCGGCTGGCGAGACTGAAAGCAAGAGCGAACTCATTTCCAATCCGCGCGTGATAACGGCCAACCAGCAGGAGGCCGACATCAAGCAGGGCCAGGAAATCGGCTACGTCACATTCAATGGGGCGGCGGGCCTGGCGGCTGCAACGGTGCAGTTCAAGGAAGCCGTGCTCGAGTTGAAGGTAACGCCAACCATCACGGCCGATGGCCGGGTGTTCATGACTCTCGATGTCAAGAAGGATGCGATCAATTCGCTGGTGCCGAATCCCGGCGGCGGCTTCGTGCCGCAGCTGGACAAGCGCGAAATCACCACGGCAGTGCTCGTCGACAACGGCCAGACCGTGGTTCTCGGCGGTGTCTACGAGTTCGACAAGTCGACGACACTGACCAAGGTGCCGTTCCTGGGCGATCTGCCCGGCATCGGGGCATTGTTCCGTGATTCGCAGAAGAGCAATTCCAAGGCCGAGTTGCTGATCTTCGTGACCCCACGCATCCTCGATGAAAAACTCAAATGATCTTATTCAAGCCCAATTTGGCAGCGAGCGGCGCAGCCCGCGCAGTTGACGTACAAATGAAGTCGCGAGCCTGGAGATTCGATATGAAAGCCCTCAGTAAATCCTTCGTGCTGCTGCTGGCCACCCTGGGCCTCGCGAGCTGCGGTGGCGGCGGTGGTGGCAGCCAAGGCGCATTCCAGCCTACGCCGAGCGACACGATCTCGATCAGTGCCACTGCGACTTCGATCACCACGAACAACTTCACGACGCTCACCGTCGCCGTCAAGAAGGCTGACGGCACCATCGAAAACGATGGTGTGCAAGTGACCGCATCGGTCACTCCGGCGACGATCGGCTCGGTGAGCGGGTCCGGGACCGGGGCAGGTGCCACGGCGACGAACAGCCTGGCGGGCGGCAAGACGACCTTCATCTTCACAAGCAGCAACCAGACCGGAACCGCGACAGTCACGATGTCTCTGGCGGCCGGCACAAACGGAAGTCCGAACGCAACTTCGGCTTCGATACCGATCACGATTACCGCCGGCAACGGCCAGGATCCGCGCTTGCAGTTGTCGCAAACGGCCGCGTCCCTGCCGGTAAGCCCGTTTGATTTCTCCAAGCAGCAGACGACGCCATTCCCAGGCAATTTTCCGGGTTCGCCGTACGTTGCCGAAGTCGACATCACCTGGCGTCACACCAATGGCCAGCTGGTCAGCAGCGGTACCTTGAATGCGTCCGTGGTTCCGTCATCGGTTGCGCTGCTGTCGACCAATGCAGCCAGCCTGACGGCCTTTCAGACATTGTCGAGCAACCTTGCTCTGACTGTCACCGGCGGCACTGCTTCGGTATTCGTGCATTCCGGCAATGTCCCCGGCACCGCCATCTTGACGATAACGGGCACCGATCCGGACAGCGGACAGTCCATCAGCTCGCAGGTTCAGATCACCGTCGCCGGATCCGGAAGCACGCTGCCTTCTTCGATCTCGGTCGCGTCGACCGGCAACGCCTACATATCCGGTTCCGGTGGTCCGCAGAGCGCTCTGGTGACTTTCAAGGTAACCGACGGCAGCAATGCCCTGATCGCCGACCCCGTGGGATTTGACAATGTGCAGATCCAGATTGTCGGTCCTGTCAACAGCGACGCGTCGCTGTCAGGCGTGAACGCGGCAGGCCAATCCGTTTCCGGCTACATCATCAATACGGTTACCCACAACGGTATTGCGTCGGTAACGGTACTGGCTGGTACGCAACAAGGTCCCGTGCAGATAAAGGCCACGATCGACCGTGGCGATGGCAATGTCGACAACGACGTGCAGGATCCGGTCAGCGCGACGGCGACGGTTGTCATTTCGGATGGCAAGCTGTTCAACCTCACTCTGACCCAACCGGGGCCGAAAGCCGGTTCAGTCTTGATCAATGCCGTGTCGACCGATGCGAGCAGCACGACGCTTCCGACTGACCCGAATGGCACCTATAGCCTGCTGATCAGCGTCCAGGGGCAGGATCGTCAGGGCAATCCGGTGCTGCCTGGCACGGTCATCCGTTTCGGCGAGATCGATGGGCCGCTCAATGGCTTTACTGGTACCAATCGTGGCCAGTTCGCTATCTCGGGGGGTGACGGCAATCCGCAGGAAGGCGGTACCGCCTTCAGTGCGCCCGGTGGCGCGTTTACGACTGCAGGAGGTGGCGCAGGTGCGGGTGACTCGGTCCTCGTGTTTGGCAAGGAGGTTGCCGGCAACCGCGACCTGGAGAACGCCCGCACGGTGCGCCAGATCGTGAACGCCACCACCCTGAGCACGACCATCGCGTTCAACCGCAACGACGACACGGGTGCGAGCGTGGATTATGGTCCCGTGCTGCCCTACATCATCGGTCGCGCCCTGGACGGCAATATTACGACTACGGCAACGACCAATGATGTCGGTGTCGCAAGTGTTCATATGACGTACCCGGTCAGCAAGCTCGGCAAGCTCGCGGCGGTATGGGCACAAGGCAACGGCATCGTCACGAACGGCGCCACCAAGACCGTGGACGACATCATGCTGGTACGCTTTGCCGGCGTTGCCGCGGTTGGTGCACTTTCCGCTGCTGTCAGCGCAAGCCCCAATCCCATCTACGGCAACACGACGCAGACCGTAACGGCTTGCATCACCGATGCGCTAGGGAGCCCGCTGCAAGGCATCCAGTTCAATTTCGCGTACACCGGCAGCGGCACCGCTACCGTCGACGGCACCAAGGGGTCGGGCTTGCTCGCCAGCCTCACCGATCAAACCGGATGCGCCGTCGCAACCGTGGTCACCAGCGGCGTGTCGCCGTCGCTCGATGCTACGGGAAGTGGTGTGCTGAAGTTCTGCGTCAGTTCCGACCTGTGCGCGTCGGTGACCGTCGTCGTCAACATCGCCGTGCTCCAGGTGTCACCGTCTACTGTTTCAGTGCCGAAGGCTGGCATCACGGTACCGATCACGATTACCGCATTCGACACCCTGGGCAACAAGACGCCCAACGTCCCGATCAGTGGAGCTTGCTCTGCCAGCGGCGGTGCGGGTGCCACGATCCAGCCGGCGAGCTTCACCGGAACCACTGGCGCGAATGGGTCGGTGGTCGACACGGTGACGGCATCGAACTTCGTTCTGGTCGCCAATCCGCCTACGGTTCCAACTCCTCAAGTAGGAAGCGGGCAGTGCATCTTCACGACGACCGCCGGTGCTGCGAGCGCGACAGTGACCTTCAACGGAATCCTCACCTGCGACGACTTCAGCCCGAATACCTGCAAATGATCCGGGACGCATGAATCGCAACCAAGGGCCGCAGCAATGCGGCCCTTTTTTTGGATAGCTGCTAGCATCGCGCAGTCATTCGCGGCGGCAGTGCGCCTGGTATGTCTTCGGCCCACCGTGTAGAGTTGAAAACCGGCGAAGTGCTGTTTCGCGAGGGCGACGCGCCGACGACGGCGTTCCTGGTCGAGACCGGCCGTCTGCGCATCACCGCCACGGTAAGCTGCCAGGAAACGTTCCTCGGCGAAGTCGATGCCGGTGCGCTGGTTGGCGAAGTGGCAGTGCTCGACTACTCACCGCGCACGGCGACCGCAACGGCGCTGGAGCCGTGCGTGCTCACCGCCATCGATCGTGGCCAGTTCGCCGAACGCCTGGCCACAGCCGATCCGGTGGTGCGCGCGCTGCTGCTCAGCCAGTTCTCGAGGTATCGCATTGCTCTGGCGACGCTCACGGGCAATGCCGCGCCGGCGGTGCGCGCAGCGACTCCGCAAGGCGATGCAGGCCACGACAAGATCCGCCTCGAAGGCCAGTTGCGCGATGCGCTCGAAAGCGGCGGCCTGGAAATGCGCCTGCAGCCGATCCAGCACATTGCCAGTGGCAGCATCGCCGGCTACGAGGCGTTGATCCGCTGGCACCATCCCGAGCGCGGGCCGATATCGCCGACCGAGTTCATCGCGCTGGCCGAGGAAACATCGCTGATTGTTCCGGTCGGTGACTACGTGCTGCGTGAAGTCTGCGGAATATTGCGCCGCTTCTCGGAGGGCTGGCCGGACGGCACACCATACGTTGGGTTGAACGTCTCCGGTCGTCAGATCGACGACCCGGCGTTCATCGAGCGCGTCGCCACGCAGCTTCGCAGGAACGCCGTGCCGCCGTGGCTGCTCAACATCGAGATCACCGAGAGCCTGTTCCTCGACTATCCGAAAGTCGCCGCGTTCGTCGATCGCTGCCATAGCGTCGGTATTCGTGTCGCCCTCGACGACTTCGGCACCGGCTATTCGAGCCTCGCGCACCTGCACCAGCTGCCGTTCGATACGCTGAAGCTCGATCAGGCATTCGTGCAGCAGCTGGATGATCCGCGCTGCCTCGCCATCGTTCGCGCCGTGGTCGAAATGGCTGCGGCCCTGCGCTGCGACATGGTCGCCGAGGGCGTGGAAACCGCCGGGCAGCTCGCCTGCCTTCGCGACCTGGGTTGCCAGTACGCCCAGGGCTACCTGATTGGCCGCGCACAAAGCATCGACTCGGTTCTCGCCACCTGCCGCGGCTGAACCCGCGCCGCAGCCAGTGGATGCCTGCGGCGGAACCGCCGCCGCCGTGTGCTGTCTCATAGGGCCTGCGGCAACGACGCATTGCTTTCGCCACAGGGCGCCGGGCCGGTTGTCGTGCGATCATTCCCAACCCTTCGATCGAACCATCATGGACATGCCAGTACCCACCCCAGACGCCGGGCTGACGGCGGCCTTTCACGCCCTGCGCGACCAGCTCGGCCAATGCATCATCGGCCAGGCTGCGCTGGTCGACCGCCTGCTGATCGCATTGCTGGCCGATGGCCATCTGCTGGTCGAAGGTGCGCCCGGCCTGGCCAAGACCACCGCGATCAAGGAGCTGGCCGCACGCATCGAAGGCGACTTCCATCGCATCCAGTTCACGCCGGATCTCTTGCCTGCCGATCTGACCGGCACCGAGATCTACCGGCCGCAACAGGCCACCTTCGAATTCCAGCGTGGGCCGATCTTCCACAACCTGCTGCTGGCCGACGAGGTCAATCGTGCGCCGGCCAAGGTGCAGTCGGCGCTGCTCGAAGCGATGGGCGAGCGCCAGGTCACGGTCGGGCGAACCACCTATCCGTTGCCGCCGCTGTTCCTGGTCATGGCGACACAGAATCCGATCGAACAGGAAGGCACCTATCCGCTGCCCGAAGCGCAGCTCGACCGCTTCCTGATGCACGTGCGCATCGACTATCCGGATGCCTCCTCGGAAGCGGCGATCCTGAAGTTCGCGCGCGCGCGTGCGCGCGACGCCCTGCAACACGTGGCGACGCCGGAGCGCTGCCTGACGCAGCCGCAGATCTTCGCTGCGCGCTCGGCCGTGCTCGACCTGCACCTGGCGCCGGCGCTCGAGGAGTACATCGTGCAGCTCACGCTCGCCACGCGCACGCCGAAAGCCTACGGCGACGATCTGGCGCGCTGGGTCGCCTACGGTGCGAGCCCGCGCGGCACGATCGCGCTCGATCGCTGCGCGCGCGCCCACGCCTGGCTCAACGGGCGCGACTTCGTTGCGCCGGAAGACGTTCATGCCGTCGCCGCCGACGTGCTGCGCCATCGCGTGCTGATGTCGTACGAAGCCGAGGCCGAAGGCGTCACGCCGGACAAGCTGATCGGAAGCCTGCTCGAGCGCGTGCCGCTGCCGTGACGAGAGCAGGGACCGAGGTCGAGCGCGGCGCGCCCAGGTGATGCGTCGACTGCGCGCGCCGGCAGCGGCACGCGAACAGCGAAGCCGGCTCGAACAGCCAGAGCCATGGATGGTTTACCGCATCACGTGCGCCAAGGTTGGGACAGGGATGTCGACCGGACTGCGCACCATGGACGGTTCTGTTGTTGAACCAATCACGTTACGAACACAAGTCGACCGATGCCTCCAGCCCTCAGCCCTCAGCCCTCAGCCCAGCTCTCGGCGCATCCTGCAGCCCGCGCGCTCAAAGGCATCCGCGTCGACCTGGCAGAACTGATCGCCATGCGCCTGCAGGCGTATCGTTTCGAGCGCGCCACGCGCAAGCGCGTCGTCGGCAGCCGTGGCGCGGCCCACGCGTCGCGCATGCGCGGGCGTGGCGTGGACTATGCCGAATCGCGCAACTACCAGCCGGGCGACGACATCCGCCAGATGGACTGGCGCGTCACCGCGCGCACCGGGCGCCCGCACACGAAGTTGTTCCAGGAAGAGCGCGAACGCAACGTGCTGCTGGTCGTCTCGCACAATCCGAGCATGCATTTCGGCACACGCATGCGCTTCAAGTCGGTGCAGGCGGCGCGCCTCGCCGCGCTGATCGCGTGGGCTGCAACGTCGAACGGCGATCGCATCGGCGCGATCGGCTACGGGCCCGGACTCAACGCCGAGGTAAAACCCGGCGGCGGCGCGCGCGGCACGCTGCGTGTGCTGCGCGCGCTGCGCGAATGGGATGCGATCGCGGCGCAGGGTCGCACGATCGTGCCGCTGTCGCAGGCGTTGCAGCGAGCCCAGCGTCTGGCCCGACCCGGCAGCCAGGTGCTGCTGATCGGCGACGGTTTCGACTGCGACGCGGCAAGCGAGTCGATGCTGACGTTGCTGGCGCGGCATTGCGATGTCGCTGCCGTGCTCATGTCCGATCCGCTCGAGCACCACGCGCCGCCGCCGGCGCGTTATGCGCTGCACAGCCAGAGCGGGCGCGTCCAGCTCGATTTCTCCGTACCGGCGACGCGCGCGCAGTGGACGCACTGGTTCGAGGAACGGCGGGCGCAGTGGATCGGCCAGCTGCGCAAGCGCGCTCTGGGCTACACCATGCTCGATACCGACGGCGAGCCGGAGGCCGCGATGCGCGCGCTGCTGCAGCAGGCCGCGCGCCGCCGGAGCGCGGCATGAATCCGGCGGGCGATGCGGGGCCGGTGCTGCGCGACATCCACCTGCCGCCGGCCCCCGGCTGGTGGCCGCCTGCGCCGGGCTGGTGGCTGCTCACCCTTGCCGCGCTCGCCCTGCTGGCGTGGCTGCTCGCGGTCTGCCACCGCGGTTGGCGCCGTCGGCGGCGGCGGCGCGCGGTGCTTGCCGAGCTCGACCGCAGGATCGACGCCACGCGCAACGATCCGGTCGCGCTCGCCACGGCGTTGTCGCATTTTCTGCGCCGGCTGAGCAAGCATGGCGACAGCGCCACCGCCGCGCTGGCCGGCGAACGCTGGCTCGAACATCTCGACGCCGCCGCCGGGAGTGATGAGTTCACGCGCGGAATCGGTCGCGTACTGATCGAGGCGCCGTTCCGGCCGGTCATGCAATACGACGCCGCGGCATTGATCGCGCTGGTGCGACGCTGGACACGTCACGCGCTCGAGCAGGGGATCGCCCGTGCTTGAATGGGCGTGGCCACTGCTGCTGCTGGCATTGCCGCTGCCCTGGCTCGTGGCGCGCCTGCTGCGTCCTGCGCAGACGCGCGCCGGCGAGGCGCTGCGGCTGCCGTATGCGCTCGGGGGCCTGGACGCGGCGACCGGCGCCAATCCGGTGCCGGGCTGGCGGCGCGCGCTGGCGCTGCTCGCGTGGTGTGCGCTGATCGCTGCCGCGGCGCGGCCGCAGTGGGTCGGCGACCCGGTTGCGCTGTCGCGCACCGGCCGCGACCTGCTGCTCGCGGTCGACGCGTCCGGCAGCATGAGCATCCAGGACATGGCGATCAACGGCAATGCCGTCAGCCGCTACACGGCGATCAAGGCGATCGCCGGCGATTTTATCAAGCGTCGCGCCGGCGACCGCGTCGGCCTGATCGTGTTCGGCACGCAGGCGTATCTGCTCACGCCGCTGACGTTCGATCGCGACACCGTGTACAAGCAGCTGGCCGAATCGGCGATCGGCCTGCCGGGCAAGGAAACGGCGATCGGCGATGCCGTCGGCCTCGCGATCAAGCGCCTGCGCGAGCGCCCGCAGGACCGGCGCGTCCTGGTCCTGTTGACCGACGGCGTCAACGACGCCGGCGAACTGGATCCGCGCAAGGCGATCGATCTGGCGGTCGCCGAACACGTGAAAATCTATACCATCGGCATGGGCGCCGATTCGATGCAGGTCGATGGCTTTTTCGGCAACCACATGACCGTCAATCCATCGGCCGAGCTCGACGAGAAGATGCTGTCGGCGATGGCCGACAAGACCGGTGGCCGCTTCTTTCGCGCCCGCAACACGGCCGAGCTGGCGCAGATCTACGCCGACATCGACCGGCTCGAACCGAGCGACGACACCAAGCAGCAGTTCCGGCCGATCGACGAGGTGTTCTACTGGCCATTGTCGATCGCGCTGCTGCTCGCGCTGCTGGCTGCACTGCCGGCGTTGCCCGCCGTGCGGCGCATCGGTGTCCCGCCGCTTTCCGCGGGAGCCGCGCGATGATGGCGCTGCTCGGCGATTTTCATTTCGTGCGGCCGCTGTGGCTGCTCGCGCTGCTCGCGCTGCCGCTGCTGTGGCTGGCGCTGCGCCGCGGCGGCGCGGATGCACAGGCCTGGCGCGGCGCGGTCGACGCGCACCTGCTGCGCCACCTGCTCGAACGCGACGAAGGCACGCGCGCCAGCTCGCCGCATTGGCTGCTCGCCGTCGCCTGGTTGCTCGCCTGCATCGCACTGGCCGGGCCCGCCTGGGAACGGCTGCCGATGCCGCTGTTCCAGAATCATGCCGCGCGCGTGATCGCGCTGGAACTGGCGCCGACCATGCTCTCGCAGGACGTCAAGCCGACGCGCGCCGAACGCGCGCGTTACAAGATCGTCGACATCCTGCGGCGCAGCCGCGACGCGCAAACGGCGCTGATCGCCTATTCCGGCGATGCGTTCGTCGTGGCGCCGCTGACGGATGACGCCAACACGGTCGAAAATCTGGTCGACGCGCTCGAACCGAGCATCATGCCGGTTCCCGGCAACGATACGGCGCGGGCAATCGACATGGGCGCCAAGCTGATCGCGCAGGCCGGACTGCGCGAGGGCGAGATCATCGTCGTCGCCGACTCGGTCAGCAGCGGCGCGGTAGCTGCGGCAGCCAAGGCACGCGCGGCCGGCGTGCGGGTGTCCGTGCTCGGCATCGGTACCGGCCAGGGCGCACCGATAGCGAGCGCGAGCGGGGGCTTTCTGAAGGATGCGGCCGGCAACATCGTCATGCCGAAGCTGGATTCTTCGGCGCTGGCTGCGGTGGCGGCGGCGGGCGGCGGACGCTATGCCGATTACAGCGGCGATGCGCGCGATCTGGACACCGTGCTCGACGACCTGCGGCCGCAGGTGCAGGGCGATGCCGCGCCGGGCAACGCGCAAAGCGCGCGCTTCCTCGATCGCGGACCATGGCTGCTGTTGCTGCTCGTGCCGATGGCGGCGTTCGGCTTCCGGCGCGGCTGGCTGATGCTGCTGCCGCTCGCGCTGCTGCTGCCGCCGCAGCGCGCCGACGCCATCACCTGGACCGACCTGTGGTCGCGGCCCGACCAGCAGGCGCAGGCCGCGCTCGACGCCGGCAATGCCAAACAGGCGCAGGCGCTGGCGCGCGATCCGCTGCTGCGCGGCTCGGCTGCATATCGCGCCGAGGATTTCGCCGCCGCCGCGCAGGACTTCGAGCGGCCCGACAGCGCCGAGGCGCAGTACAACCTCGGCAACGCCTTGGCCAGGGAAAAGAAATATGCCGAAGCGATCGCCGCGTACGATCGTGCATTGAAGCGGCAGCCGGACATGGACGACGCAAGCGCCAACCGCAAGGCGATCGAGGACTGGCTCAAGCAGCAGAAGCAGCAAGGCAAGCGGTCCAGCGACGGCAAGCAGGGCGACAAGAACGGCGAACAGCGCCAGTCCAAGGACGGCAGCGACTCCGAGCACTCCGACGAGGACCAGCAGCAGCGTGCCGACAACCAGTCCGGCGAGCAGAAGGACTCGGACGACAAGAGCGCGCAGAACCACCAGGGCTCCGACCAGCAGGACGGCAAGCCGCAGGATGACCAGCAGGGCGGACAAAGCGCCGGTGAAAGCCAGGGGCAGAAGGACGCGTCAAGCCCGAACCCGAACCATGACAATGACAAATCGGGCGCCGGCAAGGCGGCCGCGCAGCCTGAATCCAAGGGCGCCGAGCAGAAGGCCGAGGAGCAGTTCCAGCAGTCAATGGACCAGGCCTTGAAAAAAGGCGGCGAACCGAAGGAAAAACGCCCGCTGCGTCTCGGTGCGCGCGAGGACGGCAGCACGCACAACGAAAAGGAGCAGGCGGTGGAGCAGTGGCTGCAGCGCGTGCCGGACGATCCGGGCGGCCTGCTGCGCCGCAAGTTCCAGCTCGAGGCACAGCGCCGCCAGCAGGCCGGCGCCAATGGAGATTCGCCGTGAACGCATTCGTCGCACGCCTGGCTGTCGCGCTCGGTTTTGCCGCATTGTGGATTTGTGGAAGCGCGGCCGGCGCCGAGGCGCGCGCCTGGCTGGACCGCAACAGCATGCACATGGGCGAAACGGTGACGCTGAATGTCGAAAGCTCCGGCGACAGCAGCGCGACGCAGCCCGATTTCGCGGCGCTGGGCGACGACTTCGACCTGCTCGGCACGCAAAGCTCGTCGTCGGTCAGCATCGTCAATGGCCAGAGCAGCTCGAAGCTGTTGTGGGCGGTCGGCCTGCAGCCCAAGCACGCGGGCAACCTGACGATCCCGGCTTTCACGGTTGGCGGCGCGAAAACAGCACCGCTCACGTTGAACGTGTTGGCGGCCGCAACCGGTGCGGTCGGCAAGGCCGGCGACGACCTGTTCGTGCAGGCCGAAGCGGTGCCGCGTTCGCCGTATGTGCAGCAGGAGGTGCGGCTGACGGTTAAGTTATACTATGCATTGAGCCTGATCGACGGCAATCTCGACGACCCGAAGGCCGATGGCCTGGTCGTGCGCAAGCTCGGCCAGGACAGCAACTACACCGCCGATCTCGGCGGCCGCCGCTATCGCGTCGTCGAACGCCACTATGCCGCGAGCGCCGAGAACAGCGGCACGCTCGACCTGCCGCCGATCGTGTTCCGCGGTCGCGGCCTGGACCCGGGCGACATGAACAGCTTCTTCAGTCGTGGCCGCAGCGTGTCTGCGCAATCCGATCCGATCGCGCTCGACGTGCGCACACGTCCGCCGGCTTCCGGCGGTGACATGTGGCTGCCGGCCCAATCCCTGACGCTGACCGCCGAAGGCGCCGGAACCGATGCCGGTGCGCGCGTCGGCGAGCCGCTGACGTTGACCGTGCACCTCAAGGCGCAAGGCCTGGCATTCGAGCAATTGCCGGAATTGAAACTGCCGAAGATCGACGGCGCCGAGGTCTATCCGGACAAGGAGACGACGCAGAATCGCGACGACGGCAGCTGGATCTATGGCCAGCGCGAGCGCAAATTTGCAATCGTGCCGACGCGCGCCGGAAAGCTTGTCCTGCCGGAATTGAGCATCGCCTGGTGGGATGTCGCGCACGATCGCGCCGAAGTCAGCACCGTGCCGGCGCAGACGGTCGACGTGCTGCCGGCAGCGGCAGGCGCCGCACCGGAACCGGCCCGGCCCGCCGTCACGCAGCCGGTTGGGCCGACTGCCGCGCCCGCGCCGCCAGCCGTCGCGCTGACGACGACCTTCGATGTCGACGCAAGTCGCTGGCGCGCGATCGCCGCTGCGGCATTGGCGCTGTGGCTGCTCACGATCGTTGCCGGGATCATCGCCTGGAGGCAGTTCAGGCGCCGCGCCGCGCGCGAGTCGGCGGCGCAGGCGCAGGCGAAGGCTTCGCAGCCCGGTGCCGGCAGCTACGAACTGCGCTCGGCCTGTGCACGCGGCGATCTCAACGCTGCCGCGCGCGTGTTGTTGCGCCGCGCCCGACGCGACCGGCCGGCGCTGCGCAACCTGGGCGAGCTGGCGCGCGAAGTCAGCGATCCGAAACAGTCGGCCGTGCTCGGTGAACTCGAGCGCGCGCTGTACCGCGATGCGGCGGGCGCGGATCCGGCGCTGGCACGGCGCATCGGCGACGCGTTTGCCTCGGGCCCGACATTCGCCGTGTCGACGCATGCGGTCCGGCGCGAGGTCCTGCCGGCGCTGTATCCGTTCGAACTCGGGCAGCCGCGCTGATTCGTTTCCCCCGCTCGTCGTATGCGGCGCGAACGATCACGCCGCCGCACTACCGACATGATGCACGCCGCCGGTGTGGCAACGCCTGCGGGCAGCACCTGGTTGCGGCGCCGGATCGCTTGCGAGCTTCGTGTAACATCACCCGGATTGCCCTCGCATCGACCGTTCCGGAGCCTCCATGAAGCTTGCACTGCCCGCGCGCGTACTGATCGGATTCGTCGGCGGGTCGGCTGCCGGCGCCGCCGCGTACTGGTGGACGCAGCACGGCGGCGACGCCGGCGTGATCGCCGGACTGGTTGAAACGATCACGTTGCCGGCCGGGCAGTTGTTCCTGAAGTTCCTGAAAATGCTCGTGCTGCCGCTGATGTTCTGCGCGCTGGTCGTCGGCGTCACCGAGATCGGCGACATCGCCAGCCTCGGCCGGATCGGCTGGCGCATGCTGTTCTACACGCTGCTGTTGACCAGCATCGCGATCGCGGTCGGCCTCGTCGTGATCCATCTCGTCCAGCCCGGCATCGGTTTCAATCCGGCGATCCGCGACAGCCTGATCGCGGCCAATACGCAGGCCGCACACGAAATCACTGCAACCAAGCCGTCGCTGTCCGGCGTGCAGATCATCCTCGGCATCGTGCCGGACAACCCGTTCAGGGCCGCCGCGAACGGCGATTTCCTCGCGGTGATGTTCTTCGCCGTCATGCTCGGCATCGCGCTCGTGCTGACACGCACGGCCGCCACCGAAACGTTCAAGACCACGGTGCAGGGTTTGCTCGACCTCGTCATGAAGCTGATGGAGCTGATCATCCGCATGACGCCGTACGCCGTTGCGGCACTGATGTTCTCGCTGATCGCGCGTTTCGGCACAGGCATACTCGGCCAGCTCGGCCTGTATGCGTTCTGCGTGATCTTCGCCATAGCCGTGCACATGTTCCTCGTGCTGCCGCTGTGGGTGCGCTATGTCGGCGGCATGAACGCCTGGTTCTTCTTCAAGGGCAGCGAGGAAGCGATCATCACGGCGTTTTCGACCGCCTCGTCGACCGGCACGCTGCCGACGACTTTGAAGGTTGCCGAAGAAAATCTCAGGCTGCCGCCACAGATCGCACGCTTCGTGCTGACCATCGGCGCGAGCGCGAACCATCACGGCACGGCGCTGTTCGAAGGCCTGACGACGCTGTTCCTCGCGCAATGCTTCGGTCTTGATCTGGGCGTCGGCCAGCAGCTTGCGGTGCTTGGCCTGTGCATCGTCGGCTCGATCGGCACGGCCGGCGTGCCGGCCGGTTCGCTGCCGGTCATTGCCGTGATCCTGGGCTATCTGCATCTGCCGCCGGAAGGCATCGGCATCATCCTCGGCGTCGACCGCTTCCTCGACATGTGCCGCACGGCGCTCAACGTGACCGGCGATCTGGCCACGGCCGTCGTTGTCGCCAGGCCCGGACGCGTGGCCGCAGCCGCGGGGTGAAGAGCATTTTTGGACGCGGATTGACGCGGATCAATGCGGATCAATGCGGATCAATGCGCGAAAGTGGATCAGGGCGGAACAAAGCGCACCACGAGCGTGCAGCTCCCGTCAGCTGCCTGGCTATTTCAACCTTATCCGGTACCCGCCCTTATCCGCGTTGATCCGCGGAATCCGCGTCCAGCCTCCTGCGCTCTTTCCGGATTGTCCGCGGCAGACGAGTGACGAGCGCCGAGCCTGCGTTGATCTACGCATCCGGCGCCGCGGAACAGTCGTGGCGAAGAGGTGCGGCTGACGGCCGATCAGCCGCACCTCCCATCACGCGTGCGCGCCGAATATCGCGCCGAGCAGCAGCAGGAATCCGACCACCGCCAGCGCGCCGTGCGCCAGCACCAGCGACTTTGGCAGCGGCAGTTGTTTCCAGTGATAGTTGAGGTTCAACACCGCGCCGCCGAGTGCCGCGACGACGAACAGCACGAGTGCCGCCTTCGCCAGAGCGGGCAATCCCACCGTGAAGCAGGCATAGA
>Ga0157369_10000458_pt1 | contig 54082 bp, 70 predicted proteins | sample C25metaG_FD_113461 | JGI IMG/M metagenome (GOLD analysis project Ga0157369, IMG submission 113461) | Corn rhizosphere microbial communities from Kellogg Biological Station, Michigan, USA - C2-5 metaG | ecosystem: Host-associated > Plants > Roots > Rhizosphere > Soil | place: USA: Michigan... | reverse complement strand
TATACGACGCCACCGCGAATGCCTACGCCGACACCTTCGGCGACAACGGCGTGCTGGCCGGCCTGAATGGCCAGACGTTGGTGCTGAGCGGCACGGGTCTGGTGGGCGACAAGAACGTGGGTACCGACAAGGCGTTCGTGGGTCTGGGTTCGCTGATGCTTGGCGATGGTGGCAATGCCGGTCTGGCCAGCAACTACACGCTGGTGGGCGGCACCGACGAGCTCACCATCACCCCGCTGGCCATCGTGGTGAACGCCACAGGCACCAACAAGATGTTCGACAACAACACGACCGACGTGGTGGCACTGAGCAGCCATGGCGTGCTGCCGGGCGACAAGGTGGGCTTCGGGTACGGCGCCGCCAATTTCGCCAGCCCCAATGTCACCAACGGCGTGACAGTGACGGTGACGGGTTTGCTGCTGACCGGCACGGATGCGGGCAACTACAGCATTGCCAACCCGGACGCCACGGCTTACACCGCGGCCGACATCACCGGTGCACGACCGTCCGCGTTCGGCATCAACGACGGCACCCTCGCACTGCTGGGCAACGTGATTGGCCCGACCGAGCTTGCCACGCCTTACGGCGTTGCCGTGCAGGATACGGTGAGCCCGTTCGCCGGCAACAAGAAGCGCCGGCACAGCCCGGTGGAACGCAACATGTGGCACGACGACTTCACCTCGGGCCTGGCGCTGAAGGTGATCGACGGCGGCGTGCGTGCGCCCACGATGGCCCTGCCGTGAGTGAGCCGAATCGCATGCCACGCCCGATCCACCTCCTTGTCATCAACCGTCCCCAAGTGAAATCCATGCCTTCCAAGTCTTGTCCCGCACTGCGCCTCGGCACGTTGGCCGCCATGATGTCGCTGGCGCTGTCCGGCGTGGCGCGGGCCCAGTCGACGTCCACCGGCGTGCCCCAGCAGATTCCCAACAGCGGCATGCTGTTGCAACAGGCGCCGCAACAGCCCGCGACGGTGCCGCCGTCCGATCTCGATCTGCGCATGCTGCATTCCGAAAAGCGGCCTGCGGCCGACACGCGCGCTTTCATGGTCAAGGGCATCCGTATCGTCGGCAACACCTTGTTGCCCGACGCGCGGCTGCGCTCGCTGGTCGCCGGTTACGAAGGCCGGGAACTGACGCTGGCTGATCTCGGCGACCTGGCTGACATCATCAGCACGGCCTATCTCCGGGCCGGCTATCCGCTGGTGCGCGTGTACGTGCCGGCACAGACCATGGCCGGCGGCGTGGTGAAACTCGCGGTCGTCGAAGCGCGCTACGGCAAGGTGGTGCTGAACAACCGGAGCGCCGTGAAGGATGGCCCGCTCGATGCCGCGCTGGCGCCGCTGCAGCCAGGCCAGCCAGTGTTGAACTACACGCTCGAGCGCAGCCTGCTCCTGCTTTCGGACATACCCGGCGCACAGGCAAGTTCCGCGATCAGGCCTGGCGACGAATCGGGCACATCGGACCTCGTGGTGGACGTAACCTCGGCGCCGCGCTACACCGGCACGCTGGGCATGGACGACTACGGCAACGAATATACCGGCCGCGCACGCGCCACCGGCAGCTTCGCCGTGAATGGCCTGCTGCACGAGGGCGACCTTCTCGACTTCAGCGCAGCCAGCTCGGGCGGCGGCATGAACTACTTCCAGGGCGGCTACCGCTGGCTGCTGAACGGGCAGGGCACGACGTTGCGCGGTGGCGTCTCGTCGCTGCACTACCACCTGGGCGACCAGCTCTCCGCGCTGGACGCCCACGGCTCGGCGCTGGTGGGCAGCCTCACCCTGACCCAGCCCATCGTGCGCAACACGGTGGGCAACCTGTATGGCCAGATCGAGTTCGACCACAAGCTGCTGAAGGACGACATCGGCCTCGTCGCGATCGACAACGACCGCCAGGCCAACGTCTGGGTGGCCACGCTGGCCGGCGACGAACGCGATGCGCATGGCATCACCAACTACAACGTCGGCATGTCGCACGGCGACGTCGACTACACCAACGGCCTCGCCAACCTGATCGACTGGATCACCTCGCGCACGCAGGGCTCCTACAACAAGTACAGCTTCTCACTGTCGCGCCTGCAGTGGCTGGGCGACAACGACGCGTTGTACGCGGGTTTCAGCCAGCAATGGGCCAGCAAGAACCTCGACACCTCCGAGCAGTTCTTTCTCGGCGGCCCCAACTCTGTGCGCGGCTACGACGTGGGTGTGCTGGCCGGCTCGCAGGGCAACCTGCTCTCGCTGGAGTACCGCCACGACTTCAGCGTACCCGGCGTGGCGGGACGCTGGCAGGCCTCGCTGTTCGGCGACACCGGTCGCCTGACGGTCTACAAGGACACGTTCACGCGGAGCGTCAACAGCGGCCGCCTGAGCAGTGCCGGACTCGGCCTGCACTGGACCGGACCACATGGCTGGACGGCCGCGGCCACGGTGAGCAGGCCCATCGGCAACACGCCGGACCTGCTGCCCAACGCCGACACCAAGACCCGCCTGTGGGTGCAGGTGGCGAAGGGTTTCGATTGACCCCCGGCCCGCTCCCCCTTGCTTGCCTGGGGGAGCGCGAGATCAGGCTCGCACGGCATGGCCTGCGGCGCAGTCGGGTAAAATCTCCGTTTATCCTCGCAACGGAGCCTTGCCCATGTGGTTTGCGATTATCGCCCAGGATCACCCGGGTTCGCTGGACAAGCGCCTTGCCGCGCGCGCCGCGCATCTTGAGCGGCTGAACAAGCTGCAGGACGAAGGCCGCCTGCTGCTGGCCGGCCCGTTCCCGGCGATCGAGTCGGAAAACCCCGGCCCGGCCGGCTTCACCGGCAGCCTGATCATCGCCGAGTTCCACACGCTGGAACATGCGCAACGTTGGGCCGACGCCGATCCCTACGTGGCCGCCGGCGTCTATGCCGAGGTGAGCGTCAAGCCGTTCCGCAAGACCCTGCCATGAGCGAGGCGATGGTCGAGCAGATCCGCGCGCGCCTTGCGGCCGCGTTTTCGCCCACGGAGCTGGAAGTGGTGGACGAGGGTCACTTGCACGCCGGCCACGCGGGGGAGGGCAAGGGGCACTACCACGTGCGCATCGCCAGCCCCGCGTTTGCCGGCGTGTTGCCGATCAGGCGCCATCGGATGATCTATGCCACGCTGGACGACCTGATGAATCGCGGGATCCATGCGTTGTCGATAGACGCGAAATAAAAAGATATCCATAAACAAAATGATGCAATGCATTCCTGCAGTGAAACATCATGCAGAAATGCGTTGCGGCACCGTCCCGCGTTTGGCACAGTGCCTTGTCGCCCAGGCTCTTGGGCGCCCTCCGATTTCCCAGCGATGACCGCATGCGCCTGACCACGATCAAACTTGCCGGCTTCAAGTCCTTCGTCGACCCGACCACCTTGCACTTGCCGGCCAACATGACCGGCGTGGTGGGGCCGAACGGCTGCGGCAAGTCCAACATCATCGATGCGATCCGCTGGGTGATGGGCGAGAGCGCGGCCAGCCGCCTGCGCGGCGACTCGCTCACCGACGTGATCTTTTCCGGCTCCACCTCGCGCAAGCCGGTGGGGCAGGCCACGGTGGAGCTGATCTTCGACAACGCCGACGGCACGGTGCAGGGCGAGTACGGCCAGTACGCCGAGATCTCGGTGAAGCGCCAGGTGACGCGCGACGGACAATCCTTCTACTTCCTCAACGGCGCGCGCTGCCGTCGCCGCGACATCACCGACCTGTTCCTCGGCACCGGCCTCGGCCCGCGCAGCTACTCGATCATCGAGCAGGGCATGATCTCGCAGATCATCGAGGCGCATCCCGAGGAGCTGCGCACGCACCTGGAGGAAGCCGCCGGCATCTCCAAGTACAAGGAACGCCGCAAGGAAACCGAGAGCCGGATCAAGGCCACCCGCGAGAACCTCGACCGCGTGAAGGACGTGCGCGACGAGGTGGACAAGCAGCTCGAACACCTGAACCGCCAGGCCCGCGCCGCCGAGCGCTGGAAGGCCTACAAGGAAGAGCAGACCCGCAAGGAAGCCGAGCTGCGCGCCCTGGAATACCGCGCGCTGAAGGGACAGCACGATGGCGAAGGGGCAGGGCTGTCCGCCGCCGAGATCGAGATCGAGAAGCAGCTGGCCGGCCAGCGCGAGATCGAGGCGCAGATCGAAGCCATGCGCGAGCGCCACACCGGCGCCGGCGAGCACCTGAGCTCGGTGCAGGCCGAGGTCTACAAGGTCGGCGCCGAGATCGCCCGAGTCGAGCAGCAGGTGCGCCACAACCGGGAAACCGCGGATCGCCTGCAACGCGCGCAAGCCGAAGCCGAGCGCGAGCACAACGAACTGGCCGAGCACATCGCCGGCGACCGCGGCCAGGTGGAAACGCTGCGCATGGCGCTGGCCGAGGGCGAACCCAAGCTCGAAGCCCTGCAGCAGATGCAGGACGACACCGCCGAAGCCCAGCGCAGCGCCGAAACGAAACTCGCCGACTGGCAGCAGCGCTGGGACACGCACACCCGCACCGCCGGCGAGTCCAGCCGCGCCGCCGAGGTGGAACGCACCAAGCTCAATTACCTCGACCGCCAGGCGATCGACCTCGCCCGGCGCCGCGAGGCGCTGGAAGCCGAGCAGAAGGCCACCGACCTCGCCGCGCTGGATGCCGCCGCCGAGCAGATGCATCTGGAGCACGACACCCAACGCGAGAAGGTGGAGTCGCTGGGCAGCCTGCTCGACCAGCACAAGACCAGCCACGAAAAGGTGCTGGACGAGGAACGCCAGCTGCAGTCCGCGCTCAACGAGGCGCGCTCGCAGCTGCAGACCGCCCGCGGCCGGCAGTCCTCGCTGGAAGCCCTGCAGCACGCCGCGCTGGGCCAGGAAGAAAACGCCGCCAGCCAGTGGCTCGCCCGCCTGGGCCTGGACAAGTCGCCCCGCCTCGGCGAGGCCCTGCAGGTGGAAGCCGGCTGGGAAACCGCGGTGGAAACCGTGCTGGCCGGCTTCATCGACAGCGTGCTGGTGGACGGCGCGCACGCGCTGGCCGCCGAGTTCGGCGCGCTGGAGAACGCCGACGTCGCGCTGCTCGACGCCGCCGAGGGCGGCGCCCACGCCGCCGGCACGCTGGCCGCGCACGTGCGCGGCCCGGCGGCGGCCATCGCCGTACTTGGCCACGTGCTCGTCGCCGGGACGCTGGACGAGGCGCACCAGCGCGTCGCCGGCCTGTCCGCGCTGGCACCGTACCAGTCGGTGATCACCCGCGGCGGCGAATGGCTGGGTCCGGGCTGGGCGCGCGTGCGCCGCGCGCAAGGCAACCAGGTCGGCGTGCTGGCGCGCGAGCGCGAGATCCGCACGCTGGCCGAACAAGTCGCCGCACTGGAAGCGCGCATCGAGGAATGCACCGCCCAGCTCGACGACCTGCGCACGCGCAAGTTCGAGGCCGAGCGCGCCCGCGACGACACCCAGCGCGAGCTGTACAACGCGCACCGCCGCGCGTCCGAACTGGCCGGCCAGCTGCAGAGCCACCGCGGCAAGCTGGAAACCGCGCGCGCCCGCGGCGAGAAGGTGGCCGGCGAGCTGGCTACCTTGATCGAGCAGTTGGACGAGCTGCAGACACAGACGCGCGAGGCGCGCGCGCGGCTGGACGAATCGGTCGGCCACATGGGCGACCTGGAAGACCAGCGCCGCGAACTGGAAAACGAACGTCGCGTCCATCTGGAAACCCGCGAGGAAGCGCGCATGAACGCGCGCGAGGCGGCCGACCAGGCACATGCGCTGGCGCTGTCGCTGGAATCCAAGCGCTCCTCGCTGAACTCGCTGGAACAGTCGCTGGGGCGCATGGAGAACCAGCTGCGCCAGATCGAGGCGCGCCGCGGCGAGATCGCCGAGCAGCTCGCCGCCGGCTCCGATCCCATCGCGGAACTCGAAGCCGAACGGCAGACCTACCTCGACCAGCGCCTGCTGGTGGACAAGCAACTGGTGGAAGCGCGCCGCGCGCTGGAGGAATGCGACATCGCCTTCCGTCAGCTGGAACAGCGCCGCCATCTCGCCGAGCAGGGCCTGGCCACGCTGCGCGAAAGCCTGTCCGAGAAGCGCCTCGCCGCACAGGCATTGCAACTGCGCGCCGAACAGTTGGCCGAGGCGATCGCCGCCTCCGGGCTGGAACTGGAAACCCTGCTCGCCGAACTGGCCGAGGACGTGGACGCATCGCAATGGAAGCAGCAGCTGGCCGAGCTCGCCCAGAAGATCGTGCGGCTGGAGCCGGTCAACCTCGCCGCGATCCAGGAACACGCCGAACAGAGCGAGCGCAAGACCTACCTCGACAACCAGCTCAACGATCTCACCAGCGCGATGGAAACGCTGGAGGGCGCGATCAAGAAGATCGACCGCGAGACGCGCGCGCGCTTCAAGGAAACCTTCGACAAGGTCAACGCCGGCGTGCAGGAGCTGTTCCCGCGCCTGTTCGGCGGCGGCCACGCCTACCTTGAACTCACCGGCGACGATCTGCTCGATACCGGCGTGGCGATCATGGCGCGCCCGCCCGGCAAGCGCCCGTCCAACATCTCGCTGCTCTCCGGCGGCGAGAAGGCGCTCACCGCGGTGGCGCTGGTGTTCGCGATCTTCAATTTGAACCCCGCGCCGTTCTGCCTGCTCGACGAGGTGGACGCGCCGCTGGACGAAGCCAACGTCGGCCGCTTCTCCGCGATGGTGCGCGAGATGAGCGAACGGGTGCAGTTCATCTTCATCAGCCACAACAAGGCCACCATGGAAGCGGCCAGCCAGCTGTGCGGCGTAACCATGCGCGAGCCCGGCGTGTCGCGACTGGTGCAGGTGGACCTCGCCGAAGCGGCTAAACTGGCAGGGACCGCCTGAGCGCCGCTGCCGGCGCGCTGGCATGCATTGAGGAGCGAACCCGACGGCCGTGGGGTTCGCGAATTCGAACACCGACCGCGAGCGGCGTTCGAGCTACACGAGGAACCGAAGATGACGCTGCAACCCATGCTTGCCCTTGCCTGGAATCCGGCGGTCGGCATACCGCTGCTGGTCGTCGGCGTGGTCGTGCTCGCCCTGATCTGGCTGTTCGGCCAGCCGAAGAAGGAACAGCAGGGCAGGCGACGCGCGCCAACCGGTCAGGGCGCGCACGGCGGCGAACGCCGCGAACCCACGCTGGGCGAAGCGGGCAACGAGGACGGCCTTTCCTTCAGCGCCACCGACCATGCACTGGCCGACGAACCACCGCCGCAGCAGGGTGAGCTGGACGTCGGCCTGCGCGAGGAACTCGAACGCCTCGGCGCCACGCTGGCCGGCGAGCGCAAGCCGGCCGAGTCGCGCGGCAAGCTGGCGGGGCAGGCCGCCTCGATCGTCGATGCGCTGCGCGCGCCGTCGTCGTCCCCGCCGGCGACGGCGTCGACCGCTCCGATGGTGCCTGGCCCGGCGCCTGCTCCTGCGCCGGCCGCATCCGCACCGCAGGCATCCCGCATGCCGCCGCGTTCCGATCTAGGCCGCCGTCCGCCGCAGGTCGCGGTGGAGCGCATCGTCACCCTGTTCGTGATGGCGCGCGAAGGCAGCCACTTCAACGGCTCCGACCTGATCGTGGCGGCCGAGAAGGCCGGCCTCGAATTCGGCGACATGGGCATCTACCACCGCCTCGTCGACGGCAAGCGTGAGCTCGGCCCGATCTTCAGCGTCGCCAACATGCTCAAGCCCGGCAGCTTCGACCTGTCCCGGCTCGACACGCTGCGCACGCCCGGCCTCAGCTTCTTCATGACGCTACCCGCGCCAATGCCCGCGCTCGACGCCTGGGACACCATGCTGCCCACCGCGCAGCGCATGGCGGAACTGCTGGACGGGCAGGTGCTGGACGAGGAACGCAACGCGCTCGGTCGTCAGCGCATCGCCCACATCCGCGACGAACTGCGCGGCTGGGACCGCGACCACGAAGGCGAGGAAATCCACTTCGGGCGCTGAGGCTGGGGACGGCATCGGTTTCGACAGGGGGCTGCGGGCGCGATGGACCAGGCAATCGATTTCCACCCCCAGCCGCGGGTGGCCGCCGGGCGGGCCCGCGGCGGGCGCGAAACGCAGCAGGATGCCTTGGCCTGCCTGCACGATCCGGCCACGGACGTGCATCTGCTGGTGCTGGCCGACGGCATGGGCGGCGATGGCGCCGGCGAGTTGGCCGCCGAGGGCGTGATCCACGTGGCCCATCAGCTGTGGGCGCAGGGTTTGTGGCGCGAACTGCCTGGGGCGCTGTTCCTTGAAACGCTGTGCCAGGAAGCCCATGCCGAACTGGTCAGGCGGCGCGAGGGGCTGACGGACGGGGAACCGCATTCGACCGTGGTCGCCTTGCTGATCCGCGGCAACCAGGCGTACTGGGCCCATGTCGGCGACAGCCGCCTCTATCGTTTCCAGGGACGGCACTGCCTCAACCGCACCGAGGATCACAGCCTCGCGCAGCTCAAGCTGCAGCGCGGCGAAATCGCGCCGGAGCAACTGGCGAGCGATCCCGACCAGCACAAGTTGCTGCGCGGGCTCGGCGGGCCGCAGCCGCCCGAGGTCGAGCACGGTGGCGCGATCCTGCGCGTGGGGCAGACTTTCGTGCTGTGCAGCGACGGCGTCTGGGAACAACTGTCCACGCCCGAACTGCGCCGGTTGTCACGCCGTCGCGACCAGGCCGGCGCATTGCGCGAGGCCCTGCAACTGGCGACCGCGCGCGGCGGCGAGCAGGGCGACAATGCCGCGCTGATCCTGATGCGGATCGCCGGCGAGGGCTGGATACGGCGCTACGGCGAAAGGCTCTGGTCCATGGTGCATCCCGCGGGCGCGACGACGCCCGGTTCCGGCGCAAGGGCCGCGCAAGGCGACGGCGAGACATGAGCATCGCAGGAGCTCTCCATCGAGGCCGGCGCATCGCCGGACCATCCCTGCGCCTCGCCGCCGTGCTGGCCGTGCTCGCTGCCAGCGGCTGCGCGCAGGTGAACACGCTCAAGGGGCGGGTCGAGGACCGCCTGAATGGCTCGCCCAGGGTCACGGTCACCCAGCCGTCGACAACGACGCGCGAGGCGACAGCCATCCCGACCGAGTCGCTCAGCGCGATCATCAGCGGCGACCTCCAGCGCGGCCGCTACGACGAGGGCGAACGCGCGTTGCGGCAATACCTGGCCGTCCATCCCGACGACCGCACGGCACAATCGATGCTGCACCAGCTCACGGTTGATCCCGAACAGGAGCTGGGTGCGCGCTCGCGCAGCTATGTGGTGCGTCCGGGCGATTCCTACAGCACGCTGGCGGCCCGCCATCTCGGCGACGCGCAGCGCTTCCTGATCCTGGCGCGCTACAACGGCTCGGCCAATCCCTCGCTCCTGCGCACGGGCCAGACGCTGCGCCTGCCACTGGCTTCGTCTGCAGCGAGCAATGCGGCGTCGACCTCCCGCCCGGTGAAGAGCGCACCCACGGCCGACGCGGCCGATGCAGGGCAGGGGCCGGCGGGCGAACCGGCCACGGCAAGGGCGCGCCGCCTGCAACGCGAGAGCGTGTCCCTGCTGGAACACGGGCACAAGGACCAGGCGCTGGTGCAGATGGACGAAGCGCTGTCGCTGGATCCCCACTTGAAACCCAGCGGCCCCCCGGCCGCCTCGATGCGCCAGCAACTGCTGGCCGCCTATCACCAGCGTGCGATCGTGCTGTACCGCGACCAGAAACTGGATCCCGCGATCGCACTGTGGGACCACGTGCTGGCGATCGACCCGTCCTACGAACCGGCGGTGGTCTACCGCGCCCGCGCGCTCGAGATCAAGCAGCGGCTGAAACAGTTCTGAAGCGCAACGTTCGGTGCCGGCGCGGCACTCCGCCCCGGAGGCTTCCGCCGTCCAGGCTACTCCTCGAGCACGTTCTGCCCGGCGTCCGGCGGCTGGATGATGCGCGTCGGCTGCGATGCGTTGTCCATGGCAATGCGCGGAGCGGTGGACGGCCCCGCCTCGTTTTGCTGGCGTGCCTGCAATGCGCTGTTCATCAGGTTGAAGGCGGCGAACAACTGGCCCAGTTCGTCCCGGCGCACCAGGCGGATGCGGTGGTGGAAGTCGCCGCGCCCGACCCGGAGCAGGGCGTCGCTCAGCATCTGCAGCAGGACGAGCGGGCGCCGGAACAGCCAGTAGGCCGCGCCGACCACCGCCACCAGTGTCACCAGCAGCACGGCGAGGATCACCCCCAGCGTCGTCCGCTGCGCCGTGTGCAGCGGCGCTTCGCTGATGCCCAGGCGCAGATCGCCCACCAGCTTGGCCTGGTAGCGGATCGGCACGTCGAACAGCAGCATCTCGTCGCCGCCGGCGACCTGGCTGCGGTAACTGTCGATGCCATCCGCGCGCGGCAGGTACTTCTGCCCGGTCGGCATGACCAGCGGCCGGCCGACGTCACCGGGCTGCGTGCTGGCGACGACCTCGCCCAGGTGGTCGGCGACGGCGAGATAGCGGATCTGGCGGTTTTTCGCGATGTCCTGCACCAGCGCGCGCGTGGCAGCCTGGTCGCCCAGCAGCAGGTTTTCCGAGGCTTCGCCAGCGACGATACGGCCCAGCGAACTGCCGAAGTCCAGCGCAAGTCCGGTCACTGCGCTGCTCTGCTTGGCGTAGATCACCGCCAGACCCACCAGCAGCACCAGGCACAACGTGGCGCCCAGTGCAGCGGCCCAGCGCAGGCGCAGCGAGATGATGCGATTGGCGATCGGCTTCTCGTGCAGGCGCTCGTATTCGCGGCGTGCCTGGCGCAGGTCGTCGACGACTTCGGCACCGCTCTGATAGCGCGCGTCGGCCGTTGGCGCGAGCAGGGTGCGCACGATGCTCACCAGCATCGATGGCGTGGCCGGATCGAGCGGCTCGATCGCCGGACGCGGCGAGCGCTGTCGTTCGCGGATCAGGCGCGGCACGTCGGCGGTCTCGCGCCATGGCAGCTTGCCCGTGATCAGCCAGTGCAGCACCACGCCCAGCGAGAACAGGTCGCTGCGGGCGTCGTCCGGTTCGCCGCGCAGGCGCTCGAGCGCCATGTACGCCGGCGTGCCGCCGACCGCGTCGCTGACCGTGCGCGCGCCGCGCCGTCCGGCGATGCCGAAATCGCTGAGCTTGGCGTAGTGCCAGCCCTCGGCCAGCATGATGTTCTCGGGCTTGATGTCGTGGTGGATGACACCCTGACTGTGCGCGTAGTCCAGCGCCGCAGCCATCTGGCTGGCCAGTTCGATCACCAGGGGCAGGGGCGGCAACCCCTCGCTGGCGACGCGGCTTGCCAGTGTCTCGCCGTCGAGGCGCTCCATCGCGATGTAGGAACGGCCATCCTCGGTTTCGCCGGCATCGAATATCGTGACGATATTCGGGTGCATCAGGTGTCCGGCAGCGCGCGCTTCGGCGAGGAAGCGTCGCCGGTAGGCGGCATCATCGGCCACGTGGCGGTGCAGGCACTTGATGGCGACCTGGCGCTGGATGCCGGGATCGTACCCGGCGTACACCACCGCCATCGCGCCTTCGCCGAGCACGCCGTCGATGCGGTAGCGGCCGATGGTCCGCGGCACGGCCGCGGTGGCAAGGACAGTCACGCCGAACCCCTCAGAGCAGCCACCGGGCCAGCGCGGCCACCGCAGCGAGCAGAGCAGCGAACAGAACCAGCCCCATCAGCGCGAACGACAGCCAGCGGGGGCGCGAGGCCCCGGGATCCCGGGTAAGGAACACGAATTCCGCCTGACCCAGCCGGATGCGATCACCATGCCGCAGTACCGCTTCGTGCACGCGCTTGTCGTTCACGAACGTGCCGTTGGTGGACAGCGTGTTCATGATCACGTAATGGCCTTGCTGGTTCATGATCCAGGCATGCGAGGCGGACACGCTGGAATCACCGATCACGATGTTGTTGTCGCCACGCCGGCCTATCGTCTGGCGGCCGGGGCGCACCGAAAAGCGCCGGCCGCCGAGTTCGCCACCGACGCCTTCGAGTACCGGCTCATGGACGCTGGCGCGCCCGGTGGAAACGGGAGTCGCCTCGCTTGCCTGCAAACGCAGTTCTTCGGCGGAAAACAGTCGCGTGCCTTGCGGGCCGGCAGATCGTGGTGGCATCGGTTTGCGGTTGTCCATGGAGCGTCGGAGAGCTGGCAGGTTCGACAATATAGCCAGTCGTCATGCCGATACTGTCGATATCGTCCGATTCCTGTTGCCATCCCCAAGTCGGGAAATAGCCTGGATTCTCGCGTGCAGCCGCCCCCAATGGGGCGTCCTTAATTGCGCATAATGTATATTATGTAAAATAACCAACTCGGTTACACATAACATATTGTTTTGTAAGTAATTCCTCGGCTTTTGTCGGCCCCAAATTTGGGGCATATGTGTGATACCGCGACGTTACAGTCAAATTTCCAGCCCTTGCGCAAGGCAGACGCTGGAACAGGTGGATCAGGAGGATGCGCTGGCGCGATTTGCGCGCATCCTGTCCGGTAGTCGATCGGCGACGACGATCCGTTTGTATGTCGGAATCGCGCGTCGATGGCTTGCGTTTGGCGGCGCAATCGATCGGCTTGAAACCAACCTGCTGCACCGATGGCTTGCTGCGCGGCGCCAGCAAGGCGCCGCGGCAGGAACGATCAATGTCGATCTGAAGGCTCTGCGATCCTTCTATGACACCTTGGCATTGCTTGGCCTGGCGCCGCAAGGAGAATCGAATAACTGTCCGTCCAATCGCCGGGAACCTGAGCGCATCGTTCGCGCCTTCAGTGATAGCCAGGTACTTGCCATGATCGCCGCGCCCGATTTGTCCAGCTTCCTTGGTTTTCGGGATAGCTTGATCATGCGTACGTTGTGGGAAACGGGCTTGCGCGCTTCCGAACTTTTGAATCTTGGCTGTGGAGATGTTAGGGATGACGCACTGTACGTAACCCGTGGCAAAGGTGCTCGAAGCCGATGGGTGCCAATAAGCAGCGAACTGCATGCAATGCTTCAGGGCTATCTGGTCATGCGAACAACTACTCGTCCTGGTAAACGCGCGGCGCTGTGGGTTACGCGACATGGACGAGCCTTGCATAGCCGTACAAGCGTCTGGCGCATCGTTAGCGGCTATGCCCGTGCTACCTTGGGCAACGGAGCCAATTACGACACCGTGCGCCGTGCCGCACGACAGCGGCCGTGGACAGGGCAATATCCGCACCTGCTCCGCGCCAGCATGGCCACCACCCTGCTCGCCCACGGCTGTCCCCTGCCCGCCATCATGCAGATGCTGGGGCACGTGAGCCTGGACAGCACCGCGCGCTACCTCGGGGCGGACATCACCCACCTGCGCGAAGCCATGGCCAAGCATCCGCGTGCCCATCGCTCAGGCGCTCCTCACGACGCGGCCGCGTCGGCGAGCGTGCCGACGCCCGGCAAGCCAGACGGGTGAATCCGGCAATGCACGCAGCCCCACCAGTAGCTGGTGGAACTGCACCCGCGACAGCTGCAGCGATGAATCCACACCCACGGCGGCCAGGCGCAGCCGGTACAGCTCCTCGGTGAGGCCCTTGCGCGAGCGGGCCAATACATGCACCAGGCGCACCCGGTCCCGCGTCATCCGCCAGCGCTTGCGCACGGCAAGGTCGAGGCCGCAGCACCAGCGGTGGCTGGTGGGCTGTTGGCAGCGCGGGCAGGTGCGGATGGTCATGCCGCCCGCTCAAGTTCGCGCCGCATGCGTTCGCCGATCCAGCGCATGCAATTGACTGCCATACTGTTTCCAAGCGCCTTGTAACGTGGGCCATCGGCGGCAGGTTTGCCGTTGATGGCGATCAGGGTGTAGTCGTCGGGGAAGCCCTGCAGGCGCTCGCACTCGCGCGGGGTGAGCCGCCGCACCCGCATCGACTGCAATACGGCTTGGTGTCCTCCTCCGTTCGTATGGCTGGCTGTATGCCCCATGGCGCGCTGTGTGCTGGCGATGTCGCCGACGCCGAAGCCGTTCTGGCCGGATGCCTTGCAGTCGAAGGCGATGGTCGGTGCGTGTTGCTTCGCAGCCAGCGGATGGCATGGCGCGCCGGGAACTGGGTTGCTGCCGTTAATCGGGCTGGTGATCTGCGTGGTATCGAACGCCACCGGCAGCAGCATGCCGGCCTCGGCATCCTGCTGCGTGGCGCTGCCTGCCGCCTTCCCGTTGGCCTGCAGCGTTCCGGCGATATACGGCGCTTCGTGGTTGCAGGACAAAGTCGGCGCCATGTCGGCGCCCATGTCGGCGCCCATGTCGGCGCCACCCTGACCGGTCGCAACGCACAGAAGTTCCGCATCGTCGTAGCTGATGCCGCCCTTTTTTCGCGCGCCGCCCAGCAGCGTCTTAGCGATCAGGTTGTCGCTTCCGTCTCCGCGTGGGCTGCTGTAGCCGTGATGGCCAGCGCTTGCTGCAAGGCTGCTGGCAACTGCTTCCCGCGCTTTTCGGCTCGGCGCAATATCCCGGCGCACGCCGTCGCGCTCAAATAGTACCTGGGCGGGATCGAACCCGTTTCGAGCACTTGCGACAACGAACACACGGCGGCGCCGTTGGGCCAGGCCGAAGTATTGGGCGTCAAGAATCCGCCACGCGACTGCTCGCGCGGGTCCATACACACAACCAGCGTCCGTCCATCGCTTCCCTGTAGGCTGCAGCTCGCCACCCGCCCCAGCGAGCGCGCCAAGAAAGCATCCGAAGGCGTTGTCGGCCGTCGAGAGCACGCCAGGGACGTTTTCCCAGCAGACGACGGCTTCGGGCTGTCCGTCTCGGCGGCGAACATGGTCAATTGCATCGGCCAGCTCCACGTATTTCAAGGTGAGGTTGCCGCGCGCGTCGGTGAGTGATCGGCGCATGCCCGCTACGCTGAACGCCTGGCATGGCGTGCCGCCCACCAGCACGTCGGGCACCGGCAAGCCGCCGGCCAGTACGCGCGCGGCGATATGCGTCATGTCGCCAAGGTTCGGCACATCGGGGTAGTGGTGCGCCAGCACGGCGCTGGGGAATGGCTCGATCTCGGCAAGCCAGGCCGCATGCCACCCCAGTGGATGCCACGCCACGCTTGCGGCCTCGATGCCGCTGCAGACGCTGCCGTAGCAGATATTCATGCCACCGACCTCGGCGCCGCCCCTTCCGCCTCCCCGCACCCAGCGCCGATCGCGCCTCGGTCACTGGCAGCGGTGAAGCGCTGCCAAGGCACAAAGCCGCGCGGGCAATGAAATCCCCATGTGCGCACCTTTGGTCCGGTGATAAACAGCGTCCAGCATTCCGCTGGTCGCTGCGTCCTGATGTCTTTCCATAGCTCGATGCGGTGCGCACGGCGCGGGCCGCTGAGCTTGATGCTTGGCGAGATTCGCACCTGCTGGTGGTGGACACCGCCGGCGGCGATGGTGTGCTCGATGTAGCTGCCGCGCAGCAGGATCGAGCACCAAGCCCATGGATGATCATGCAGCGCCCGGTCGTCGTCGTCGCGCAGGAACTGGTGCAGGTAGATGTTGAACACCGGGTTGCGCGGGATCACCCACCAGCGGCGCAGGTAGGGGTTGTCCTGTCCGCCCACGACGAAATCGGGCGCCCGGCGCGTGATGCGGCGAATGATGGTTTCGGCGAGGCGGTTCATGCGGCTTTTCTCTTGGCTTGGGCGGCGCGCCACTCGTCCTCAAACGGCAGCCCTTCCGCCTTGCGCACCGGCCGCCACGTTTGCCCCTTCCAGATCGCGCGGATCGCGCTGGGGTTCACGCCGTGGCGTTCGGCGAGCAGGTTGGCGGTGTGGATGGTGTGGCCCTTGCGGGCGCGGCGGATGTCGGTCACGTCGGCGGGCGTGAGCGTGGCGCCAAGGCCTTCGCGCTGGGCCTCGGTGAGGGTGACGGCGCGCAGGTGGGCCGGGTTGCAGCATTGCCGATTGCCGCAGGTGGTCACCGCCACCAGCGCATTCGGCAGCGCGCCCCATAGCGTTTCCCACATCCACCGCGCGGCGGTCATGGTGCGCCTGCGGTGCTCCTTGCGGGCGTAGCCGTTGGCGTCGACCGTGCCCAGCCACTCCCAGCATGCTGCCGGGTCGCGCGGCAGGCGCACCAGGGGCTTGATGGTGGTGCCTTCAACGTGCGACATGGGCGGCCTCCGGCACCTTGTCGGCGATGGTCTGGCAATCCATCCGATCCGCCTTCCGCAGCAGGCGCAGCCGGCACTGCTCGGCGTGGCGCAGGCTGAGGTCGACAGCGTCGATGCCGGCGCGCAGATCCTTCAACACGGACACATCAAGGCGCCCGTGTTTGGCGTGGTGCATGGCCTGCTCCAGGTGGCGCTTGGCCACCACCGCACTGGCGGCAGCATGCATCACCAGGTGCGCGCGGTTGCGCAGGTTGTTCGGCGTGTTGGGCTCCGTGCTCATGCCACCACCTTTTCGGCAAAGGCCGGTGTCCACCGTTCCAGCGGCTGGTCGGCACGGATGTAAAGCGGATGGCGCGGCGCGCCCGCTTTCGTCAGCCCAAGGTGCCAAAGCCGCGCGCCGACAGACAGAAACAGGCCCACGACGTGGCGCACGCGATCCTCGCGCGCATTGGCGCCCCAGGCGCACACCACGTCGCCATACTCATGCGCAAGGCTTTTCAGCCATCCATCATTCGCAGGCCCGACAGGATCGGGATGCTTCCATAGCTCGCGCGGGTCGGTCGCGCGCAGCGCGTAGAGATTCACCACGGTGAAGCCGTTGCAGAACCAATCCTTGGCGAAGCCGCGGCAGCGGCGGATGGTGGGGTCGTCCACCGTGGCGTCGGCCGTGCTCGGGTTGAGCATGCAGAACAGCGCCGTTCCCTTTTCGGGGAACCTGACGATAGACGGCCGGGAAAGCACGTAGCGGTACGTGCCGCAATGGCTGATTTCCGCGCTCATGCCGCACCCTCCTCGCTCGGCCGCGGCAGCGCGAACCACTCCACCATGCGCTCCAGCAGGCGGCCCACCTCGCCCGCGAACAGCACGAACGCCGCGGTGGCCTCGGCGGTGGCGCTCTCGTAGTCGTCGGGCAGCGCGTCCAGCACGGTGTCGAGCAGCTTCACCTTGCGCAGCACCAGGTCGTCGCCCAGCACGAAGCTGATGCGCTCGTCGTAGACCAGGCCCAGCTTGAACACCTGTTTGCCGCTGCGCAGGTGTTCCTTCACTTCCTCGCTGTCCAGATCCTCGGCGCGGCACTTCCAGCGCGCGCCGGTGCTGGTGGCGGGGTCGCGCAGCTCGCACTCGTCGCCCAGGGCGAGGCCGGCGGGCAGCGTGCCGTTGGCCAGCCAATCCGTCAGCAGCACACGCGGGCCTTCCTCCGGCGCCAGCGGCACGGCGGGAAAGCTGCCCAGCGCCTCGCGCAACTGCGTCAGTGCGTTCTCGGCCGCCTTGCGGCTGGCGGTATCCAGCACCAGCCAGCCGTGGCGCGTATCCACGTAGCCGCCCATGCGGCTGCTGCGCACGAAAGCGCGCGGCAGCAGCTCGGTGTACAGATCCTCGCGGATGCGCTTGCGCTCACGGCCGCTTACCTTGCGGCCTTCCTCGTCGGCGATGGTTCGCACCTTGCGCTGCAGCGCCTCGTTGACCATGGCCGACGGCAGCAACTTGTCCTCGGCGCCCAGGGTGAAGCACGTGCGGTGCTGCACGGTGTGCGTCAGCGCCGCGTCGTCGCCGGTGCCCACCGGCGGCACGAAACCGCGCGTGACCATCTCCAGCGGGCCGCAGGGGCGCAGGCGGTGATCGCCCAGCGCTGCGTCCAGGCGCTGCAGATCGGCGGCCACGGCCGGGGAGAAACGGAACAGGGTGAGGTTGCGGAAGTACATGGCAATCCTTGTGCAATGGTGGTGGCATGTGCAGGGCTTGAGTACCTGCTGCGCCGCGTTTAAGGCGCTATCCCGTCGTCGGTGGCCGGGTGTTACCCCGGGTTGTGGTCAACCTGATAGGCCGCGTGTCCCTCCACGCCGACATGCCATAGGGGTCAAGCCGCGCGCTTTGCGCGGCGGCGGTTGAGGCTGTACTGCGCCACGCGCACCACGTGCCGGCGGCGGTCGACCACGCGCACCATCTGCATGCCGATGTCGTAGCCGTGGCGGGTTTTCAGCTCGTGCATGCGGGCGCTGACACAGATCACGCCGCAGTTGCGGATCAGCTGCATGGTGGTGGCCGGCCCGCGGCGCAGCTCGGCGAGGATGGCGACGTGTTGCGGGCTCAGCTGCTCGTTGCTGCGCATGTCAATCCTCCCAGGCGATGCAGTTGGGGGTGCGGCACTTGCCGCGGCTGTGGGCCACGTTGCCGGCGGCGTCGTAGTCCACCTGCACCTCGCAGCGGCCGCCGCAGGCGGTGCAGCGGTAGGCGCCGCGGGCGGCGCCGGCACGGCTGGCGCGGCCGATCACGCTGCGCCGGGCCATGCATCCGGCCTGCGTGTCCATGATCGGCGGCGGCACGAACTCAACGGTTGCGGAAAGCATGGCGCTGCTCCTCGTGGGTGGTGTTGAGCACCTCCAGCAGCGCGTCGGCGTAGCGCACGGCGCGCTTGGCAACGTGGTCGGGGCTGGTGCGGTCACCGCCGCTGGCCAGCAGGCCGTTGAGGGCGGCGGCCGCGATGTCGCGGCGCACGGTATCCACGGGCTTCCCGGGCTCCATGATCGTGAAGCTCGGGGGTGAACACTGATCCTTGGCGACTACTACTCCGTCATTCATCCGTGCGCCCTCCCCTTCGGCTGCCGCAGCGGCCGCACGTTGGCGGCGCGCAACGCCTCCCGCAGCGGCAGCGGCAGGGTTTCGCCAAGCTCGCCCCAGGCGCGCATGGCGTCGGTGAGCGTGGGCATCCAGCCGGTGCTACGCCCGCAGGGGCAGTTCAGCTGGTGGCGGGGCGGGATGGCGCCGAAGCGCGCGCCCTCGCTCAGCAGGCTGCCGCGGCCGGTGTAGTGGCGCGGCTCGCGGCCGCAGTCCGCGCAGCGGGCGAATGTGCCTGCCACGTGCATCACTTGTCGCTGGAACATGCCGCCTCCTCGCGCCTTGCGCGCTCAAGCGAAATCCACCGATACGCCGTGGCGTAGGACACATGGAATTTCTGCATCACCGCCTCACGGTCGGGCAGCTGATGCAGGCCGGACACCCACGCAAGGAAGCGATATATGGGCGGCCAACCCGGCACATCCAATGCGGTGGCGAGCTGGCCCAGCAACGCCCACGCCGCAGCTGGCTGCAGCTGCTGGTAGCTGGCGCCGACGTACACGGTGATGCGGCCGTTGTTCTCCCGCGCGGCCAGTGGACGCAGCGGCATCGCGGGTTTGCGCGGGTCGGTGGGTGGTGATGCGTGCGGCTGCATCGCTCAGCCCTCCCGCGGGCCGAAGCCCTTGGCCTGCATGCACTTGGCGTAGGCCACGTTCACCAGGCGCACGTTGCCCTGCGCGTCGATGGGGTATTGCTTCTCCGTCGCCGCGGTCACGCGGCACTGGCGCTCGGCCATGGCGCGGGCCGCATCGTGGTTGATCGGTGCGCCTGCGCAGGCGGCCAGCGTGGCGGTGGCGAGGATGGAAGCGATCAGGGTGGACTTGTTCATGGGTTTCTCCAGGCGGTGGTGTGCGCGGCCGGGATGGACGCGCGGTGGAACGGTCAGGTGGAAGGGGTTGCGGTGGCTGCCGCAACGGTGGGTAGTTCTTCTTGAAGCTGGCGGAGCTGATCGCGCACGCTGATGGCCCGGCGCGTCAGGTCGCCCAACTGCGTGCCGTATCCCCAGTCGCCCGGGGAGGAAAGGAATGCCACCAGCGGATCGATCAGGGCGAGCAGGCGCAGTCGTTCCGCCTCGTCGGGCATGCAGATGCTCAGTGGATAGGCCGGCACGTTCACGCCGCACCCCGCGTCACCGCCGCATCCAGATCCGCGTGCTCGCGCAGCACGTGCCGCACCACGGCGGCGGCCTGCGCGCCGTACACGTTGGCGGTGGTGGATTTCTTGGCGTGCCGCGCCAGGTGCTGGCCGGCCTCCAGGCCCAGGCGCTCCACCACGTCGCCCACGCGGCGGTGGCGCAGCAGCTGGTAGTGCAGGTTGGGCAGGCCGAAGTGGGCGCCCCACAGCTTGATGCGGTTGTGCGCCTGCTGCCGGGTGATGCGCCGGCCGCGGTTGCTCACGAACAGCGCCGGCTCGTCGTCGCGCGCCATGGTGCCGCGCACGTCCAGCCACGCCTGCAGCCATTGCGCCGTGCGCTGGTTGATCGGCACGCAGGCCGGCTTGCCGCCCTTGCCCACCGTGTTCACGGTGAGCCGGACCATGTCCACGCCGCGGCGCGGCGGCGTGCCGGGTTGGGCCAGGTCCAGCCCCACCACGTCGCTCACGCGCAGCGCGCCGTCCAGCGCCAGCCGCAGCATGGCGCGATCGCGCAGCGTGGCCGGCGTGTCGACCGGCACGCCCTCCAGCACGGCCATCAGCGGCGACAGCTCCGGCGCAATCACCGGCTGCACGGTGAAGCGCACGCGGCAATCCTTGGTGGGGTCGTGCCGCAGCCAGCCCTCGCGCTGCGCGTGCTCCACCAGCTGGCCCAGCACTACCAGCTTGCGGGCCTGCGTGCGCGGGGAAAGGGCCGCCATGCTCAGGCTGTCCAGCCAGCGGTCCACCAGGCGCTCGCCCACCAGGCCGATCAGGTCGATGTCGTGCCGCGCGGCAAAGGCGGCAAAGCCGCGCAGGTCGCTGCCGTAGGCCACCAGCGTGTTGAGCTGCGCGCCGCGCATGCGCTTGCGGCTGAGGTAGTGCTGCACCGCCTGCTCCAGCGTCACCTGCGGCACGCTGTGCCCGGCGAGGGTGATGACGTTGCTCATGGCGTCAGGCCTCCATGCCAAGGCGCTGCCGCGCCTCGCGGCGGGCGCGCGGCGCGCCATCGGACTGTTTCTCCGCCTTCGCCGCGCTCTGCAGGGCCAGCTGGATATCCGCCACGGTGCAGCTGGCGTGGCCGTCCGTGAGCTTCCAGCCGGGAATCTCCAGCTTCTTCAGCGTGCCGGCGTAGGTGCGGAACGCGGCCAGCGCCACCGCCGTGAACGGCTTGCACGACACCACGTGGCACACGCGCACCGGGGGGGTGTCGTGGCCGGTCAGCAGCAGGTCGAAGTCGCGGCGCGCCGCATGCCGTGCCGCCGCAGCGCGCACCGCGGTGCGCGACAAGTTGAAGTGCGCGGCCACCGCGCCGATGGTTTCCACCGTCAGCGCCTGGGCGATATCCGCATCGCGCACGGGGTTGGCCATGCCGACGTAGAGGGTGGGCAGGCTCATGCCGCCACCCGCTGCGGCCTGCCCTTCACCAGCCCGGCCGGCAGCATGTCGTCCACCGCGGAGTCGGGCGCGAAGTTGCCGCGTATCGGCATGATCAGGCCGAAGGCCTTGCCGCCGTTGACGGTGCCGCCGTCCATCATGAACATCACGGCACCCTTGTGGTCGTATTTGCCCTGGTCATCCTTGCGGCTGAAAAACCGGATGTAGCCGGGGATGGCGAGCGCCTTTTTCAGATACTCCACGTTCAGCGACGCGCCGAAGCCTTCGTGCCAGCCATCCATCGGGCCGATCACCTTCTCGATCTCCGGGTACTTGGCGTCGATCACGCCGGTGCCGGGCTCGATGTACAGCGTCGTGCCGCCACTCAACGTGGTGATGCGCACGCTGCCGTCGTCGTGCACCTTCACGCGATTGTCGCCGCGCAGCAGGTTGCGGCCGCGCATGCCGATGTTCACGATTAGATCGCGCTGCGCGGTGCCGCTGGTGTCCTCCTCCACGTAGATCATGTGGCCGTTGGTGCCTTCCAGCAGCACCACCTTGCCGGGCACCACGTGCACGCCGCACAGGTAGTAGCGGATTTCGTTGACCGGTGCGAACGCGAGCACGCGGCGGAACACGGCGGCCGACAGGTCGGCGATAACGATCGGCTCCTTGCTGCTCATGCGTGCGCCCTCCCCTTGCCGCCCTGGATCACCGGCCAGCCGGGCCGGTGCAGGCGGATGCGGTCGATCAGGCACAGCGGCGCGGCGGGATACCAGCGCAGCAGCGCAGCCTCCGCGGCGCGCAACTGGCGCGGCGGTACAACCTGCAGTACAGTGGACATGTCTTCCGTTCTCCAAGCGGTGGGACAACCTGAGCGCTCGGGGTGGCTGCCCCGGGCGTTCTTCTTTTCCGGCCCCGGCGGGGTCGTGAAATCGGTGGGTATGGCGGTCATGGCGTCACCGCCGTTGCATGCAGATCGCATAGCCGGTGGATCTGTTTTTCCACGGGCAAGCCGTAGGCGCGCCGCGCATTGATTTCGGCGTACATCGCCGCCTCGGCGGCATAGCGTTCCTGCCGGGCGGCGCGATGATGCTGGCCTTCGGCGCGCAGCTGCTGCCCCGCTTCGGCGTGCATGCACACCAGGTGGGCGCTGGACTGCATCCCCGTCCAATCACGCCTCATGCCCGCGCCCTCCGGCCGCTGGCCGCCGGCACCACATAGCTGCGGATGGCCGCCTCGATGGTGATGGCGCGGCCCTGCAGCGCTTCCAGCGCGGCGAGCGCGGCCGCGGCGTATTGCGCGTCGTGCTCGTCCAGCACGCCGTCGTCCAGCATGGGCGCCAGCTTGTCCAGTGCGGCCGCGGCGCCGGCGATCAGATCCGCCACCTGGTGCTGCTGCCCCGTCGCGTCCGCCGCGGGCTGGTCGGCGGCCAGCAGGCCCAGGCGCTCGGCCAGCTCCGCCATCAGCGCGTGGCGGTACGGCTCGGGCAGCGCCAGCACCAGCGCCTCCTCGATGTCCACGGCCATGCGCACGCGGCCGTCCAGCATGCGCTTCACCGTCTGCCGGTTGGCCTCGCTGTCGGCGTAGGGGTCCGCGCTCTGCGCGAAGGGGATGGCGCGCGCATGCAGCGGCGTGCGCTCCATGTATAGGTCGGCCACGCGCTGGGCGTAGGTGCGCTCGGTGAGCGCGCTGCGGCTGATGGCCAGCATCACGTGGTCGGCAATCACCTGGCGGCGGCTCTCACGCATGGCCGGCCTCCCCGCGCAGCAGGGCCATGTCCATGCGCTGGTCGGTGGCGGCCGCCTCATAGGCGTCGCACAGCTCGTCGGGCTGCATGCCCAGGCGCTGCGCGCGCTCGGCCAACATCTCGTTGACCAGGGCGAACACGCCGGCCACGGTGCTCACGCCCTCGCGGCGCATGCGAAACGCCAGCGTCTGCAGCGTGATGGTTTCGTGCGCCGTGGCGTGGGTCAGGCGCGCAAACGCGGCGCGCGCCGGCGGGTTCATGGCAGGCAGCTCATGCATGTGAAAGCTCCGGGTCACGCGCCGCGCCGGCGGCGCCGGCAACCTGCGCGCCGTCGTCATCGAACAGGGGGAGGGCCGCCAAGTCGGCGTGATGCACGCGCAACTCGTTCAAGGTGTTGGGGCTCCAGCGCAGCTTGCCGGTGGGGCTGGGTACGCCGCGCGCGCGCAGGTCGGCCGCCATACCGCGCAGGCTGAGGCCTTGCTGCAGGTCGCGCACGATGCCTTCGCGGCATGGCCACGTCAGCGGGTCGCGCATCAGGCGTCGGCCGTCGCCCTCGCCCACCGCGCGGCAGCCGTAGGGCACGGGGCCGTATACCCTGCCCGCCTGCCGCAGGCTGGTGTTGCAGTCGATGGCGCGCACCACGGCCAGGTCGCGCTCGTACTGCGCAGCGGCCAGCTGGATGGTGAGCGCGAGGCGCCCCGCCGGCGTGCTGCTGTCGATCAGTTCGCTCACGCTGTGCACGCTGGCCTTGCAACGCTCCGCGGCGCGGAAAAACGTGAGGCCGTCCAGCGCGTCGCGGAACAGCCGGTCCAGCCGCACCACCACCACGCCCTGCGCCACGCCGGACTTCAGCGCATCCAGCACCGCCCTGCCCCCGCTGCGCTTGGCCAGCGGCACGCTGGCGCTCACGCCCTCGTCGGTGTACAGCCCCACCAGCGCGTGGCCGTGCAGCGCGCAATAGGCGCGCAGGCGCTCCGGCTGCTGCTCCAGGCTCACGCCGTTGCGGCGCTGGTCGTCGGTGCTCACGCGCACGTAGCCGATCAGGTTCATGCGGCCGCCCTACCCTGTTGGTCGTTCATGGCCTTGCGCAGCTGGCGCACCTTGATGCCGCGGCGCTTGGCGAAATCGGCCAGCTGGCGATTGATGGCCTCGGCCGGTACACCTGTGGCGTCCTCGATCTGCATGGACACGTCTGCGGGTACCTGTCCGCTCACAAAAAGCCACTCCCACACGGTGCCCTGTTTGCGGCCGATGGCCGTGGCCAAAGCCTTTTGCCCGCCTGCGATGCGGCAGGCCCGCGCCAGGGCTTCGTTCAATGGTTGACGAGCTTGGATATCGGTGTGCATGTGGCGACTATACAGGCTTGCCTGTAGTTGTCAACAGGCGTGCCTGTTTGGAGCCATACCGGCAAGCCTGTACATTCCGCGCCATGAAACAGGTCTCCACCACGCTGGCGGATCGGCTTGTGCAGGCAAGGACTGACAGGGGGCTGTCACAGGAAGATGTCGCCAAGAGCGCCGGCATGACGCAGCAGAGCTATTCGGACTTGGAGCGCGGCATCAGCAAGCGCACCACCCGGATCGGCTCGCTCGCGCACGCGCTCGGCGTGGATGCGTATTGGCTGGAAACCGGCTCAGGAGTTCCGCGCGCGCTTGCACGCGTTGCCGACGACGCAGGCGGCTACGTCGTGCAGTCCGCGGAAGATCAAAGCCTGATACAGATCATCCTTGGGCTCGCCAAGGAGAAGCGCACAGCGCTCCATGCGCTCCTTATGTGATGGGTTAAGGAAGCAACGATGCGACAAGGAATACAGGGCATGCGTTACGCCGCGATGGGGCTGTTGTTGCTGGTGGCCGGTTGCGCCATGGGCATTCGGGAAGATGGTCGCGGCGCGGCGCATGACGCGTTCCACGCACCGCTCACCTACCAACAGGCCTATCGCCGCGCCGATGCCTATGCCCGGCACTGCCACGCCAACACCAGCTGGTTCTCCGGCTCGTTCAACGTGAACGGCAACCTCTACACCGACAACCACACAGGCGTGGTGCATGTCACGGCGGCCGCCGCGGGCGGTGATCTGGAGCGCATCGAGGTGGCCGAAGCCCGGGACGGTGGCAGCGATATCACGGTGACGGTGTGGAATGCAGGCATCTGGGATGCGCGCGAGCTGGCCGCGGCGCGCGCCTCCATCGAAACCGGCACGCTCACCTGCCGCCAATGAGCGGCGCGGCAGCAGCTACGGCGCCTTGCCCGCCCTGCAATCCACCACCGTCTTGCCGGCCTGCGCCGAACGAAGCCAATCCACCAGGCAGCGCATGCGCGCATCGCACGCCTCGTAGGCGCCGCGGTAGGCCAGCAGGTTGGCCTGCATCGCACGCACCGTCACCGTGGGCTGCAGCGCTGGCGCGGCGCACAGCTGCATCAGCACCGGCTGCGGCGCCAGCACCTCAGTGCGGGTGACCGTGACCGTCTGCGGCTTTGCAGGGCCGACTGTCGAGCAGGCAGCCAACAGCATCAGGCACGGCAGTATCCAGAAACGCCTTGGCTTGCGCATTGGTACGCTCCAGCTCCGCGAGCTTGGTTTTGATGGTGCGGTTGTTGGCGTTGACGCTGCCCAGTTCGCCCTGCAGCGTGGTCAGCGCGCTGCTGTCCAACTCGCGCAGATCCTTCAGCCGCGCGATGGCGGCGTCCTGCTGCCGGTTGGCCTCCACCTGCTGGTTCAGCGTGGTGCTCACGCTGCCCAGCGAGGTGCTGAGGCCGGCCACCGTTTTCTCCAGCGACTTGCGCTGCAGCGCGGAGTTGAAGGCAAACCCCGCCAGCGCCACCACGGCGGCGATCAGCGCGTATTCCAGCAGCAGCCGCGCCTTGCCGCTTACCCAGGCCCAGGCCGTGCCCAGCAGCGGAATGCGCTCAAGTAGTTGCGTCGTCAGCGCCATGGTCCTGACTCCCGTTCAAGCCCAATTTCTTCCAGACGGCACGCTGCAGCATCTGGATCGATGCCCGCGCGCCCATCCAGCCCGAAACGCCCACGGTGACGGCCGTCCATTCCGGCCCCACGTGCACCGCCTGGCACAGCCACATCGCCAGCAGGCCCACGAAACCGGCGCTGCTGCCCTCCACCACCGATCGCCAGAACTTCACCGGCGAGCCGGCGTCCATCATGCGCATCACGTAGCCCAGCACGCCGGCCACCGCGGCAAACACGGCATACGCCGCGGCCTGCAGCCAATGCGTCAGCGGCGAGCCGGTGTCCGTGCTGGCGTGCAGCGCGCCGCCAATGGCGCCGGCCACGGCCGCCAGCACCGGGTAGGCCGCATGGGCCTGCAGCCCATGCCACAACGTGTCCCACATCACGCCAGGGCTCCGCAGGCATAGGTTTTCGGCGTGGTCAGCTGCGCCAGCGGTTCGGTGGGCTTGCCGCCCATGGCCAGCGACAGCGCGCGATCGATCACGCCGGTGTCGTCCAGCTGCGCGCCGGGCTGTGCACCCATCACCCGGCGCACCCAGCCCGCGCCGAACGTGGGGAACGTGCCCAGCGTGTGCAGCCAGCCGACGCGCACCTGGCACAGGGCATCGCTGAGGGTGGACGCATCCTGCGCCACCACATAGCGCGTCACGGCCGCCTGCGTGGCGATGCCGTAGGCGCCGTCCGGCTTGGCCCCCACCAGGCGCTGCAGCGTGCACACGGCGCGCCCCACGCCGCTGTTCACGGCAAAGTCGAACACCGCGTAATCCACGCCCGAGGGCAGTGCGGCGCAGCCGGCCAGGTGCCAGTAGCGGCCGCGGTAGATGGCGCGCAGCTCCGCGTCGGTCATGTCACGCACGTCACGCCGCGGCAGGTTGCGCTCGCGGCGGTCGTCGTCGTACACGGCCTGGGTGATGCCGCGCATCGTGGCCTTGCCCGGGTCGGCGGCATGGTTGCTGTAGCCGCCCTCGTAACCGAGCGTCCAGCGCAGGCAGGTGTCGAAGTGGTCGGCCATGCAGGGCTCCGCGCGGCCCCTGCCGCACCTCGCGGCACCTTGCGCTGCCCGGCATGCGCGCCTCCATGGGGGCGCGCGCAGGCCGCGTGGCGTTAGAAGTTGGTGACATCCAGCACCAAGCCATCGCTGAAGAACCGCGTGACGCCCCCCAAAACGTACTGGCACCCGAACGTGGTGTAGATCTGGCCGATGCCGCCGGGGCCTCCGGCAGACCCGGCGATGGATACCGTCAGACCCGCGACGAAGCACGACAGCGATCCGTTGCTGCTCGTGGCAGGCCCGTAGGGGCCGCACGTCATTTGCGCGCCGCTCATGCCGCCCGCCACGCCGTAGCCGAAGGTATTCGCCAGCCGGTCGCCGCTCGATGGATTGCGGCTGCCGATGATCTGCTGCCCGCACGTCGAGCGCAGCACCGTGGCGTAGGTCCGGCCGGCCGGCGGCGTCAGCGTATCGAACACGCCCGTCGCCTGGTTGACGCCGAGGAGTTGGACGACGCGCGCGGCCGGGTAGTTGGAATTGAAAGTGCATTTGCCAGTCGCGTCGAAAAGCACCAGCCCGAAGCCGCTCGACCCAACCGGCGCAGGCGCAACGTCGAACACGTAGACGTTGACGTTCGCGTTCAACGTGTTCGCGCCGGCCTGCGAACTGGTGCTCGTCACCGTCGCGCCGCCCCACAGGTCGATGCGCCACTGGTTCGTCCCGGTGTTTGTCGCGGTGGCGAATACCGCGCCCTGCGCCCCCGACTTGTCGGATGCGACCGCGACGATGGGATTCACGGCGTTCACGGTGAACGAGTACGACACGCCCGTCTGCAGCGGCCCGCTCGTGGCCGTCCATGACGCCATGTTGTTGATGACTTCCTTGTGCACCAGCGCGAGGTTGATGCCGCCGAAGCTCACCTGCTCGATGCCGGCATCGTTGTAGACGACAAACTGTGCGTCGGCCATCTCAGTAGCACCCGTAATAGATGGTGACGCCCGCTTTGCAGGCCCACGTCAGCGTGCCACCGCCGATCGTCACATTGGGCAGATCCGTGCCGAACACCGTGGCCGGGGCGTTGACGAACCAGAAGCCCGTGCAGCCGGCGGGTACGGTGAAGGTCTGCGTGCCGTTGGTGCCGCTCGTGGTGAAGCTGCCCACGATGCGCCCGACGCGATCGGGCGTGTCGAAGATCAGGTTGCCCGACGCGTCCCACACCTGCAGGCCGACGCCCATTACCACACGCCCATGCGCACGCGCAGGACGTTGTTGGCGTCGTACACGCGCTGGTTGCCGCCGCTCCATTCCAGCCGCGCCCCGCCGTTCGGCGCCACGACGGCAAACTGGTCGGCCACCACGGTGAAGCTGCTCACGGCGCCGTTGCTCGCCAGCCGCGTGCCGCCGATGCGGCCGTTGGCGTCCACCATGGTGGTGGCGGCGGCGTAGGCGATGCCGTTGATGGTGGTGCCGGCGGTGAGGGACTGGGTGGCGGAGGCGCTTTGCGCAGCCATGCCGTCTACGGTGAAAGCCGTCGGAGAACCGCTATTCTCGATTTTCACCGCCCGAAAGGTGACTTGCGTCGCGGTGCCGTAAAGGACCACCGCATATCGAAATTTCACTGTTCCGGCCGGAGGTGCCGACATTGAGGCAAAAGAATTATTCAGGCGGGAATAATTGCCATTTTGAAAAAGTGCGCTTGTTTTCTCCTGCAGTGAATTTCCGCTTGCATCGAGCGCCACGAGTGAATGGTAAACATATGATCCGGCGCCAAGACCCTGAACGGACAACTCGCACCCCGCGGTCCATGGCGCTTGGGTGTACGGAGGTTGCCAATCAAATTCGAACCATGTGTAGCCGCCCGATACCGATTGAGAAAATACGAAAATGTTCCCCTGCGTCCATGACGCGGTGCCAAATACTGCACCGTTTTCAGTGCTAAAGGTAATCCAAGAAGACGTCCCGGTATCGGCGTTGGGGTTCGTGCACCAGTTTTTGTTTACCGCATTAGTTGATGCCTGCACGGCCGTAATGGCGCTTGCATTCGCCGCATCCCCATTAGCCCTTGCCGTTTGCTCGCTATCCACGCGAGCGTTTACCGCCGCCGTACCCGCCTGCAACCCGCTCAACATCTGCGCAAAAGTCTGCCCGCCGCCCACCTGCACGCTGTTCTGATTCAGCACGAACGCCGACTTGTCGGCGGTGTGCGCGCCCAACAGCGCGATGTCGGCGGCGTTCGCCGTGATCGAATTGCCTTGCTGCGTCACTGTGGCATTCGTCGCCGTGAGCGCGCTGGCGTCCGCCTTGGTGCCGATGGCGGCGGCGTTCTGCGTGATCGATTGCGAGTTGGCGGTGATCGTGTTGCCCTGCTGCGTCACCGTGTTCTGCAGCGTGGCCACGTTGGCCGCGGTGGCGCCCACCGCTTCGCCCAGGCTGGCGTAGTTGCCGATGTACTCCCAGTTCGCGTCGGTGGTGCTGGCCGTCGGCTGGTGGTTGAGGTTGCCGTCGATAAGCGAGCGGAACAGCTGGCCGTTGTACTGCACCAGCTCGCCCTTGGCGTACGTCGTGGCGCTGCTCCACACGTCCGCCTGCAGGATGTCGCCTACCTGGCCCTGCAGCGTCTGCACCTGCGCGATGGTGGTGTCCACGTCGTTGCGCAGGCCGGCGGTGTCGGCCTGAAGCTGGGTGAATTGCTGGTTCACTTCGGTTTGCAGGTCCACCGTGCTCACGGTGGCCTGCAGCGGAGCGTTGAGCACGGTCCAGGCGCTGGTGGCGCCGGTGTAGCTCACGGCGCGCACGCGATACCAGTAGTTCGCGGTATCGGTGAGGCTGTCCGTCCAGTTGGTGGCGCTCACGGTGGCCACGCGCACCCAGCTGGCGTCGCCTTCGGGCGGCGGGCTGCTGGCGTAGGGCGCCACGGCCGGCGCGCGATCGACCTGGTACATCACGCCGCTGGGCGGCACGCTGCCGTCGCCCCAGTCGATGCTGACGCCGTCGCTGTGGCCCGACCCCACCGGCGGCGTCAATACCGGTGGTGGCGGCGGCGCATCCGGCACGGTGTAGTCGCTGCCTACCCAGATGCTGCGGGCGCCGCAGCTGCTCACCGATCGCACGCGGAACTCGTAGTCCTGCGCGCGGCCCAACCCCTTCACCACGATTTCGCTGGTGGGGTTGACGCGGTAGCTCGCGCTCCAGGCCGAGCCGGACAGCTTGAGCCGCCACTGCACCTCGTAGTACGCGGCAACCGATGCGGCCATTACGCGGCCTCCGTCTGCATGCGGGCATCACTGCTGGCACCCTGCAGGGGCGCGAGCTTGTTGTGGTGGAGCACGCAGCGGCCCGGCTCCGCGCCGGCCCAGAAACAGCCGTCGTTGACGCTGATGTGCTGCACAAGGCGCAGGCCGATGCTGCGCAGGCGGCGCACTTCCTCCCAGCGCTCGCCGTGGCCGTCGCGCACGGCCACGCGCTTGCCGGCCACATGGGGCGCCAATACAAGGCCGTGGTCGCGCGTGGGCAGCGGCGCGGTGGTGGAGCAGCGTAATACGATGCCGCTTTCCGTCACCAGCTCCACGCAGGGCTGCAGCGTGGGCTCGCTGTACGTCACGCGGTCGTTGCGCGGCGCGAGCGTCACAGGGTCGGCCATGTCCAGCATGTCGCCCACCCGCACGTCGCCGGCGCGGCGCATGTCGCCGAGATAGCTTTCCACCACTACGCAACCGCCGCTGCCGTAGCCGCCGCTGATCACGGGGAACCGGTAGATGCCGCCGCTGGGCTGGCTGCCCACGCCGGTCTGCGCATCTACCACGCCGGCATCGTTGGCCGCGCTGTCGCCCGCGCGGATATGCACCACGGGCGGGTCGGGCGGCGCGCACCACGCCTGCCCGGTGATGTCGCTGACGAAGGGTGGCGGGTCGCCCGTATCGGCGGTATGCACGATGGGCGCGGCGTCGACCGCCGTGATGATGGCGCTGAACTCGTCGCCGGGCTCCACGGTTTTCACCACCAGGTCGGCCGTCATGCGGGTGCTTTCGCCCAGCACGATCAGGTCGCCCACGGCGGCGCCGGTGAGCGGCGCCGCCAGCGCCAGCGTGCGGGTGGGCACACCCACCGGCGCGCTCACGTTGCTGGTGACCTGCGTGCCATCCTGCAGTCGTGCCTGGGCCGCATAGGTGGTGCCCGCGGCCAGCGTCACCTCCTCGGTCAGGGTCACGCTGGCGTTGTCGATCGCGGTGATGCGCCCCCAGGCCAGGCCGAAGCTGATCACGTCGTGGGCCACGGTCACCATGTCGCCCTGCTCGCACACCAGGTGCTCCACGTCGGCGGTCCAGGTGTAGGTGTTGGGGCGGTTCCAGGCCACGCTCAGGTGGTAGCGGGCCAGTTTCCAGACCGCGCCGGGGTCCACCATCATGCTCAGGTCAAGCTCCTCGAAGCGCGTGGCGTTGCTGGCGTCGTAGCCGTCGGCGTAGACGGTGCGCACGTCCTGCTGGTAGTTGGCCTCGGGGTTGGTGAACTTCACCCGCAGCGCGTGCGGCGGCAAGGTGAACAGCCGCGTGAACTGGAAGTTGCTGCTGTTGGCCGGCGTGAACATCTGCACCGGCACGGTCTGCAGCACGTCGCGCACGGCGCTGTATTGCCCGTTGCGCAGGCCGAAGCTGGCGCGGCCGGCGGCCAGCACGTCGCGCAGCCAGTCGCCCAAGGCGCGGGCGCTGTCCATCGTGAAACCGATCGCCAGGCCGCGCGTGTCGCAATCGGCGGCCCATTCGGCGATGCCGTACAGGTCCATGCGCGTGTCGTCCAGCCGGCGGATCACGGCGGGGCACTGCGTGCACAGCCACAGGTACATCCAGGCGGGGTTGGTGCTGGCCACGGGGTCCAGCCACACGTTGTTCACCGCATCCCAGCGCCGCACGCGCTGTGCCGCCAGCACGCTGAGGTTCTGCACCACGCCGTTCAACTGGTCGGTGGCCTTGATGCGCACCGCCAGCTTGCTGGTGCCCGTGGTGCTGGGCGACTGCGGGCTGATGGAGCGCAGCACCGTCCACTGCGCGTCGCCGATCTTGCCGGTGGCGCTGGCGTCGTTGAACGAGCTGTTGCCGCGCGTCACCACCACCTCGTACTGGCCGGAAGGCACCGTCCAGCGCACGCCGCAGCGCAGCGTCTTGCGCTTGCTGCCGGTTACCGACAGGGTGGCGCCGCCGGTGCTGGCCAGTCCGCCGCTGAACGTCAGTCCGGTGGCGGTGCCGATGTCCGTCCACACGCTGGTGCCCACCGCGCGGTATTGCACGGCAAAGGCCACCGTGCCCGGCGTGGTGTTGCCCTTATCGTTGACGCCGAACAGGCCCTGGCCGAACACAATGTCCAGCGAAATCTCGGTACTCGCGCCCTGCGTGGTGCGCGTGGCGGTGTCGTTCACGTTCACCATCGACGCGCCCACCACCAGCTCGTACACATCCTGCATGAACAGACTGGGCGTTGCGCTTATTTCCCACTCCACGTCCTCGTAGGTGGCAATATCGGTTTCGCCGATGCGGATGTCCGATACATCCAGGTCGCCGTAGCCCAGGTCCAGCAGCATGCGCAGGTACTGGTCCTCGCCGCAGATTTCGGTGTACGGCAGCGCGGCATGCGGCGGGAAAAACCGCGTCTGCCCCACCACGCAGGGCACCACGCCGTAGGGGTTGGCGCGGTTGCTGGTGCCGGTGATGCTGTTGAGCTGCTGGAACGGATCGCCGCCGTTGCTGCCATCGGCGCCTTTCGGCATGGGTGGCGGTACGAGCGCGTTCACGACAAGCGAGCCCACGACGGCCACTGCGGCGCCCGCGGCGGCGCCGTAGGCCGAGCCGTAGGCGGCGCCCACGGCGCCGCCGGTATAGGCCGACAGCACCGCCACCACCACCAGCAGCACGGTGCGCAGCACCTTGTTGCCGCCACCGCCGCCGCCCTGCGGCCACACCGTGACATGGATGGTCTGGCCGGCCTTGGGCCGCACCTTGCTCCACAGCGCACGCGGCACCGGCTGGCCGCCCACGGTCACCTCGCAGGCATGGCTGGCCTGCTCGCCCAGCATCTGCAACAAGGTCTGCCCGGCGCGCGTCTCGGCGTACACCGTGCTGCGGCTGTCGAACAGGTGCGGCCGCGCCACCAGGGTGCAACTGTCAAGCAATCCTTGATCGTTCGCCATGGCGTCGCGCTCAGTCATGCCGGTAATACCCCTCGATCCGTCGCGCCCACATCGGCGCGTCCACGCGCTCGATGCAGCTCAGCAGTTGCCGCCCGCGCGCATCCGGCGGCGGGCAGTGCAGGAACATCCGCGGCGCCACCATCACCGCGCAGTGCCACGGCCGCCCGGCCACGCGCAGAATCAACAGGTCGCCCTCGCGCGGCGATGCCACCCGCTGCCAGCCCTCGCGCAAGCCGGCCTGCACCGCTGCGGCCACGCTGTCGCGGTCGGCGGCGTCCGTATAGGCGTCCGCGTAATCCGGCAGTTCCGCGTGGAACACATCGGCCAGCACGGCGCGCACCAGCCCCCAGCAGTCGAAGGCATCCGGGCCGCGGCCCTTGTCGCGGTACGGCAGCCCCACGTAGCTGGCGGCCCATGCCGGCGCGGCCGTCACAGGAACAACCCCGGCGAGGTGCTGGGCAGGTAGTTCTGCCCCGGCACCTGCTGCGCGAACACGTCGTCTTCGTAACCCAGCGTGCCGTCGATGCTCTGCGCGGTGCTGGTGGCGGTCTGCAGGCTGAAGTTGAACGGGCCGGCTTCCACCGTGTCGGGCTGGCTGGCCAGCACCACCTCCAGCGTCACCTGCGGCGGCCCCACCAGCGTGCGCAGCTGCTCGTTGACGCTCAGGTCCACGTTGTCCACGGTCACGCGCACCTGCGGGATCTGGTCGTCGCGCTGGTCCGGCAGGTGGATGCTGAAGGGGTACGGCAGCCACGTGCCAGCGGCGCGCACCAGCGGTTCGTTGTTGCGCACCAGCCGGATCGGCGTGGCAAGGTCGGGGTGCGTGATGGTGAGGCAGGCCAGGAACACCTCGCCGGTTTCCTGCGCCAGCATGGCCTGCAGCGCGCGTGGCGATACCTGGCGCATCAGGGCTTCCTCGCCAGGTGCAGCGTCACCAGCCAGCAGTCGATGCGGCCCTGGATGTACGCGCTGGTATAGCCGTCCTTGGTCACGCGGTACGTGCCGGCGGCGCCTGTGCGGAAATCCGTCCAGTCGAACGGCAGCACCTGCTGCAAGGTGTTGTAGTAGAAATCCTCCAGCGTGGCGTACTGCGCCTGCGTCAGCTTGAGCGTGCAGCTGAAAGGAATCTCCGCGCCAGTGTAGCGTCGGCGCACCTTGGGGCCGCCGGCATCCATGCTGCTTTCCAGCACGTTGCCGGGCGCGCCATAGGCGGCGGTGGTGTCGGCCACGGGTGCCGGCAGCGTGGCCGGCCAGGTGGGGTTGGGCATGGTGTCAGCTCCCTACGGGTATGCCGCGCCGGCTCATGCCATAGCGCTGTTCCATCGCCTTGCTGGTCAGGCCGCCGCGCGCAATGTCGGTGCTCACGGTGTCCAGGATCAGGCGCGTGATCCAGCGGCCATCGGCCTGCTGCTGGCTGCTCGCCTTCACGTTGTTGTTGTTGTGGTCTTCCACCACGATCTGCGGCGCCATCGACCCGCCGCCGCCGTAGCTGCCGCCGATCGGGCCGCCGCTGGCGAAGCGCGGAAGTTTCTTGCTGCGCACGGCATCCATGAACGCGGTGCCGTAATAGGCGTGCGCGTCGGCGGTCTGCATGTATTCGCCCTTGCTGGCGCGGATCAGGATGCTGTCGCTGGTACCGGTGCCGGGGCCGTCGATCGCGCCGCCGGTGGCGTAGCCGCCCACATGCGACACGAAGCCCTGGCTGTTGAACGTGTTGGTGCCTTCGGCGCCATAGGACTGGCCCACGCCCATCCAGCTCAGCAGCGAGCTGGCCGCCTGCGCCTCCAGCGCCTGCGCCTCCATCTTGATGACGGCGCTCACGAAATCCTGCGCGAACGATGCCAGGCTGAACTTGCCGGTTTGCGCGAATGTCACCACCGCGCTGGTCATGTCGCTGAAAGCGCCGGTGATGGCATCGTTCATGCCCTGCGCCAGATTCAGGCCGCGGTCGTGCACGTTCTCCAGCGCACTGACGGCACCCAGCTGCCAGTGCTGTTGTGCCGCATCCAGTTCGGCGTAGCCGTTCTTCAGCAGCGTGGTTTTCACCAGCAGGTCGGCTTGCCGCGCGGCCATCTCGCCGTCGATGGCCGTGGTGCCATTGCCGTCCGCCACCAGCTTGGCACGCTCCACGGCGAGCTGCGCCAGCGCCTCGGCATTCTTTTCGTACACCTGGTTCAGCTGCTGCTCGCGCTGGTATTCCTTGTCGCCCATGCCCACCTTGGCCACCTGGGCGTCGATGTTCCGCTGCAGGGCGTCGTTTTCCTTGTCCAGCGCGGCCTGGTATTTCTGTACTGCGATCACGTTTTGCTGCTCGACCAGCGCCGCCTGCTTGGCGTACTTGCTGTTCACCGCATCCACGCCAGTGGCCACCAGCGCCTGAACCTCGGCCACACTCTTGCCGCTGGCGATCAGCTTGGCGCCGGCATCCACGATGGCAAGGATCTGCTTGACCTGCTCCGTCTGGCCGTTCGGCAGGCCGAAATTGGCGTCGGCCACCTGGGCGCTCTGCACCAGCTGGTCCAGGTGGTTGAAGGGGTCGGTCTTCGGCTTCGGTGGCTTCTTTTCGCGCGACTGGATGCCGGCGACGATGGCCTCCTCGTTGGCTTTGGCCTGGGCAATCAGCTTGGCGCGAAGGTCGACATCCTGCACCAGCTGCGCCTTGGCGATGGCGTCGTTGGCGTCGCCGTGCGCCTTGGCGATTTCCCGGGCGCGCTTCACCTCGGCGCTGGCGTACTTGTCGGCCTGCTGCGCCAGGGCAATGCCCGCGTCCTGAGCGGCTTGATCGGCCGCCGCCTGCGAGGTTTGGACGTCCATCGCCTTCCGTGCGTCCTGCATGGCGGCCATCTGCGCCACGATGCTGTCGATGGACGATTGCAGGTCGCGGCCGCTGTTGGGGTCGAACTGGACGCCCTGCGCCTGCAGGCCTTGCAGCCGGTCCTTTTCGCTGGCGAGCGCATCGAACTTCTCTTGGCCGGTGGGCGCCCTGCCAACGCTCATGGCGGCGTCGGCGGCCGCCTCGGCGGCATTCTTGATGCCGCGCCATGCCTGCTCGATCAGGCCCAGGTTCTCGGTGATCTTCGGCGTGCGGTCGGAGATGGTGCCGGCGTAGGTCTGCATCGCCAGATCCACCGCCTGCTGCTGCTGGCCCTGGTCCTGCAAGGCCTTGATCTGGTCATAGATGGCCAGCGTCAGGAAATGCTGCTGGTCGTTGAGCTTGGCGATGCCGGCCGCGGGATCGTTCGCCAGCGATTCGAACTGCTTGATGGTTTCCTTGACCGACTGGCCAGTGGCGTCCTGCAGCTGCTGTGCAGCGGTCGCCACGGTCTGCAGCTGGTCATGGGTGAACTTGCCGGTGGCTACCACTTGCGCCAGCGTGTCCGCCGTCTGGTGCTGGGTGGTGCCGGTGGCCGCGGCGATGTTGCGCGCCATGTCGGCCAGTTGGCCGCTGGTGGTGCCGGCGATGTTGCCGGTGAGCAGCAACTGCTTGTTGAATGCCTCCTCCTCGGCCGCGCCTTTCTGGTAGGCGACGAGCGCAAGGCCGAGAATGCCGACCACGCCGACAAGGGCCGCGCCGGTGGCGGTGAAGGCCGCGCCCAGCACGCCGCTGTAATTGGCCAGCGTCAGCGCCGTCTGCTGGAAGCGGCCCCAGTTGCCGTTGACGATATCGCCGGCCAGCCGCCCCAGCTCGCGCCGCGTGTTGGCCGTGTTGAGGCTGAAGCTGTGCATGGCCTCGCCGGCCATGCCGATGCGCGCGCGGCTGGCGTCGATGGCGGCGCTATAGGCCTTGAAATCGTCGCCGCTCAGCAAGCCCTGCTTGTGGAATGCCGCCAGCTTGGCCTGCTGCTCGTCCAGCTTGCCCAGCGCCGACACGGTGGGGTCGATCTGTCCCACCAGGTTGGCCAGCTCGACGCGCTGCGCCTCGATGGCCTTGGCGTTCTTCGCGGCATTCGCCGCCAGCGCGTCGTTGCGCACCATCTGCGTGGCGCCGGCCATGGCGCGGTTCTGCGCCGCCACCACGCCGGCGATGCTTTCCGCCTGCGCGGCATTGGCGGTGGTGGTGCGCTGCGCAGCCTGCTGTGCGGCCCGCTCGGCATCGGCGCGCTCGAGCGAGCTGGCCACCATGGCCTTGATGCGCGCAGCCGCCTCGTCCGCGCTTTCACCGGTGGCGGCGATCGCATCGGCGGCCTGCTGCTGGGCTTGCGCGGTTTCCGCGGCGGTGGCGTTCAGGCCTTGCAGCGCTTCATCGGTCGCCTGCACCGACGTGGTGGTGCCATCCATCGAGGCCTTGAGCTGGCCGTCGCCGGTGGTCTCCAGTTTCAGCCGCAGGGTGTTCTCGGTGATCATGCCTCGTCGCCCTTGTGCTTGGCCTCGTCGCGTTCCGCCTTTTCCGCCCAGGTCGCCAGCAGCGCCTGCTCGATCACCCGCAGGTCGCCCAGCAGGTCCGCCACCTCCATGCGGTGGATCGGGTCACCCGGCGCCGCCGTGAGCCGCCACTGCGGCAGGTACAGCTGCAGCGTGGCGATGCACGCGGCGTAATCCAGCCCGGTGGCACCGGCCATGCCGACTCGCCACTGCGTTTCGCAGGCGTCGAAGGCGGCGCGTGCCGGCAGGCATTCCGGCAGCAGCCGCGGCCGTGGACACTCGCCGCAGCCGCCGCTTTGCTGACACTGCCGGCAGTAGGCCGGCAGGTCCGTCTGCGGGTACTGCGCGTCCGCGTCCCACAGGCGCGGGCCGCTGTCGTCGGGGTTCAGCCCTGGGCGTCCGCCGGCAAGCCAGCGAGCCCAGGCTGTGAGTTTTTTTCGCGTGCTCCCTCGCTGGCCTCGATCAGGCCATCCAGCAACACCTTGCGCAGCAGAGCATCGGCGATCAGCGCATCGCGCAGCTCGGGGCTGTACGGAAGCTCCGTGCCGCCCGCGTTGGCGATGCCGGACCAGCCCACCACGCGCTCGCGCAACAATGCGTCGTCGGCGTCGATGCGCGCATTCAGCAGCGCCATGCGATCGGTGGCCTGCTCCGCTGCCGGCATCGATGCGAGCCGGGTACTCAGGTCGATCTGCGCCTGGGTGCGGGCGCGCAGTACGTCGCGGTCCAGGCGCTTGTAGGTGACGGTAATGGTCACCTCCGCGCTGCTGCCATCGGGCTGCACCTGCTGCACGGTCACGGGCCAGCGCACGCGTCCATCGGCGGCGAATAGAAACATGGTTGCTCCTTGGTTACTGGATGGTGGCGATCGGCGTCTTCAGCGTGGCGGTGACGCCGATTTCGCCGGCCGTGCGGTGGCCGGTGAACGTGGCCTGCAGCAGCAGGCCCTTCGGGCCGGGCACCACCGGCGTGGTGGCGGCGAACACCAGCGCGGGAATCAGGATTTCCAGCGACTCGTTGCCGGCGGTGCCGTCGCCCGTTCCGCGGGTCAGGGTGAGTTGCAGGCTGCTGTCGGTATCGCTCAGCGCGGCATCGATCAGGCTGCTGTCTTTCAGCAGCGCCTCCACGGTGCCGCTCACGTCGAACAGGCCTTCCGGGATGTCGCCCAGCTTGCCGCCGCCGCCCACCAGATAGTTGCCGGCGTCCATGTTGTTGTTGAGCGTGAAATCCAGCTTGGTCACGTCCAGCAGCAACGCGCCGGCGCCGAACACCAGCTGCGCCGTCAGCGTGCTGAACGCGGCATGGCCGTTGTCGGTGGGTGCGGCGTCCAGCGGCGCGGCGCTCTTGGTGTAGTCGCTGCCGTCCACCGTGGGGGTGAACTGCATGAAGCCGCTCGGCCCCACGGCGAACTGCGCCTGGCTGATGCGGCAGCCGGTAAGCCGCACGTAGCGGCTGGCCGGGGTGAAGTCCGCGCCCATGTCGCTTTCCATCGTGAAGCTGGGCGGCAGCGCATTGGCGCCATCGGCCGCCACGCCGAAGGTGTAGGTGGTCACGCCGGCGGCCACGGCGCTGGTAGGCGCGCCCAGCAGATGCTTCAGCCAGAACCCGATGGACTGCGGCGCCGCGTTGATCTGCAGCGTGCCGCTCACCTTGCGGTTGCCGGCCACGCTGCGCGCGGAGCCGCGGAAGCCGCTGATGGTCTGGTCGGTATCGCGCGTCTGGTCGGCCTTCACATTGTTCTGCACGTAGGGCAGTACCAGCGCGGTGGGCGCGACCGGCGGCGTGCCGTAGGCCGTGTCGGTGACGCCGATCAGGCGGACGGTGGAGCCGCGGACTTGCTTGGCCATGGTCAATGCTCCTCGTGAATGTCTTCGGTGCCGGCGGCCTCATGGCGCGCGGCCTGTTCGTCGTCAGGGTTGGCAAAGGCCAGACCCTTCACGTCCACCAGGTGCAGCGCCTCGGCGGCGCGCACCTGCGCGCTCTGGCCGCGACGGATGCTGCCCACGGCGAACACGCCGGGCAGCGCATCGAGCGGAAACGTCACCTCGTAGGTCTTGTCCATCACGGATCCTCGATCGCGTATTCGGCGCGGATGCGCGCCGCCCAGCACTGCAGCGGGTGGCGCACGCCCTGGTCGGGCTGCCACTGCTGCAGCCATGCGCCGTCCACGTCGCCGGGTTGCGGGTTGCGCAGCATCAGCTGCGCGATCAGTTCCGGCAGCTGCGCGCGCTGGTCGGCGGCGTTGTCGCGGTCCTGCTCGTCCCACAGCAGGCAGATGTCCAGCTCGCTGGCGAAGCATTGCGAGCGGTGGCCGATCACCAGCCCCGGCTCGCTGCCGGTGCCCCAGTTGCTGGCCTGCCCGTCGCCCTGCTCGATCACCCAGCACGGCAGCTGCGTGCGCGGGATCTGCTCCCACGGCACGTTGGAGCGGATCACCAGCGGCACGGGCTTGCCGAGCAGCGCGGCCAGCGCGGCCGCCAGCGTGGCGTCGTTCGCCAGCAGGTTCGCCATGGCGTCGGTGAAGGCCTTCACTGCCATGCCTGCAGTGCCCCCTCCACCTCGCGCTGGATCACCATCAGCGGCTGCGCACTCTCGGCCGCGTCGTCCAGGAACGGTCGACCGCTCGCCTTCATGCGCATGCGGTGCTTGCCGCGACCGGCCCACTCGCTCACGTAGCCGTTGTGGATGCCGGCGGCATAGGCCGCATCGTTGAACACGTAGGCGGTGTGCGTATCCATCACCTTTTGCTGCTGGCGACGGAACAGGTTGCCGCTACGCCGCGGCACCGGATAGCTCCACGGTGCGGCGGCACGCGGGCCGTTGAGGTTGGCACGGGCGGCATCGTTCACCGCCTTGGCGGCATTCACCAGACCGCGGCGCAGCGCCTCGGTCAGCGACTGCACCAGCGCCTGCAGGCGCTGGCTCAGCTCCATGGGCGTGTAGGTGCTCATGCGCCCCCCATGCTCTGGATGGGCGTGAAGCGGCCGGTTTCCACGAAGCCACTGGCGAAGCCGGTGCCGTCGTACAGGCCGCTGTCGTCCTGCCCGCTGGCACGCAGCGCTTCGCCCAGCCAGTACATGGCGGTCTGCAGCGCTTCGTCGGCCTTGGCGCGCAGTTCTTTCAGCACCATGGCCTCATCCTTGTTGTTGCCGCTGGCCGCGTTGCTCTCGTAGAACGCATAGCGGCGGCGGAACAGCACCATGCTGGCGTACTGCACCTCGGCCTGGCGCGCGCAATCCTCGGCATAGCTGCCGGCGGGCATGGCCGCATAGGCGGCCGGCGTGCATTTCTGCTCCACCCACAACGCGGCGGACTGGCGCACCTTGTCCAGGTATCCGCCAGCGGCGTCGAAGTTGGCCGGCACGCCGAACTGCGCGGCAATGAAGCCCTCGTCCTGCAGGTCCGCGATGCTGGATTTCGGATCGGTCATGCGTGCCTTGCCTGAAAAAATGCCGCGCGAGGCGTCCCGCGCGGCATGGGTTGCTGTCGCCGGGCGTTACGAGAACAGCACGCGAGCCACCTGGTCCTGGTCGCCGATGGCGGCGTTGGACTGGAAGCTGCCCACGTAGTCGTTGGCGCGCACGTAGATGTTGCGCTGCGACTCCACGGTGAGATCGCGCCAATCGCCGCGCTTCATCTTGCGGCCCGGCAACGCCAGGTAGTAGCCGTTAAGATCGGCCGGGATCTTCACCGACGCGATCACCTCGCTCACATGCACCGTCACCGGCTGCACGTTGGGGTTGTAGGCCACGATCAGCGTGCCTGCCGCCGCGGTCAGCATCTTGGTGATGCGGCCCACGCTCTCCGGCGCGCAGACGATCTTGAAGCCGGCGTTCTGCCCTGCACCGTAGCCCTTCGCGTTGCACTTGCGCAGGATGCTGGCCGCCGCCTTGTTCAGCGTCTTGGTGTCGTCGGTGTCGAACGCCACGTTCACGCCGGCCGGCAGCGCGGTCAGCAGGTTGTAGTGCCACTCCGCCTTCTTGTCCCAGGCCTTGTTGTTGAACTCGGCCACGGTGTCGCTGATCGCCCACCATTTCTGGAAGCGCAGCCAGTCGTCCTGGATGCCCACGCCATCGGCGAAGGTGCACACCGGCACGCTCATCAGGCTGTCGTTCACCACGCGGCGGATCTTCACCGCCTCGCCGGGCTGGATCTGGCCGAAGGTGATGCCATTGTTCACGTCGAGGATGTCGAAGCGGTCCAGCTGGCTGCTGCGCATGTCGACGAAATCGAACACGGTGGAGTAGCCGGTGTCCATCTCCGGCATGTTGGAGTGGAACATCTCCACCACGCGGTTGAGGGGGTCCACCAGGTTGGGGTTGTCGCCCGGCACCGCCCATTTGGTGGCCAGGTATGCCTTGATGCGCGCCTCGCTGGGCATCGTGGCGACGCCGCCGGCGGCGCCCACCACCTTCACGCCGTCGATGGTGGCGACGCGGGGCGTGCCGCCCAGCTCGCGGTAGATCGCGGGCAGGCTGAACTCGGTGTCGATGGCCTGCGCCAGCGACTTCACCTGCTGGGCGTGATCGGCGATCGTGCCCAGCTTTTCGAACTTGCAGAACGTGCGCATGGGGCGCTCCTTACGAGGCGAAGGCGTTGAAGGCGACGAGGCCGGTCACGGCATCGCCGGCCACGTTGGGCTCCAGCGCGTAGCCGATGGGCGTGTTGGCGCCGACCACATTGGTGACGTTGCCGGCCGCGGCGTCCCAATACAGCTTGTCCAGCGCATTCCAGGCCACGGCGGCCTTCGGCGCATCGCTGAACTCCGCCTCGTACACGTAGCCGTTGATGGCGTTCGCGTCGGCGTAGCTGGTGGGGATCAGCATGCGGGTGTTCACGATCACCGGCGTGTGCGCGAGGGTGGCGGCGGCGATGGCCATCTGCAGGGTCTTGATCTGCGAGGCCGGGCTACGAATCTGCATGACCGTCTCCTGTTACGCGATGGCCGCGTTGTTGATGGGGGAATCCTTGGACGGCTCCACGGAGCCCGGCGCACCGGTATTGGTGGCGGCGCCTTTCATGGCGCCCTGCTTCGGCAGTCGCCCCTCGTAGGCCTTCACCATGCTCTGCAGTTTCGCCACCGGCAGCTCCTCGTGGAACGCCTTGGCGTCTTTCACGGCCTCGTCGGTATCGCCGCAGATGCCCAGCTGGCGTTCCAGCGCCACCAGGTCGTTCACCAGCGCGGCCTTGAAGGCGCGGGCGTCGGCGATCAGCGCCTTGAGCGCATCAGGCTTGCCCAGCAGCACGGCGTCGGCATCGCCGAGCGCGGTTTTCAGCGTGGCGAGCACGCCAGCATCCTTTTCGCCCTGGGCGGCCTTGGCCTGCAGCGCGTTGATCTGTTCGGGGGTCAGGGACATGGCTTGCTCCGGGTCGGTAACTTGGGTGGCGGATTTCACGGCGCGGGCGCCGGGCTGGGCGCCCAGCCATACCAGCGACATCTCCATGGCCTTGGCGGGCGACTGCCAGCGGCGTGCCGTCAGCTCGTTGCCGGCGGCATCGCGGATGGGCGCAGTGCCCTGCGCGGCGAAGCCCACGGACACGTCGCCGGCAATGCCGGCGTCTTGCTTGATCAGCAGGCTGGCGTTGTCGGGGGTCTTGGCGAAGAATGCGCGGGCGGTGAGCAGCTTGGCGCTGGTGCGGTCGGGCGGCAGCTGCAGGTCCGGCTCGTTGAGCATCGTGCGCAGCTCATCCAGGCTCATCGTCTGCGTGGCGGCGGCGAACACGCGGCCCTCGGCCGGGCCGCCGTCGCCCTGCCAGCTGGTCGGGTGCTTGATATACACGCCCTTGCCCGGCAGCGAGTTGGCGAAGTCGTCCAGCACCGACTCGTCGAAACATTCGTTGTCGCGGTCGATGCAGTTGTGCGCCAGCGCGTAGTCGCGGATCTGCAGCTCGTCCGGCGCGAAGTCGCGCAGCGTGTACTGGCGGATCGCGGCCATCGTGGCATCGTCGGCCGCACCCCCGGCCTTGACATGCAACGCCAGCGCTTTTTGCTGCAGGCTCACTTGGTGGACGCCTTGCGCGCGGGCTTGAGATTCGCCACGCGCCATGCGGCCTGCTCACCGGTGAGCGGGCCGGCGTAGTCCGGCGCCATCCAGGCCGGCGCCTCTTCCTTCGCCGGCTTGGCTGGCAGCTCTTCCTTCGCCGGCTTGGCCGGCGTCTTGGCCGAAGCATTCCCCGGCGCGGCTGGGGGAGTGGCCTCCGCGCCGGGGGTGCCGTCCACCGCCGAGTGGTCGTCGCCACCGTCGTCCAGCGCTACCAGCGCGTCATCGATGGCCTTGAGCAGGGTGCTGCGGTTGCCGCCGGCAATCTCCTGCGCCTGCAGCTCCACCAGGGATTCGCGATCCAGCGTGCCGAGCTGCGCGGAAATGTCCGCTACATTGCCCGACAACAGGGTGGTGATCTGCGCCTTGTCCATTGCTTGGCTCCGCATGCCGTTATCGCATCGTGGAGCGCATCACACAGGCTGCCGGGTGCGCGCATCCATGCAGGCGCGCGCACCCTCATTGCTAGCAGTTGGCTTGCTGGCGCGTCAGTGCGGCAGCGGCGGCGGCAATGGGGTCACCTGCACGCCCATGCCTTCCAGCTCTCGCTGGATTTTCTGCAGCCCATCGAAATCAAGGCCGTCGATGTTGAGGCTCAATTCAGCGCCGGTGGTCGTAGACCATGCCGTATAGCCGCGATCAGAGAGCAGGGAAAAGTTCCAGTCGGGCGGGAAACGAATGCCGCGGCCATCGGCGCAATAGACCTCCAGAACACCGCTCGGCTTGTTCTTTGCGCGCATGGCTATGCCCTATCGTCCGATCCGCTCATGCTAGCACCGCACCGCATCACTCGGTGGCCGGCCCGTCCAGGTTCACCTTGATGGCGCAGCGGCACAGCGGGTGCGTGTCCCGCATGGGCAGCGGGCCTTCGCCGATTTTGTACGGGCCGCCCTCGGCCTTGGCCACGCAGATGAGGCACGCATCGGGCGCGGCATCGAAGTCGTACCACTCGCCGCCGTCCGCCTTCATCAGGTCCAGCTGGCCCTGCGCCTGCGCCAGCGCCAGCTCGCTGCTGGCCAGCCGCTCCCAGTCGTAGTCATGGGCCTTGAAGCGCTTGCGCAGCTGCATGGCCACTTCCTTCGGGCCCTTGCCGTTGTAGCTGCCGTCCTCAAGGATCTTGATGATGTCGTCAGTGTAGGTGCGCATGGCCGTGGTCTGGAACTGCGTGCGGATGCGATCGGCGATGCCGGTGGTGGCCGCCTGCCGCGCCTCGGCAATCACCTGCGCCGCTTCGGCGGCGCGGTCCACGCTGGCGGCGGCGTTCTCCACGCCGCGAATCCACGCCTCCACCACCTGCGCCACGAATGCGCTGTCCTTGCTGCCATTGCTCACGATGAATACCTCCAACAGCTGCTGCAGCTTCGCCAGCCACGCCGTGGCGTCGAAGCTCCATGCCACCTCGCCGGCCTTGCCGTTGCCGGCGGGCAGGCCCAGCGTGCGCAGCGTATCGTCGCGCAGTTTGGCCCAGGCCGTCAGCAGCGTGCTGATGGCGGCGCCCTCGATGCGCGGCAGGTTGGGGTCGTCCACCGCCCACGGCTCCGCGTGGGCGCCGCCGGCAGCGGCGCCCTTGCCGTGGTTGCAGTTCGCGGCGGGGCGATCCAGCAGCGCCTTCAGCGCCGCGCGCACCACGGGGTCATCGAAGCTCTCCAGCGTCAGCTCGGCCTGCTTGCGCGGCGGCTTGGCCGGCACGGTGGCGGGCGCATCGTTGCCGCTGTTGAGCACCACGCTGGTGTCGTTGGCCGGGTTGGCGCCGCTGTTGGCCAGCATCATCTGCGTCTGCGCGTTAAGGAACGCGGCCTGCGCACGCTTCAGCTCGTCGCGCAGGTTCGGCAGCACCTGCACCAGCTTCCAGTCGCCCGGGCGCCAGGTGAGCCCGCGCCCACGCAGCCAGCACTCCACCACACGGTTCAGGCCGGGGCCGCGCGCTTCCCAGCGGGTCTTGCTTTCCTGCAGCACCACCTCGGCCTGGTTGTCGGCCATGCGCTCCGCCGTGCCAAGCTGGATGCCCAGCATCCACGGCGGCAGGCCCACCTTGGCCAGTACCTGCTCCAGCATGTGCCGCGCCGGCATCTCGATGCTCAGCACCTTGCCGTCGCCGCCGACGATGGTCACGGTCACGTCGTCGTCGGCGCTTACTGCCGTGGTGAAGTCGGCGCTGTTGCCGCTGCGCTTGGCGGTGAGCGCGGCATGCAGGTCGCTGGCCAGCTTGCTGCGGCGCGATTCCAATGACGCATCTTTCAACGCGCGGTTCTTGGTCTTGTAGGCCACGTGGAAAATCGGGTCGCCGAAACGATCCCACGCCTGCCCGGTGGCGTTGTGCATCTTCAGCAGGATCTGGCCCACGAACTCGATGCCGCGCATCAGGCTTACGCCATAGGGCAGATCGTTCTCCGGGTTGAAGGCGCCATACACCATGCGCGCCGGGTCCAGCAGCGTGTAGCCCTTGCCCTGGATCAGCTGCGCGTTGAGCTGCCGCCCGTTGTTCCGCAACACGTGCTCGATGGCGTCGGTGCCGTCGCGGCGCCCGTAGGTGTTCGGGATGGGCGGCAGGTACCAGCACTGCAGCAACCCGTTGTCCAGGTCGCGGTGGAACAGCAGGCCCTTGCTGTCCGCCACGCGCAGGCCGATCAGCTCGCGCCCGCGGCGGTCGTACACCATCTCACCCACCGTGCAACCCTGCTCGTACATCTCGCCGCCCTGCGCGGCGTAGAACGCCGACAGGCCATGCTGCAGGTCGCCAACCGGAATGCTGTCGATCAGCTCGCGCTGGATCAGCTGGGTGAGCTTGTCGTTGCCACCCTCCACCGACACGATGCCGTCCATGGTCACCAGCCGGTTGATCGCGCCATCCAGCACGCCCAGCGATGAGCGCAGCGCCTCCAGAAACCACGGGTTCACCTCGCGCGGAATGAATCCATTGATCTGCGGCGTCCACGGACCCATCGCCATGTTCGCGCGCACCAGCGCGCTGCTGCCCATGGGGTTGGACTTGCGGCCGGCGAACCAGGTGCGGGGGTTGATGTTCATGCGTCGTTTCCAGTTTATGTTATTCGCGAATTTCATTGAAAAAATACGGTTTCTTTCAATGCTTCACGCTTGCGATTAAAGGTGGCGCCTCAATATGCATATCGCACTTTTTTAGGTCTAATTGGTGTTATGCCTCGCGCCGCTTGCGCAGCCGCTCGACGTATTTACCAAACCGCTCCACGTCCTTCTCATGCACCCATACCTGCCGCAGCACGAAGCCCTGAGCGCGCATCCTTGTGCGCTCTTCGGCCTTGCGCTCGTTGGCCGTCTTGGCGGCGGCCATTACGCCAGCGCCTCGCTGCCGCGCTTGGCCTTCGGATTCCAGCCGCTGCCGCGCTCGGACCATTCCCCGTTGCGGGCGAGGTAGTCGTTGAGTCGCTCCATCGCTGCATTGCATTCGGCGGCGGCTGCCTGGTCGTCGTGGTCGTAGCAAAGAGCGATCGGTGAAATCTCCAATCCCTTCGATTCACTGCCATCGTTCCACTTCACGTTGCCTCGGAAGTGCCAGAACGCGCGCTTGTTCTCGGTGTCATGTTCGATGGCGGTTATCTCGGTGATGCGCCCGCCGTGCTTATGCTCAAGGTGCTGGACTTGCATGTTTAGCTTCGTCTGTTTGCCGGGATGGCATCGCCATTATAGCATCGTGGCATGTCACGGTCAAGTCGTGAAATGTCACAAGGCAAGGCATAACCCGCCAATCAAGCCGACGTGGCTACGCCACGCGGCTTATCGCCATTGTTAGGCCGCATAGCCGTGTGGTTTGCGCCCACTGTGTGCGCAAATCGTGGCGATCGCTTCTTCGTCTTGCGTGTCGCCGGCGGGACCGTTTTCGCCATCAACATCCAATTGCACCATTTCGCCTGGCGCGTACATCTCGCAGCGAGATGCATTTGTTTTGGGCCAGTTGTCCGGTTCCTTCTTCCAATCAAACGGTTCATCGGCAGGCAGGTTCGGGTTCCTGTCCTTGGCGCAACGCACATCCGTTTCCAGCCACGTATAGTTGCTGTAGCCACTGCCCTCCGAGTAAAGGAACTTGCATCCAACACAGCTTTTATCGTTCATCGTCGTCTCCTTTGATGCGTCCTAACCATTCGTGCGAGCGGACGGCAGCAAGCTGCAGTCGCCCCACTCACCTGTTAGGCCGCCCTCGCCTCCGCTCCGCAGCTGAAAACATCCACGTCGCCGCCCACATCATCGTATAGCTTCCGCAGCATCTGCATGCGGCGCGCGTCGATGTCGTGGTCATCCTTCTTCGCATAGATGGGCCATTTGGTGCCCTGCCGGGCGGTGTGGTTGGTCATGTGGTTGAGCACGTCGATGTCGTAGGCCAGCGCGTAGCCGGTGGACTGCAGGCGCTGGGTGATGCACTGGGTGGCCCAGTGTTTGGCCGGGGCGCGCACGATGGTTTCGCCGTCGCCATCGTCGCGGGCGCGGTCCACCAGCGGCTCGCCGTCCTCGCCGATGCAGTCGACGGCGTTGGAGAACTGGAAGCCGGTCATGGTTTCTTCGAAGCGGGCCGCGGCGTAGGCCTCCAGCGTCTGCAGATCCTTCACCACCACGGTGCCGGCGCTGCCCAGGTCCACGCCCCAGTGCGGGCGGCCGCCGAACAGTTCCTGCAGGCAGTACAGCAGCTCGCGCTGGATGTAGTAGTCCACGCCACTGGCGTGCACGCGCAGTTGGTCGCACAGCACTGGGCCGCGCTGCTCGCTGATGATGATTTCGGTGGGGTCGTTCATTTCGCCCAGGTCGGCGCCGGCCCAGTACACGCCGGCGGCGGCCGGCGGCAGGTGCTCGCGCAGCAGGCTGCGCATGGCGTTGCGGCGCTCTGCATCGTCGCGGCTCGCGAAGGGCGCCAGCGACACCGTGGTGTCCAGCAGGTATTCGTAGCTGCCGGCCTTGCGGTTTTGTTCCACGTGGAGAACCACGCGTTTCACGCCCACGCTCAGCTCGCCGCGCTGGCGATCCACGCTCAGCTCCAGCACGCGGTAGTCCGGCAGGTCGTGCACGTTGGGCAGCAGCAGATCCCAGCTCCACACCGGGTTCTCGGCCTCGCCCCAGTCGCCCAGTACGTTGCGCTTGTAACCCGGGGTGTGCCTGCCGCCGAAATCGCGGATGAACTGTGCATCACGCTCAGGCGTCCAGAATGGCGCCGGCATGATGGTTTTGGGCCAGTGGAACAGGCGCCGCCCTGGCTGGCCTTCGGGCAGGTTCAGCACGGCGTCGTTGCACATGCCGAAAAAGCCGGTGCTGCGATCGCCATCGGGGACGCTGTACGTTCGTTTGCGGCAACCGGGCTCACATGAGCGCCAGAATTCCGACCACTGCACGGCACGCTTGAGCTTGGCAGCCTCATCTACCAGCGCCAGCGCATTCACGTGCACGCCGCGGAAGGCCTCGCCATCGTGGCCGGCGGGGCGGTAGTACACACGCCCCACGCCTGGCTTTTCGTTCTCCCCCAGCGGAATGGTGAGAAACCGCTGCATCATGTGCGGTGTCCGCTTTGGTTTCAGCCAGAACTGGCTGAGCAGCGAACCACTGGCGCTGTCGCCACCTTCCTGCGCACCTACCTGTCCCTCGATCGCCAGAATGATTTCGTCCAGGTGCGTCTGCTGGGGTGCGCCCACCAGCATCCACGGCCGACGCACGGTGAAACCCATGCTGGTGCATTGCCCCCACAGGATCAGCACGGTGATTTCGCGCGTCTTGCCCACCTCGGCGCCATCCTGGTGCACCACGTCCTGTCGCCAGCTGCGCACGCTCTCGCGCTGGTAGTCGAAGAACTGCCACGGCTCGCCGGTGCGCGGCTCGATCATGAAGGTTTCGGCCCAGCGCACCGGGTCTTCGAACACGAACAGGAACATGGCCTGTTCCAGCGTGATGCCGTAGTCGCCGCGGCTCAGCGCCTGCCAGGCCCAGCTGCGCCCAGACAGCCACGCATCGAACTCGTCGGGCGCTAACACGCCGCGCTCGTCCATCTGGCGCAGCACGCTGTGGTCGGCAGTGGGCAGGCGGCGTTTAGCCATGCTTGGCGCGCTCCAACAGCTGCGCCACATGCAGCGGCGCATTCTGCGCGGCCCACTTATGGCGAAGTTGTTCGGCGAGTTGTGGATGGCGATGGGCGAGCTCGCGCAGGTACAGGTCGCGGAAGCTGTCCGCGGCGCGCGTCATGCGATCGCAACCGCGCGCCAGGCCAGCGATGGCTTCGGCTTGCCGCGCAAGGCGACGGCGCAGGCGCTCCACGCGCACGGTCTCCACCACGGCATAGCCGGCCAGAATGCCGCAGGCGATGATGGCGATCATTCCTCCACCTCACGCGCCGGTGGCAACCGGCGCTGCGCGCGGTTGAAGATGGCGCCCAGCAGCGACTGCAGGCCATCGGCGGCCGCATCGTCGTCCTTCATGCGCTCGCGCGCCTTCGGCGTGGCCATCAGCTCGGCGAAGTTGATGCCCAGGGATTCGTTGAACTTGATCAGCATCGGCAGCGCCGGATTCGCCTTGTACCCGGCGATCACCGGCTCGCCCTCCTTGTCGTACACCACGTCGCCGTCCTTGGTGACGTAGGGCACGGCGACCATGATGCCGCGCTCGGCGATGTCCTCGCGGATCTGCCGCAGCAGCTGCATATTGCCGGCCATCTCGGTGGCCAGCAGCCCGTGCATGCCGTCCATGTCGCCCTCGGTAAACGCGGACATCAGCGCATCGAGCGCGTGCACGTACACGGTCTTGTCGAGGCAGCTGCCGCCGGCATGGGTGAGGCCGTCCAGCACCAGGCTGCACGGTGCCTCGGTGCGCTCCGGGTTGTCCGGGTGGAACGGGCACGTGGTGACGCAGGGCTTGCCGAACATCTTGGCCATCGAGTTGGCGCCCAGCCCGAACTGCGCGCGATTCACGGCACTGTAGCGGCCGTGTTTCCAGTTGTTGCGGCTGCTGGCAGCCTTGCCTTCGGTGGTGATCGGGCCGGTAGCCGCGGCCGCCGCTGCGGGCAGCGCGGCGCGGCGCTGTTCCAGCGCGGCCGGGCTCATGGTATACGGGCGGCGCGGTTTGTCGGTGCCTTCGGTCATTTCGCGGATATCCCACGGCGAGGGTGCGCGCCGCCATGCACTGGCGCGCGGGTCACGGTGCGGCGGTGCACGCCGAGCTTGCGGGCGATGGCGGAGATGTTTTCGCCCTCCGAGCGCAGCCGGGCCACTTCGCGGCTGCGCATGTCGGCCCACAGCGGCTGCAGCAAGCCGGAGCGCGACGGCACCCACACCGACGAATCGCCGAACTCGTCCAGCACCGCCATCACCGCGGCCAGGCCGATGCGCTGCGCCAGCGCGATCCACTGTTCCTTCGCCTGCGTCGGCAACCCCAGCTGCGCGCTGGCAATCAGCTCAAGCTCGAACGCCGTGGGCGCCTCACCGGCACGGGAGAATGCTGGTTCCATGTTTCCTCCGTTCGATGTCTTGCGCCCACAAGGGCAGTTCGTCGGGCACGGTGCCCAGCGCGGCGTGCTGGCGGTGCGCCTTCAGCGTGTGCTTGTTCATGCGCTGGCTCACCGCGAGATAGCGGCGGGTGGTCTCGATGGACTCGTGGCCCATCAGCACGCGGATGCGCTCGATGTCGGTACCGTCGTCGTACAGCATCGTGGCGAACGTCACGCGGAATCGATGCACGCCCCACGAGCCAAGGCCGGCGCTCTTGGCCACGCGCTTAACGATGCGCTCCACCGCGCGCACCGACAGCGCCGTGCCGCTCACGCGACGCGCCAGGCTCACGAACACCGCATCGGTGGCGAGGTTGTCCATTCGGCTGCGCAGTTCCAGCCATAGCACCAGGTGCCGCACCACCGGCCCCTCAATCGGTACCGTGCGTTCCTTGGAGCCCTTGCCGAACACGTGGACGACGCCCTTGCGGTCGCTGCGCAGTTCCAGCTGGTCGATGCGCAGGCTGGCGATTTCCTCGCGGCGCGGGCCGGCGGCGAGCAGCAGCAGCAACAGCGCGCGGTCGCGCTGCTGCTGGCGTTCGTCGGTGGTCAGTTTCACCGCGTCGAACATCGCGCGCAGCTGCGCCGAGTTGTATTTCCGCGCTTGCGTCACCACGCGCTTGGGCGCGGCATAGCCTTTCGTCGCATCCGTCACCCCGTCGCGCGTGGCGAGGTAGCTGTACAGGCTGCGCACCGCCATCAACGCCAGCCGGCGCGTCGACGCAGACAGGCGCCGCTGCACGTACAGCGAGCGCTGCCACGCGTCCAGGTCGCGCGCCTTCACCGTGCGCAACTCCAGCCGCTCGGCATCCAGCCACGCCGCGAACCGCGTCACGGCCTCCACGTAGTCGGTCACCGTCGTGGCGCCGCGAAACCCGCGCACCACCAGCAGGCACTGCACCCACCGCCAGCACGTCCGCAGCCACGTGCCATCGCGCCACGGCTTCGCCTCCAGCGCGCGCATCGCCGCCGCAAGGCGCCCACCCTCGCCCAGGATCGTCGCGCGCAGCTGCAGCTCCTGCGGCTCCAGCTCCAGGCCAGCCGGCACGGGCGCCACCTCAGCCATGCAGCACCTCCCCCGCGCCCCCACCGGCGAAAGCTGAAAACCCCTCCCATTTTTCGAGGCCCGACCAGGTAAGGCGCACGGCCGGCGAGGCGCCTGCTTTCGGTGGGGGGTGTCCTGCACCGACCGGTGCCGCGCAGCCGCAAACCGCGCCACCACTGACTTCGGCACGACCCGCTTCCGGCTTCGTGCCATTCTCACGTAGCAGCGAGACAGCAGCCGAGCGCGCGGCGGGTTGACCCGCGCCGCTACGCCATCCACGCACCACCATCGCGGCGAGCAGGAATGGGCACAGAACAATGGTTCGGCGGCGACTCATGACGTGAGCCCCAGCAGCCGAGCGGTCTTGGCGCGCTCCGCGGCCACTGCCGGCGGATCTGGCAGGCCACGCGGGATTGATCGATGCACCTGCGCCGGAAGCGCTTTCGGCAATGGCACGCTCAGGTCGACGCCCTTCGCATGCAGCGCCAAGGCCGTGCGATACGCGCCATCGAACAACTGCCGCAACTCGTTCGCCGGCTTGGCGCGGAAAGACCACGCACCAACGTTTCGCGCTGCCGCGCCGATCGCCGGATGACTGAACACGAATGTGCCCGTGTTGTCCCGCGCCCAACGGCCAGCCTCATCCATCGCCTTCGCCAGAGTCGGCGCGTCCGGCAAGCAATGCCGGATGAACTCCTCGTCGCTTGGCGGCCAGCCCGTGCCAACCTTCGACAACGTAGCCAGGCCAACCTTCACCGCTGCCGCGGTAACACCAGCCGCGCGCAGCGACGCGAACCATACCGGCCGCGCCTGCGGATCCTCGAACTGGTCACGCCAGCGATATCCGTACTTGCGCCTGAACACGCAGAACAATTCGGCGACAGCCATCCGAAGTTCCTCCTGGTCAGCCTGCGCGTGCAAATTCGCGGCTGAGCTCGTCACCTCGCTCATTGCCACCTCCCGATTGCTGCTGATCGTTTCGCGGCTCCTCGCCGGCCAGCACTTCCTCCAGGAAGCACGCCAGGTAGCCGAGATTCACCGGCGCTGCGTTGCCGGATCGAGCGCGTGCCACACGTGCACGCCGCAGCGCTTCATCCGCCTGCGCATCCGACAGGCCCTGGGCAATCCACTCGCTCAGGTTCCGCGCCTGGAATCGGCGCAGGCCGAACGTCATGGGGATGCCGCTGGCTTCGGCCCATGTCCAGAAATCGCCGGGATTAATGAACGCGTGCTCACGCTCGCGCACGATGCGCGGTGTGTCTGACTTTAGCGAGGTGCTTGTATCTTGCTTAGAAGCATCGGAGAAAGAGCTTTTGCTTTGCTCTTTCTCCTCTGTCGGCGTGACGGAATGTGACTTCGTGACCGTCACGGCGTCACGGCGTGACATGCCGTGACTTTCATCATCTACGCCGCCGTGCGTCGCGCGCTGCTTCTCGCGCGTACGCTGCCGTTGCTTGCGTTCGGCGGCCGTGTTATCGAACTTGGTGGGGTTGCGCGTCGGCCACTTCGCCACGAAACCATCGGCGTCCAGCATCCCCTTGGACTGGAACGCCGAGAACACGCGCTCCACCAGGTCTTGCGGCCAGCCGTAGCAGGATGCGACCGTTTCAGGATCGAAGCTGCTGGTGCTGCCGCGCGGCTTCGCCTGCGAAGCGCCATCGAGCACCGCCAGCCAGATTGCGGCCACGTGCCCCACGGTCACGCCGTCGCCGGCACGGTCACGCACCGTGGCGTACTTGGCGTCCGTGGCGATGCCATGGTGAGCGCGCCACCAGCCAATCATGGCGTCACCTGGGCCGCAGTTGACCGGCCCGGGTCAGGCGTTATCGAATGCGCCGTGGCAGGCTTAACCTGCGGTGGTGCATGTTGCGCAATCGCCTGTTTTGAAATGTAGTTTTCGATCATGGCCCGATCCGGGCCGAGCGAAAAACTTACTCAACAATCTGTATATTATGTCAAATTACATCAGCCAAGGGCCGAGCCTGTACCTGGTCAAAGGCTAGTGAATCGGTCGGTCCGCCAGAGCGCCCCGACAACGCACGGGATCACCCGGCGCACCCAGCTGGGTAAAGGTAGCCCCGTCCTGCCGG